>ERZ827168.75-NODE-75-length-153982-cov-6.817810_pt1 | contig 153982 bp, 127 predicted proteins | sample MGYA00519868_ERZ827168 | MGnify/ENA primary metagenome ERZ827168 (study PRJEB31778, sample SAMEA3449271) | human gut metagenome | biome: human gut; feature: human-associated habitat; material: faeces | place: United Kingdom | collected 2010/2012 ... | reverse complement strand
TTACAAACCTTGCTATTAAAAAGCCCGGATCGCGGGAAGCGCCTCCGGGCGTTTAACATTCACTCAACCTATCAGGCGCTTTGTGCGAGAGCAAGTTCCTCATCTCGGGTTTCGATACGCTCGTCGCCGTTATACAGCCGCGCATGTTGCAGACCAACGAATAAACGCTCGCCACGCTGCGGGGCATCGTCGCCATGCATCACGACCGTCAGCGGTTCGTTGTACCACCCCAGCGGCTGCACCACTAATTGGGTGTAGTGACCTTTCGGGCTGGCTTCCAGTACCTGTACCGGCAGCGGCGAATCGAGGCTGGTACGGCGGCTGATATCCACTTCCCAAGGGCGCAGGAAGAGATCCACCGGCCCCTGATACGCAGGTGTGTAGCCCAGCGGCCAGCGATGCGCGCCAACATGGAACTGCCCGCCGCGAATGGTTCCCTGCAGGCGGTTCACTTCGCCCATAAATTCGAGCACAAAACGGGTCGCCGGTTCGCGCCATACCTGATCCGGCGCGTCAGCCTGTTCAATATTGCCCTGGCTCATCACCACTACACGATCAGCTACTTCGGTCGCTTCTTCCTGATCGTGGGTCACAAAAACGCTGGTGAATTTTAGTTCTTCATGGAGTTGACGCAGCCAGCGACGCAGCTCTTTACGCACCTGCGCATCCAGCGCGCCAAACGGTTCATCAAGCAGCAGAATTTGCGGTTCTACAGCAAGCGCACGCGCCAGCGCTACACGCTGTTTCTGGCCGCCGGAAAGCTGCGCCGGATAACGATCCGCCAGATGGGCAAGCTGGACCATTTCCAGCAATTTTGTCACTTTCGCTTTGATGGCTGCGGCATTCGGGCGCTCGCGACGCGGCAGCACCGTCAGGCCAAAAGCGATATTGTCGAACACCGTCATATGGCGGAACAGCGCGTAATGCTGGAACACGAAACCGACCTTGCGATCGCGCGCGTGCAGGCGGCTCACGTCGGTGCCGTGGAAGCGAATATGCCCGCTGGTTTGATGCTCCAGCCCGGCGATAATCCGCAGCAGCGTGGTTTTCCCGGAGCCGGACGGCCCCAGCAACGCGACCATCTGACCAGAAGGAATATCCAGTGAGATATCGTTCAGCACCTGGGTGCGACCAAACGACTTCTTAATATTGGCAATCTCAATGCTCATGATTTTCCTCCTGCTGCGCGCGTTTTTCCTGATTCTCCAGGCGCCACTGCAACATACTCTTTAAAAACAGGGTGATAATCGCCATCAGCGTCAACAGCGCGGCGGCGGTAAAGGAGCCGACTGTGTTGTAGTCCTGCTCCAGCAATTCAATCTGTAACGGCAGCGAAAGTGTTTCGCCGCGAATCGAGCCGGAAACCACCGACACCGCGCCAAACTCGCCAATTGCGCGGGCGTTGGTCAACACCACGCCATAAAGCAGCGCCCAGCGGATGTTCGGTAATGTGACGCGACGGAACATCTGCCAGCCGGACGCGCCAAGCAAAATCGCCGCTTCGTCTTCCTGGCTGCCCTGGCTTAACATCACCGGCACCAGCTCGCGCACCACAAATGGACACGTCACAAAGATGGTGACCAGCACCATTCCCGGCCAGGAGAACATAATTTGCAGATTATGTTCATCCAGCCAGCCGCCGAGCGGGCCGTTGGAGCCGTAGAACAGCAGATAGACCAGACCGGCAACCACTGGCGATACGGCAAACGGAATGTCCAGCAGCGTCAGCAGCAACTGGCGTCCGGGAAAGTTAAAGCGCGTCACCAGCCAGGCCAGCAGAATGCCGAACACCAGGTTTACCGGCACGGCAATCAGCGCAATCATCACCGTCAGCCAGATCGCGTGCAGCATGTCCGGATCGGCCAGATTCTGTAAAACCGGCATCAGCCCCTTGCTGAATGCCTGCACGAAGATGTAAATCATCGGCACCAGCAGGATGAACGCCGAAACCAGCATCCCGGTGCCAATCAGAAACCATTTGCCCCAGTTAATCGGGCGCGCGTCATAACGCTTCAACTGTGTCACTTCCGCCATTAATGACCTACCACACGCCGACCAAAGCGACTTTGCAGAGTGTTAATTGAGAACAGCAGCAGCAGAGATGCCGCGAGGATCACCGAAGCAATCGCGCTCGCCGCCGGGTAATCAAACTCCTGCAAGCGCACAAAAATCATCAGCGACGTCACTTCCGTCTTCCAGGCGATGTTCCCGGCGATAAATATCACCGCGCCAAACTCACCAAGACTACGGGTAAACGACAACGCCACGCCCGCCACCAGCGCCGGAGAAAGTTCCGGCAGCACCACTTTGCAGAAACTCTGCCAGCGCGTTGCACCAAGCGTTTCCGCCGCTTCTTCATATTCCGGGCCTAACTCTTCCAGCACCGGCTGCACGGTACGCACCACAAACGGAATGCTGGTAAAGGCCATCGCCACCGCAATCCCAAGCCAGGTGTAGGTGACTTTGATATCAAACTTCGCCAGCCATTCACCGTAAAAACCGTTCACGGAAAAGAGCGAGGCCAGCGTTAAACCGGCGACTGCCGTTGGCAGCGCAAAGGGTAAATCCATCAGCGCATCAAGCAGCGTGCGGCCAGGGAAGCGATAACGAGTTAAGATCCACGCCATCAGCAGGCCGAAAACGCCGTTAAAAATCGATGCCACAAACGCCGACAGCAGCGTCACTTTGTAGGCTGCGACCACCTGCGGGTTGGTGATCACCTCCCAGTACTGCGCCCAGCTCATCTGGGCCAGCTGCATCACCAGCGCGGAGAGTGGCAGGAGCAAAATCAGGCAAACAAACAGCAGACTGGTGCCGAGGCTTAAGGTAAAGCCCGGCAGCACGCGTCTTGATGAAACTGCAAACATCAGTTACGCCCCGCCGCTAACAGCTTGTCTAACTCGCCGCCGCTGGTGAAGTGGGTTTTCATCACTTCCGGCCAGGAGCCAAATTTGTCTTCCACGCGGAACAGTTCGGTCTGCGGGAATTTATCTTTCAGTTTGTCCATGACTTCCGGGTTATTTACGCGGTAGTAATAGTCGGTGATGATGGTCTGCGCCTGCGGGCTGTAGAGCCAGTTCAGGTAGGCTTTTGCTGCTTTTTCCGTACCGTTGGCCTGCACGTTTTTATCGACCCACGCCACCGGGAATTCCGCCAGAATGTTGGTTTTCGGAATCACCACTTCAAAGCCCTGCGCTTCATACTGTTTGCGGATGTTGTTCACTTCCGACTCGAAGCTGATCAGCACATCGCCCAGGCCGCGCTCGGCAAAAGTGGTGGTCGCGCCACGACCGCCAGTATCGAACACTTCAACGTTTTTCAGGAACTGGGTCATAAACTGTTCGGTTTTGGCTTTGTCGCCACCGTCAGCTTTATCCGCTGCGCCCCATGCCGCCAGATAGGTATAACGCGCGTTACCCGACGTTTTCGGGTTCGGGAAAATCAGCTTCACGTCGGAGCGCACCAGGTCGTTCCAGTCGTGGATATTCTTCGGGTTGCCCTTACGGACCAGGAAGCCCATGGTGGAGTAGAACGGCGAGCTGTTATTCGGCAGGCGCGACTGCCAGTCCGCCGGGATAAGCTTGCCTTTATCGTGCAGAATTTGTACGTCGGTCACCTGGTTATAAGTGACAACGTCGGCTTTTAAGCCCTGCAAAATTGCCAGCGCCTGTTTTGATGACCCGGCATGAGATTGTTTTATCGTCAGTTTGTCGCCGCCGTTATCTTTGGCCCATTGCTGTTCAAACGGCGGGTTCAGGGCGGCAAACAGCTCGCGGGAGACGTCATAAGAACTGTTCAGCAGTTCCGTTGCCTGTACATGGCCCGCCAGCAGCAGAGAAGCGACCAGCGCGAGTGAGTTCTTTTTCAGTAAGTTAACGGCCATTGCGCACCCTTATAAATTTAATGACTTTCTAATAGCCATCATATTTATAACGGACGTGAAAGGAGTAACGGTTTTATATACCGTTTGGTGATTTGGAAGTTGAAAAGGGAATAAGACGAAATCCTCCCCACAAATGCAGGGAGGAAACAGAGGTGAATCAGATACCGACGCTAACCGTCTCCGGCAGTGTGCTGCCGCCATCAATCACATTCTGTGTACCGGTTAAATAGCTGGATTCATCCGATGCGAGGAAGGCCGCCAGTTCGCCGACTTCCAGCGGATCGGCGAGGCGACGCAGCGGGATTGCTTTTGCCATTTCAGTCAGCACCGACTCTGGATCTTCCGGGTTCGACTGGCGGGCAATGCTTTCCGCCATTGGCGTGCGGACGTATCCCGGGCAGATGGCGTTAACGCGAATACCAGACTGCGCGTACTCTACCGCCAGCGATTTAGTCAGGCCAATAATCGCCGCTTTCGTTAAGGCGTACGCCGTTTCACCCGGATCGGCCACCATATCGCCAGTGACCGAAGACATCATCACAATGCGACCATCTTTGCGGGCAATCATCTCCGGCAGCACCGCCTTCGTGACGTTCCATACGCCTTTAATATTGATATCAATATGGAAATCGCGATCGTCATCGCTCATATCGAGGAAACTGCCCAGACGACAAACGCCTGCGTTATTCACCAGGATATCAATGCGCCCTTCTTTTTCCTTCGCGCGTTTGATAGCTGCGGCTACCGATGCCGGGTCACGCACATCGGCGACAACCGCCGTACAGCGATGACCACGACCACACAGTTCGTCCGCCAGCTTTTCGATCTCAGGGGAGATATCCAGCAAGATTAGGTTTGCGCCATGACGCGCAAAAGTTCTGGCAATTCCTTCGCCAATTCCCTGCAATGCGCCCGTAATCAGTGCTGTCTTGCCCGTGAGTTTACCCATTTTAAAGCTCTCCTTGTTAATACAGAGCGTTACACTCCATTCCCTCTGAAAATACAGGATAAACAAAATATTGCTGCGGATCAGCTCACTAATTCAGGAAAATCTCAATCCAGTCGCTGCTTTATGCATCATTTCAGGCGTTGTGTTAGCTCACTGCTGCGCTGAATCATTTTCAATGACTCCACATCATTGAGTTGCACAAGACCAACAAACAGTAAATCGGTAACAGAATTTTGCGCCGTGCGGGTAGACATCGACGAGCTACGCCATTCGGTTTCACCGGAAACGGTATCGAGCGTGAAATGCGCCAGCCGCCGCAGCGGAGAGTCAGCCAGAGAAGTAATGGCAATCACCGTTGCCCCCTGCTTTCGTGCCGCTTCTGCGCACAAGACAATCTCTTTTTTACTGCCGCTGTAAGAGATAGCGATTTGTACATCGCCTTTTTTCAACGTCTGGGAAACGGTGGCTTGTACGTGCGTGTCGGCTTCGCAGGCCACGCGATAGCCAATTTTCATCAGTTTGAACGACAGATCGCGCCCCACCAGCGCCGATCCGCCCAGGCCCGTTATCTGGATAAACGGTGCTTTACTGATGACCTCAATGATTTTTTGCAGCCGCGCGTAGTCGAACAACGCACAGGTTTGCTCCAGCGCCAGCTCTTTTTCGCGATTCAATTTGCGGGCAATCACTTCCAGCGAATCATCACTGGTAATCGAACTGTGCAGGTGCAGCGCCGTGGCATTCGTTTTCTCCCGGCTGGCACTGTATTCGCCAATTAACGCCATACGCAATTCAGTAAATCCTTGCGCGCCGAGCTTCTGGGCAAATTTCACAATACTCGACTGGCTGATGCCGAGCTGTTTCGCCATCTTGCGCGAAGAGACGGATTTCAGCTCACTCACGTTGGCCCGCAGAAAGTCAGCAATTTTTTGCTCGTTCTCGGTAAATTCACTTTCCGCATTGCGTATTTTCGTCAGGTACAACATCTTCCACTCTCCTGGGCTGGCAGCAAAAATTCCGCTTAAGTTCTTATGACGCTCTTCACACTCTGCGAGTGTAGACTCAATGATTCCTTTAAGTCTGTCAATTCGGGATATATGATTCCATACATCTGCAATTATTTGATCGTAAATAGTAAGGTCACCACCGATGCAACTTGAAAAGATGATTACCGAAGGCTCCAACGCCGCCTCGGCTGAAATTGACCGCGTATCGACGCTGGAAATGTGCCGGATTATCAACGATGAAGATAAAACCGTACCACTCGCCGTTGAGCGCGTACTGCCGGATATCGCCGCGGCGATCGATGTTATCCACGCCCAGGTCAGCGGCGGCGGTCGTCTGATTTATCTCGGTGCGGGAACATCCGGTCGTCTGGGGATTCTGGATGCCAGCGAATGTCCGCCCACCTACGGCGTGAAACCGGGTTTGGTGGTTGGTTTGATTGCTGGCGGCGAATATGCCATTCAGCACGCGGTGGAAGGCGCGGAAGATAGCCGGGAAGGTGGTATTAACGATCTGAAAAATATTAATTTAACGGCACAGGATGTGGTGGTTGGTATTGCGGCCAGCGGACGCACGCCGTATGTGATTGCCGGACTGGAATACGCACGCCAGCTCGGCTGCCGCACAGTGGGAATTTCCTGTAATCCCGGGAGCGCTGTTTCAACTACCGCAGAGTTTGCCATTACGCCGGTAGTTGGGGCCGAAGTGGTCACTGGTTCTTCGCGAATGAAAGCAGGTACAGCGCAGAAACTGGTGCTCAATATGCTCTCCACCGGGCTGATGATTAAATCCGGCAAAGTGTTCGGCAACCTGATGGTCGATGTGGTCGCCACCAACGAAAAACTGCATGTACGCCAGGTCAATATCGTTAAAAACGCCACCGGATGTAATGCCGAACAAGCGGAAGCAGCGTTAATTGCCTGCGAGCGCAACTGTAAAACGGCCATTGTGATGGTGCTGAAAAATCTCGATGCCGCAGAAGCTAAAAAACGCCTGGATCAACACGGCGGCTTTATTCGTCAGGTTTTAGACAAGGAATAACCCATGGCCAAAGAGATCAGCAGTGAACTTCTGAACACCATTCTTACCCGTGTCGGCGGACCGGGAAATATCGCCAGTTGTGGTAACTGTATGACGCGCCTGCGTCTGGGTGTACATGACAGTTCACTGGTTGATCCCGATATCAAAACGCTGGAAGGCGTGAAGGGCGTCATTTTGACCAGCGACCAGGTGCAGGTCGTTTTTGGGCCTGGTAAAGCGCATCGTGCCGCAAAAGCGATGAGCGAGCTGCTGGGAGAAGCACCGGTACAGGATGCCGCAGAAATCGCCGCCCAGAACAAACGTCAGTTAAAAGCCAAACAAACCTCCGGCGTGCAACAATTTCTCGCCAAATTCGCCACCATCTTCACGCCGCTTATCCCCGGTTTTATTGCCGCCGGTCTGCTGCTGGGGATAGCGACGTTAATTGCCACGGTGATGCACGTTCCGGCAGATGCTCAGGGCACGCTACCCGACGCGCTGAATTTTATGAAGGTGTTCAGCAAAGGTTTGTTCACCTTCCTGGTGATTCTGGTGGGCTATAACGCCGCCCAGGCATTTGGCGGCACGGGCGTCAATGGCGCAATTATTGCCGCACTCTTTTTGCTCGGTTATAACCCCGCTGCAACCACCGGTTACTACGCCGGTTTTCACGATTTCTTTGGTCTGCCCATCGATCCGCGCGGCAATATTATCGGCGTGTTGATTGCCGCGTGGGCCTGCGCTCGCATTGAAGGCATGGTGCGCCGCTTTATGCCGGACGATCTCGACATGCTGCTGACCTCGTTAATCACCCTACTGATCACCGCTACGCTGGCCTACCTGATCATTATGCCGCTGGGCGGCTGGTTATTCGAAGGTATGTCGTGGCTGTTTATGCACCTGAACAGTAATCCGCTCGGTTGTGCGGTTTTAGCCGGGCTGTTCCTGATCGCCGTGGTATTTGGCGTGCATCAGGGCTTTATTCCTGTTTACCTCGCGTTAATGGACAGCCAGGGATTCAACAGCTTATTTCCCATCCTTTCAATGGCAGGCGCGGGCCAGGTGGGCGCGGCGCTGGCACTCTACTGGCGGGCGCAACCGCACAGTGCATTACGCAGTCAGGTACGCGGGGCGATTATTCCCGGTCTGCTGGGCGTTGGCGAACCGCTGATTTATGGCGTCACCCTGCCCCGCATGAAACCGTTTATTACCGCCTGTTTAGGCGGCGCGGCGGGCGGTTTGTTTATCGGATTGATAGCCTGGTGGGGTCTGCCGATGGGCTTAAACAGCGCCTTTGGGCCGTCTGGTCTGGTGGCGCTGCCGCTGATGACTTCCGCACAAGGCATCCTTCCGGCAATGGCGGTTTATGCTGGCGGGATTCTGGTGGCATGGGTTTGCGGGTTTATTTTCACCACGCTCTTTGGCTGCCGTAACGTCAATCTGGACTGATATCATGAAACGGACAATGCTCTATCTTTCTCTGCTGGCTGTTAGTTGTAGCGTCAGCGCCGCAAAATACCCTGTTCTGACAGAAAGTTCGCCAGAGAAAGCAGGGTTCAACGTCGAACGGCTTAACCAGATGGATCGCTGGATTAGCCAGCAAGTGGACGCCGGTTATCCCGGCGTAAACCTGCTGATTATAAAAGATAATCAGATTGTGTATCGCAAAGCCTGGGGAGCGGCGAAAAAGTACGATGGCAGCGTATTGATGGAACAGCCTGTCAAAGCCACCACCGGGACGCTGTATGACCTGGCTTCCAATACCAAGATGTACGCCACTAACTTTGCTCTGCAAAAGCTAATGAGCGAAGGCAAGCTGCATCCTGACGATCGGATTGCGAAATATATTCCGGGATTTGCCGATAGTCCAAATGACACCATCAAAGGCAAAAACACGCTGCGGATTTCTGACCTGCTGCATCACAGCGGCGGTTTCCCGGCGGACCCACAATATCCGAATAAAGCGGTCGCGGGCGCGTTATATTCCCAGGATAAAGGCCAGACGCTGGAGATGATCAAGCGCACGCCGCTAGAGTATCAGCCCGGCAGCAAGCATATTTACAGTGATGTCGATTATATGCTGCTTGGATTTATCGTCGAGTCGGTCACCGGTCAGCCGCTTGACCGCTATGTTGAAGAGTCGATTTATCGCCCGCTCGGCCTGACACATACGGTATTTAACCCGCTGCTGAAAGGCTTTAAACCGCAACAAATTGCCGCCACGGAATTGAACGGCAATACCCGCGATGGAGTGATCCACTTCCCGAATATCCGCACCTCCACTCTCTGGGGTCAGGTGCACGATGAAAAAGCCTTTTATTCGATGGGCGGCGTTTCCGGGCACGCAGGTTTGTTTTCCAATACCGGCGATATTGCGGTGTTAATGCAAACGATGCTGAACGGCGGGGGCTATGGCGATGTGCAGCTGTTCAGTGCGGAAACGGTGAAGATGTTCACCACCAGCTCTAAGGAAGATGCCACTTTTGGCCTCGGCTGGCGCGTGAATGGTAATGCCACCATGACGCCGACGTTTGGCACGCTGGCAAGCCCGCAAACCTACGGTCACACTGGCTGGACCGGAACGGTGACCGTTATCGATCCGGTGAATCATATGGCGATTGTGATGTTAAGCAACAAGCCACATTCGCCGGTTGCCGATCCGCAAAAGAATCCCAATATGTTCGAAAGCGGTCAGCTGCCGATTGCAACGTATGGTTGGGTAGTTGATCAGGTGTATGCGGCGTTAAAGCAAAAGTAATAAAAAGGCCAGTCAGTAATGTTACTGCCTGGCCTTTAATCAATGAATCAGAAACGCTTACAGCGCCATCAACTTGTCCAGCGACGGTGCGAAATAATAGCCGCCGGTTACCGGTTTGGTGAAACGCAACATCGCATCACGCTTACCATCGGTATCGCCAAACATGCTCAGCAGTTGCTGCTCAATGTTATGCAGACGCGCGCAGTAGGCGCAGAAGTACAGACCGTGAGTGCCACTGGCGGTGCCGTACGGCAGGCTCTGGCGAACAATCTTCAGCCCTTTGCCATCTTCTTTCAGATCAACGCGGGTCAGGTGAGAGGTTTCCGGACGTTCGTCGCCGTCAATCTCTTCGTTGGCCTCTTTGGTGCGCCCGATCATCATCTCCTGATCGTGAACGCTCATCCGGTTGAGCTGCTTCAGGTTGTGCTCCCAACGCTGCACAAACACATAGCTGCCGCCGGCATCCACGCCGTCTTTGATAACCGCCACTTCGCGACGCGTCTCTTCACCCGCCGGGTTTTCTGTACCGTCAACAAAGCCGCTCAGGTCACGCTCTTCCACCCAACGGAAGCCGTGGATCTCTTCTTTCACTTCAATGCAGTCACCAAAGGCTTCCATCGCCGCCTGGGCGACAGAGAAGTTTACGTCGTGACGCAGAGAAAGAATGTGGATCAACACATCGAACTGGGTGGTCGGCGCAAGGCCTTTACCGTAGCCCGGAAAATCTTTCAGCTCTTCTGCCCCAACGCCGCCGCTCAGAGCGCGCCAGGTGTTGTTACCAAAGGCAACCACCGCACCAAGATGCGCGTCCGGGAATTTCGCTTCAAAAGTTGCCAGTTTGTCGGCAAATGTTTTACTGGCCGCACGCAGGGCGTCAACTTCCCCTTTCACGTTGGCTTCGATCCAAATCGCCGCGCGGCAATGTTCTGGCAAAATGCCACTCTGAACCTGAGACATTGTTCCTCCTGAAAATAATAATGCCACGCAATCCGTGGCATTGTTGAGCGCTATTTTACGTGTTTTTTCGCGGCGGCGGTTTGTTCAGACGCAAATTAACGCCGCCAGATAATTTTACTGACTTTCCAGTTTTTCAGGGTATCGTCCGAAGGCATTAACCCTTCAGGACCACTCCATTCCCCGCTGAACTGGTAGCTAATATGTTGACTGCCTTCGGCTTTACATTCGACGGCACGATTATCATCACCATCAGCTTTTTGGCAATTGCCAAATGCTTTGCTGTAAAGGTCGCTAAACGGTGTACCGATTTTAACACCGGTGTCAGCAGGAATATCGCTATCCAGCACGTCAATGCGACTGATCGTGCCTTGATCGCCGTTAATCACCATCGCCACGTTGTCGCCCTTCATCACTTCAAAAAAGCGCACCACGTTGCCGTTCGCGGTTTTCATTCCGCTGCGCAGGCGATAATCGCCATCAAGCGCATCAGCAATGGCTTGTTCTTGCAGTGGTGTGGACGCCGTTAATTCACCCACGCCCTGCTCGCTCACTTTGGTGGACGATCCAAACCAGTTCCACGGATTAGCGGCAGACCAGTTAACTGACGACATCGTGGAACAGCCAGTCAGCATCAACGGCATAGCGCATAACATTAAACGCAGCGATTTCATGTCACTTCCTTTGGTTATTCAATAACGTTGCTTGGAGTGCAAATTCACCAAAAAGTGCCGTTATTCTTTTACTTCATTAAAACAAGCGCGTAAACGTCGATTGGTCAGCAGCCAGATTAACGCCACAATATCCGCCACTACCAGCGCCAGACCGAAACCGCTAACGGATTCACCGTTCAGCCACAGCCACGGTTGCCAGCAAAGTAAAACCACCTGCGCCAACAGCAACAGAAAATAGAGTACACGCCAGGTGCGAGGAAACGTAGCCCGCCGACCGCTCAACAAAAACGCCAGCACCGCCGGAATGCCAGGAATCAGCCCCAGCCAGAAATTATCGTGATCGGGATAAAACAGATTTAGCAGCGCAGTACCCTGCTCGCGCGACGCACCGGCAATGACAAACAGCACCCAGGTTCGCGCCTGAAGCAATAGCACAAGCCAGAAGAGCAAGGGTAAACGCAGGCGACCGTGCGCATCATAATGGACAGGATGAAACTCAGTACTCTTCATCTTCAATCAAACGCTTACCCAGACTCAGCACGTCGGCGTGTTCATATCCCAGGCGTTCATACATTCCGAGCACCATGTCGTTATCTTCCGGCACGTTGATCTGAATTTTCGGGCAGCCGCGAGCAATCAGCTTTTTCTCCAGCCGGTTAAGCAACGCATTGGCAATTCCACGCCCACGAAACTCTGGATGCACGCCAAGATAATAAGCAGACCCGCGATGCCCGTCATAACCGCCCATCACCGTTCCGACCACTTCACCGTTCACCTCAGCGACCAGAAACAAACTGACGTCATGGTTCATCTTACGCTCGATGTCCATTTCCGGATCGTTCCACGGACGCAGCAAGTCGCAACGCTCCCAAAGGGTGATGACCTCTTCGAAATCTTCCTGGCGAAATACGCGTATCTCCATGGTATTCGTTACCTTTTTGCGGGTTAAAAGGCTGATTATGGCGTGAACGGTCGAATTAGCCAATATCTGACGAAAATCGGTTGAAAAAGTGGCATAATGAGGAGTTGTCAACTATTGAAATGAAAAGTAAAACAATTCTCAACAGCAAACGGTCGTAACGGATTACGCGATACGATATAACATCTGGAACTTTATTATTACAACTCAGGCCGTATGAGCACTTTTAAACCACTAAAAACACTCACTTCGCGCCGCCAGGTGCTGAAAGCCGGTTTGGCTGCCCTGACGTTGTCAGGAATATCGCAAGCCATCGCCAAAGACGAACCTTTAAAAACCAGCAACGGACACAGCAAGCCGAAAGCTAAAAAATCTGGCGGCAAACGTGTCGTTGTTCTCGATCCAGGCCACGGCGGGATTGATACCGGAGCGATCGGGCGCAACGGTTCGAAAGAAAAACATGTGGTGCTGGCGATTGCTAAAAACGTCCGTTCCATTTTGCGTAATCATGGGATTGATGCGCGTTTAACGCGTTCTGGCGATACGTTTATCCCACTTTACGATCGCGTTGAAATCGCCCATAAACATGGCGCAGATCTGTTTATGTCAATTCATGCCGATGGCTTTACCAACCCGAAAGCTGCCGGTGCTTCGGTATTTGCCCTCTCTAACCGTGGGGCAAGTAGCGCAATGGCGAAATACCTGTCTGAACGCGAAAACCGCGCCGATGAAGTTGCCGGTAAAAAGGCGACTGACAAGGATCACCTATTGCAGCAAGTGCTGTTTGATCTGGTGCAAACCGATACTATTAAAAACAGCCTGACGCTCGGCTCGCATATTCTGAAAAAGATTAAGCCGGTGCATAAACTGCACAGCCGCAATACCGAACAAGCCGCGTTTGTGGTGTTGAAATCGCCGTCGGTTCCTTCGGTGCTGGTGGAAACCTCGTTTATCACCAACCCGGAAGAAGAGCGGCTGTTAGGCACGGCGGCGTTTCGTCAGAAAATCGCCACAGCGATTGCTGAAGGCGTGATCAGTTATTTCCACTGGTTCGACAACCAGAAAGCACATTCGAAAAAGCGATAAGTTATGAAACCCGACGCACACCAGGTTAAACAGTTTCTGCTCAACCTTCAGGATACGATTTGTCAGCAGCTGACCGCCGTCGATGGCGCTGAGTTTGTCGAAGATAGCTGGCAGCGCGAAGCTGGTGGCGGCGGGCGTAGTCGGGTGTTGCGTAATGGTGGTGTTTTCGAACAGGCGGGCGTTAACTTTTCGCATGTCCACGGTGAGGCGATGCCTGCTTCCGCCACCGCTCATCGCCCGGAACTTGCCGGGCGCAGTTTCGAGGCGATGGGCGTTTCACTGGTAGTGCATCCGCATAACCCGTATGTTCCCACCAGCCACGCGAATGTGCGTTTTTTTATTGCCGAAAAACCGGGTGCAGAGCCCGTCTGGTGGTTTGGCGGCGGCTTCGACTTAACCCCTTTCTATGGTTTTGAAGAAGACGCCATTCACTGGCACCGCACCGCCCGTGACCTGTGCCTGCCATTTGGTGAAGACGTTTATCCCCGTTACAAAAAGTGGTGCGACGATTACTTCTACCTCAAACATCGCAACGAACAGCGCGGTATTGGCGGGCTGTTCTTTGATGATCTGAACACGCCAGATTTCGACCACTGTTTTGCCTTTATGCAGGCGGTAGGCAAAGGCTACACCGACGCTTATTTACCAATTGTAGAGCGACGGAAAGCGATGGCCTACGGCGAGCGCGAGCGCAATTTTCAGCTCTACCGTCGCGGTCGTTATGTCGAGTTCAATCTGGTCTGGGATCGCGGCACGCTGTTTGGCCTGCAAACTGGCGGGCGCACCGAGTCGATCCTGATGTCAATGCCGCCACTGGTACGCTGGGAGTATGATTATCAGCCAAAAGATGGCAGCCCAGAAGCGGCGTTAAGTGAGTTTATTAAGGTCAGGGATTGGGTGTAACTCCCTCACCCCCATTCCCGCATCCGCTGATGCAACGTCAACGACGGCTTCTCGGCAAACAGCTGCTGGTAATCCGTGGCAAATTGCCCCAGATGCCAGAATCCCCACTGCATGGCGGCGTCTTTTACCGTTGTGCTTTGCGACCACGGGCTTATCAGTTCGCGGCGTACGGCGTTCAGGCGAATGCGTTTCAGCCACGCGTTTGGGCCAATGCCTAAAATAGCGTGAAACGCGTTTTGTAGCGTGCGGCGGCTGACATGCAGTTGATTACACAAATCCAGCACCGTCACCGGTTCGGACATGTTTTCCAGCACATATTCACGGGCGCGGGAAAGTAATCTACGGTAACTCTGATGACTGATGCTTTCCGCCGTCACCATTGGTTGCGCTTCTTCCAGCATCGCCCCCATCGCCATTAGCAAATTATCCCCCAGCACTTTTCGCACTGCAGGCTGATGAAGATTTTCCGGGTTCTCGCAAAACGTCGCCAGCGCCTGTTGGACAAAGCCCCACAGCGCGGCTTTATGCTGCTCTTTCACTTCCAGCGCCGACTGGCTACGCAACATATGTAATACCCGATCCGGATTATGCAAAAAGTTAGCCTGACGGGTGATGACATCTTCAGAAAGCACTACGCCCAGGATCGTATAATCGTCCGGTGTACTTAATTCAAACTCGGTTCCACCAGGGCGCGTCGCTATTTCTGCGCTTCCCAGACATTGCGAACCGATAAATCCCTGCTCACCGCGCGTCGCCGGAATGCCAAACCAGAACGAGTTAGGCCAGACCAGGCACGACTGACGCAGCGCCAGACCGGTGTATTCACGAAAAACCTGAATATCATCGAGTAGAATTTCCGTAAATTCACCATGAAACTTGCCCGGATGCAGCTGATCGTAAATCTGCTGCCAGGCGGTAATCGTTAAAGCATGTTCATAGACATCCGTTGTCTGTCGTTGATGAACATTATCCACTTCGACCTTCGGCGTGAGCTTCAGGTTTTCGGGTAAGGGTTCATGATAAAGATGGTGCAAATTGGCTGTACGGGTCTTTTTCATGATGTTAATGCCGGGTGTTGTAGGACACCCGGCACCTCCGACAGGTTAATGGGGCTTGAGACGATAACGACTACTGCGTTTACGTAACGTCCCGGCAGAAAAGAGCTGTTCGAGCGCATTTCTGGCTTTTTCCAGCGGCCAGCCAAAGTGGGCAGCCACTTCTCCTGCCGTCATTCCCTGACGTACTGATGTTAACAGCGCCAACAACTCGTCAGCAGATTCCGCGACGATAACTGGCGCGTCGGGTTCCTTTACGGGTTGCTTCGGCTGGCGGTTAAAGCCAGTAACCAGCCACTGGGTGTCATCGTCTGGCCGACCGATCTCCTTACGGCTGATGACACGCCCGGTACGCATCGCGGCAGCACAACCTGCGTCCAGCGCCGCACGACACGCCGCCAGATCGCCTTCCACCACCAGCGTTAAGCGACCAGGGTCAAGCACTTCGTGACTGAGCAGACGAACGTTAGCTGCTTTGAGCATGGCATCCGCTGCATCTATCGCGGCGACCATGCCGTCCACTTCCAGCAATCCCAGTGCATTGATCATCGGCAACCTCCGTTACGCACGCTGGATTGGATTACGCGCGATTTCCAGCACTGCATCGGTAAAGGCGTTACAGGCTGCTTTACACGCTGCCTGGCTACCGGTTAAAAATGCTGCCGAGTAGTTGGTTTCAGACGGTGGCGGGACATAGGTCACCAGCTGTACGTCGGCAGACTTCAGGGCTGCATCAATGCCATAGGTCGCTTCCAGCGGCGGTGCCACCAGATACGCCATCGGATCGCCAAGCGTGATCCCGGCGGTTGATGAGAGATAAGAACCGGTACGCGAAACTACATGTGCCAGGAATGCCGTATCTTGCGCATCATTAGCCCACTGGAAAGCAGCGCCATTTTCAATATGCGCAACCATCGCATCCAGACCTGCACGCACTTCCGCCGGGTTTGGCCCACCAAGCATAATCAGCACTTCACCGGCAGTCGGTGACGGGCCGTGTGCAGCGCCCGCATACAGCGAGCGGCCATACACCACTTCCACCATCGCCTGCTTGGTCGCTTCATCAGCGGCAATGTAGGTGACGTCATCGGAGTCGGCAGAAATCAGACCGAGGCTACGAATATGCGGCGGCAATTTCAGTTCACGCGCAAAATCGGCGTTAACGGAGGCAATCACCCGCATAGCGGTGACAGACGGTCGAATCAAATCTAAAGCTGGCATGATGCCTCCTTATCGGGTCATGTTGATGCCGGATGCTTTCTGCTCCAGCATACGTTTCGCCAAATCCACAATGACGGCTGCGGCTTCAACCGGCGGCGTGCCGCCCTGGTGAATGTTAGAGATGCAGGTGCGATCGGCCTCAACGGTGGTCGCCATACGCGGCGAGTAAACGGCGTAGCAGGAGAGGCTTTCTGACTGACCCAACCCCGGACGTTCGCCCACCAGCAGGATCACTACTTTCGCGCCGAGGATCTCACCGATCTGATCTTCAATCTTCACGCGACCATAACGAACAAAGAATGGTGTACCGACTTTCAGACCGGCCTGTTTCAGGCCCGCCATCAGCGGTGGCAGGATCTCTTCGTAGTTCACAGTGATGGCATCAGTTGACAGGCCATCAGAAATAACGACCTGCACGTCCGGATTGGCAACACACTGCGCTTTCAGCGCTTCAACAGCTTCTGCACACAGGCGGCGGCCCATATCCGGGCGAGTCAGGTAGAGATTTTTGTCGCTAATTTCAGAGCGTACTTCCAGCAAGCCCTGCGCTTTCACCCACTCTTCCGGCACTTCTTTAAGTACGGTATCTTTCGAACGAGAGTGATCGGCCAGGAAACGCAGCAACGCCTGCGTACGCGGACGCGGACCGGCACGACCGGTACAAACGCGGGCCACGGTGCTGCGACGCAGTTCTGTTAACACATCCGCACGATGTGGGTTTTCAACACCAATCCACGCTTTTGCTTCCGCAGAACCTAAATCCAGCGCGCAGCTTTCCGAGGTCACCGGTGCCGCACAGGTGGTGGTGGTGCACTTTGCTTCTGACGGCGCGGGGGGCGTTTGTCCCATTGACGCCATCACGCTGCGTACAATTTCTTCAATCTGTTTTTGATCCATGATGTGTTATCTCCGCGTCATCAGAAGAACAGTGACGGATCGCCCGCCCGTTTGGTCAGGCGACCGTTTGCCATAATGCCCATGCTTTCCAGCCAGCGTTCAAACTCCGGTGACGGACGCAGGTTGAGTAACTGACGCACAGTGGCGGTATCGTGGAATGCGGTGGTCTGGTAGTTGAGCATGATGTCATCGCCCAACGGCATCCCCATGATGTAGTTGCAGCCTGCGGTGGCGAGCAGGATCATCAGGTTTTCGTTGAGGTTCTGGTCAGCGTCAGCGTGGTTGGTGTAACAGCAGTCACAGCCCATAGAGATGCCGCTCAGCTTGCCCATAAAGTGATCTTCTAAGCCCGCACGGATAATCTGGCGGTCGTTGTAGAGATACTCCGGCCCAATAAAACCGACCACGGTGTTGACGATAAACGGATCGTAATGACGCGCCAGCCCATAGTTACGTGCTTCCATCGTCACCTGGTCAGCGCCGAAGTTAGCGCCAGCGGATAGCGCAGAGCCTTGTCCGGTTTCGAAGTAGAGGCAGTTTTCCCCGGCGATACGGTTGAACTCTGCGCCCACTGCGCGCGCTTCGTCGAGCATCGCCAGTTCCACGCCAAACTCTTTCAGCCCTTTTTCGCTGCCACAGATACTCTGGAAAATCAGTCCGCCAGGCGCGCCGCGACGAATCGCTTCGATCTGGGTGGTGACGTGCGCCAGTACGCAGCCCTGAGTTGGGATGTTGAATTTGTCGATCACGCCATAAATGGTATCCAGCACGCGGCTTAAGTTTTCCACATCGTCAGTCACCGGGTTAACGCCGATCACCGCATCGCCCACCCCGAAGGAAAGCCCTTCGTAGATTTGCGCGGCGATACTTTGCACGTCGTCACGGGTGTCATTTGGCTGCAAACGGGCGCTAAAGGTGCCCGGAATACCGATGGTGGTATTGGCCTTTTTGATTACCGGCATTTTCTTCGCGCCGTAGATCAGGTCCGCGTTGGAGCAAATCTTCGCTACCGCCGCGACCACTTCCGAGGTCAGCCCTTTGCGGGTAAAGGCAATGTCGTCCACGCTGGTTTCATCGCTCAGCACATACTCACGCAGTTCGCTGATGCTCCAGTTTTTAATCTGGTTGTAGGCCGTTTCGTTAACATCGTCCTGAATCAGCCGCGTCACGCAGTCATCTTCATAGGCAATCACCGGATTATTGCGGATGTCCGCTACGGTCATTTCCGACAACACCTGCTTTGCCGCCACGCGCTCCTGTGAGCTTGCCGCTGCGACGCCCGCCAGCACATCCCCCGAACGCAGTTCGTTGGCTTTAGCCAGCACCTCTTTTACATCCTTAAACTGATATACATTGCCGAACAATGTGGTCTTTAGTTTCATAAGTCGTTCCCTCAGGAAGAAGTGATGAGTGACATTTTTCACAGCCTTCAAACAATTCTATTTCATCGTTATCCCTTGTCCTATAAGGTAATCCACTTAATACGCCCGTTACTTATCCTGCCGAACGCAACCGAACGCGCCGGATACATGAGCGGGGTTATCGAGTCGTTAGATCGAGGTATCCGGTTTTGAGCAAGACACCACTGACAGCAAAGGCCATAGATGCCGCACAACCACAGGACAAGCCCTACAAACTCACAGATTCACAAACGCCAGGCCTTTTCTTGCTGGTCCATCCCAACGGTAGTAAGTACTGGCGATTCCGGTACTGGATAGACAAGAAAGAGCGATTACAGGCCATCGGGGTATATCCGCTGATTAGCCTCAAGGAAGCCCGCAAACGCGCCACAGAGAGCCGTTTACTGATAGCCCAGGGAATTGACCCAATGGAAGAAGCGCGCAAGGAGAAAGCCATTGATGCGCTCAACATGGCGGCAAGTTTTAAGACGGTGGCGGAAGACTGGTTTGCTACCAGAGTGAGCGGTTGGTCAGAGTCCTACACGAAACAGGTCAGATCGGCACTGGAGAAAGACGTTTATCCGGTACTTGGCAAGCGGTCGATCGTCGATCTAACCGCCCGTGACGTGCTGGCATTGCTTCAGAAGAAAGAGCGCACCGCGCCGGAACAGGCCAGGAAGCTACGCCAGCGGATCGGGGAGATCTTCAAATTTGCCGTTATCACTGAACTAGTCAGTCGTAATCCGGTTGCAGATCTGGACACGGCACTGAAAGCCCGCCGACCAGGGCACAATGCATGGCTGCAAATTAACGAAATTCCGGCCTTCTACAAAGCCCTTGAGAGAGCCGGGAGCGTTCAAATTCAGACGGCAATACGTTTGCTTATATTAAGCGCCCTAAGGACGGCAGAGCTTCGTTTAATGCGCTGGGAGTGGGTAGATCTGGAATCGGCAACCATCACCCTACCCGCTGAAGTCATGAAGGCCCGCCGCCCGCACGTAGTACCGTTATCCCGGCAGGCGGTCGAGCTATTACAGGACCAGTTTACAAGGAGCGGATACAGTGCTTTCGTCTTCCCTGGTCGATTCATGGATAAACCATTGTCAGCCAGTGCGATACTGAAGGCGCTTGAGAGGATCGGCTATAAATCCATTGCCACTGGTCATGGCTGGCGGACCACCTTTTCAACGGCGCTTAATGAGTCCGGCAGATACTCACCAGACTGGATCGAAATCCAACTGGCCCACGTTCCGAAAGGTGTGCGCGGCGTTTATAACCAGGCGGCCTATCTGAAGCAACGGCGGGCCATGATGCAGGACTACAGCGACGCCATCGACCAGATATTGGCTGGTGGCGGTAATCCGCTGGAGCCGTGAACTATAAGGCCGGATTTATACTCAATATCGACGGTTGAAGCGCTCAAAAAATAACCATGACAACCGTCACAAATATTCAATATCAATGATTTAAATCAATAAATTGGTAGCTCTTCGTTTTCTCTTTCGAATGAAAGTAAAATATAGAAAAATAAATCACAATGAAATCATGCACTTATGAATTTTGACCAACTGGTCCAAAATATCCTCGGTGAATTCATGCGGGTTACAGGCCGATGATTAATATTTAACCTGCTACTTTCGAATGAAAGTAAATTGATAAAAATGTCAGTGCACACTAACTAAATCGAATATTTTTTGCGCTATATTTGGATGGTAATTGAGCAAAACTTTCGCAAGCTATGACGATGTGAGTAATTAATTTTAACTCTACAATAAATCCATCCCGACAGGGATGGTACCTGGAGCGGAGCGAGAGGGACCATCCCCCTGGTTTTAGTCTTTTGAAGTTAGTTTTTTAAGGGATTAAATAATTTTGCCTCAAATCAGGCCACACCATACAAGGCCAAAAACAATCAGTATTGCGTGGATCAGGCTGGTTTTTTAACTATATACCCCGTATGCCAAGGATTCTGATCGCGCGGCATCGGGTCCGCCTTGATAGACTCATAAAACTTATCAGCCATCTCAGCTACAAACTGTACAGAGGATTCGAACTCAGCGTTTTTGTGTGCGGGAGGAAACCAGAAGTCTAACACGCCAGCATTTCTATTTTTACATACAGCGTATATAAGATAAGCATCAGATGTAGGGGTAACTTTTTCGAAACCACCGGGACCATAACGACCAGTAGACCAGTCATCCCAGCATTGCTCTGTCCCGCTATAGCCGTACTGATTGGTATAAAGACCAATATTTACATGGACTTTACGTAAGTGGATAGGATATACACACGGGGGTTTATGGAAAAGAGTATCCTTTCCAAAATCAGGATGATGTCCATATCTCCAATGATAAATAAACGAATCCTTAAAGCTCTTTAATTCATCGTTTGTTTTAAACTTATTATCACTGTAGACCTTACCAATAAATTCATTCTGGACCATCAAAGCTTACACTCTTTAAGCGTTCTTCTCGTGAATCGAATAAATCTTTTGATAAATCACACGCTTGTGTGAACGTCATTTTTTTTACTCGTGGTACAGCCATAGGCGAGGCCGCATTCATCACTTTGTTTTCTTCGTGATCGAGAGTAGCAGTGTAGCGAAACATGACACTTTTACCGCGCACCAACTGGTATCCTAGTCGATACGCTAACGCGTCAAGATGCGTCAGACGATTTGTTTTACGCAAGCCAGTCATAGCTTTTGGCTTACGAGTGCGCACAGAAAGAGATTTCCCTTCTCGCTTAGTCGCAAACAAAGTAACTATTTTTGACATGGTATCTCCTGACATCAATCTGCTAAGGCCATTGTGCCTTGTTTGAATAGTAAACTATTCACCCAATCTACACCAGTGATTTTCTTGACGCCAATAGTAAAGGCAGCATTGCCCAACACTGATAGACAATGAAACTTCAGAGAGCGCACCTTCTATCGGCCTACGGCCTCATAAAACTAATAAAGAGCTACACTTGCTTAGGTAAAATTCTCATCGCATTACGGAGCGTTTGAGAGCGTTCTAAGGGTATCCAATTTCAATGAGTTTTTGCCATGACGAAAACAGCACGAGCGGTATTCCAGATCCTGACAAGACAGCCGAGTGGATACTCTGTATCGCTCGACAAGCTGGCGCAGCTATCCGGTGTAAGCCGCCAAGGAGTGAAGCGGGCCATTGCCTTGCTGGAGGAAAACGGTGTGATTGTTGTTACCAGAACGGTGATTAACGGGAGATATACCGAGAACATGTACCGAATTATCGACAGGAACGCACCTAAATGAGCTACCAGCGAGCTAAAACCCGCCACCCCTTCCAAGTGCATTACCCGCCACGCAAAACGCGAAAGAAACCGGTTTCACAAAATCGGTGCTATAATCATTCGTGCACATCCCGTACTAAGCCATGTCAAAGCGCCTGCATTGCCCTCGCAGGCGTTTTTATTTGTGCTGCCGCCATCCTGATGACTACCGGATCGCAACATTGCCCCGCCTCGATATTGAGCGCATAATAAATACATACATTAAGCGGAAAAGAGAAAAAGTTAACGGGGAAAATCAAGGGGTTACATCATGAGACTATCAGAACAACAACGACAGATCCTCGACTACCTGGCAGAAAACGAATCAATCACCGCACGACAAGCTGCAGATCTCGTTTATGGTAGCAACGTTACCCGTGTACAGGTCGATGCAGCCAGACGCTCACTAATGACGATGGTCAGTAATGGGCTAATCAGGAAAGAAGGCCGCGTTTTCGTCGCTGTTAAATATATCAATCACGCTTATACATCGGACGTTGAATCATTGCGTGGTCAGATCCTTTGGATATTCAGCAAAGAAGGTCAGGAATATTTTCTTGCCGAACATCCAGGCTACGCCGCGCAAGAGTTAACAGTAAACGGCATATTTGGTGCATTAGATCTTATGCTGGGCGATGGTTGCGTTACTTACAAGCAGTTATGGCACGCCCTGAACACGCTTGTAGAAGATGGCTTGCTTATTGCCACGCGTGAAAATATCGAATATTGGATAATGCCGCAGGCCGGACGCCGCAATCATGCGCGGGATATTCCAGGCAACAGATACAGGACGCCAGAATTTAATCCGACACAGGAAGATCGGGACCGTGCCGAAATGATGTGCCGGGAACAGGAAAAAAGAATTATGGATAAGTTATTTTCGATGCGGTGACACACAAGCGGGCGAAAGCCCGTTTTTTTCTTGCCTTATTCCACGCCAGACGAATCAAAACAGGCTTACCCTTCCAAGTGGATAGGTAAAAATTAAGGGTCAGAATGCGTTATATTGCGTTTAAACAGCATCGAATTTTAATTAGTTTTGATGTGGTGGATTGCAGGTAAAAAAAATCCCGCCGGATGGACGGGATAATAGGCCAATAATGGAGATGTTTAAAATAAATCACATTTTTGAGGTCAAACACTATGGCTTAGTGTTAGTAATATTATCGCCCGATAACCTGGCAGGCGCAAATATTCTCCGGCGGCGAGAAAGATTTAGTAAATAGCACTTTTTGTTAATAAATTAAGGGTGTCACTATATGGCAAAAGGTGTGAATCAGGGAAATACGGGATAAAATATTTATATCACATGGGAATTGATTCACGGACTTCGAATTACCCGCCTCCAGGAAGTTTTCCTCTTTCTTCTTTCCCTGGGGGCGGTCCTTTTTAATCGAGGTGGAAAATGAACGATAGCGAACTAATGACAATTAATGAAGTCGCCGCTTTATTTGGCGTTACCAGGCGGACAATATTTCGCTGGATGAACAAGATCCCCGGCTGGCCTATTCCAGTAAGTCCAATCGGAGCGCGGATTAAATTCATTCGTAGCGAGATTATTGAGTTTTACAAAAACAAAGGCGCACGCCACTAAATAAAAACAGCAAATCACATTGAGGTAATATCATGGGCAATATCGAACGTTTGAGACTAGCAGTTGACGCATTACGCTGTAAATATCACTACGACCCTGAAACGGGTTTATTTCACAACCGCAGCACAGGCAAAGTAATGAAAGGCAGTTTATACGGACGCCACCGGGGACACTTGAGCGTAACTATCAGATTGTCAAACGGTCGCCGGATCTCTATGGCCTATCAACGCGCCGTCTGGTTATGGTGTTATGGCGTTTATGATACGGTCGCTTTTGATATTCATCACCTGGACTACGATCCGCAGAATAACCGCTTAAGCAACCTAGTTAAATTACCGCGAGAACAACACAAGGCATTGCACAGCAAATTAAATCAGCTACTGAGCCTTATCAGAGAATCCATCGAACTAACAGGCAATTACCCACAATTCTTGAAGGAAGAAATAGCATGAAAACTAAAACCACCACAATTAACCAGAACAAAAAATCAATCACATTAAAAGAGGTGAACGCTATGAGCTTTAAAGAAACCCATCTTGACGGACAAGATCACGACCGCATCAAAGCACAAAAAGATCTGAAAGCTGCAATGGATGAAAAAGTGAATGAGATCTTGGATTCACTGCCGGAAGTTATCCGTCCTATTATTGCGCAGGCCGCTGATGAATTAGACGCAATCGTGCCTGATGTATTGCGTGAAGAAGACAGAGTTACCCACGATAAGGTTGACCGCCAGGGTGTTTATATGCGGCTTTTGTTCGCGGTGGCGAATAAACTTGGTCATGGCGCTGGCTGGCTGAAATAAGGGGTGACGTATGGATGAGCAAATGGAAATCGACCAGTTAACGAAACAGTTCCAAATACTGGACGAAGAACAAAGTAAATTGCCCGCTGGCCCACAGAAAACAGCGTTACAGAAAGCCGCCGGGAAAGTTAAGAACCAGCTTGTTACTAAATTGAACGCTCAAAAAACATCGAAACCGGAAGCGGCAAAACCGGAACAACCTAAGCAACAAGGGCCGAAAACGCCGGATATTAACAGCTATTTTTCTGGTGATTTCCTGGATGAAAGCATGGCTGAGTATTTCTCACCTGAATTGCCGGAAGAAATGAGCCGCTACTTTGTTCGTAATGAAGATGCATTTAGTGACGCCCCATCAATGCCGATCCAGCAGATTGACCAATCAACCGCTGATAAACAGGCACAGGAAGAAGCAGACCGGGCCGCATTACGCAAACGCATCTTACACGCGGTTGGAGTGTTTTAAGCAAAAGAAAGCCCGCTTTGCGCGGGCCTAACAAGCGAAATCGTATTCAACGGTGAAACGAAGAAATGTTGTACAGACATTGTACCCACAGAGTGGAGGAATTGCAGATGTTAGCCTTACGCGTAGTGATGGGAATTGCCCGCACCATATCCGAACGAGTTACAGATCTACGCCGCTCGCCACTGAGTGAGCAACCAATGAAACGGCAAATGCTACGAATTTGGGCTGAGTACAGCCTTTCCACGATCAACCGACTCATAGACATGAAGCTGAAGGACGGTCAATCGTTGCATGAATGTAGCGCCAATGAAAAAGAATTTGTGAAACGCCTGAAGTTAATCCGCGCCGATATTCACTCACAACTGGCCTCTTGTGGTTGCGATATTGAAGATGATATTTGAAGGAGTAAGACCATGAAACACGTTTTTGAATATCTCGACCACGCAGAAGACCGCGAACACGCCGAAGCGGTCGCAACCAAAGAGATTGAATTAACTCATCTGGAGAAATACACAATCCGCGCCCTGGCTGATGCCGCTAATCATTGCGGGAGCCTTGAGATCGTCCAGCCTGGTGGATTCGATGAACTGGAGCGCTTTTATCTGGCTGAAGGGGACGAGAGCTTTGTTTGTGGTGCTGAGGCGAGAATGGTAGCAATTGCCGCCCTGCTTCGCGTAATGAGAGAGCCGGATCTACACCATATGGTCGCTGAAATGGTGAAAAAAGCGCGTGATCTGGAAATTCCGGAAGAAGAACCTGACGTTTTTTGACATGAAACGGCGTGATTTCTGGCGTTAAAACTGGTCGGAACCGCGCCAATACTGACAACGAGATAACACAAGGGGGAAATATGCCACCGCGCAAACGTAAACTTACCCCCAGGTTAGCCGAAGAAATTTGCTTGCTGATACTGGAGGGAAAGTCACTATTAGCCGTGAGTAAGATGCCTGGTATGCCGTCCATTGCAACGCTAAACCGCTGGATGTGCGAAGACGAAGACTTCCGCCAGGCTGTAAATGATTGTCGCGACGTATACGCGGGCGATCTATTCCGACAAGCCACTGAGCTGATCGCCGCTGTTCCGTCTGACACTGAAGACCGCGCCTTCTTACTGGAGCAGGCAAAGCAGCAAGCCGCCAGCATGAGAGCCGAAGCCAACCGCAAAGCACCGCGTAAGGAGTGGGACTAATGGGATACATCAAGAAAACGAAGAAGGCGTCCGGCGCTGGTGGCGGTGGCGGTGGCGGTGAGCTATCCATCATGGAGAAGCCTTTCAGTCAATGGACTACTGAAGATCTGAACGAGTGGACGGAAATTAACTGGCTGGAATATTTGCGCCTGATGCGTAATGACGAAATGGAAGCTACTGAACTACTCGACTACACAAATTGCTGGCAGTGGGAAATCATCGGTGATGCGCTGGTGTTTAAACGCATTGCGGAACCGGACGAGAGTTATCTGCGCGCCCGCTACGCGCCTGGGAAATTCAATGAGTACGACGTTGTAGGTTATTGCCGGGTGAAAGAGCTTTACTCGTTGTCCTACCGTCCAGCCGCACCGGAACAGGCCCGCCATCACCAACGAAAATACGAATTACAGAAAGAACTGAACGCCGGACTACCACATCAAGGGATGCAGACAGTACCACGTCCGGCACACTTAGGGGGGAAACCATGACTAAAAATGTAGGGACAATCGAATATACGATTGATGCAAAAACAGACAAGCTACTGATCGCCGGACGCCGCGCTGATGACACCTTTGATAACATCGAGCGGGGCGCAAAGCGTGCTGATAACTCAATCAACAAACTGAATACGACAATCAGCAAGCTGGCGGCAGCGGTTAACGTTGGCCTGCTAATGATGGCGGCTAAACGCTTTATTGAAATCGCGGACAACGTAAAACTACTACGCGCCCGTGTATCCCGGCTATCCAGTAGCCTGGTTGAAGCGAAAGCTAATTTTAGCGGCATTATTGAAATCAGTAAGCGAACCGGCATGAAGATCGAGGATACTACGAAGCTATGGGAAAGCCTTACTTCTGCTCTTTCTGATTCAAACGCTACCAGTGGTCAGATCTTACAGTTAACAGAGACACTACAGCAGATCGGGCGTATTGGTGGTAGCTCATCCGAGGAAGCCGCAAACGCCTTGCGACAGTTAGGTCAATCCATCAACGGTGGTATTGTCCGTGCTGAAGAGTTTAACAGCATCCTTGAAAGTATGCCGGAGCTATGGCGACGCGTAGCAGGTCAGATGGGGATCTCAATGGGTGAACTACGCCGCCGCATGTTAGAAGGCAAACTGACGGCTGAGGATGTAGTAAACGCCATTCTAAAAGGATCGGGTGAAATTGAGAAGGAATTCAACAAACTGCCGACAACTACAGAGCAGGCGTTGAGTCAGTTAAACACCGACTTCGGTTTGTTGCTGGAAACCATCGACCAAACGTTGCATGTCACAGAGCTTGTTGGTCGTGGCGTTAAAACGCTGGCTGATTATTGCCGTGAGCTATCCGGCTGGTTTAAAACGCTGAAATCTGATTCTACGTCATTAGCTGATAAATTGTGGACACTTGCTGCAGCCTTTGAGCCGTTTGTGCCGGGCCTTGATTTATTCCGCGCTCAAGCCAAACAAACCGACTTCTTAGGGGCCGCGCCAGACAATCAATCAACGGGTTTTGTGTCAACGCTCCCGACACAACAGGCCACTACTGATATTAAGCTGAAAGACAATGGCGGAGGTGACAATAAACCGAAACGCGCACAGAAAGATCCGGCAGAAGAAGCACTGAAACGGAAACGCGCAGAACTGGAACGACTTAACCAGGGCTTTGCTGAGGGTAGCAAAGAGGCTGAAATGTGGGACGCCGTACAGGAAATGGGCGCTAACGCAACGGCAAAACAGGTTAGTGAGATGAAAAACCTTGCGCACCTGATTTACGAAACAAACGCCGCGCGTGAGCATCAAATCGAACTGGAAGAAAAAGCCAAACAGCTTAATGAGCAATTTAATCCCGTTGATGCGCTCAAACAACGCCATGCCCTTGAAATGCAACAGGCTGATGAGCTATTCAACAAACAGATGATTAACGAGGAAACGCTAAACGCGCTTAAACAACAGCACGCAGAAGAATTGCTTGCCTCGCAGTGGGAACAATTCCGGGCGCAAGGCGGGATTAATGGCCTGATTGGTGACATGGCTGATGGCCTGAGTGGTGGCGCTACAAATGCCGTTGTCGGCCTGCTTAATGGTACGCAGAACCTGGAAAGCGCTTTCGCCAATATCGGGACCACCATTCTCGGAAAAGTGGTGGGAAGTATCGCTGAGATGGGCGCTGAATACGTCAAACAAATGATCTTAAGCGAAGCAGCCACCGCCAGCGCTATGAGCGGACAAGCGGCAACAGCAGCGGCAACAGGCGCATCAATCGCATCATCAATGGCCCCGGCAGCAGCAGCAACAGCCACCGCGACAATGGGGACGGCACCAATGGTGGCGATGTCAGCTATTAGCGCTTTGATGGCTGGCATTACTGGCTTGTTCGGTGGACGTCGCTACAACGGCGGTGCGGTAGGCGCTGGCAACCTATACCGCGTGGGTGAACACGGTAAGCCTGAGCTATTTCAGACCAATGGCGGTCGGCAGTACATGATCCCCGGCGAGGGCGGTAGAGTTATCCCTAATCGTGATATTAGCGGCGGCGGCGGTATCACACTGAACGTAACAAACAACATCCAGGCTAACAACGGCTGGACCAAGGAAGACTCAAAAGCGTTGCAGCAGACCATAGAAAATACAGCCATGCGCCTGATGCAGCGTGAATCACAAAGACCTGGAGGCATGTTAGCCCCTCGTCGGAAGTAACCAACCGCTACGCCAGGGCGAAGACTGGCGGCCCCTCAAAGACGGTAAAACACAGTGTTTAACCCTAAGCCATTGATTTTACTTCACGCGTTCCGCCGGAGAACATTTAAATGTTCCACACCTTCCCGCCGCTACGCGAAAAATCACTCACAACTACCCTGCCAATTTGCCAGATTTCACGTACACGCGCCTGTATCCCCGCTACCGGATACACGCCCGCTACCGGATACCGGATAAACAAAGGCCCAGGCAGTTAGCAACACTACCCGAGCCTTTCTCACAATCCCCGCCGACACTATAACCGCAATCAATCCACTTTCGCAAAAACCCGCCGTAATTGTACCGATTAACGAAACCGGGATCTATGTCACGTTTTCCCGCCGCCCGCCTGGGTATAAAGAAGCCAGAAACAAGGAGTACAGTAGTAAATGGACTGAAAGAGGGTGCAGGATGAAACGCTGGGAAGTGATTCTACTGATGGTCATGATGTTTGTAATGTGCGTGGAGTTTTAAGGGGGCAATTATGGAACGCTTTATCAATAAACTACTGATTGTTGTTATCGCAATAGCGATCTTCGTATGGGTGGGCGTGCTGTTTAGCCAGTTTCCTGATGCTATGCGGTTAATTCAGATCGAGGGGCAACGCGCTTTTATCCCTGGCTGGCGCGTGATTTACGAATTAATCCGCTGGTTTGCAGCTTGAATAAGGGGGACACCATGAACAGAGAAAAGACATTCCCGGAAATGCTGGAAGAGGCAGCGATTAACAGCCTGGCTATTGCAGACACTAAGGAATTAATGACGTTCACCAAGCGCCAGATAAGCGCAATTATGCAGATGCCGAGTATTAGCGAGGAACCTGCGACGGCACACGCTATGGCTATCCATACGCTCACAATGGCTACTTACCTTTGGTTGTATAGCGACTTCGGGTTGCAGCCAGTCGATGCAGACGATCGCGAGTTATTCGCTGTAGATGTTGACGACGTACACGCCGTGCTGATGCCGCTAAATGTTCTGGTTGGCTGGATTTACCACAATAGCGTCGAGGCGGTTTGCAGGGCGAAAGCTGGAAATCCTGGTGGAACTGACTGGCGGTTACTGTTCCGGCAAATGACTTTAGAGCAGATCATCGACGACAAATACGGACTATCACACGACATTGCTGATGCTCTTTACGAAGCAATGAAAGAAGGCGCAACAGCCGCGCTAAATGGCAACCTGGCGGCACCGACTATTCACTGATGGAGGATAAGACCTGATAAACTAAACCAACACCCGGCCCCGCACCGGGCTTTTTGTGATCTGCGTCAACATTCCCACCTGTTACGCTTACCCACCAGCCGCCGCGCCTGTTATCGTACCAATAGCGAGTAATTGCAATGTTTCTGGATTGATTAAGGGGCAAAGGATGAACGATTTAATCAAAATGCTACAACAGCGGGCTGATGACAAATACCGTGATAAACGCGGGCACATCCATAGCAATATGGCTGGGGTGTTAGGGGTCGCCAGCGATGAAATAAAGGCCGTATTCAAGCGCCAGAAGACGCCAAAATGGGAAGTCTTTGTAAAGGTCGTGAATGAGCTTAATTGCGGTCGTGGGGTTATCGGTTTCCTGTACGCTGGGGAAGTTAGCGAGGCCGTGGAAGAACTGGAAGCGGCTAACAGCGAACTGAAAGGCATCATTGCAGACAAGGACGCGCAGATCCGGGAACTGGAAGCACGCCTGATGGCAATTAGTGCAAAAGCCGCGCCGGAAGTGGAAACAGTACCGGAAAGCGCCGCACCGGACGCGGGCAAGGCGAAAGATACAAAAGCACCGAAGGCTGGCGTAACTGGTACGAATAAAGAGTTTAAAAAGCCTGTACGCTTTAAGGCTGACACTGTACTGGATTATCTGAAGGCAAACGCGCCGCTACATGGCGTCAATCATGCCGGACTGATTAAGGCGATCTGGCCTATTGGTGCACCGGGCCGCAATACTTTCCTGGCATTGTTGAAGCAACTCAAGGAAGATGGCCTGATAACCATCACGCAGCACGGACGCGCCGGAATGGATATTCATGTGAACGGGTAACGAAAACCCGCCATCAAACGAAGCCCGTCCCCGCGACGGGTTTTTATGCCATCATTATTAAATCCATTAATAATCATCAAACCATAATTAGCACAACTTATAATCGAACAAAAATCACACCACCTTGATAAGTTGAGCTAATGGCTATATGTTTTTCTGATGAAATTCTAATGTCGAAAACTTGCGACGATACCGAAAAACACGCGAAAATCAAAGTGTTCTTTCTTTTTTTGTTTTTTATTTTTTTATTTTCTCTTTTTCTTCTCTTTCCGGTTCTCTTCTTTTTCTGGTTTTGGTTTTTTCCTTTTTTATTTTTATTCTTTCTTCAGGGTTGTGCTAAAACACACCAAAACATTTTCGCCACAAAAGCGTTAATTTCATCCTGCCAGACCATTCACTTTCACCGGATACACAGCCGGATATAATCCCGCTAACACCCCGCCACCCAGCGTCACGCCTGATAAATACCGTATTCAGGAAGGAAATGCGAGTGATTTCACCGTCACCGGCACAACCGATCCGCCAAAAAGAGGCGTACCAATGTCGATATAGTCCCCCGCGCGGACAATCACTTCGTCAATGACTGCCAACGGGAGTTGTTGTAGCTGTGGGCGCAACAACATGCCCAGAGCTTTACCAAAGTCCTGCCCGGCCACCACCAGCAGGGGATGCGGATTCGGAAAACGCGCGACGAAATCGACCAACGCGTTGATGACCGTCAGTACCGCGGCGTAACGCACAGGCAGCGAGGCGGGAAGCGCCAGCACGTACGCGTCAGTTTTGGGATCAAGATCCAGCTGAATCAGCGCCTGTTGCCAGGCACCCACCAGATCCGTTTCATCAATCGGGATCGCCACCGGCAAATTGCGCAGCGGCAGTTGTACGCCCTCAAGCCAGATTGTGCTGCCAGAGAGCGAAAGGGTATGCGCGCCCGCGCCAATCACCGTGGCGCGCACGGTTTGCGCCGGAAACTGTACGTTCATCTCACGCAGGCGCGGATGGTCATGCAGCGCCGTTGCCAGCAGCGGGCCAATATCGGCAAAACAGAACGGGTCGGCGGGCTGGTGGCGATAACATTCGCCCACGCCGCCAGAAAGCGTAATGATTTCGGGCGTAACACCTGCGGGCAGCAAACCGGTTTGCATCAATGCCTGCGCGAGCGGCGAGAGCGTTCCGTCAATCACTTCGACAATCAGCTCTGCCATCCGCCGGGTAACCTGCACCAGCTGCGCGCCGGTCAGCGAACGGACGTCAGTGCCTGCACCGAAGCACTCATCCACAATCATCTGCCCCGGTTTATGAGCGTAAACCACGCGCCCCTGGCTGTCGGTTTCCAGCAGGCGACCACCGACGTTGAGGCAGGCGGTGCCGCTGATTTTTCCGGCATCGAACAGGGCGTAGTTCGCGGTGCCACCGCCGATGTCGATATTCAGTACCCGACACAGCCGTTGTTCAGAAAGGGTTTGCGCCCCGGCACCGTGACCGGCGATCACGAATTCGAGGTGCGGCCCGGCGCTGGCGACGACAAAATCGCCCAGCGACTGAGAGAGCGCCATCACCGCCGGGCGAGCATTGCGGGTTTTCGCGCTTTCACCGGTGATGATGATGGCACCAGAATCAACGCTTTCCGGCGCAATGCCCGCAGCCTGATATTGCTCTAAAATCAGCGATTTCAGTTCCGCTTCTTTTAAACCACCCTGTTTATCGACAGGGGTAAAGAACACCGGGCTTTGCCAGCTAATTTCGCGTTTGATGAATTCGTAGCGCGGCACCTGCGACACCGCCGCACGGTTAACCAGTTCCAGGTGGGAGAAAATCACCTGGGTGGTGGTGGTGCCGATATCGATACCGACGCTCAGTAGCTGGCGAGTGTTCACGATTGTGCCTCCGCTTCGGTTTTAGCCGCGGTCGCGTCGTCTTTTGGCACCAGCATCATCGCCACGCCAATCGCCGTTACGCCGCCGATCAACTTGCCGACAATCATCGGGAAGATCATGGCATTCATGTTGGCAGCGGCGAAGCCTAAGTGGTCGCCCAGGGCGAAAGCAGCAGAAACGGCGAAGGCGCAGTTGATGACTTTGCCGCGGGTATCCATCTGCTTCATCATGCCGAACATCGGGATGTTGTTGGCAAGCGTTGCCACCATGCCGGCTGCCGCGATGTTGTTCATATTCAGCACTTTACCGACGCTCATCAGCGGTTTTTCAAACCAGCGGGTCAGCAGCAGCACCATCGGATACGCCCCTAACAGAACGCAGGAGATAGAACCGATAACTTCAATGGCGCGCATCACCTCACCGGGTTTATCGCCAGGGGCCATAAAGATAGGATCCAGACCGGGGATCAGTTCCCAGCCAAGCAGGAATTTCACTACCGCAGCGGCAAGACCGAGGGTGATCAATGCAACGAGGAATTTGGCGAAGATCTGGAAGCCGTTGATCATTTTTTCCGGGATGAATTTCAGCCCCAGCGCCACCAGAATCGCAACAATGATCACCGGGATCATGTTCATCAGGATCAGGGCGAAAGTGAATTCCACCGGCTGGCCGTTGATCTGCACACCGGAGTACATAGCTACCAGACCACCAGCGATACAACCAATCGGAATGGTCACAATGCCCGCCAGCACGCCGAGCGCCAGATAACGACGGTCAGAAGGTTCGATAATGCCGAGCGCCACCGGAATGGAAAACACAATCGTTGGCCCCATCATCGACCCGAGAATTAACCCAGAGTATAGCCACGCGGCTACGTCGCCGCCCGCCAGCTCTTTGGCGAGGAAGAAGCCGCCCATATCGCACGCCAGCAGCGTTCCGGCGAACATTGACGGGTTTGCGCCGAGCATTTCGTAAACCGGGATAATTACCGGCCCGAGTACGTGAGCCAGTACCGGTGCCAGCGCGGTCATACCGACCATCGCCAGGCCCAGTGCGCCCATTGCCATAAAGCCTTCTTCGAACTGACCGCCTGATCCTTCGATACTTTTACCGAACTTACCGAGGAAACGAGCAGAACCGCCGAACTGCGACAGGATCCTGTCTACGGCAGCTATCAGCATAAAGAACATCATGATGTACATGATGATTTCGTTAATTCCCATCGCCTTTACTCCCTGTTAGTTGTTATTTATTGGCGGATGCGGCGTAAACGCCTTATCCGCCCTACATGTGCAATCCCGTAGGCCGGATAAGACGCGACATGCGTCGCATCCGGCAATTGCACCGCGCCACTGGCGGATGCGGCGTAAACGCCTTATCCGCCCTACATGTGCAATCCCCCAGGTCGGATATGACGCGGCAAGCGTCGCATCCGGCAATTGCACCGCGCCACTGGCGGATGCGGCGTGAACGCTTTATCCGCCCTACATGTGCAATCCCCCAGGTCGGATATGATGCGGCAAGCGTCGCATCCGGCATTTATTGCGCCGCTGCATACAGGCCGACAATCTGTTCCAGGCTGGCGGTACGCGGGTTGCTGCGCAGACAAATATCTTCCTGCGCGGCCTGCGCCCATGCACCGTAATGCGCAGATGTCGCGCCAACATCGCCCAGTCGTTTACCAATCCCAACTTCCGCAATCAGCTCACTTACCGCGTTAATAGCGTCACGATCGTCGGATTTTTTAGTTCGCAGTGCCCGACCAATCTGACTAAAGCGTTCGCGACAAACCATCCGGTTAAACTCCATCACCGTTGGCAGCAACATAGCGTTCGCGAGACCGTGCGGAATATGCAGCGCCGCGCCCGGCTGATGCGCCATCGCGTGGCACAACCCAAGACCCGCACTGGAAAACGCCATTCCCGCCATACATGAAGCCAGCAACATGCTCTCGCGCGCGGCAAGGTCGTGACCGTAGCCCACCGCTTTCGGCAGCGATTTGCCAATCATCGCAATGGCACCAATCGCCAGACTGTCGGTAAACGGTGTAGCGTTCAGGGCGCTGTATGCTTCAATGGCATGGGTTAACGCATCAATGCCGGTCATCGCCGTGACATGCGACGGCACACCTTCGGTCAATGCGGCGTCGAGGATCGCCACATCCGGCATCAGCGAGGCATGGGCTAACACCTGCTTGCGCCCGCTCACCGCGTCGATAATCACCGTTACATTGGTGGTTTCAGAGCCGGTTCCGGCGGTAGTTGGAATGGCAATCAGCGGCAAGCGCGGTTGCAGAACGCTGGTTTCTGACATCTCTGCCAGCGTGCTATCCGGGTTCGTCACCAGCAACGCCACGGCTTTCGCCGCATCCAGCACCGAGCCGCCGCCAAATGCGATCACCCCGTCACAACCTGACTCACGCAACTGCGCCACGGCTGCACACACGTCGGTAATGCACGGTTCGCCCACCGGACATGGCCAGAGCGTCATGGCGATACCTTTAACGGCCAGGCTACGCGTCAGCCCGGCGGTCATCCCTGCCTGATGCAAAAAGCTGTCTGCCATCACGAACAGATGTTTCAGCCCACGCGTTTGCGCTTGCTGTCCGCAACTGCTCACCGAGCCCGGACCGCAAAGCGTCACCGGTGGAACGCTAAATGTTTTTACCCGTTGCAGATTCAGGGTATCGAACGCCTGAAAGAGCGCGGTCTGCAATTCATTTTGCATATAGCCCCTCCGCTTTCTCTCGCCCACTACTGGCGATCGCCAGCGGGGTCATAAACAAACTGTGCTGCGGTAAATGCACCTGTAACGCCGGGAATTGTTTGCGAAACAGTTCCGCCACCCCCGGTTGCATACAAGAGCCGCCCGCCAGCCATAAATCAGTAATGCCCTGCCCTTCAATATGCCGGGCGACAATGTCCGCCATTTTTTCGTACACCGGTTTCACCGCAGGCCAAATCTCTTCACCGTGACCGCGCTTGTACTGCTCTGCCTCTTCCAGCGGAATACGACGATTTCCGGCGAGAGTCAGAGAGATGTGATGTCCGCCAGTCGCTTCATCCGCCGAGTACGTCACCTTGCCCTTTTTCACGATGGCAATGCCGGTAGTGCCGCCGCCGATATCCACTACACCGGCGTTGTCCAGTTGCAGCAGATCCGCGACTGCGGTTGGCTCATCCAGCACATGGCTCACTTCCAGTCCGGCAGACTCCAGCACGTTGATGGAAATACGCGGGTCCGTACCTGGAGGAAATGAAGTCGCCGCATGGCTAAAACGGCGACCGAATTGCTGCTCAAGAGTGTCGAGATGGCGACGAACAATGGTGACAGCGCCGAAGAAATCCCAGACGATGCCGTCGCGGACCACATCGGCCCAGTCGAGGCATACCGCCACCGGCTGACCGTCGCGGTCGACAACCATCGACACCACATCGCAGGTGCCCAGATCCACCCCCAGCCACAGCGGGGATTCCGTCGAGGCAGGCGTCTGGTTACACAGCGTTGCCGCTGTTTGCAGACGTGGGGTGAGCCATTGTTCGTCGTGCGCCATCGGTTACTCCTTAAACAATGCGAAACGCATCGACTAACACACAGCGACGCAGACGGACAAACGTCCGCGCGCTGGTTACCCCTTCACCGGTTGGCGTGGTGATGGTCATGGTGGTCCAGCCTTCCCCGCCCAGACCCAGCCCGGCAATGCACGGTCCGTTCTTAACGAAAATGCTGGTATCAATAGCGTTCGCCATCTGGTTCATGTTCTCAATATTGCGCGAGTGCATTGCCGCCGTGTGGTGGCAACCGCCTTCCAGTTTCACCGCCAGCGCAATGGCATCCGCCACGTTGGCGACGCGCACGACGGGCAGCACCGGCATCATCAGTTCGGTCACGGCAAATGGATGTTCTGCAGTGGTTTCCACAAACAGCAAACGCGTTTCTTGCGGCACGTTCAGGCCGATTGCCGCCGCGATTTTCGCCGCATCGCGACCTACCCAGTCACGGCTGACAGTACCTTTTCCGCGCTCGTCGATATTTTTCAGCAACACCGGTTGCAGCTGCTGCGCCTGTTCTGCGGTCAGTTTCACCGCGTGCTGGCCTTCCATCAGACGCATCAGTTCATCGGCTACGCTATCAACAACAATCAGTACCTTTTCGTCGGCACAAATGATGTTGTTATCGAAAGACGCGCCTTTGACGATGGACTGAGCAGCACGGGCGAGGTCAGCGGTTTCATCCACCACTACCGGCGGGTTGCCAGCGCCTGCGGCAATCAGACGTTTATTGGTGTGTTTACGCGCCGCTTCTACTACCGCTTCGCCGCCGGTCACCACCAGCAGGCCGATACCCGGAAACTTGAACAAGCGTTGCGCGGTTTCGATATCCGGATTTGCTACGGTAACCAGTAAGTTTTCCGGCCCGCCTGCGGCAACAATCGCCTGGTTGAGCAGCGTGATCGCCCGCTGGGAGACTTTTTTCGCCGCCGGATGCGGGGCAAAAATGACGCTGTTGCCCGCGGCAATCAGGCTGATGGCGTTGTTAATTACGGTTGCCGCCGGGTTAGTGGAAGGCGTCACCGAAGCCACCACGCCCCAGGGTGCGTTTTCAATTAGGGTCAGGCCGTTGTCGCCAGTCAGCACTTGCGGAGAGAGGCACTCAACGCCTGGTGTGCCGCGCGCCTGAGCGACGTTTTTTGCAAATTTATCTTCAACGCGCCCCATGCCGGTTTCACTGACGGCAAGTTCCGCTAAATCTCTGGCGTGTTTTTCGCCTGCTTCACGAATGGCAGCAATGGCTAACTGGCGCATTGCCACGCTCTTTAACCCTTGCTGGGCAATTTTGGCTGCCGCAACAGCGTCATCCAGGGACGCGAAAACGCCCATCTCATGAACGGCGGCGGGCGGCGTGTCACTGCTTTGCATTTTCAGCAGTACCGCTTTCACCACCTGTTCAATATCCTGTTGATTCATGATGTTCTGCCTTATTTGTGGAAAATTACCTGACCGCCAGACACCACCTCATCGACGATGCCAATCACGCACAGATCGACCGGTGACGTTTCGCTTTTATGCGCCTGGCGGGCGGAACTGCCACTCACCAGCAACACCCACTCCCCGGTTCCCGCGCCAATATTGTCGATGGCGACGGCACATTGCCCGTCAGGATTACCTTGTGGATCAATCATTTCCACCATCAGCAATTTGTCATGCGCCAGTCCGTGATGGCGTACGGTACAAACAATTTGTCCAGTGACGACTGCCAGTTTCATACCCGCCTCCGTGGCGTATTTCAGGTAAAAGCTCCCCCTACCCTCCGCGGAAGGTAAAATGAAAAAGGAGAGAGCGTGACGCCCGAATCGACGTCACACAGGGTGATTACAGGTTGCTGCTATCGCCTTTCAGGCCGATCGGGAACACTTCTTCCAGGTCGCCGTGCGGACGCGGGATAACGTGTACAGATACCAGCTCGCCGATACGCTGTGCCGCTGCGGCACCGGCATCGGTCGCCGCTTTACAGGCTGCAACATCACCACGAACCATGGCAGTACACAGGCCGCCGCCAATCTGCTTAACACCAACCAGCTTGACGCGCGCAGCTTTCACCATCGCGTCAGAAGCCTCAATCAGTGCAACCAGGCCCCGGGTTTCGATCATTCCTAATGCTTCCATTGTGCTTTCCTCTTTATCAGGGTCCAGAACGGGACCGTTCATTCAACCAGTGTTTGTAAACTGCTTTCGCGGTTCATTTCTGTCTGACGCGGCACAGCTGCCACCAGCGCCAGCTCGATAATTTCCTGCACGCTACAACCACGAGAGAGATCGTGCATCGGCGCGGCAAGTCCTTGTATCAATGGCCCGACGGCACGATATCCGCCGAGTCGTTGTGCGATTTTGTAGCCAATATTTCCGGCTTCCAGCGACGGAAAAACCATCACATTGGCCTTGCCCTGTAGCGGGCTGGCAGGCGCTTTTTGCGCCGCCACTTCCGGCACGAAGGCGGCGTCAAACTGCAACTCGCCATCGACTACCAGCTTTGGTGCGCGCTCACGGACGATTTCTGTCGCCTGCTGGACGTTGGCAACGCAGGGGTGACGGGCGCTACCGTTACTGGAAAACGACAGCATCGCCACGCGCGGCTCTTCTCCGGTGATGGCGCGCCAGGTTTCGGCGCTGGCAAGCGCGATATCCGCCAGCTGCGCCGCCGTCGGCTGTGGTACCACGCTGCAATCGGCAAAGCCCAACGCCGGACCGCTGTACTGTGGCAGCATCAGGAAAATGGATGAGAGCGTTTTACAGCCTGGCTGCAAGCCGATAATGCGTAATCCGGCACGCAGCACATTCGCCGTGGAAGAGAGGTTGCCCGCGATACAGACATCCGCTTTACCGGCGCTGACCATTGCGGCGGCGAACATCAGCGGATCGGTAAGTTTTTCCAGCGCATCCGGCGGCGTTTTTTCGCCCGCGCGGGCCAGCCAGCGATGAGCAAATTCTTCCCGCATTGCGAGGTTGCCATGCGGATCAATAACCTGTAGCCCGTCCATCGCTACGCCATGACTGAGCGCAAACTGACGAAGTTCAAACGGATTGGCGACCAGAATGGGCGTTGCCAGACCTTGTTGATGTAAATATTGCGCAGCTTTCAGCACACGTTGATCTAACGCATCCGGAAAAACCACTCTGGCGGGCGCTCGCAACGCCAGTTCACGACAACGTTCAATAATCATTGCGTTTCCCCCAGTCGTTGTTGGATCTGCTTCACCGTTAGCGGCTGCTTCGTTACGCTCAGGATCATCATCACGTAGACCGTGCTCGAAAGGCGGTTCAGCGCCTGCAAGATGTCCGGGCGTAATACTTCAAAGCTGCGGGTGATAAACACCTGCGCCGCTACGGTTTCGGTTTCCCGCACTTTGGTGCGTAGCAGATTGAGCAACGCGGCATCGCGCCCGTGGCTGGCTTCCGGCACCAGATGATCGTGGTCGAGATAGCGCAGCGGCTGATGAGAAAGCCGATGCAGATCTTCGTCAGAAAGCCCGACAATCGCTTGATCGCCCAGCGGTTCCCCCAGCGCATCGGCACGCATAATGTTGCCAAGACGCGAACGGATATCCGCCAGCCACGGCTGCCACGGTTCCGCCAGTTCAATTTGCAGCCACACTGCCAGCGCAATGGTGCTGTCGAGAACCGCGCGAAAACCCAGGCGCGGATCGCTTTTGGCGACCATTTTTTCCGCCGACAGGTGAGTCAGCGTATCCGGCTTTTTTGCCACCGGCTGGCGGCACAGTTCGCAGCACGCCTGCGGATGTTCATCGCTACTGGTCAGCCCATGAACGGGCTGTAGCTGCTGCTGTTCATCGTCAACAAACAGGCGGCCCTGCTCGTCAATAAACTTGATGCGCAAATGGCGGCTTTCCAGCAACTCCCGGGCAGAGGGCGTCAGGCGACTGTCCGCAGGGAGATGGATCTCTGCGCCTTCGCTGAGCGTATGGTTCGCTCTTAGCCATGCTTCGGTGATGAAATCTTTCATAGGGATTGCCAGTTAGCAGGCCAGGCGACATACAGGAATTTCACGCTGGATGTCGTACCAAATTCGATGCTGGAGCCTTTCGGGATAAACATCACATCGCCCGCTTTGGCGATCATGGTTTCGCCTTCGTGGCGAACATGCAGCTCCCCTTCCAGCACCATGTCGATTTCGTCGTAGTTCAGGGTCCACGGGAAGAATGCGTTCTCCCACTGCATAAAACCGGCGGCCATGCTGCTGCCGTCGTCTCCGGTCACAAGGTCAGTTAAGCCCACGCAATGCGGCTCTGCGCCGTCGAAACGACCAAACTTGACGCTGCTGCCATCAATCACTTTGATGCCGCCTTTGCCGGTCACCGATTTGAAGCTCGGCTGCATTGCACCCTGCTCCAGCGACTGTTTTTCCTTCATCACTTTTTCCATCAACTGCGCGACCAGGCTTTCGGTAAACTGGCCTTCCGGCAGCTGGGCAATGATGGTTTCGCGGATGCGCTGACTTTCGGTTTTATCGGCTGGCACGCTGGCGGGAACGGACGCCGTTACCGGGGACGATTCATCACATTCGGTGATGGTAAAACCCAGTAGATCCGCCACTTCACGGGCTTCCGGGGTAATAATGCTGGCGCGCAGAACCACGGACATTGCCTGTTCGCCGCGCGCGTGTGCTTCACGAATATCATTCGCTGTGATGAGTTTTTTCACCTGCTTCCTCCTGTTTGGTGAGAGATGCCAGATAATCCACCAGTTGCTGCACGCTTTGCGGGTCGTGGCTGTTTAGCTCGAAAATCGGCTCCTCGAAGCCCGTCTCAAGCAATAACTTTCGCGTTGCGGCGACGTCAGCATCCGGCATGTCCGTTTTACTGATGACGGCGATTTGCCGTTTGCTGACGCCAATATCCAGCAACCCGGCAGGCAACCGACTTTCCGGGTCATTCGCGCCGTGGACATAGATCAGCATGTCCACATCCTGTAGCGTGGTAATTAAGGCGTGATACCAGCGGGGATGGCTAAAATATTCACCCGGCGTATCAATATCGCCCTTATCATTAAATTCCACGGCCTGTGTTTTTCTGGCGAGGGTATAATTCCCCTGCAACGCATTAAATAACGTTGTTTTCCCTGCCCCGACGGTACCCACAAACGCAATTCGTTTCATGAATGCCTCGTATTAACTTTTGGTCATTTCACAAAGCGTATAATTTAATAAGCGACCTAAACCACTGACGGTTTGTGATAACGCTTCTTCTACTGCGCCCACCGAGCCATAAATCACCAATGCACCACTGAAGCGGTCGAGAAATCCGATATGCACATCGGCGGCTTTCAGCGCTAAATCACCGGCGATCATCGCCGTTTCGCCGGGAGTTAGCGTCATAATGCCAATTGCGCCCGCATCCGGAACGCCGATTTTCTTCGCCAGTTCCTCGCCGGGATGCGCGATGAGATGCGCCAGTGTGACCTGTTTGCCGGGCACAAATTCCTGAATGATGCGTTCTTTATCCATGAGTCGCCGCCTGTGAAAAACTTTCGTGTATCGTGACAATTTTTCGTCAGAGTAAATAACAAAATTCGGCAAGCGCGTTTAAAAGGTGAGGTAGATCACTAAGAATGGAGAGATATTCGCTGTGGTGCATAAACTTTCATATGCAACGCATGAATATAAATAAAATAATATCGAGATATTATATAGACTGCTTTTTTTATTATTCGCAAACTCAGTAATAAGCTTTACTAATATATTGCAGCCAAACCGCTTACCCTGAATATTCAGGGTAAGCGTGAGAGTTAAAAAAGAATTACAGCGGTTGGGTTTGCGCTTCAACCACGGCCAGCGCCACCATGTTGACGATACGACGCACCGATGCGATCGGCGTTAACACGTGAACCGGTTTCGCCACGCCCATCAGCACCGGACCGACAGTCACACCTTCCGAGCTGGAAACGCGCAGTAAGTTGTAACTAATGCGGGCAGCTTCCATGTTCGGCATTACCAGAATATTGGCGGAACCTTTCAAAGGGCTGTCCGGCATACGGTCGTTGCGAATCGCTTCCACCAGCGCTGCATCGCCGTGCATTTCACCATCAATCATCAGTTCTGGCGCACGTTCCCTGACCAGTTCCAGCGCCTGACGCATTTTGCTCGACGACGGGCAGTCAGAAGAACCAAAGTTGGAGTGCGACAACAGAGCAACGCGCGGCTCAATACCAAAACGACGGACAGTTTCTGCCGCCATCAAGGTGATCTCCGCCAGCTCTTCTGCGTCTGGTTCGTCATTGACGTAGGTATCGGCAATAAAGGTGTTACCACTCGGCAGCAGCAGCGCGTTCATTGCACCTGCGGTGTGAACGCCATCGCGATAACCAAAGACATTTTTCACCACGCTAAAATGTTCATGATAATCGCCCACCGTACCGCAGATCATTGCATCGGCTTCCCCACGCTGAACCATGATCGCGCCGATCACTGTCGGGTTACCGATCAGCGCACGCTGCGCCTGTTCCTGAGTGACACCGCGACGCTTCATGATCTGGAAGTATTCGGTCCAGTACTCTTTAAAGCGCGGATCGGATTCGTTATTGACGATCTCAAAATCAACGCCCGCTTTGATCTGCAAGCCCAGTTTCTGAATGCGCATTTCGATCACGTTCGGACGACCGATAAGGATCGGTTTCGCCAGTCCCAGCGTTACCAGTTCCTGAGTGGCATGCAGAACGCGCGCCTCTTCCCCTTCCGGCAGAACTACGCGCTTCGGCGCTTTGCGAGCCTGGGAGAAAATCGGCTTCATAAACAGGTTGGTTTTGTAAACGAACTCAGTCAGCTTGTCGATGTAGACGTCGAAATCAGCAATCGGACGCGTCGCCACGCCCGACTCCATCGCCGCTTTCGCGACCGCAGGAGCGATCTTAACGATCAAGCGCGGATCAAACGGTTTTGGAATGATGTATTCCGGACCAAAGCTCAGATCCTGATCGCCATACGCTGAAGCCACCACTTCGCTCTGTTCCGCATGGGCCAGTTCTGCAATCGCGCGTACCGCCGCCAGTTTCATCTCTTCGTTGATGGCGGTTGCGCCAACGTCCAGCGCGCCACGGAAGATGAACGGGAAGCACAGGACGTTGTTCACCTGGTTCGGGTAGTCGGAACGGCCGGTACAGATGATGGCATCCGGACGCACTTCTTTCGCCAGCGGCGGCAGAATTTCCGGTTCCGGGTTCGCCAGCGCCAGGATCATTGGTGCCCGAGCCATTTTCTTCACCATTTCCTGGGTCAGCACTTTCGGGCCGGAACAGCCGAGGAAAATATCCGCGCCTTCAATTACATCATCGAGGGTACGTTTGCCGTCATCCACCACCGCATATGCGGCTTTGGTTTCCGCCATGTTTGGCTCACGGCCCTGATAGATAACGCCTTTTGAATCGCAAACCACGATGTTATGTTTTTGCAGACCCAGCGCTACCAGCAGGTTCATACAGGCGATTGCTGCGGCGCCCGCGCCGGAAACCACCATCCGCACGTCAGAGATGTTTTTCTCCACCACGCGCAAGCCGTTGAGGATGGCGGCAGTGCTGATAATTGCCGTGCCGTGCTGATCGTCGTGGAATACCGGAATATTCATCCGCTCGCGCAGTTTCTGTTCAATATAGAAACATTCTGGCGCTTTAATGTCTTCGAGGTTGATTCCGCCGAAGGTCGGTTCGAGCGCAGCGACGACTTCAATAAATTTGTCCGGGTCGAGTTCATCAACTTCAATGTCAAATACATCAATCCCGGCGAATTTCTTAAACAGAACGCCCTTGCCTTCCATCACCGGTTTGCCTGCCAGCGCGCCAATGTTGCCTAACCCCAGCACCGCCGTACCGTTAGAGATCACCGCCACCAGGTTACCGCGCGCGGTATATTTGTAGGCTTTTAACGGGTCTTTTTCGATTTCAAGACAAGGTGCGGCAACGCCTGGTGAGTAGGCCAGCGCCAGATCGCGCTGCGTTGCCAGAGGCTTGGTTGGAGAAACCTGGATTTTCCCTGGAACTGGAAATTCATGGAAATCAAGTGCACTTTGTTTTAACTGGTCATCCATTTGGTTGTTCCTTTCACGTAACGTTCACAAATAAAGTGTGTGGGCAACAGCCCCTGCCCACAACGTGGCGCACATTATTACCTTGCCGGAGTCTACAGACTTTGAGCAAGTCCAAACTCTCACCATTAATATAATGTTTTGGTAATAATCCTATAACACTGATGTTACCTGCTTAATCCAGCAATACCATGCCTGTCTGCTATGCTTTTTTGATGCGTTTAGCGAAATTTCTCAGAAGTGTGAATTAACGCACTCATCTAACACTTTACTTTTCAAGGAGTATTTCCTATGAACGAGTTAGACGGCATCAAACAGTTCACCACTGTCGTGGCAGACAGCGGCGATATTGAGTCCATTCGCCATTATCATCCCCAGGATGCCACCACCAATCCTTCGCTGTTACTCAAGGCTGCCGGATTATCACAATATGAGCATTTAATAGACGATGCTATCGCCTGGGGTAAAAAAAATGGCAAGACCCAGGAACAACAGGTGGTCGCAGCGTGTGACAAACTGGCGGTCAATTTCGGTGCTGAAATTCTCAAAATCGTACCCGGTCGCGTGTCAACAGAAGTTGATGCACGCCTCTCTTTTGATAAAGAAAAGAGTATTGAGAAGGCGCGCCATCTGGTGGACTTGTATCAGCAACAAGGCGTTGAGAAATCACGCATTCTGATCAAACTGGCTTCGACCTGGGAAGGAATTCGCGCGGCAGAAGAGCTGGAAAAAGAAGGTATTAACTGCAACCTGACGCTGCTGTTTTCTTTTGCACAGGCGCGGGCCTGTGCAGAAGCGGGCGTTTTTCTGATTTCGCCGTTTGTCGGGCGTATTTATGACTGGTATCAGGCACGCAAGCCGATGGACCCGTATGTGGTGGAAGAAGATCCAGGCGTTAAATCAGTACGCAATATCTACGACTACTATAAGCAACACCACTATGAAACCATTGTGATGGGCGCGAGCTTCCGTCGCACCGAACAAATCCTCGCCTTAACCGGCTGCGATCGACTGACTATCGCACCGAATTTGCTGAAGGAGCTGCAGGAAAAAGTTTCGCCAGTGGTACGTAAATTAATCCCACCTTCTCAGACGTTCCCACGCCCAGCTCCCATGAGCGAAGCGGAGTTCCGTTGGGAGCACAATCAGGATGCGATGGCGGTAGAAAAACTGTCTGAAGGCATTCGTCTGTTCGCCGTTGATCAACGCAAACTGGAAGATCTTCTTGCCGCCAAACTATAAACCAGCCACGGAGTGTTATATGTCCCGAAAAGACCTTGCCAATGCGATTCGCGCACTCAGTATGGATGCGGTACAAAAAGCCAATTCTGGTCATCCCGGCGCGCCGATGGGCATGGCTGATATTGCCGAAGTGCTGTGGAACGATTTTCTTAAACATAACCCTACCGACCCAACCTGGTATGATCGCGACCGCTTTATTCTTTCCAACGGTCACGCGTCGATGCTGCTCTACAGTTTGCTGCATCTGACCGGTTACGACCTGCCGCTGGAAGAGCTGAAGAACTTTCGTCAACTGCATTCGAAAACCCCTGGCCACCCGGAAATCGGCTATACGCCCGGAGTTGAAACCACCACCGGTCCTCTTGGACAAGGTTTGGCGAACGCCGTCGGGCTGGCGATAGCGGAACGTACGCTGGCTGCACAGTTTAACCAGCCAGACCATGAGATCGTCGATCACTTCACCTATGTGTTTATGGGCGACGGCTGCCTGATGGAAGGTATTTCCCATGAAGTCTGTTCGCTGGCGGGCACGCTGGGACTGGGCAAGCTGATTGGTTTTTACGATCACAACGGTATTTCGATTGATGGAGAAACCGAAGGCTGGTTTACCGACGATACGGCAAAACGTTTTGAAGCCTATCACTGGCATGTGATCCATGAAATCGACGGTCACGATCCGCAGGCGGTGAAGGAAGCGATCCTTGAAGCGCAAAGCGTGAAAGATAAGCCGTCGCTGATTATCTGCCGTACGGTGATTGGCTTTGGATCGCCGAATAAAGCAGGTAAGGAAGAGGCGCACGGCGCACCGCTGGGGGAAGAAGAAGTGGCGCTGGCACGGCAAAAACTGGGCTGGCACCATCCGCCATTTGAGATCCCTAAAGAGATTTATCACGCCTGGGATGCCCGCGAAAAAGGCGAAAAAGCGCAGCAGAGCTGGAATGAGAAGTTTGCCGCCTATAAAAAGGCTCATCCGCAACTGGCAGAAGAGTTTATCCGTCGGATGAGCGGTGGTTTACCGAAGGACTGGGAGAAAACGACTCAGAAATATATCAATGAGTTACAGGCAAATCCGGCGAAAATCGCTACCCGTAAGGCTTCGCAAAATACGCTTAACGCTTACGGGCCGATGCTACCGGAGCTGCTCGGCGGTTCAGCGGATCTGGCTCCCAGCAACCTGACCATCTGGAAAGGTTCTGTTTCGCTGAAGGAAGATCCGGCGGGCAACTACATTCACTACGGGGTGCGTGAATTTGGCATGACCGCTATCGCCAACGGCATTGCGCACCACGGCGGCTTTGTGCCGTATACCGCAACGTTCCTGATGTTTGTTGAATACGCCCGTAACGCCGCGCGGATGGCGGCACTGATGAAAGCGCGGCAGATTATGGTTTATACCCACGACTCAATTGGTCTGGGCGAAGATGGTCCGACGCACCAGGCTGTTGAGCAACTGGCCAGCCTGCGCTTAACGCCAAATTTCAGCACCTGGCGACCGTGCGATCAGGTGGAAGCGGCGGTGGGCTGGAAGCTGGCGGTTGAGCGCCACAACGGACCGACGGCACTGATTCTCTCCAGGCAGAATCTGGCCCAGGTGGAACGTACGCCGGATCAGGTTAAAGAGATTGCTCGTGGCGGTTATGTGCTGAAAGACAGCGGCGGTAAGCCAGATATTATTTTGATTGCCACCGGTTCAGAGATGGAAATCACCCTGCAAGCGGCAGAGAAATTAGCGGGAGAAGGTCGCAATGTTCGCGTAGTTTCCCTGCCCTCGACCGATATTTTCGACGCCCAGGATGAGGAATATCGGGAGTCGGTGTTGCCTTCTAACGTTGCGGCTCGCGTGGCGGTGGAAGCAGGTATTGCCGATTACTGGTACAAGTATGTTGGTCTGAAAGGGGCAATTGTCGGGATGACGGGTTACGGGGAATCTGCTCCGGCGGATAAGCTGTTCCCGTTCTTTGGCTTTACCGCCGAGAATATTGTGGCAAAAGCGCATAAGGTGCTGGGAGTAAAAGGTGCCTGATGGTGATCGCCGGATGCTGATTGCCGGATGCGACGCTGACGCGTCTTATCCGGCCTACAGCGTCTTATCCGGCCTACATGTCCCGCCATTTTGTTTAACGGGTGATCCACAACGTGGGCCAGGCGTCTGGCCCATGCCAGTTATCGCAGGTGGGTTCTGCGGCGTAACGCACCAGGCGAAAACGCTGACCGTCAAAGCGCCAGCGCGCCTGAATGCCACAATCGCTTAATCCGCGCCCTTTCGCTAAGGTCACCAGTTCACGCGATTTCTCATCAAATGTTGCGTTCATCAGTTCCAGTTCATTTGTCTCCTGCCCGTTGTTGAACGGCAAACGCAACCGAACCGGACGCGAGGCTAGTGGCTTTTTACGCGACACAATCCATGCCAAATCAATGGTGTTATAGGCCCCTGCCTCACAGCTAATAATCATCAGCGCTTTATCATCAGTCAGCGCAGTGACATTCACCTCACGACGCAATGGATCAAGCGAGCAGCGCAGACCATTCATCCGCCAGTTTCCATAATCCAGCAAATCGTTGCGTTCTTCGAGTGAGAGTGGCGTCGGCGTTGGGTTAACCACCACGACCTCTTTCAGCGCAGGCGCGGGCGGTACGCTGAGCGGCGGTTCGTCCCCTTTCTTGATCCACGCGGTTTCACTGCCAACGCGCTTTTGCTGAGCATCAATAAACAACAACGCCGCTTTTAAGCCACTCAGAGAAATGGTCTGATTGCCGTCGCGTAAGGTGATCGCCTTCCCTTCCTGAATCATCTGCAAAAACGCGGTGATGGTTGCCGTATCATCGGTTACTAATAACCATGGTGAAATCCGCCACTTGTCACCACTTAACGCCAACGGCTCGCCATCTAACAGCAGCCGTGGCGCAATTTCCCCTTCAGACGCATCCGGCGACTTCAACCCGCCGCGCTCAATACGTAAAACGGCATCGGTATGCGCCCCGGCGCTGCGGCTCAGGGTCATCACCAGTCCATTATGATCGCCCGTATTACGCGCCACGCAGAAGTTTTGGTTATTACAGGTGACCTGCCAGTCGGAAAACGCCCGTTGCGCTGGTGCCGCCCACACCAAAGACGTCGGCAACAAAGCGAAAAAAAAGAGAAGGAAAATGCGATAGCGCATGGACGGTACGACCCCAGAAGTTCAAACAAACAGCACAAGTCGTATCTTCGTTGCGCAGGTAGCGCGGCTCAATCGGATTTGTCGGATTGAGCCAACAATAAACAACGAAATATTATTGTTATTTTTCAGTCCATTAAATGTGACGTTTGCAAATAGTTAAGCAATAACACCGTCTTACCGTCACGTATCTCGCCGGTTTTGATCATCTCCAGCGCCTGGCTGAACGGCAGCTCGAGCACTTCAATATCTTCATCTTCGACACCGCCACCGGCGTTAGCGCGCTGATTGTCACTGTATTCGGCGATAAAAAAGTGGATTAGCTCAGTCACACCGCCTGGCGACATATACAGCTCAAATAATTTGCGCACTTCGCCCACTTCATAGCCCGTCTCTTCAATCGCTTCTTTGCGAATGCACACTTCCGGTTCGTCGTTATCCAGCAGCCCGGCGCAGGTTTCAATCAGCTGCCCGCTTTCATTGCCATTAACCCAGGTAGCGACACGGAACTGACGAATCAGAACCACGGTCTTTTTCTTCGCGTTGTACAGGAGGATCGTCGCACCATTGCCGCGATCGTACACTTCACGTTTATGGCGGATAACTTCGCCATCTTTGCGCGTGAGATCGTAAGTAATGTTGTGCAGGGTGAAATAGTTATCGGAGAGAATTTTGTCTTTAATGAGGGTGATTTGTTGCGTCATACCGACTCCACAGCGCGAAATGAACAATTATATTACGCTGTGAAGTCGGGTTTGTCTGCGCAGGCTATCAGTGAGATTTGACTGATTTTACCCCCAGCCAGTCAATAATCCCCTGTGCCGCATGACGTCCTTCTGCCATTGCGGTAACCACCAGATCCGCACCACGCACGGCGTCACCACCAGCGAAGATTTTCGGATTGGTGGTCTGGTAACGGTACTGGCTTTCCACATCCGCGATGATGCGGCCCCATTTGTCTACCGTTACACCGTGCGACTCCAGCCACGGCATCCCGTGCGGATTGAAGCCAAACGCCATAATCACCGCGTCGGCTGGCATGACAAATTCACTGCCTTCCACCGGTACTGGACGCCGACGCCCCTGGGCATCCGGCTCGCCAAGACGCGTACGCAGGAAACGAATCCCGCAAACGTGACCTTGTTCATTCAGCTCAAGCGCCACCGGCTGGACGTTAAATTCGAAGTTGGCCCCCTCTTCGCGGGCGTTCTTCACCTCTTTCTTCGAGCCTGGCATGTTAGCTTCATCACGACGATAAGCGCAGGTGACGTTACTCGCGCCGTGGCGCAGCGCAGTACGCACACAGTCCATCGCGGTGTCGCCGCCGCCCAGTACCACGACGTTAAGTCCGGCGGTATTGATAAACGGCTCTTCCGGTAGCTCTTCGAGCCCCATCACCTGTTTAGTGTTGGCGATGAGGAACGGCAGCGCGTCATAAACGCCCGGCGCATCTTCATTGGGTAAACCCGCTTTCATGGAACGGTAAGTGCCTACGCCAACGAAGACCGCGTCGTATTGTTCCAAAAGCGAATCCAAAGAGACATCTTTACCCACTTCACAATTGAGTTCGAAGTGAATCCCCATCGCGCTGAAGATTTCCCGACGGCGTGCCAGCAGGGATTTATCCAGTTTGAAAGAAGGAATGCCGAAAGTGAGCAAGCCACCGATTTCTGGATGGCGATCGTACACCGTCACCGCCACGCCATTGCGGGTCAGAACATCCGCACAGGCCAGCCCTGCCGGACCTGCACCGATAATCGCCACCCGCTTGTCCACTTTGGTGACATGGCTTAAGTCAGGACGCCAACCTTTCGCCAACGCCTGATCTGAAATGTAGCGTTCAATGTTGCCGATAGTTACCGCACCGTGCTCATCGCGAATAGTACAGGCACCTTCACACAAACGGTCTTGCGGACAAACGCGTCCGGTAATTTCCGGCAGAGTGTTGGTCAGGTGAGAAAGCTCGACGGCGGCGTCGATGTTTCCGGCTTTCACCAGTTCAATCCACTGCGGTATATGGTTATGCAGCGGGCAGGTCCATTCACAAACGCTGTGCTCGCCGCATTTAAGGCAGCGCGAGGCTTCCCGTTGTGCCTGATCGGCACGGAATGGCAGATAAATTTCATCAAAACCGGTTTTGCGCGCTTCAATCGCCAGTTTATCCGGCTCGCCACGCGCGGGCGTTGCCTGCATTTGTTCGACTTTACTCATTACCGGCATTTCTTGTGCAGCGGTACTGGCATGCCACGGTTGATGTTCCTGACGTGCGGTACGCAAGCGGCGGGATTTCGCCATGCCTGAGAGTGCGGCGTCAGTGACCAGCTGCAGCGCGTCCGCCGGGCAATTCTCAACACAGGCAGGACCGTTTTCGCGCCCTGCACAAAGGTCGCATTTATGCGCCGTGGCTTTAACTTTGCCCGCTGCGACGGGTGTCAGGACGATTTGCATCGTACCAAACGGACAGGCCACCACGCAGGATTTACAGCCAATACACTTTTGCTGATTGACCTGAATGCTGTCATCAACGTGGCTGATTGCGCCATTAGGGCAGCTACGGGCGCAGGGCGCATCTTCACAATGGTGACAGGTCACTGCACTACGTTGCTGCTGATGTTTGATAACCGTAATTCGGGGATGAAAATGATGTTGGCTCAGGACATGTTGCTCATCATTGTGAGCCATGACACAAGCGATTTCACAAGCATGACAACCCAGACATTGCTGACTGTTGGCCATAATAAAACGATTCATAACGACCTTCTTTTTTGGTTGTAAAAACCTTATTCTTTATATGAGTGTTGTTATTACCCGACTTACAGGGGAATCGGCAATGTTCATGTGCCCAGAATAAGTAACTATTTCGCTATAAACTGTGGCAGATCAAATAATCCCATCACTGACTAAATTGCGTTTCAGCGAACTGGAACATTAATGATTTTTTGTGGAGAAGACGTGTGTGATTGTTAAACGACCCGTCTCGGCCAGTCTGGCCCGGGCCTTTTTTTACATTGTGCTGCTGTCGATTCTTTCCACGGGTATCGCTCTGCTAACTCTGGCGAGCAGTTTGCGCGACGCTGAGGCTATCAATATTGCCGGATCGCTGCGTATGCAGAGTTACCGCCTGGGCTACGACTTGCAAAGTGGCAGTCCACAACTCAATGCACATCGCCAGTTATTTCAGCAGGCACTGCATTCACCGGTATTAACCAACCTCAACGTCTGGTATGTGCCAGAGGCAGTAAAAACTCGCTATGCGCATCTGAATGCTAACTGGCTGGAGATGAATAATCGTCTCAGCAAGGGCGACTTGCCGTGGTATCAGGCCAATATTAATAACTATGTTAATCAGATAGACCTGTTCGTGCTGGCTTTACAGCACTACGCTGAACGCAAAATGCTGCTGGTGGTGGCGATTTCCCTGGCTGGCGGCATCGGTATTTTCACGCTGGTCTTTTTTACTTTGCGCCGCATACGCCATCAGGTGGTTGCCCCGCTGAATCAGCTGGTTACCGCCAGTCAGCGTATTGAACACGGACAGTTCGACTCGCCACCGCTGGATACCAGCCTGCCGAATGAGCTTGGCCTGCTTGCAAAAACCTTTAACCAGATGTCGAGCGAGCTGCATAAATTGTACCGTTCGCTGGAGGCGTCAGTAGAAGAAAAGACCCGCGATCTCCACGAGGCCAAGCGTCGTCTGGAGGTGTTGTATCAATGTTCGCAGGCGCTGAACACCAGCCAGATTGATGTGCATTGTTTCCGCCATATTTTGCAGATTGTTCGCGACAATGAAGCGGCTGAATATCTGGAGTTAAATGTCGGTGAAAACTGGCGGATTAGCGAAGGGCAACCAAACCCGGAATTGCCGATGCAGATTTTACCGGTGACAATGCAAGAGACGGTTTACGGCGAACTGCACTGGCAAAATAGTCACGTTTCATCATCAGAACCGCTGCTTAACAGCGTTTCGTCGATGCTGGGACGCGGTTTGTACTTTAATCAGGCGCAGAAGCATTTTCAGCAGTTATTGTTGATGGAAGAACGTGCGACCATCGCCCGCGAATTGCACGACTCGCTGGCTCAGGTGCTTTCTTACTTACGTATCCAGTTGACGTTACTTAAGCGTTCGATACCGGAAGATAACGCCACCGCACAAAGTATCATGGCCGATTTTTCCCAGGCGTTGAATGATGCTTATCGGCAGTTACGCGAGCTGTTGACTACTTTCCGCCTGACGCTGCAGCAGGCGGATCTCCCCTCCGCGTTGAGGGAAATGCTGGATACGTTACAAAATCAAACCAGCGCCAAACTGACCCTCGACTGCCGTCTGCCAACCCTGGCACTGGATGCGCAAATGCAGGTGCATTTGTTGCAAATTATTCGCGAAGCGGTGCTGAATGCGATGAAGCACGCCAACGCCAGCGAAATCGCCGTCAGTTGCGTCACCGCGCCGGACGGCAATCACACGGTTTATATCCGTGATAACGGGATTGGTATCGGTGAACCGAAAGAACCCGAAGGTCATTATGGTCTGAATATCATGCGCGAACGCGCGGAACGTCTGGGTGGGACGCTGACTTTTTCACAACCTTCCGGCGGCGGCACGTTAGTGAGTATTAGCTTTCGCTCTGCGGAGGGTGAGGAAAGTCAGTTGATGTAATGCCTCCTACTGACCAAAGAATACTTGCACTTAAGGTTCAGTATAAAAGGGCATGATAATTTACATTAACTCCTTTTTTTCTCCACGATTGGCTCGTACCTTGCCGCTACAGTGAAGCAAGTCAAGCCTACAACGATACGCAGAAACACGAGGTCCTCTTTTAATGGCGAATTTCTTTATTGATCGCCCCATTTTTGCCTGGGTGCTGGCAATCCTGTTGTGTCTGACAGGGACCCTGGCGATTTTTTCATTGCCCGTTGAACAATACCCCGATCTCGCGCCACCGAATGTGCGAGTGACCGCTAACTATCCCGGCGCATCGGCCCAGACGCTGGAAAACACCGTGACCCAGGTTATCGAGCAAAATATGACCGGCCTCGATAATCTCATGTATATGTCATCTCAGAGCAGTGGCACCGGTCAGGCATCTGTCACTTTAAGTTTTAAAGCAGGCACCGATCCGGACGAAGCCGTGCAGCAAGTACAAAACCAGCTGCAATCAGCCATGCGAAAGTTACCGCAGGCGGTGCAAAATCAGGGCGTGACGGTGCGTAAAACCGGCGATACCAATATTCTGACCATTGCTTTCGTCTCTACCGATGGTTCGATGGATAAACAGGATATTGCCGATTATGTTGCCAGTAATATTCAGGACCCGTTAAGCCGCGTGAATGGCGTCGGGGATATCGATGCCTATGGTTCGCAATATTCCATGCGTATCTGGCTGGACCCGGCGAAACTCAACAGTTTCCAGATGACGGCTAAAGATGTCACTGATGCCATTGAGTCACAGAACGCGCAGATTGCGGTTGGGCAACTTGGGGGTACACCTTCCGTCGATAAGCAGGCGCTCAACGCCACCATTAACGCCCAGTCACTGCTGCAAACACCAGAACAGTTCCGCGATATCACCTTGCGGGTGAATCAGGACGGCTCAGAGGTAAGGCTGGGCGATGTCGCCACCGTCGAGATGGGGGCGGAGAAATACGATTATCTTAGCCGCTTCAATGGTAAGCCAGCCTCCGGGTTGGGGGTAAAACTGGCCTCCGGCGCAAACGAAATGGCGACAGCGGAGCTGGTGCTCAATCGTCTCGACGAGCTGGCGCAGTACTTCCCGCACGGACTGGAATACAAGGTGGCGTATGAAACCACCTCGTTTGTTAAAGCCTCCATTGAAGACGTGGTGAAAACGCTGCTGGAAGCTATCGCTCTGGTTTTCCTCGTTATGTATCTGTTCCTGCAAAACTTCCGCGCCACGCTGATACCCACTATCGCCGTGCCGGTGGTGTTGATGGGAACCTTCTCCGTACTTTACGCCTTCGGTTACAGCGTCAACACCTTAACCATGTTCGCGATGGTACTGGCGATCGGTCTGCTGGTGGATGACGCCATCGTGGTGGTGGAAAACGTCGAACGTATTATGAGTGAGGAAGGACTCACTCCTCGCGAAGCCACACGTAAATCGATGGGGCAGATCCAGGGGGCACTGGTCGGGATTGCGATGGTGCTTTCGGCGGTATTTGTACCAATGGCCTTCTTCGGCGGCACCACCGGTGCCATCTATCGCCAGTTCTCAATTACCATTGTTGCGGCGATGGTGCTGTCAGTACTGGTAGCGATGATCCTCACTCCGGCTCTGTGTGCCACGCTACTTAAGCCACTGAAAAAAGGTGAGCATCACGGGCAAAAAGGCTTTTTTGCCTGGTTTAACCAGATGTTTAACCGCAACGCCGAACGCTACGAAAAAGGGGTGGCGAAAATTCTCCACCGTAGCCTGCGGTGGATTGTGATTTATGTCCTGCTGCTTGGCGGCATGGTGTTCCTGTTCCTGCGTTTGCCGACGTCGTTCTTACCGCTGGAAGACCGTGGCATGTTTACTACCTCGGTGCAATTGCCCAGCGGTTCAACCCAACAACAGACCCTGAAAGTCGTTGAGCAAATCGAGAAATATTACTTCACCCATGAAAAAGACAACATCATGTCGGTGTTTGCCACTGTTGGTTCTGGCCCCGGGGGTAACGGGCAAAACGTGGCGCGAATGTTTATCCGCCTGAAAGACTGGAGCGAACGCGACAGTAAGACCGGCACCTCATTTGCCATTATCGAGCGTGCAACGAAGGCATTTAACAAGATTAAAGAAGCTCGCGTTATCGCCAGCAGCCCGCCAGCAATTAGCGGTCTTGGTAGTTCTGCGGGTTTTGATATGGAGTTGCAGGACCACGCTGGAGCAGGTCACGATGCGCTGATGGCAGCACGTAACCAGTTGCTGGCGCTGGCGGCGGAAAACCCGGAGCTAACCCGTGTGCGCCATAACGGCCTCGACGACAGTCCGCAGTTGCAGATTGATATCGACCAGCGTAAAGCTCAGGCGCTGGGCGTTGCTATCGACGATATTAACGACACACTGCAAACCGCCTGGGGTTCGAGCTATGTGAATGACTTTATGGATCGCGGTCGCGTGAAGAAAGTCTATGTGCAGGCAGCTGCGCCGTATCGCATGCTGCCAGATGACATTAATCTCTGGTATGTCCGAAATAAAGATGGCGGCATGGTGCCCTTCTCTGCTTTCGCGACCTCACGCTGGGAGACAGGCTCACCGCGTCTGGAACGCTATAACGGTTATTCTGCGGTTGAGATTGTTGGGGAAGCCGCACCGGGGGTCAGTACCGGTACGGCGATGGATATTATGGAATCGTTAGTGAAGCAGTTGCCAAACGGCTTTGGTCTGGAGTGGACGGCGATGTCGTATCAGGAGCGGCTTTCCGGCGCGCAGGCTCCGGCGCTGTACGCTATTTCCTTGCTGGTGGTATTCCTGTGTCTGGCGGCGTTGTATGAAAGCTGGTCGGTGCCGTTCTCGGTAATGCTGGTCGTGCCGCTGGGGGTTATCGGCGCGCTGCTGGCAACCTGGATGCGCGGGCTGGAAAACGACGTTTACTTCCAGGTGGGCCTGTTAACGGTCATTGGTTTATCGGCGAAAAACGCCATCCTGATCGTCGAGTTTGCTAACGAGATGAACCAAAAAGGCCACGACCTGTTTGAAGCAACGCTCCACGCCTGCCGTCAGCGTTTACGCCCGATTCTAATGACCTCGCTGGCATTTATCTTCGGCGTATTGCCAATGGCAACCAGCACGGGTGCCGGTTCCGGTGGTCAGCATGCGGTGGGTACTGGCGTAATGGGCGGGATGATTTCAGCCACTATTCTGGCTATTTACTTCGTGCCGCTGTTCTTTGTGCTGGTGCGCCGCCGCTTCCCGCTGAAGCCGCGCCCGGAATAAGCAATAAAAAAGGCGACATGCTAATGTGTCGCCTTTTTCAACTTTCCGATTAAGAACCTGCTCAGCGGGTTCTTGCTGTTTGTACTTTGTCTCAGGAATTACTTACGAAGCATAACTTCGATAAAGTCTTTCCAGTTCCCCAGTTCACGTTCAATCATAACAACCTCTCTTATAATTATGGGTATTCTACGGAAACAATATACCGTGGTGAAGCTAATTTACTCGATTGCTGCGATGACTACCTCCGGGGGACAAACCTTATGTAAATACTATGGTCCTGCGGTGATGATTTGTATGTGATACACAGCAACATTTCGAGATATTCATACGGCATCTAATACTGATTTAATTCTGGTTAAAATACAGACAGATAACAAGATGAATATTCTTAATGTTTACGTTAAAAATGTTTAATATTATTTAATAGTTGTTAATTTGAATACTTCGATAATGTTATATTTCCTGATAATCATTTGCAGGCAAAATGTTTTCACCCTTAAATGAGTATTTATTCTCATAAATCGAAAAAGGATTCATTATGGTTACACTTTACGGTATCAAAAATTGTGACACCATTAAAAAGGCTCGCCGTTGGCTGGAAGCCAATAACATCGACTATCGTTTTCATGATTACCGCGTCGATGGGCTGGACAGCGAATTATTGAACGGTTTTATCAACGAATTAGGCTGGGAAGCGTTACTCAACACCCGTGGTACAACCTGGCGTAAACTGGACGAAACCACCCGCAATAAAATCACCGATGCGGCCTCTGCGGCGGCATTAATGACTGAAATGCCTGCAATTATCAAACGTCCATTGCTCTGCGCGCCCGGTAAGCCTATGCTGCTGGGTTTCAGTGATTCCAGTTATCAGCAATTTTTCCATGAGGTGTAGTCTATGTCGTGCCCGGTTATTGAGCTGACACAACAGCTTATTCGCCGCCCTTCCCTGAGCCCTGATGATGCAGGATGCCAGGCTTTGTTGATTGAACGTTTGCAGGCGATCGGTTTTACCGTTGAACGCATGGACTTTGCCGATACGCAGAATTTTTGGGCATGGCGTGGGCAAGGTGAAACATTGGCCTTTGCCGGGCATACCGACGTGGTGCCGCCTGGCGACGCCGATCGTTGGATCAATCCGCCGTTTGAACCAACCATTCGTGACGGCATGTTATTCGGGCGCGGTGCGGCAGATATGAAAGGCTCGCTGGCGGCGATGGTGGTAGCTGCAGAACGTTTTGTCGCACAACATCCCAACCATACGGGGCGACTGGCATTTCTGATCACCTCTGATGAAGAAGCTAGTGCCCACAACGGTACGGTAAAAGTCGTCGAAGCGTTAATGGCGCGTAATGAGCGTCTCGATTACTGCCTGGTCGGCGAACCGTCGAGTATCGAAGTGGTTGGTGATGTGGTGAAAAATGGTCGTCGCGGATCGTTAACCTGCAACCTTACCATTCATGGCGTGCAGGGGCATGTGGCCTACCCACATCTGGCTGACAATCCGGTACATCGCGCAGCACCTTTCCTTAATGAATTAGTGGCTATTGAGTGGGATCAGGGCAATGAATTCTTCCCGGCGACCAGTATGCAGATTGCCAATATTCAGGCGGGAACGGGCAGTAACAACGTTATTCCGGGTGAACTGTTTGTGCAGTTTAACTTCCGCTTCAGCACCGAACTGACTGATGAGATGCTCAAAGCGCAGGTGCTTGCCCTGCTTGAAAAACATCAACTGCGCTATACGGTGGATTGGTGGCTTTCCGGGCAGCCATTTTTGACCGCGCGCGGTAAACTGGTGGATGCGGTCGTTAACGCGGTTGAGCACTATAATGAAATTAAACCGCAGCTACTGACCACAGGCGGAACGTCCGACGGGCGCTTTATTGCCCGCATGGGGGCGCAGGTGGTGGAACTCGGGCCGGTCAATGCCACTATTCATAAAATTAATGAATGTGTGAACGCTGCCGACCTGCAGCTACTTGCCCGTATGTATCAACGTATCATGGAACAGCTCGTCGCGTGATGAGTGGTTCTGTAAGAGGAAATAAGCATGGACTGGCTGGCTAAATATTGGTGGATTCTGGTGATTGTCTTTTTGGTAGGCGTCCTGCTGAACGTGATTAAAGATCTCAAGCGCGTCGACCATAAGAAATTTCTCGCCAACAAGCCGGAGCTTCCCCCGCATCGTGATTTCAACGATAAGTGGGACGATGACGACGACTGGCCGAAAAAGGATCAACCGAAGAAGTAAGCTGAGTGGCCGGATAAGGCGTTCACGCCGTATCCGGCCATGATGTCTGATACGGTCTTATCAGCCCTACCCGGCTATTATTACATCATTTCAATCACATCATCATCGCCAGGCTTACCGCCGCTTAGCGCTTCGTCGAAATAATGTTTCGGAATGGTATAACGCAAGTGATCCAGGGCAAATTGCATACTGCGATTGTCGATCGCATGGCCTAAATCCTCCACGATATCCAGCGTCACGTCACCACCGGCACTGATTAACGCTTCCTGCGCCGCAACTGCATGCGCCAGATCGATAACCGGATCTTCACCGCCATGAATCAGGTGAATTGTCGTGGCTGTAGACGCGGTTTCCGGCAGGCTCGCATAGCGTCCGTTAAAGGCAATGACGCGCGAAGCAAGGCCCTGTTCGGCTTTAATGCTCTCCAGCGCCATAATCGCGCCTTGTGAGAAACCAATTAGCGCCGTGGCGTTAGCTCCTACTCCGCTCTGTTTCTGCCAGTAGCGTACCGTCTCAATAAACGTCGGCATGATGGCATCCACACGCGCCTGGCGATTATCTTCTGTAATACCCTGCACCGAAAACCACTGACGCCCCGCCGGATTACCGCTCGGCTCCGCGCCTCCGACACTCACCACCAGCGCATCAGGGAATAGCGGCGCAAACCAGCTGCCTATTTCCCCCATTGCCACCGGGTTATCCCCGACACCGTGGAAAAGCAGTAACAACTGTTGCGCAGGTTTATCCGGGCTTTGAACAACAAAATGGTCATGTTTCATGGCGAACTCCTTAACTGATGTCATTAATTTTACGCCGCTGACTCACAATGACCATGGGAGAAAATTGAAGGAGTCAGTGAAAAAATTGCCATTGCGTTATGCGATCGCGCAGACGCTCAGTGCGAACATCATTAAGTGCGAACAGCGCCTGCGCGGCCTCTTCCCGCTGACGGACCAGTAACATCTTGCGGCCTGAAAGTTTAAGTGTGGTACATAACTGCGCATCACTGGCGTTTTTCTGTAAACGCCCACGCAGCGCCGGTAATGCCAGTTCACTGGTTTGTAGCAGACGCAATAAGCAACCTAACGACGTTAATAGCGGACGATGAGCGAAAGCAAAACCGGCCAGTTCAAGCCAGTCGTCGTCAGAAAGGGCGCCATCGTTTAGTGGATCAACAGGAAGCATTTCGCCATTCCACTGCGCGAGAGCTTGCGCATCGCGACGTAAACGGTAATGCTCACGTTCAGCCAGCTGTTTACCCGCATCACTCATCGGTAACAGCGCCATCGCCGTATAGCAACCGCTGCTGGCTTCACGATGATTACCCATTCGCACCAGCACAAAACCGCAGCGTTGCCAGAAACGCCATAACTCCCCGGTGTAACCAAAACTTACCGAAAGATAGTCGAGGTCTTGCGTATATTGCAAAGCACCAGCAATAAGTTGCCGCCCTGTGCCTTCCCGCTGACGAGCCGGATGAACTGCTATCCGGCTGACCCGCCGTCCACGCAATGTCGCCGCCAGTGGATTGCTGCCGTGCGCCGCCAGCGACTGGGCCACCAGATTACCCCGCGGGCGACGAAAACCTGCCCATACCGCCTGACTGAGTTCTTGAGATAATCCACCCTCATCCACCAGCCACAGCGCTCCGGCAATCTCGTTTTCGCCAGCCGCCTGTAAAAAATGTTGCCCTGGTGCATCCATCATGCGGCGTAAATCCAGCGGCGAAGTCCGGTAGTGCGCACCAGACAATAACTGATAAACCTTTAACGGCGTTTCTGGCTCGATTCGCCATAACGTCTGTTCAAATGCGGAAATGACAATATTGCCTTGTGGTGTATGGGTGAAGTTTTCATCGTCAAAAACCAGTGCATTACTAACCATTTTTTCCAGCGGGCATCCCTGTGCCCAGCGGATCGGCTGTTGCAGTTCAAAACGGTGTAAATGCGGAAAGCGAGCGCAAAATTTCAGCAAAAAACCACGTCCGGTGCCTTCGTAGCCCTGCACCGTAGTGGTTAACAACGTTCGAGGAAAACGCGATACCAGTTGATGCAACAACGGCGCAGGTATGGCTGCGGCTTCATCGACCACCAGCCAGTCGGCTTGCTCATCGCTGGCTAACAAGGCATCCGGCGCAATAAAGCGAAACTTCTCGCCCGCAAATTGTGCCAGTACATCCGTTGCCGCTTTTGCGGGCGCAGTGACAATCGCACTACCCGCAATACGAGAAATGAGTTGCCCTGCCAGCGCCGATTTACCGCGCCCACGCGCAGCAGTTACCGCTGCCACGCCCGACGGCATGGTCAGTAGCTGCTGTAAGAGTTGCTGTTGTTCTGGTTGTGGTGCGCCGGTCGCGGGGTGCCAGTCAGTACGGGGAGTAAAATGCGCCAACGAGAACGGCTGGTTTTGCCGCCAGAGGATAGCGTCGTTATCCGCCGTAAGTACGCGTTTGAAATGCTGGACAAAATGCGGCGTCGCAATAGGGTCAGGGCAATCACTCCAGCGCAGCGAGTCGGCATCAGGTTGGTTTTCCCACTCTTCCCATACAGGGAGTAACAAAACCAGCCAGCTTCCCGCTTTCAACGTTCCGCTAAGTGCGGCAAAGGCAGCGGCATCAAAGCCGTGGCGGGCGTCGAATACCGCATGCCGGAACTCGCGCCCAAGTAAAGTTTGTAGTGCCGAGGGAGAACAGTGGTTTTCAGCATCTGGCTGCGGCGAAATCCACAGCCAGTCGCCAGATAAGGCATCACGTAACTTAAGCGCATGATCAAAACACCAACCCTCTTCCCCGCTCAACACCAGCAAGCGGCGGATCCCTTCACGTTTCATTTGCGCTGTTAATGTGTGAAGCGCAGTCAGTTCAGCCATCCCTGCCCCGGAAGTTAAATGCTTTTACCAAAAGTATTGCATTGTGCCGGATCGCCGCTGTCGAAACCACGTTTAAACCAGCTGTAGCGTTGCTGAGAAGTGCCATGAGTGAAACTGTCTGGTACTACTCGCCCCTGACTTTGCTGTTGTAAACGGTCATCGCCGATGGCCTGCGCAGCGTTCAGCGCCTCTTCCAGATCGCCGGTTTCCAGAACGCCTTGCTGCTGCATACTATGCCCCCAGACACCGGCAAAACAGTCGGCCTGGAGTTCCATACGCACAGATAAGCGGTTCACTTCCGCCTGCGTCGCGTTTTGTTGCAGTTGACGAACTTTCGGCTCGATGCCTAACAGTTTCTGCACATGATGACCGACTTCATGGGCGATAACGTACCCCTGGGCAAAATCGCCATCCGCGCCAAGTTTGTCTTTCATGTCATCATAGAAGGAGAGATCGATATAAACCGTGCCATCCGCCGGGCAATAGAACGGCCCCATTATGGACTGGCCCGCCCCGCATCCGGTACGCGTCATTCCACGGTACATGACCAGCTTCGGTTGCTGATAGGTCTTACCCATCTTCTCGAACTGTTGTCCCCAGGTGTCTTCCGTGGTTGCCAGAATCACCGAGGTGAATTTTGCGGCTTCGTCTTCATTTGGGCTAATTGACCGCGTTGATTGCTGTTGAGAAACCGGCTGCCCGGTCATCAACCCGGTTAAATCAACGCCATAGTAGCCTGCAACCAGCACGACTATCAGTAAAATCAGCCCGCCTTTACCGCTCGGCAGACGGAAACCGGGACCGCCCATTGACGGACCGCCGGAGCTATTGCGCCTGTCTTCAACATTGTCACTTTCACGTCGCCCTTGCCAACGCATAGATACCTCAACAATATATTCATTATAGAAATGATCGTAGGTGGTTCAGAGGAAGATTACCACAGGAAAACGGGATGAAATGGCGGAGGAATGAGCGTTCAATGCACATCTTACGAGAATGGTTGTCTTGCCGTGCCAGCAGCACGGCAAGATGATGAACAGAAAAATCAGTCCAGCTGTACACCCAGGCGGCGGGCGACGGCTTCATAGGCTTCGATCAGGCCACCGAGGCTCTGGCGGAAACGGTCTTTGTCCATTTTCTCCAGCGTTTCTTTGTCCCACAGGCGGCTACCGTCCGGGGAGAACTCATCACCCAGTACCACTTCGCCTTTGTACAGACCAAATTCCAGCTTGAAGTCGACCAGAATCAGACCGGCATCATCGAACAGTTTTTTCAGCACGTCGTTCGCTTTGTAGGTCAGCTCTTTCATACGCGCCAGGTTCTCTTTGCTTACCCAGCCAAAGGTTTCGCAGTAAGATTCGTTGACCATCGGATCGTGCATGGCGTCGTTTTTCAGAAACAGATCGAACAGCGGCGGGTTCAGCTCAATACCTTCTTCGATTCCAAGACGTTTCACCAGAGAGCCCGCAGCACGGTTACGCACGACACACTCAACCGGTACCATATCCAGCTTTTTCACCAGGCATTCGGTATCGGAGAGCAGACGCTCCATTTGAGTCGGGATACCCGCTTCAGCCAGTTTGCTCATAATGAAGTAGTTGAACTTGTTGTTCACCATACCTTTGCGATCAAACTGCTCAATGCGCGCGCCATCCCCTGCTGACGTATCATTGCGGAATTCGAGCACCAACAGGTCCGGGTTTTCCGTGCTGTATACGGTTTTCGCTTTACCACGATACAACTCAGCTTGCTTTTGCATCTTTATCACTCCTGGGTGTGAATTAACGTTTTAAAATCTTTTGCTGTCTGGTGTGCCGGATGTTTTGTCGGATGCGGCGTGAACGCCTTATCCGAACTACGTCCGACAAACAAATTTCGTGCGAATTACCGCTAAAATCGCGTTTTCCTGCCGACGCACACGTTTGCGTATCATATCAGAAAAAAGGGCCGGATGATTCCAGCCCTGTATTTTTACTTGCTAAACGCAGCCTGGAAGACAGCTACCAGCGCGTCGTTCTGACTCTGAGTCAGAGTATGACCTTTCGGATCGATGAACTGTAGGCTGCTGCGGTTATCTAAATCGCCAACCTGCAGTTTATAGTCACCAGATGCCAGGCCTGGATCGCTCGCGCCCAGTTCCTGCCAGTCGCTGTCAGACAGCGGCTTATAAGTTACGGCCATGTTGCCCTGCGAACGGGTGCTGTCGGTCACTTTCATGCCCACTTTTTCCAGCGCCGCTGGCAGACGTTGCCAAACCACATTGAACGGCCCGCGTACGACCAGCATTGGTAAACCGGTGTCATCAGCTGCACTTTGTACGTCCATAGTGGTGGAGGCACGATTTTGCGCAGCGTTAGCGGCGTCAGTGGCAGATTTATCCAGACCAGCGGAAATAACGTTCATCATCTCCGTGCTGTAACGCTGCATGGAAGCCGCGTCTGCAACCGGTTTGCCCGCCTGTTCCAGGTTCAGCAGTTTAACCGTAACCGCCTGCTGATAACCCTGCGGCTTAACAGAGATTTGATAACGACCACGATACTGCTCGTCTTCGTCCAGACGGTTCCATTGTACCCAATCGGTGGTCAGTGTCTGACCAGCATCATCACGTTGGGTAATGGTGTAGTTTTTCGCCTGCAGCACGCTAACCACCTGCGGCCACAGAGTATTGCCACGACCATTTTCCACCAGCAATGAAGCGGTATCGCCCGTGAACTGGGTACGCGCGCCAGAAACCAGTGCCAGCGGCTGGGCTGGTGGACGAATGTCCAGCGCCTTACCGACAGCACCACTACCGTTGGTCACCGGGATTGCATAATCACCGGAGGTCACCGGCAAAATCATTCCAGCCGGGGCATGAAGCTCCGCAAGCGGTGCCGCTTCCAGGTAGGCTTCATCACCACTGACCTGACGCTTATAGCGTGAGTCAGAACTACAGGCAGCGAGTAATAAAACAAGCGAAACACCCGCAACCTTTGCCAGGCGCGACTTTTGAACAGAGTAAGCCATCAAATCTCCCTAAACTTTACAGCAAACCGGCATGCTTAAGCGCCGCTCTGACCGTCTCACGACCACTGTCGGTGATTGGTGTCATTGGCAGGCGCAGCGTATCGGTCGCCACAAGACCCAGTTCCTTACATGCCCATTTCACCGGGATTGGATTGGGTTCGACAAATAGTTTGTTGTGTAATGGCATCAGACGCTGATTAATAACGCGTGCCTCGGCAAAATGCCCTTCTGCTGCCAGTTTGCACATCTGGGCCATATCACGCGCTGCGACGTTAGCCGTAACGGAAATAACCCCATGACCGCCTAATTGCATGAAGTCCAGCGCGCTCGCATCATCGCCGCTCAGCAGAACAAAATCATCTGAAACCAGCTCTTTGATCTGGTTTACACGCGTTAAGTTCCCTGTTGCCTCTTTGATTCCGATAATATTTTTTACTTTCGCCAGACGGCCCACCGTTTCCGGGAGCAGATCGCAGCCAGTACGGGACGGCACATTATACAGAATTTGCGGCAGGTCAGTATGCTCAGCGATGGCTTTGAAATGCTGATACAAACCTTCTTGCGACGGACGATTGTAGTAAGGGGTTACCGTCAGGCAGCCGACGATACCACTGTCATTGAAGCGCTGCGTCAGGCTAATGGCTTCCGCAGTAGCGTTAGCACCGGTCCCGGCAATCACCGGAATGCGCCCGTCAGCCAGCTCCAGCGTCATCATCACCACATCAGCATGTTCGTCATGATTTAAGGTAGCGGACTCGCCAGTGGTGCCAACAGAAACGATCGCCGAAGTACCGCTGGCGACATGATAATCAATCAGTTTTTTCAAGCTAGCCCGACAGACATTACCTTTTTCATCCATCGGAGTAACAATCGCGACAATACTTCCCGTGAACATGGGCCATCCTCTGTGCAAACAAGTGTCTCAATGGTACGTTTGGTATGGCATTAAAAGCAAGCAGACAGAACCGTTCTGATTGTTGTATGCATGTTTTTTTTATGCTTTCCTTAAGAACAACTCACCCCTTAAAGGAATAACCAGTTTGACACTGTCATCGCAACATTATCTGGTGATCACTGCGTTGGGTGCCGATCGCCCTGGAATTGTGAACACCATCACCCGTCATGTCAGTAGTTGCGGCTGTAATATTGAAGACAGTCGCCTGGCGATGCTGGGAGAAGAGTTCACGTTTATCATGCTGCTTTCCGGTTCATGGAATGCCATTACTCTGATTGAATCAACGTTACCGTTGAAAGGTGCCGAACTGGATCTTTTAATCGTGATGAAGCGCACGACGGCGCGTCCGCGTCCGCCAATGCCAGCATCTGTCTGGGTTCAGGTCGATGTGGCAGACTCCCCGCATTTAATTGAACGCTTCACAGCACTTTTCGACACGCATCATATGAACATTGCGGAGCTGGTGTCGCGCACGCAACCTGCTGAAAATGAACGGGCTGCACAGTTGCATATTCAGATTACTGCCCACAGCCCCGCATCTGCGGACGCAGCAAATATTGAGCAAGCGTTCAAAGCCCTATGTACAGAACTCAATGCACAAGGCAGTATTAACGTCGTCAATTATTCCCAACATGATGAACAGGATGGAGTTAAGTAATGAATCCACTGAAAGCCGGTGATATCGCACCGAAATTTAGCTTGCCGGATCAAGACGGAGAACAAGTTAATTTGACCGACTTCCAGGGACAGCGTGTTCTGGTTTATTTCTACCCGAAAGCCATGACCCCCGGCTGTACCGTACAGGCCTGCGGCTTACGCGATAACATGGATGAGTTGAAAAAAGCGGGCGTTGATGTGCTGGGTATCAGCACCGATAAACCCGAAAAACTCTCCCGTTTTGCGGAAAAAGAGCTGCTTAACTTTACGCTCCTGTCTGATGAGGACCACCTGGTGTGCGAGCAATTCGGCGTCTGGGGGGAAAAGTCCTTCATGGGCAAAACCTACGATGGTATTCATCGCATCAGCTTCCTGATTGACGCTGATGGCAAAATCGAACATGTCTTTGACGATTTCAAAACCAGCAATCACCACGACGTTGTGCTGAACTGGCTGAAAGAACACGCCTGATTACTTTGCTCCATTCCGTGCTGGCTGCGCTTGCGGCCAGCACACCTCACTTCTCGTGATCAAGATCACATTCTCACTTTCCCCTGCGACACGGGTGTCGAATCCATTTTTTGCTGAACGTTAATGACCATCATTTTTGTACCGTTCAGAATCCAGTTAATTCATAACTTATTGAATATATTAAATTAATCAGACTGGCATCCTTTATGCAATATGAAATGCAATGTTTCATATCATTTTCAAGGAGCCGACATGAACCGCTTTGTGGTGGCCGAACCACTGTGGTGTACAGGATGTAATACCTGTCTCGCTGCCTGTTCGGACGTGCATAAAACGCAAGGTTTACAGCAACACCCGCGCCTGGCCCTGGCGAAGACGTCAACACTCACTGCCCCTGTCGTGTGTCATCACTGTGAGGAAGCCCCTTGCCTGCAGGTCTGCCCGGTCAATGCCATCTCCCAGAGGGATGATGCGATCCAACTCAACGAAAGCCTCTGTATTGGCTGCAAGCTTTGCGCCGTGGTCTGCCCATTTGGCGCAATCAGCGCTTCAGGAAGCCGTCCGGTGAATGCCCCTACGCAATATGTTTTTCAGGCTGAAGGCTCACTCAAAGACGGCGAAGAAAACGCGCCAACACAACATGCTTTGCTGCGCTGGGAACCGGGTGTCCAGACCGTCGCGGTGAAATGCGACCTGTGTGATTTCTTGCCAGAAGGTCCGGCCTGCGTTCGCGCTTGCCCGAATCAGGCGTTACGGCTGATCACCGACGATAGCCTGCAACGTCAGATGAAAGAAAAACAGCGCCTTGCCGCAAGCTGGTTTGCCAATGGCGGGGAGGATCCCCTTTCCCTCACTCAGGAGCAACGCTAATGGATGCCCTGCAATTATTAACCTGGTCGCTGATCCTCTATCTGTTTGCCAGTCTGGCTTCGCTGTTTTTACTCGGTCTGGACAGACTGGCTATTAAGCTTTCCGGCATCACATCGCTGGTGGGCGGCGTGATTGGCATCATCAGCGGAATTACGCAATTACATGGAGGCGTAACTTTAGTCGCCCGTTTTGCCACCCCTTTTGACTTTGCCGATTTAACCCTGCGAATGGATAGCCTCTCGGCATTTATGGTGCTGGTTATCTCCTTGCTAGTGGTAGTTTGTTCGCTCTATTCATTGACTTATATGCGCGAATACGAGGGCAAAGGCGCGGCGGCGATGGGCTTCTTTATGAATCTTTTCATCGCATCGATGGTTGCCCTGCTGGTGATGGACAACGCTTTTTGGTTCATCGTGCTGTTTGAAATGATGTCACTGTCTTCCTGGTTTCTGGTCATTGCCAGGCAGGATAAAACGTCGATCAACGCTGGCATGCTCTACTTTTTTATCGCCCACGCCGGATCGGTGCTGATAATGATCACCTTCTTGCTGATGGGGCGCGAAAGCGGCAGCCTCGATTTTGCCAGTTTCCGCACGCTTTCACTTTCTCCGGGGCTGGCGTCGGCGGTGTTCCTGCTGGCCTTTTTCGGTTTTGGCGCGAAAGCCGGGATGATGCCGTTGCACAGCTGGTTACCGCGCGCTCACCCTGCCGCACCATCGCACGCTTCGGCGTTGATGTCTGGCGTAATGGTCAAAATCGGTATTTTCGGCATCCTGAAAGTAGCGATGGATCTGCTGGCGCAAACGGGTTTGCCTCTGTGGTGGGGCATTCTGGTGATGGCGATCGGCGCAATCTCCGCGCTCCTGGGCGTGCTATATGCGCTGGCGGAACAGGATATCAAACGGCTGCTGGCCTGGAGTACCGTCGAAAACGTCGGCATTATTTTGCTGGCAGTCGGTGTGGCGATGGTCGGTCTGTCACTGCACGACCCGCTGCTCACCGTGGTTGGACTGCTCGGCGCACTGTTTCATCTGCTCAACCATGCGCTGTTCAAAGGGCTACTATTTCTCGGCGCGGGCGCGATTATTTCGCGTTTGCATACCCACGACATGGAAAAAATGGGGGCACTGGCGAAACGGATGCCGTGGACAGCCGCAGCATGCCTGATTGGTTGCCTCGCGATATCAGCCATTCCTCCGCTGAATGGTTTTATCAGCGAATGGTACACCTGGCAGTCGCTGTTCTCACTAAGTCGTGTGGAAGCCGTAGCGCTACAACTTGCGGGTCCTATTGCTATGGTGATGCTGGCAGTCACTGGTGGGCTGGCAGTAATGTGCTTCGTCAAAATGTACGGTATTACTTTCTGTGGTGCGCCGCGCAGTACACACGCTGAAGAGGCACAGGAAGTGCCAAATACGATGATCGTCGCCATGCTACTGCTCGCGGCACTCTGCGTATTAATTGCGCTTAGTGCCAGTTGGCTGGCACCGAAGATAATGCATATTGCCCATGCGTTTACCGATACCCCTCCCGTCACTGTCGCCAGCGGAATAGCACTTGTACCCGGCACGTTTCATACACGGGTCACTCCCTCATTACTGTTGCTGTTACTACTGGCGATGCCTTTGCTGCCTGGCCTTTACTGGCTGTGGTGTCGTTCGCGCCGCGCAGCGTTTCGTCGCACAGGAGATGCCTGGGCATGCGGCTACGGCTGGGAAAATGCGATGGCCCCGTCAGGCAATGGCGTGATGCAGCCGCTGCGTGTGGTCTTTTCTGCGCTATTTCGTCTACGACAACAGCTCGACCCTACGCTGAGGCTAAATAAAGGTCTTGCGCACGTCACCGCCAGGGCTCAGAGCACAGAACCCTTCTGGGATGAGCGGGTGATCCGCCCCATCGTGAGCGCCACCCAACGGCTGGCCAAAGAAATACAGCATCTGCAAAGCGGCGACTTTCGTCTCTATTGCCTGTATGTGGTCGCCGCACTGGTTGTGCTGCTAATCGCTATTGCCGTCTAAGGAAATCACCATGAGACAAACTCTTTGCGACGGATATCTGGTCATTTTTGCGTTAGCACAGGCCGTGATTCTGCTGCTGCTAACCCCGCTTTTTACGGGTATTTCCCGGCAGATACGCGCGCGAATGCACTCCCGCCGCGGACCGGGGATCTGGCAGGATTATCGCGATATCCACAAACTGTTTAAACGGCAGGAAGTTGCGCCGACATCTTCAGGTCTGATGTTCCGCCTGATGCCGTGGGTATTAATCAGCAGCATGCTGGTGCTGTCGATGGCCCTACCACTATTTATTGCCGTTTCCCCTTTTGCGGGCGGCGGCGATCTGATCACCCTTATCTATCTTCTTGCCCTGTTTCGTTTTTTCTTTGCTCTTTCAGGGCTGGATACCGGAAGCCCGTTTGCGGGAGTCGGTGCCAGTCGCGAGTTGACGCTCGGCATTCTGGTCGAACCCATGCTCATTCTCTCACTGCTGGTATTGGCGCTGATAGCAGGTTCCACGCATATCGAGATGATCAGCAATACGCTGGCAACGGGCTGGAACTCGCCGCTAACCACCGTACTGGCGTTACTGGCCTGTGGTTTTGCCTGCTTCATTGAGATGGGAAAAATTCCCTTTGATGTTGCTGAAGCAGAACAGGAATTACAGGAAGGCCCGCTGACAGAATATTCCGGTGCCGGGCTGGCGCTGGCGAAATGGGGGCTGGGGCTGAAACAGGTCGTGATGGCAGCACTGTTTGTGGCCCTGTTTCTGCCCTTTGGGCGCGCGCAAGAACTTTCTCTCGCCTGCCTGCTGACTTCACTTGTCGTTACGCTGCTCAAGGTTTTGCTGATTTTTGTACTGGCCTCAATCGCAGAAAACACGCTGGCACGCGGGCGTTTTTTACTCATTCACCATGTGACCTGGCTTGGCTTCAGCCTTGCTGCGCTTGCATGGGTCTTCTGGTTAACCGGTCTGTAAGGAGCACTGACGGAATATGGAAAATCTTGCTCTGACGACGTTATTGCTGCCTTTTATCGGCGCACTGGTCGTTTCGTTTTCGCCACAACGTCGGGCCGCCGAATGGGGGGTTTTGTTCGCCGCGCTGACCACGCTGTGCATGTTGTCACTGATCTCCGCGTTTTATCAGGCCGAGAAAGTTGCCGTCACGTTGACGTTGGTCAACGTGGGGGATGTGGCATTGTTTGGTCTGGTCATTGATCGCGTGAGTACGCTGATTCTGTTTGTGGTGGTGTTTCTCGGTTTGCTGGTCACGATCTACTCCACGGGTTATCTGACGGATAAAAATCGCGAACACCCGCATAACGGCACGAATCGTTATTACGCATTTTTGCTGGTGTTTATCGGCGCGATGGCGGGACTGGTACTCTCCTCGACGCTGCTCGGTCAGTTGTTGTTTTTTGAAATTACGGGCGGCTGCTCCTGGGCGTTGATCAGTTATTACCAGAGCGATAAAGCACAGCGTTCAGCACTAAAAGCGTTACTTATCACTCATATCGGCTCGTTGGGGTTGTATCTTGCCGCCGCCACGCTGTTTTTGCAGACCGGAACGTTTGCGCTTAGCGCGATGAGCGAGTTACACGGCGACGCACGTTATCTGGTTTATGGCGGCATCCTGTTTGCCGCGTGGGGGAAATCGGCCCAGCTACCGATGCAAGCGTGGCTACCGGACGCAATGGAAGCGCCAACACCGATCAGCGCCTATCTCCACGCCGCATCGATGGTGAAAGTGGGCGTTTACATTTTTGCCCGCGCCATTATCGACGGCGGCAATATCCCGCATGTGATTGGCGGCGTTGGCATGGTCATGGCACTGGTCACCATTCTTTATGGATTTCTGATGTATTTGCCACAGCAGGATATGAAGCGGTTGCTGGCCTGGTCGACCATCACTCAACTTGGCTGGATGTTCTTCGGTTTGTCGCTCTCCATCTTCGGCTCGCGGCTAGCGCTGGAGGGCAGCATCGCCTACATCGTCAACCACGCGTTCGCTAAAAGCCTGTTTTTCCTTGTAGCAGGTGCGCTGAGTTACAGCTGCGGCACGCGCTTGTTGCCGCGTCTGCGTGGCGTATTGCACACCCTGCCGTTGCCAGGCGTGGGTTTCTGCGTGGCAGCGCTGGTGATTACCGGCGTACCGCCGTTCAACGGCTTCTTCAGTAAATTCCCGCTGTTTGCTGCCGGTTTTGCGTTGTCAGTGGAGTACTGGATCCTGCTGCCCGCCATGATTCTGCTGATGATTGAATCGGTCGCCAGTTTCGCCTGGTTTATTCGCTGGTTTGGTCGCGTCGTCCCCGGCAAACCGAGCGAGGCCGTCGCCGATGCCGCACCGCTGCCAGGGTCAATGCGCCTGGTGCTGATTGTACTGATTGTGATGTCGCTGATTTCCAGCGTAATCGCCGCGACCTGGTTGCAGTAAGGAGATGATGAATGACCGGTTCTACGATCGTAAATAATCTGGCGGGACTGATGATGCTGACATCGCTGTTTGTGATTAGCGTCAAAAGCTATCGCCTGTCATGCGGATTTTACGCCTGCCAGTCACTGGTGCTGGTGTCTATTTTCGCCACCCTCTCGTGCCTGTTCGCCGCAGAGCAACTGCTGATCTGGTCCGCCAGCGCCTTTATCACCAAAGTGCTGCTGGTACCGTTAATCATGACTTACGCTGCACGAAATATTCCCCAGAACATCCCGGAAAAAGCGTTATTCGGTCCGGCAATGATGGCACTGCTCGCGGCGTTAATTGTCCTGCTTTGCGCATTTGTCGTTCAGCCCGTGAAGCTACCGATGGCTACCGGGCTGAAACCAGCGCTGGCGGTGGCGTTAGGTCATTTTCTGCTTGGCCTGCTGTGCATTGTTAGCCAGCGCAATATCCTGCGGCAAATTTTTGGTTACTGCCTGATGGAAAACGGCTCCCATCTGGTGCTGGCGCTTCTAGCCTGGCGTGCACCGGAACTGGTGGAAATTGGTATCGCTACCGACGCCATCTTCGCCGTCATTGTGATGGTGTTACTGGCAAGAAAAATATGGCGTACCCACGGCACGCTGGACGTGAACAACTTGACCGCGCTGAAGGGATAATGAGATGAGTTATTCTGTGATGTTCGCTTTACTCCTGCTCACGCCGCTGCTTTTTTCGCTGCTCTGTTTTGCCTGCCGGAAACGGAGGCTCTCTGCGACTCGCACGGTGACCGTATTACATAGCTTAGGGATCACACTGCTGCTGATTCTGGCACTCTGGGTGGTCCAAACTGCCGCTGATGCAGGAGAAATATTCGCTGCGGGACTGTGGCTTCATATTGATGGTCTGGGCGGTTTGTTCCTCGCCATTCTTGGTGTGATTGGCTTTCTCACCGGTGTTTACTCGATTGGCTACATGCGTCATGAAGTGGCACACGGCGAGCTTTCACCCGTTACGCTGTGCGATTACTACGGTTTCTTCCATCTGTTTTTGTTCACCATGCTGCTGGTTGTTACCAGCAATAACCTGATTGTGATGTGGGCGGCGATCGAAGCCACCACCTTAAGCTCGGCGTTTCTGGTAGGCATTTACGGTCAGCGTTCATCGCTGGAAGCAGCATGGAAGTACATCATTATTTGTACTGTTGGTGTCGCTTTTGGTCTGTTCGGTACCGTGCTGGTATACGCCAACGCCGCCAGCGTTATGCCGCAGGCAGAAATGGCGATATTCTGGAGCGAGGTTCTTAAGCAATCGTCCTTGCTTGATCCAACATTAATGCTGTTGGCCTTTGTGTTTGTGCTAATTGGCTTTGGTACCAAAACCGGGCTATTTCCCATGCACGCCTGGCTGCCGGATGCTCACAGTGAAGCGCCGAGTCCGGTCAGCGCCCTACTCTCCGCCGTATTGCTGAACTGCGCGCTGTTGGTGCTGATTCGCTATTACATCATTATTTGCCAGGCCATCGGCAGCGATTTCCCCAACCGGTTGTTGCTCATCTTCGGCATGTTGTCGGTTGCCGTGGCGGCATTTTTCATTCTGGTACAGCGGGACATTAAGCGTCTGCTGGCGTACTCCAGCGTGGAGAACATGGGACTGGTCGCGGTGGCGCTAGGCATTGGCGGGCCGCTGGGAATTTTTGCCGCGCTGCTGCACATCTTAAACCACAGTCTGGCAAAAACGCTGCTGTTCTGCGGTTCCGGCAATGTACTGCTCAAGTACGGCACGCGCGATCTCAACGTCGTCTGTGGGATGCTCAAAATCATGCCATTTACCGCCGTGCTGTTTGGCGGCGGTGCGCTGGCGCTGGCAGGGATGCCGCCCTTCAACATTTTTCTTAGCGAATTTATGACCGTTACCGCCGGACTGGCACGTAATCACCTGCTGATTATCGTCCTGCTGTTATTGCTGTTAACGCTGGTGCTGGCGGGCCTGGTACGGATGGCTGCGCGGGTGTTAATGGCGAAACCGCCGCAGGCCGTTAACCGGGGTGATCTCGGCTGGTTGACCACCTCGCCAATGGTGATTCTGCTGGTCATGATGCTGGCGATGGGAACGCATATTCCACAACCTGTCATCAGGATCCTGGCGGGCGCTTCCACTATAGTCCTCTCAGGGACGCATGACCTGCCTGCACAACGTAGCACCTGGCATGATTTTTTGCCTTCAGGCACCGCATCTGTTTCGGAGAAACACAGTGAACGTTAATTCATCGTCAAATCGTGGCGAAGCGATTCTCGCCGCCCTGAAAACGCAGTTCCCCGGCGCGGTGCTGGATGAAGAGCGACAAACGCCTGAACAGGTCACCATTACGGTGAAAATCAATCTGCTGCCTGACGTTGTACAGTATCTTTATTATCAACATGATGGCTGGCTTCCGGTCCTGTTTGGCAACGACGAGCGGACACTTAACGGTCATTACGCGGTTTATTATGCCCTTTCAATGGAAGGGGCCGAAAAATGCTGGATCGTGGTGAAGGCACTGGTCGATGCCGACAGTCGGGAGTTTCCGTCAGTCACACCGCGCGTCCCTGCCGCGGTCTGGGGCGAGCGAGAAATTCGCGATATGTACGGGCTGATTCCGGTTGGCCTGCCGGATCAGCGTCGCCTGGTGTTGCCCGATGACTGGCCGGAAGATATGCATCCGCTACGCAAAGATGCGATGGATTATCGACTGCGCCCTGAACCGTCGACTGATTCCGAAACGTATCCGTTTATCAATGAGGGCAACAGCGATGCGCGGGTGATCCCTGTCGGCCCGCTGCATATCACCTCCGATGAACCGGGTCACTTCCGCTTGTTTGTGGATGGCGAGCAAATTGTCGATGCTGATTACCGCCTGTTTTATGTCCATCGCGGCATGGAGAAACTGGCAGAAACACGGATGGGCTACAACGAAGTGACCTTCTTATCGGACCGCGTGTGTGGAATTTGCGGTTTTGCCCACAGTGTGGCCTATACCAACTCGGTTGAAAATGCACTGGGGATTGAGGTGCCGCAACGAGCGCATACCATTCGCTCGATTCTGCTGGAAGTCGAACGGCTACACAGTCATTTGCTCAACCTTGGCCTCTCCTGCCATTTTGTTGGTTTTGATACCGGCTTTATGCAATTTTTCCGCGTGCGGGAAAAGTCGATGACAATGGCGGAATTGCTGACCGGGTCGCGTAAAACCTACGGTCTGAATCTGATTGGTGGTGTTCGCCGCGATATTCTCAAAGAGCAACGTCTGCAAACGCTGAAACTGGTGCGCGAGATGCGCGCCGACGTGTCGGAGCTGGTAGAAATGCTGCTTGCCACGCCGAATATGGAACAACGCACTCAGGGCATTGGCATTCTCGACCGACAAATCGCCCGTGATTATAGCCCCGTAGGGCCGCTGATCCGCGGCAGTGGTTTTGCCCGTGATTTGCGCTTTGATCACCCCTACGCCGACTACGGCAATATTCCAAAAACACTGTTTACCTTTACCGGCGGCGATGTCTTCTCCCGCGTGATGGTCCGTGTCAAAGAGACGTTTGATTCGCTGGCAATGCTGGAATTTGCTCTCGACAACATGCCGGATACCCCACTGCTGACCGAAGGCTTTAGCTATAAACCTCACGCATTCGCGCTGGGCTTTGTTGAAGCGCCACGCGGTGAAGACGTGCACTGGAGCATGCTCGGTGATAACCAAAAATTGTTCCGCTGGCGCTGCCGTGCCGCCACCTACGCCAACTGGCCGGTGTTGCGTTACATGCTGCGCGGCAATACCGTTTCTGACGCACCGCTGATTATCGGTAGCCTTGATCCCTGCTACTCCTGTACCGACCGTGTGACGCTGGTAGATGTGCGCAAGCGCCAGTCAAAAACCGTGCCGTATAAAGAGATCGAACGCTACGGCATTGATCGTAACCGTTCGCCGCTGAAGTAAGGACAGAAGATGCTGAAGTTACTGAAAACTATTATGCGCGCCGGAACCGCGACGGTGAAATATCCCTTCGCGCCACTGGAGGTCAGCCCAGGCTTTCGCGGGAAACCGGACCTGATGCCCAGCCAATGTATTGCCTGCGGTGCCTGCGCCTGTGCTTGTCCGGCAAATGCGCTGACTATCCAGACCGACGACCAGCAAAATTCGCGCACCTGGCAGCTCTATCTGGGGCGTTGTATTTACTGCGGACGTTGTGAAGAAGTGTGCCCGACCAGAGCCATCCAGCTTACCAATAACTTTGAACTGACCGTCACCAATAAAGCCGATCTCTATACCCGCGCGACGTTCCATCTACAACGTTGCAGCCGTTGCGAACGCCCGTTTGCCCCGCAAAAAACCGTCGCACTGGCTGCTGAATTGTTGGCGCAGCAACAAAATGCGCCACAAAACCGCGAAATGTTGCGGGCGCAAGCGAGCGTCTGCCCGGAGTGCAAACAACGCGCGACGCTGATCAACGACGATACAGATGTACCGCTGGTGGCTAAGGAGCAGCTATGAGTCCAGTGCTTACACAACATGTCAGCCAGCCCATCACGCTGGACGAGCAAACGCAAAAGATGAAGCGACATTTGCTACAGGATATCCGTCGCTCGGCTTACATTTATCGCGTCGATTGCGGCGGCTGCAACGCCTGTGAAATCGAAATTTTTGCCGCCATCACACCAGTATTCGACGCAGAACGTTTTGGCATTAAGGTTGTTTCATCACCGCGTCACGCCGATATTTTGTTATTTACTGGCGCAGTCACCCGGGCGATGCGTATGCCTGCACTTCGGGCGTATGAGGCTGCCCCTGATCATAAAATCTGTGTTTCCTACGGCGCGTGCGGTGTCGGCGGCGGTATTTTCCACGATCTCTACAGCGTCTGGGGCGGCAGCGACACCATTGTCCCCATTGATGTTTGGATCCCCGGCTGCCCGCCAACACCGGCCGCCACCATTCACGGTTTCGCCGTGGCGCTCGGTTTGCTGCAACAGAAGATTCACGCTGTGGATTATCGCGATCCCACCGGGGTGACTATGCAACCGTTGTGGCCGCAGATCCCGCCATCACAGCGTATCGCCATTGAGCGAGAAGCGCGGCGGCTGGCGGGCTATCGTCAGGGGCGAGAAATTTGCGATCGGCTCCTGCGCCATTTAAGCGACGATCCTACAGGAAATCGGGTTAACACCTGGTTGCGCGATGCCGACGATCCACGTCTCAATAGTATCGTTCAGCAACTCTTTCGCGTACTCCGGGGGTTACATGACTGAAGAGTGCGGGGAAATTGTTTTCTGGACGCTGCGAAAAAAGTTTGTCGCCAGTAGCGACGAGATGCCGGAACACAGCTCTCAGGTAATGTATTACTCGCTAGCTATCGGCCATCACGTTGGCGTGATTGATTGTCTGAATGTCGCCTTCCGCTGCCCACTGACGGAATACGAAGATTGGCTTGCACTGGTCGAAGAGGAGCAAGCCCGACGTAAGATGCTGGGGGTGATGACTTTTGGTGAGATTGTTATTGACACCAGCCACACCGCCCTGTTGACCCGGGCATTCGCGCCACTGGCAGATGACGCGACGTCTGTGTGGCAGGCGCGTAGCATTCAATTCATTCATCTGTTGGATGAAATTGTGCAGGAACCGGCCATCTATCTGATGGCCAGAAAAATTGCGTGAGAAGGATTTCTCATTAATAAGGACTGTTGATGGCTATGTCAGACGAGGCGATGTTTGCCCCGCCGCAAGGAATAACAATTGAAGCGGTAAACGGAATGCTCGCGGAGCGGTTAGCGCAGAAACACGGCAAGGCGTCTTTATTACGCGCCTTCATCCCGCTGCCGCCGCCGTTCAGCCCGGTACAACTTATTGAACTGCATGTTCTCAAAAGCAACTTCTATTACCGCTACCATGATGATGGCAGCGATGTGACGGCAACAGTAGAGTATCAGGGCGAGATGGTCGATTATTCGCGTCACGCCGTCCTTCTCGGCAGTAGTGGAATGGCGGAGCTACGCTTTATTCGTACCCACGGCAGCCGTTTTACTCCCCAGGATTGCACACTGTTTAACTGGCTGGCACGCATTATCACCCCGGTTCTGCAATCATGGCTCAATGATGAAGAACAACAGGTGGCGCTGCGTTTGCTGGAGAAAGATCGCGATCATCATCGGGTACTGGTGGATATCACTAATGCAGTGCTGTCACATCTTGATCTCGACGATCTGATCGCTGACGTCGCTCGTGAGATCCATCATTTTTTCGGTCTGGCTTCAGTCAGTATGGTACTGGGCGATCATCGAAAGAACGAGAAGTTCAGCCTGTGGTGCAGCGATCTTTCTGCCTCACATTGTGCGTGTCTGCCACGCAATATGCCTGGCGACAGTGTATTGCTGACACAAACGCTACAAACCCGACAACCGACCTTGACGCACCGTGCAGACGATCTGTTTCTCTGGCAACGCGACCCGTTATTACACTTACTTGCATCTAACGGCTGCGAATCTGCGCTCCTGATACCGCTTACCTTTGGCAACCATACACCGGGTGCATTGTTGCTGGCGCATACCTCTTCCACTCTCTTTAGTGAGGAAAACTGCCAGCTACTACAACACATAGCCGATCGCATCGCTATTGCCGTTGGCAATGCCGATGCCTGGCGTAGCATGACCGATTTGCAGGAAAGTTTGCAGCAAGAAAACCACCAGCTTAGCGAGCAGCTCCTTTCGAATCTGGGCGTCGGTGACATTATCTATCAAAGCCAGGCAATGGAAGACCTGCTCCAGCAGGTAGATATTGTGGCGAAGAGCGACAGTACGGTGTTGATTTGCGGTGAAACCGGAACTGGCAAAGAGGTGATCGCCAGAGCGATCCATCAACTTAGCCCGCGACGCGACAAGCCGCTGGTCAAAATCAACTGCGCTGCCATCCCCGCCAGTCTTCTGGAAAGTGAGTTATTCGGTCATGACAAAGGGGCGTTTACTGGTGCGATTAATACCCATCGTGGACGTTTTGAAATTGCCGATGGCGGCACGTTGTTTCTCGATGAAATTGGCGATCTGCCGTTAGAACTTCAGCCTAAATTGCTGCGCGTATTGCAGGAGCGGGAAATTGAGCGTCTCGGCGGGAGTAGAACGATCCCGGTGAATGTCAGAGTCATTGCCGCCACCAACCGTGATTTGTGGCAAATGGTTGAAGATCGCCAGTTTCGCAGCGATCTCTTTTATCGCCTGAATGTCTTCCCACTGGAATTGCCGCCGCTACGCGACCGTCCGGAAGATATCCCTCTTTTAGCAAAACATTTCACGCAAAAAATGGCGCGCCATATGAATCGCGCAATTGACGCCATCCCGACTGAGGCACTACGCCAGTTGATGTCGTGGGATTGGCCGGGCAACGTGCGCGAGCTGGAAAACGTGATTGAGCGGGCGGTACTGTTGACTCGTGGTAACAGTCTGAATTTACATCTAAATGTCCGACAAAGCCGTTTACTGCCGACGCTAAATGAAGATTCAGCGCTTCGCAGTTCAATGGCGCAGTTGCTGCACCCGACGACGCCAGAGAATGACGAAGAAGAACGTCAGCGCATTGTTCAGGTATTGCGAGAAACCAATGGCATTGTTGCCGGGCCCCGTGGCGCGGCGACACGATTAGGGATGAAGCGCACCACGCTGCTGTCACGAATGCAGCGTCTGGGGATCTCGGTTCGCGAGGTGTTGTAATCTGCTTTTGCAGGAGTATGCATGAGAAACAAACTCTCTTTCGACTTGCAGTTGAGCGCCAGAAAAGCGGCAATCGCTGAACGGATTGCCGCCCATAAAATTGCCCGCAGTAAAGTGTCGGTCTTTTTAATGGCGATGTCCGCTGGCGTGTTTATGGCGATCGGATTTACTTTTTACCTTTCCGTTATCGCCGATGCCCCGTCTTCACAGGCATTAACCCATCTGGTGGGCGGCCTTTGCTTTACACTCGGCTTTATTTTGCTGGCGGTTTGCGGCACCAGCCTGTTCACCTCGTCGGTAATGACGGTGATGGCAAAAAGTCGGGGCGTTATTAGTTGGCGAACTTGGCTGATTAACGCACTTCTGGTGGCCTGCGGTAATCTGGCAGGTATTGCCTGTTTCAGTTTGTTAATCTGGTTTTCCGGGCTGGTGATGAGTGAAAACGCGATGTGGGGAGTCGCGGTTTTACACTGCGCCGAGGGCAAAATGCATCATACATTTACTGAATCTGTCAGCCTCGGCATTATGTGCAATCTGATGGTTTGCCTGGCGCTGTGGATGAGTTATTGCGGGCGTTCGTTATGCGACAAAATCGTCGCCATGATTTTGCCCATCACCCTGTTTGTCGCCAGTGGCTTTGAGCACTGTATCGCCAATTTGTTTGTGATTCCGTTCGCCATTGCCATTCGCCATTTCGCCCCTACCTCCTTCTGGCAACTGGCGCACAGTAGCGCAGACAATTTTCCGGCACTGACGGTAAGCCATTTTATTACCGCCAATCTGCTCCCGGTGATGCTGGGTAATATTATCGGCGGTGCAGTGCTGGTGAGTATATGTTATCGGGCTATTTATTTACGTCAGGAATCCTGAAAAATCAGCCCGGCGAAACAGTTCGTCGGGCTGAAGATTATTCTTGCGCTATTTGACCATCGGGCCAGGCGTGGATCACGGCTTTGATCAGCGTCGCCAATGGAATGGCGAAGAATACGCCCCAGAATCCCCACAAACCACCGAAGATCACCACTGATAAAATAATCACCAGCGGATGCAGGTTAACCGCTTCGGAGAACAACACCGGTACTAACAGGTTGCCGTCCAGCGCCTGAATAATCAGATACACTGCGAAGCAGCTCCAGAATTCCGTGCCTGCACCAAACTGGAATAGCGCCACGCCAACCACCGGAATGGTCACCACAAATGCGCCAATGTACGGAATAAGTACCGAGAAGCCGACCAGCACCGCCAGCAGCAGCGAATAGTTCAGCCCGAAGAGCAAGAACCCCAGCCAGGTGGCGATCCCTACCACGATCATCTCCAGCACTTTGCCGCGGATATAGTTGGTGATTTGTTGATTCATCTCCTTCCACACCTGTCCTGCCAGTCCACGGTTACGCGGCAGCACCCGGCGAACGGCATTCAGCATCTGCTCTTTGTCTTTCAGCAGGAAGAAGACCATCAATGGCACCAGCACCAGATAGACGGCAATGGTCAGCAAACCGACCAGCGAGGCGAGGGAAATTTTCACCACCGAATCGCCCATGGTCAGCATCCGACTGCGCATATTTTCGGCCATTGCATCAATAATGCCCGCGTCCATTAACGCCGGATAGCGGCGCGGCAACGTGGCGGCAAAGTCAGAAAGCTTATTGAGCATCCCCGGCATATCGCGGATTAAGTAGATGCCCTGTTGCCAGGCGATAGGCAGTACCACGAACGCCATCAGTAGCAATATACCGACGAAAACCACCAATACAATCGACGTCGCCCAGCGGCGGGAGCAGCCAATAGATTGCAGGCGCACGGTTGGCCATTCCAGCAAATAGGCCAGCACAATAGCCACCAGCAACGGAGCAAGCAGGCCACTAAAGAAAAAGATAATGCCAAATCCGGCAACTAAAATAACCAGCAAGGCAATCGCTTCCGGGTCGCTAAAACGGCGGCGATACCATTGCATCAACATTTCGAGCATAAAGACCTTCCCTGAACCTCAAGAGCGGGATTGCGATCCGCAATTGTATCGAAATGTCACAAAAAAGACTTCGCTTTTTATGACGGATTCAGGAAACTGAAAAGTCATTTGAGTGGGCTAATCTTCGCCGTTACACTCATAGGCGGCGCGGTGGGAACGATATTTCACAGTATCGGTCAAATGACTATCTTCAGAAATACAGGATAGAGGTTATGTTCAGGCAGTTGAAAAAAAACCTGGTTGCAACCCTCATTGCTGCTATGACCATTGGTCAGGTAGCCCCGGCGTTTGCCGACAGCGCAGACACCTTGCCGGATATGGGAACCTCCGCAGGAAGCACGCTTTCCATTGGTCAGGAAATGCAGATGGGCGACTATTATGTCCGCCAGCTACGCGGCAGCGCGCCGTTAATTAATGACCCGCTGTTAACGCAATATATTAATTCGCTGGGGATGCGTCTGGTTTCGCATGCCAATTCGGTTAAGACACCGTTTCATTTTTTTCTGATCAACAACGACGAAATTAACGCCTTTGCTTTCTTTGGCGGCAACGTGGTGCTGCACTCTGCCCTGTTCCGTTATTCCGATAACGAAAGTCAACTGGCTTCAGTTATGGCGCACGAAATCTCCCACGTCACCCAACGTCACCTGGCGCGAGCGATGGAAGATCAGCAGCGCAGCGCGCCGCTGACCTGGGTCGGCGCGTTAGGTTCTATTTTACTGGCGATGGCCAGTCCGCAGGCGGGGATGGCGGCGCTGACCGGTACACTGGCGGGAACGCGTCAGGGGATGATCAGTTTCACCCAGCAAAATGAACAGGAAGCGGACCGCATTGGTATTCAGGTGCTGCAACGCTCAGGATTCGATCCGCAGGCGATGCCGACCTTCCTCGAAAAATTACTCGATCAGGCGCGTTACTCCTCGCGTCCGCCGGAAATTTTATTGACTCACCCGTTGCCGGAAAGTCGTCTGGCAGATGCCCGCAACCGTGCTAATCAGATGCGCCCGATGGTGGTGCAGTCGTCGGAAGATTTCTATCTGGCGAAAGCGCGCACACTGGGGATGTATAATTCCGGACGTAACCAGCTCACCAGTGATTTGCTGGATGAATGGGCGAAAGGAAACGTTCGTCAGCAACGAGCAGCACAATATGGTCGTGCTTTACAGGCGATGGAAGCCAATAAATACGACGAGGCGCGTAAAACGCTGCAACCGTTACTGGCGGCAGAACCTGGCAACGCATGGTATCTCGATCTGGCTACTGATATCGATCTTGGGCAAAACAAAGCCAATGAGGCGATCAATCGTCTGAAAAATGCCCGCGATTTACGCACCAATCCGGTGTTGCAGCTCAACCTGGCGAACGCTTATCTACAAGGCGGTCAACCACAAGAAGCGGCCAATATTCTTAATCGCTACACCTTTAATAATAAAGATGACAGTAACGGCTGGGATTTACTGGCACAGGCGGAAGCCGCGCTAAATAACCGCGATCAGGAACTGGCTGCGCGAGCAGAAGGTTATGCGCTCGCCGGACGACTCGATCAGGCCATTTCGCTGTTGAGTAGCGCCAGTTCGCAGGTGAAATTAGGCAGCCTGCAACAAGCGCGTTACGATGCGCGCATCGACCAGTTGCGCCAGCTGCAGGAACGCTTTAAGCCTTATACCAAGATGTAATTCGCATTAAAGGAAGAACAATGACCAAACAGGTAAAAATCTACCATAACCCACGCTGTTCAAAGAGCAGGGAAACGCTGAACCTGCTGAAAGAAAACGGCGTGGAGCCAGAAGTGGTGCTCTACCTTGAGACACCCGCCGATGCGGCAACGCTGCGCGATTTGCTGAAAATGCTGGGGATGAATAGCGCCCGTGAATTGATGCGCCAGAAAGAGGATCTTTATAAAGAACTGAACCTGGCTGACAGTTCGCTTAGCGAAGAGGCGCTGATTCAGGCAATGGTGGATAATCCGAAGCTGATGGAGCGCCCGATTGTGGTCGCGAATGGCAAAGCGCGAATTGGTCGTCCACCGGAGCAGGTACTGGAAATCGTGGGTTAAGATGTGCTCCATCGCTAGTTGAAGCACATTGCCGGATGCGACGCTTGCCACGTCTTATCCGGCCTACGAATACTATGGATTAACTTCGCGTAGTTCGGATAAGGCGTTCGCGCCGCATCCGACAATAAACACCTTATCTACAACTTCAGAATTTCTTTCACAAACGGAATGGTCAATTTACGTTGCGCGGTAATCGACGCACGATCCAACTGATCCAACGTCATAAATAGCGTGCGCATTTCTCTGTCGAGCCGCTTCAGCAAGAAACGCCCCACATCTTCCGGCAGTTCAAAACCACGCAAACGCGCGCGTAACTGTAGCGCCTGCAACTTATCTTCATCAGAAAGTGGCTGCAATTTGTAGATCTGCCCCCAGTCGAGTCGCGACGCGAGATCCGGTAATCCCAGATTCAACTGCCGCGGTGGACGATCGCCGGTGATCAACAACCGTGTTTTGCCCGATTCCAGAATTCGATTGTAGAGATCGAAAATCGCCATCTCCCACAACTCATCGCCTGCAATACACTCAATGTTGTCGATACAGACCAGCGACAAATGCTCCATACCGTCGAGCACTTCCGGAACAAACCAGGTGCGTTTATCCAGCGGGACATAGCCCACCGCATCGCCACGCTGCGACAATTCCGCGCAAGCCGCGTGCAGCAGATGGCTGCGCCCCGCGCCTTCGCGTGCCCAGAGATAGATGTAACCGCTATGTTCCTGACGCAGCACGTTTTGCAGCGCGGCCAGTAAAGAGGAGTTATCCCCCGGCCAGAAACTTGCAAAGGTTTCGTCGTCAGGAAGATAAAGTGGCAAAGAGAGCTGTGCCGGTGTGTTCAGAGATACCTCAACCAGGATTTCACAAAATCGCGAGAAGTTTACCACAGAATCCCATGATGTTTGAACCGGGCAGCAACACTGCCCGGTCGGTACATTATTTGTCTGTTATATCCGCGTCTTCTGCGTCCAGCACCACTTCTTCAGGGCGCAGCACACTGATCAGTTTGAAAATCAAACTTAAGCCGATACCGACGATGGTCGCCAGCGCCATACCTTTCAACTCCGCCGCGCCGATGTTTACCTTCGCGCCACTGACGCCGATGATCAAAATCACGGAAGTCAGGATCAGGTTCTGTGCTTTGTTGTAATCCACTTTCGATTCGATCAAAACACGAATACCGGAAGCACCGATGACACCATAAAGCAGCAGCGAAACGCCGCCCATCACCGGCAATGGGATCATCTGGATAGCGGCAGCCAGTTTACCGACGCAGGAAAGCAGGATAGCGAAAATCGCCGCCCCGCCGATAACCCAGGTACTGTAAACACGGGTGATCGCCATCACGCCAATGTTTTCTCCGTAAGTGGTATTTGGCGTAGAGCCAAAGAAGCCGGAGATCACGGTCGACAGGCCGTTAGCAAACATCGAACGGTGCAGACCTGGATCGCGCAGCAGATCTTTTTTGACGATATTAGCCGTTACTACCAGGTGCCCTACGTGTTCGGCAATAACCACTAACGCCGCTGGCAGAATAGTCAGAATGGCAAACCACTCGAAGCGCGGCGTATAGAGGGTTGGCAGCGCAAACCAGTGAGCATTAATAATCGGCGTGGTATCGACAATTCCCATTGCGAAAGAGAGCGCGTACCCCACCAGCACGCCAATTAAAATCGGGATAATTGCCAGGAAACCACGAAACAGCACGGAACCTAAAACCGTGACCGCCAGGGTGGTAATAGAGATGATGATGGTTTTGGAGTCTGGCGTTTGCCCTTCAGCCGGGAGTAAACCCGCCATACCGGCAGCTACGCCCGCCAGCTCCAGACCGATGACGGCAACGATTGCGCCCATTGCCGCAGGTGGAAACAGCACGTCCAGCCAGCCGGTCCCCGCTTTCTTCACGATAAAAGAAACCAGGCAGAACAGCACGCCGCACATAATAAAGCCGCCCAGCGCGACTTCATACCCTAACGGCAACAGTAACAATACCGGTGAAATAAAGGCAAAGCTGGAACCAAGATAAGCCGGAATTTTCCCTTTACAGATGAAGAGATACAGCAGCGTTCCAATACCGTTAAATAACAGTACAGTCGCCGGGTTAATATGAAATAAGACGGGCACCAGGACGGTTGCACCAAACATGGCGAACAAATGTTGCAAACTAAGCGGGATTGTCTGTAAAAGTGGCGGTCTTTCACTCACCCCGATAGCACGGCGCGTCATAGTATTATCCTCTGTATTATGTGTTATAGGCGCTTTACTCAAAAAAAAGCCGACTCTTAAAGTCGGCTTTAATTATTTTTATTCTTTATTTCGTACCAAAGATTTTGTCACCGGCATCGCCGAGGCCCGGAATAATGTATCCGTGCTCGTTCAGTCCCTGATCAATCGATGCGGTATACAGTTCGACGTCCGGGTGCGCTTTTTCCAGCGCAGCGATACCTTCTGGCGCAGCTACCAGCACCAGAACTTTGATGCTGCTGCAGCCCGCTTTTTTCAGCAGGTCGATGGTCGCAATAACGGAACCACCGGTTGCCAGCATTGGGTCAACGATCAGCGCCATACGCTCATCGATGTTAGAAACCAGTTTCTGGAAGTACGGTACCGGCTCCAGCGTTTCTTCATTACGGTACATACCGACAACGCTGATGCGCGCGCTCGGAACGTTTTCCAGCACACCGTCCATCATCCCCAGACCCGCACGCAGAATTGGCACAACGGTAATTTTCTTACCTTTGATCTGGTCGATTTCTACCGGGCCGTTCCAGCCTTCGATAGTTACTTTTTCCGTTTCGAGGTCGGCGGTCGCTTCGTAAGTCAGCAGGCTACCCACTTCGGAAGCGAGTTCGCGAAAGCGCTTGGTGCTGATATCTTGCTCACGCATCAGTCCCAGCTTGTGTTTGACGAGTGGGTGTTTGACTTCCACGATCTTCATACTCTTTCTCCTTTGAGGGGCAGCCACAAAAAAAATCGACGGATTATACCTCCTTTCTTCAAGGCGGCAATATTATTTTCGTTGACTTTAGTCAAAATGATAACGGTTTGAGATAAAGTTATTTTATATTCAAATGGTTATGAAAGAAGATTATTCCATCCGAAAACTAACCTTTGCCCTGGCACAAGTCTTCTTTCGCCGCGCGCCTGGGGAAAAGACGTGCAAAAAGGTTGTGTAAAGCAGTCTCGCAAACGTTTGCTTTCCCTGTTAGAATTGCGCCGAATTTTATTTTTCTACCGCAAGTAACGCGTGGGGACCCAAGCAGTGACCGATAAAACCTCTCTTAGCTACAAAGATGCCGGTGTTGATATTGACGCGGGTAATGCTCTGGTTGGAAGAATCAAAGGCGTAGTGAAGAAAACGCGTCGTCCGGAAGTGATGGGCGGTCTGGGCGGCTTCGGTGCGCTGTGTGCATTGCCGCAAAAATATCGTGAACCCGTGCTGGTTTCCGGCACTGACGGCGTAGGTACCAAGCTGCGTCTGGCAATGGACTTAAAACGTCACGACACCATTGGTATTGATCTGGTCGCCATGTGCGTTAATGACCTGGTGGTGCAAGGTGCAGAACCGCTGTTTTTCCTCGACTATTACGCAACCGGAAAACTGGATGTTGATACCGCTTCAGCGGTGATCAGCGGCATCGCGGAAGGTTGTCTGCAATCGGGCTGTTCTCTGGTGGGTGGCGAAACGGCAGAAATGCCGGGGATGTATCACGGTGAAGATTACGATGTCGCGGGTTTCTGCGTGGGCGTGGTAGAAAAATCAGAAATCATCGACGGCTCTAAAGTCAGCGACGGCGATGTGCTGATTGCACTCGGTTCCAGTGGTCCGCACTCGAACGGCTATTCGCTGGTGCGCAAAATTCTTGAAGTCAGCGGTTGTGATCCGCAAACCACCGAACTTGATGGTAAGCCATTAGCCGATCATCTGCTGGCACCGACCCGCATTTACGTGAAGTCAGTGCTGGAGTTGATTGAAAAGGTCGATGTTCATGCCATTGCGCACCTGACCGGCGGCGGCTTCTGGGAAAACATTCCGCGCGTATTGCCAGATAATACCCAGGCAGTGATTGATGAATCTTCCTGGCAGTGGCCGGAAGTGTTCAACTGGCTGCAAACGGCAGGTAACGTTGAGCGCCATGAAATGTATCGCACCTTCAACTGCGGCGTCGGGATGATTATCGCCCTGCCTGCTCCGGAAGTGGACAAAGCCCTCGCCCTGCTAAATGCCAACGGTGAAAACGCGTGGAAAATCGGTATCATCAAAGCCTCTGATTCCGAACAACGCGTGGTTATCGAATAATGAATATTGTGGTGCTTATTTCCGGCAACGGAAGTAATTTACAGGCAATTATTGACGCCTGTAAAACCAACAAAATTAAAGGCACCGTACGGGCAGTTTTCAGCAATAAGGCCGACGCGTTCGGCCTTGAACGCGCCCGCCAGGCAGGTATTGCAACGCATACGCTCATCGCCAGCGCGTTTGACAGTCGTGAAGCCTATGACCGGGAGTTGATTCATGAAATCGACATGTACGCACCCGATGTGGTCGTGCTGGCTGGTTTTATGCGCATTCTCAGCCCGGCGTTTGTCTCCCACTATGCCGGGCGTTTGCTGAACATTCACCCTTCTCTGCTGCCGAAATATCCCGGATTACACACCCATCGTCAGGCGCTGGAAAATGGCGATGAAGAGCACGGTACATCGGTGCATTTCGTCACCGATGAACTGGACGGTGGCCCGGTTATTTTACAGGCGAAAGTCCCGGTATTTGCTGGTGATACGGAAGATGACGTCACCGCCCGCGTGCAAACCCAGGAACACGCCATTTATCCACTGGTGATTAGCTGGTTTGCCGATGGTCGTCTGAAAATGCACGAAAACGCCGCGTGGCTGGATGGTCAACGTCTGCCGCCGCAGGGCTACGCTGCCGACGAGTAATGCCCCGTAGTTAAAGCGCCAGCTCTGCCGCTGGCGTTTTTCAATTCACCTGTAAATCGCAAGCTCCAGCAGTTTTTTTCCCCCTTTTCTGGCATAGTTGGACATCTGCCAATATTGCTCGCCATAATATCCAGGCAGTGTCCCGTGAATAAAACGGAGTAAAAGTGGTAATGGGTCAGGAAAAGCTATACATCGAAAAAGAGCTCAGTTGGTTATCGTTCAATGAACGCGTGCTTCAGGAAGCGGCGGACAAATCTAACCCGCTGATTGAAAGGATGCGTTTCCTGGGGATCTATTCCAATAACCTTGATGAGTTCTATAAAGTCCGCTTCGCTGAACTGAAGCGACGCATCATTATTAGCGAAGAACAAGGCTCCAACTCTCATTCCCGCCATTTACTGGGCAAAATTCAGTCCCGGGTGCTGAAAGCCGATCAGGAATTCGACGGCCTCTACAACGAGCTATTGCTGGAGATGGCGCGCAACCAGATCTTCCTGATTAATGAACGCCAGCTCTCCGTCAATCAACAAAACTGGCTGCGTCATTATTTTAAGCAGTATCTGCGTCAGCACATTACGCCGATTTTAATCAATCCTGACACTGACTTAGTGCAGTTCCTGAAAGATGATTACACCTATCTGGCGGTGGAAATTATCCGTGGCGATACCATCCGTTACGCGCTTCTGGAGATCCCATCAGATAAAGTGCCGCGCTTTGTGAATTTACCGCCAGAAGCGCCGCGTCGACGCAAGCCGATGATTCTTCTGGATAACATTCTGCGTTACTGCCTTGATGATATTTTCAAAGGCTTCTTTGATTATGACGCGCTGAATGCCTATTCAATGAAGATGACCCGCGATGCCGAATACGATTTAGTGCATGAGATGGAAGCCAGCCTGATGGAGTTGATGTCTTCCAGTCTCAAGCAGCGTTTAACTGCTGAGCCGGTGCGTTTTGTTTATCAGCGCGATATGCCCAATGCGCTGGTTGAAGTTTTACGCGAAAAACTGACTATTTCCCGCTACGACTCCATCGTCCCCGGCGGTCGTTATCATAATTTTAAAGACTTTATTAATTTCCCCAATGTCGGCAAAGCCAATCTGGTGAACAAACCACTGCCGCGTTTACGCCATATTTGGTTTGATAAAGCCCAGTTCCGCAATGGTTTTGATGCCATTCGCGAACGCGATGTGTTGCTCTATTATCCTTATCATACCTTTGAGCATGTGCTGGAACTGCTGCGTCAGGCCTCGTTCGATCCGAGCGTGCTGGCGATTAAAATCAACATTTACCGTGTGGCAAAAGATTCACGCATCATCGACTCGATGATCCACGCCGCACACAACGGTAAGAAAGTCACCGTGGTGGTTGAGCTACAGGCACGTTTTGACGAAGAAGCCAACATTCACTGGGCGAAGCGCCTGACCGAAGCAGGCGTGCACGTTATCTTCTCTGCGCCGGGGCTGAAAATTCACGCCAAACTGTTCCTGATTTCACGTAAAGAAAACGGTGAAGTGGTGCGTTATGCACACATCGGGACCGGGAACTTTAACGAAAAAACCGCGCGTCTTTATACTGACTATTCGTTGCTGACCGCAGATGCGCGCATCACCAACGAAGTACGGCGGGTATTTAACTTTATTGAAAACCCATACCGTCCGGTGACATTTGATTATTTAATGGTGTCGCCGCAAAACTCCCGCCGCCTGTTGTATGAAATGGTGGACCGCGAGATCGCCAACGCGCAGCAAGGGCTGCCCAGTGGTATCACCCTGAAGCTAAATAACCTTGTCGATAAAGGCCTGGTTGATCGTCTGTATGCGGCCTCCAGCTCCGGCGTACCGGTTAATCTGCTGGTTCGCGGAATGTGTTCGCTGATCCCCAATCTGGAAGGCATTAGCGACAACATTCGTGCCATCAGTATTGTTGACCGTTACCTTGAACATGACCGGGTTTATATTTTTGAAAATGGCGGCGATAAAAAGGTCTACCTTTCTTCCGCCGACTGGATGACGCGCAATATTGATTATCGTATTGAAGTGGCGACGCCGCTGCTCGATCCGCGCCTGAAGCAGCGGGTGCTGGACATCATCGACATATTGTTCAGCGATACGGTCAAAGCACGTTATATCGATAAAGAACTCAGTAATCGCTACGTTCCCCGCGGCAATCGCCGCAAAGTACGGGCGCAGTTGGCGATTTATGACTACATCAAATCACTCGAACAACCTGAATAACCCTATGCCAATACACGATAAATCCCCTCGTCCGCAGGAGTTTGCTGCGGTCGATCTTGGTTCAAACAGTTTTCACATGGTCATAGCCCGTGTGGTAGATGGTGCCATGCAGATTATTGGCCGCCTGAAACAGCGGGTGCATCTGGCGGACGGCCTGGGGCCAGATAATATGTTGAGTGAAGAGGCAATGACGCGCGGTTTGAACTGTCTGTCGCTGTTTGCCGAACGGCTACAAGGGTTTTCTCCTGCCAGCGTCTGTATAGTTGGTACCCATACGCTGCGTCAGGCGCTGAACGCCACTGACTTTCTGAAACGTGCGGAAAAGGTCATTCCCTACCCGATTGAAATTATTTCCGGTAATGAAGAAGCCCGTCTGATTTTTATGGGCGTGGAACATACCCAACCGGAAAAAGGTCGCAAACTGGTTATTGATATTGGCGGCGGTTCTACAGAACTGGTGATTGGTGAAAATTTCGAACCGATTCTCGTTGAAAGCCGCCGGATGGGGTGTGTCAGCTTTGCCCAGCTTTATTTCCCTGGCGGGGTCATCAATAAAGAGAATTTTCAGCGCGCTCGCATGGCGGCAGCACAAAAACTGGAAACTTTAACCTGGCAATTTCGTATTCAGGGCTGGAACGTGGCAATGGGCGCTTCCGGTACCATAAAAGCCGCCCATGAAGTGTTAATGGAATTGGGTGAGAAAGACGGGATAATTACCCCGGAACGTCTGGAAAAACTGGTAAAAGAAGTTTTACGGCACCGTAATTTCGCATCGCTGAGTTTACCAGGTCTTTCCGAAGAGCGGAAAACAGTCTTCGTTCCGGGACTGGCGATTTTATGCGGTGTGTTTGATGCTTTAGCCATCCGTGAACTGCGCCTTTCTGACGGGGCGTTACGCGAAGGCGTACTGTATGAAATGGAAGGACGTTTCCGTCATCAGGATGTGCGTAGTCGCACCGCCAGCAGCCTCGCCAACCAGTATCACATCGACAGCGAACAGGCCCGACGGGTGCTGGATACCACTATGCAAATGTACGAACAGTGGCGGGAACAGCAACCGAAGCTGGCGCATCCGCAACTGGAGGCGCTACTGCGATGGGCCGCCATGCTGCATGAAGTCGGGTTGAATATCAACCACAGCGGTTTGCATCGCCACTCCGCTTATATTCTGCAAAACAGTGACTTGCCGGGTTTTAATCAGGAACAGCAGCTGATGATGGCGACACTGGTGCGCTATCACCGTAAAGCGATTAAACTCGACGATCTGCCGCGCTTTACCTTGTTTAAGAAGAAACAGTTCCTGCCACTGATTCAGCTATTGCGCCTTGGCGTATTACTCAACAATCAACGTCAGGCAACCACCACACCGCCAACATTGACACTGATTACTGATGACAGTCACTGGACACTGCGTTTCCCGCATGACTGGTTTAGTCAGAATGCGTTGGTACTGCTTGATCTGGAAAAGGAGCAAGAATACTGGGAAGGCGTGGCTGGCTGGCGGTTGAAAATTGAAGAAGAAAGTACACCTGAAATCGCCGCTTAATGCTTTGCGGGCCGACGAGAAATGTCGGCCCGCATTATTCAGGCACTTTCGCGAATGGGTTCGATTTCATTCAGCGTATCAATTAACGGTTGCGGCTTACCAATAAGATAACCCTGCATATAATCGATCCCCAAAGAGAGCACCGCCTCGCGGATCTCTTCGTTTTCAACGTACTCTGCCACTACCCGCATTTTCTTCATTCGCGCCAGGTGGCAAATCGATGCCACTATCTGATAATCCAGACTATTTGACACAATATTGCGGATAAAACTGCCGTCAATTTTAAGCAGATCGGCATTCACATTTTTAAGCCGCGCATAGCTGGCGTAGCCGGTGCCGAAATCATCAATCGCAATCTGGCAGCCTAATTCCTGAAGATGCTGCAAGGTGATTTGCGCCTGCTTAACATTGGTCAGAGCATTACTTTCGGTGACTTCAAAAATAAGTTGCCACGCTTCAATCTGATATTTAGCCAGCAGCTGACTGACTTCAACAGGAAAACGAGCCTGGCATACCGAGGTTGGAGACAGATTAATAGCAAAACGGTGAGCGGGCATCTTCGCTCTGTTCTCAGCCATAAATTGCAGCGTATGCTCAATGACCCACATGTCGATACTCGACGATAAACCAAATTCGTGCGCGACCGGCAAGAAGCTATCCGGGCCGATCAGTTCATCATTCTCACCTTTCATGCGCAGAAGAATTTCATGGTAAACATCACCACGCATACCGGTAATCGGCTGGGCCATCAGGAAAAAATGGTTGTGTTCCAGCGCCTGCTGTAGTCGATTCATCATCGCGACTTTATCTTTCAATTCGCGTTGCAAATACATTGCCCCGCGACGCTGCATATTTTCCGGGGCGTTGGTCACGATGGAAAGTTCGGCGACCGTATTTAGCTCTCCCAGCAGCAGGTAGATATGATTCACTGGCGAGCGCACATAGCAGTAACTGACGCCAATCTGCGGTTGCATCGGCATGCCATCCCAAAAGAAACGAAATTGCTTGAGATGGCTATCCAGTGCGGCAATGCGCTCCTGGTGCGATTCTGTATTCAGTCGCAGCGCGAGATCGTTACCCGAAAGCTGATAAACATCTTCACCCGGTTCCAGCAATGGTGACAGCCAGTGAGAAAGTTTTTGCTTGTATTGAATCCGCAGCATGATGCCATAGTTTTTAACCAGCATTTCCATGCCAGGGATGCGTAAATAACAAAGCGCAGACCAGGGGGCATCACGCAACGCGCGATTCAGGGCGCGAACATTTGGCAGATGAACCACCGGGTCCACATACGCAAGCCGTTGAATGCGTCTGACTACCGCTCTCTGACGGGTTGCCAGTACAGCCATATAATTGACAATAAAAGAGAATACCAGATAACTTGAGGAGGTTATGGTCAGCTGCGTGGTATAGCCAGGATAAATGGGAATGTAATTTTGATAGCTGTGGATGCTGATCATCAACACGACCGCCCAGAGCAGTGAAATCAGCTTATAACCATAGCGCATCGCTCCCCACATCATCAGGGGCAGCAATAATGACAAGGTATAATTGGTGCTAAAAATTGTGCTTTTTTCATTTAACGGCATGCATAACAGCAACAGTAAAGCACCTAATGCCAGTAGCCAGAGTGCGAACTCTTTTTTGGTGACTTTGACATCAACCTGCTGTTTTAATTGCGAATAATAACTACGTAAATAAAACGGATTTCGAACTACCCGAATGATGAAGTAGCACAGCGGGACACCAATCAGATTGCCCACCAGTAAGGCCTGATAATTGATTAAGGTCCCGAGGTTAAAAGGCATGACGCCGACCAGATTTTCTCTGCTCGCCAGTAATCCTACAAACGCAGCAAACTGGAAAAGTATCAGAAACAGCGTTGCAGGAAACACAATCTGCCAGAATATACGCTGGGAAATTAAACGAGTATCACCATGTGAAACGTTGTTACGCCGGGGAGTAAAGACCCTGTAACCGCCCCAACAGAGAATGATAATGATAATAAAATTAGCCGTTAATGAGAGCGTTTCGTAAAAACCAAGCTCTGCATATTTGCGGACAAAAATCCCTAAGGCGATCCCTGGCAATGCCGCCCAGCTGAAAAACATCATCATGCTGATCATCAGTGCCAGAGGCAGATAAAAGAGAAAAACCTCACCGGAAGAAATATGCGCGAAAGTATTAATGTGGGCGAAAATGGGCAAGATTAAAGAAGGCAGGAACAGCGGAAGCCCCCACCATTTATCACGTATTTTTATATAAGTTGCATTCAGTTTCATAGATGCTCAGCAGAATCCCCCACATCCTGAAGGAGGTGTATTCAGACAGGCATCCCACCTGACTTCGAATGATGATTATTCATCACTATAGAGAGCATTGATTCTAAGTGTCATATGAAAGTTCCAATTGATATATATCAAACAAAATAACCCTGATTAATGAATTATTACGTTTATCATGTTAATTCATCATTATTACATCATCATTGTAAATAATTAAATTAACTTCCATAACATTAAAATATGTATCCACTGACGCTTTTTTACATAACGAAGAATTGACCATTTTGTCCTGTTGTGCCTTAATGTAAGTACCGTCCACGGCGTGGGACATACTTCAAGGAACCTTTTGTGAGTCAGGCAACCAGTATGCGAAAACGACACCGATTTAACAGTCGCATGACCCGTATCGTACTGCTCATCAGCTTTATCTTCTTCTTTGGCCGTTTTATCTACTCGTCCGTCGGTGCCTGGCAGCACCATCAGAGCAAAAAAGAAGCTCAGCAATCCACACTCTCCGTCGAATCACCGGTACAACGTTAGCGGTTACCTTCTCCACTTTCACAGAACATAACGGCACTTCGCTGTCGGATGCTTTTGCTCTTTGGGATTATCAAAGCGGCAGATATTCTTTCATCTTAAATTTTACGTCTTTGTCCTGACTGATGTTTATCCTGTTTGGCTGTGAAATAAATATAAAATTAATATATATGTTGTAATGATATATTTTTATAAATTATTCCCTGCGTGAATTTTAATAAATTTAATCTATCCCTTTATACGCAATACATTTACTTTCCTCTTTTGATGATCTTAAATGTCTTATTTTTCGTAATGTGTATAACAAGGAATAGTGATGAAATTTAAAAAATGTCTTCTACCTGTGGCAATTTTAGCGTCATTCACTCTGGCAGGATGCCAGTCAAATGCTGACGATCATGCTGCCGATGTTTATCAAACCGATCAACTGAATACCAAACAAGAAACTAAAACCGTTAATATTATTTCCATTCTTCCCGCAAAAGTTGCCGTAGACAACTCCCAAAATAAACGGAACGCACAAGCCTTCGGCGCGCTTATTGGCGCAGTCGCTGGCGGTGTTATCGGCCACAACGTCGGGTCTGGCAGCAATTCCGGAACGACGGCAGGTGCAGTTGGCGGCGGAGCTGTAGGCGCGGCAGCGGGTTCTATGGTGAATGATAAAACCTTAGTGGAAGGTGTTTCTTTAACGTATAAGGAAGGCACCAAAGTGTATACCTCTACTCAGGTGGGTAAAGAGTGCCAGTTTACGACAGGTTTAGCCGTTGTTATTACCACGACGTATAACGAAACGCGTATTCAGCCAAATACCAAATGTCCTGAAAAGAGCTAATAATCAGGAGGAGTCATGAAGAAAGTTTTTCTTTGCGCCATCTTAGCCTCCTTAAGCTATCCGGCTATCGCCTCATCATTGCAGGATCAACTCTCTGCTGTCGCAGAAGCGGAACAGCAAGGTAAAAATGAAGAGCAAAGGCAGCATGACGAATGGGTCGCGGAGCGCAACAGGGAAATCCAGCAAGAGAAGCAACGTCGCGCAAATGCCCAGGCCGCCGCTAACAAAAGAGCGGCAACGGCAGCGGCAAATAAGAAAGCTCGTCAGGATAAACTGGACGCCGAAGCCACTGCGGACAAAAAACGCGATCAAAGTTATGAAGATGAGCTACGCAGCTTAGAGATTCAGAAACAAAAACTGGCGCTGGCAAAAGAAGAAGCCCGCGTTAAGCGAGAAAACGAATTTATCGATCAGGAACTGAAGCACAAAGCTGCGCAAACCGATGTGGTGCAATCTGAAGCTGACGCCAACAGAAATATGACTGAAGGCGGTCGCGATCTGATGAAAAGCGTGGGCAAAGCAGAAGAGAACAAATCGGACAGCTGGTTTAATTAATCGATGTTACTAACTTCAATCCTATGATTCGTGAGTATAAAAAACCCTCTGTAGTAACAGAGGGTTTTGTTCATTCATAGTGCAGGGTCAAATCATTCCCACTCAATGGTAGCTGGCGGCTTGCCGCTGATGTCATACACCACGCGGGAAATACCGTTCACTTCATTGATAATGCGGTTGGAAACGCGACCGAGGAAATCGTACGGCAGGTGCGCCCAGTGTGCGGTCATGAAGTCGATGGTTTCGACAGCACGCAGAGAGACAACCCAGTCGTATTTACGACCATCGCCCATTACGCCAACAGAACGTACCGGCAGGAAGACAGTGAACGCCTGGCTGACTTTGTCGTACAGATCCGCTTTACGCAGCTCTTCAATGAAGATGGCATCAGCACGGCGCAGCAGGTCACAGTACTCTTTCTTCACTTCGCCCAGTACACGAACGCCGAGGCCCGGTCCCGGGAACGGGTGACGGTAGAGCATGTCGTACGGCAGGCCCAGCTCCAGACCAATCTTACGCACTTCGTCTTTGAACAGCTCTTTCAGCGGTTCAACCAGGCCCATCTTCATCTCTTTCGGCAGGCCGCCCACGTTGTGGTGAGATTTGATGACGTGTGCTTTACCGGTTGCAGACGCCGCAGATTCGATAACGTCAGGGTAGATGGTGCCCTGTGCCAGCCACTTCACGTCTTCCAGTTTCAGCGCTTCTTCATCGAATACTTCAACGAAAACGCGACCGATGATTTTACGTTTTGCTTCCGGATCGTTTTCGCCAGCCAGCGCTGACAGGAAGCGATCTTCTGCCGGAACGTGAACAATGTTCAGACCAAAGTGATCGCCAAACATATCCAGAACCTGCTCTGCTTCGTTGAGACGCAGCAGGCCGTTGTCGACGAATACGCAAGTCAGGTTTTTACCGATAGCGCGGTGCAGCAGCATTGCGGTTACGGAGGAATCCACACCACCAGAGAGGCCGAGGATGACTTTATCGTCGCCTACCTGCTCGCGGATGCGAGCTACAGCATCGTCGATAATTTTCGCTGGCGTCCACAGGGCTTCACACTGGCAGATATCACGCACAAAACGCTCCAGCATGCGCATACCCTGGCGGGTGTGAGTCACTTCCGGGTGGAACTGTACGCCATAGAAGCGTTTTTCTTCGTTAGCCATAATGGCAAACGGGCAGCTTTCGGTGCTGGCTACGGTGACGAAGTCGGACGGGATAGCGGTAACTTTATCGCCGTGGCTCATCCAGACATCGAGCAGCGGTTTACCGTCTGCGGTCAGCGCATCTTCGATACCGCGAACCAGTGCGCTGTCGTTTACGACTTCAACCTGCGCGTAGCCAAATTCACGTTCGTTAGAGGCTTCAACGTGACCGCCCAACTGCATTGCCATGGTCTGCATGCCATAGCAAACGCCGAATACCGGTACGCCTGCTTCAAAGACATACTGCGGCGCACGCGGACTGTTTTCTTCAGTAGTACTTTCCGGGCCGCCGGAAAGAATAATGCCGCTTGGATTGAAGTCACGAATTTGTGCTTCTGTCACATCCCACGCCCACAGTTCGCAGTAAACACCCAGCTCACGCACGCGGCGCGCAACCAGTTGAGTGTACTGAGAACCGAAGTCCAGAATGAGGATGCGATGCTTATGAATGTTTTCCGTCATTGACGCTTATTCCGAGGCAAGTGAAACAGATAATATAAATCGCCCGACATGAAGTCGGGCGAAGAGAATCAGGAGCCCAGACGGTAGTTCGGGGACTCTTTAGTAATGGTCACGTCGTGAACGTGGCTTTCCTGAATGCCCGCACCGCTGATACGTACAAACTCCGCTTTAGTACGCAGTTCGTCGATAGTACCACAGCCGGTCAGACCCATACAGGAGCGCAGGCCGCCCATCTGCTGGTGAATGATCTCTTTCAGGCGACCTTTATAAGCTACGCGACCTTCGATACCTTCCGGCACCAGTTTGTCGGCAGCGTTATCGCTCTGGAAATAACGGTCAGAGGAACCTTTGGACATCGCGCCCAGAGAGCCCATCCCACGGTAAGATTTGTAAGAACGGCCCTGGTAGAGTTCAATTTCACCCGGAGATTCTTCAGTACCTGCCAGCATGGAACCCACCATTACCGCGCTTGCGCCAGCGGCGATAGCTTTGGCGATGTCGCCAGAGAAACGGATACCGCCGTCAGCGATAACCGGAATGCCGGTGCCTTCCAGCGCTTCAACTGCGTCAGCAACGGCAGTGATCTGCGGAACACCTACGCCAGTCACGATACGAGTCGTACAGATAGAGCCAGGGCCGATACCGACTTTAACCGCGCTGCAACCAGCTTCTGCCAGAGCGCGTGCACCTGCAGCTGTTGCCACGTTGCCGCCGATGATTTGCAGATCCGGATATTTAGCACGGGTTTCACGGATACGCTGCAAAACGCCTTCTGAGTGACCGTGGGAGGAGTCGATCAGCAGAACGTCAACGCCAGCGGCAACCAGCGCGTCAACACGCTCTTCGTTACCCGCACCTGCGCCAACTGCAGCACCAACACGCAGACGGCCTTGCTCGTCTTTACAGGCGTTCGGTTTACGTTCCGCTTTCTGGAAATCTTTCACGGTGATCATGCCGATCAGGTGGAATTCGTCATCAACCACCAGCGCTTTTTCAACGCGTTTTTCGTGCATTTTTGCCAGCACCACTTCACGGGCTTCACCTTCACGCACGGTGACCAGACGCTCTTTCGGCGTCATGTAAACGCTAACCGGCTGGTTCAGGTCGGTAACAAAACGCACGTCACGACCGGTGATAATACCCACCAGTTCGTTTTCTTCGGTAACGACCGGATAGCCCGCAAAACCGTTACGCTCGGTCAGTTCTTTCACTTCGCGCAGCGTCGTGGTTGGCAGAACAGTCTGCGGATCAGTCACCACACCAGATTCGTGTTTTTTCACACGGCGAACTTCTTCTGCCTGGCGTTCAATGGACATGTTTTTGTGGATAAAGCCGATACCGCCTTCCTGAGCCAGAGCAATAGCCAGGCGCGCTTCCGTTACGGTATCCATTGCTGCGGAAAGCATAGGGATATTCAGACGAATAGTTTTCGTCAGCTGGGTGCTGAGGTCAGCAGTATTCGGCAGAACGGTAGAATGAGCAGGAACGAGGAGAACGTCGTCAAACGTCAGAGCTTCTTTAGCGATACGTAGCATGGGCAATATCTCGACCAGAGTGGTTAATAAATATTGCCGCGGCATTATACAGAGCGTAACCGATTGCATCTACCCCTTTTTGCAAAAAATGCTTGCTATCCCCGAAGGGCGGGTTACTATCGACTGAATAACCTGCTGATTTAGAATTTGATCTCGCTCACATGTTACCTTCTCAATCCCCTGCAATTTTTACCGTTAGTCGCCTGAATCAAACGGTTCGTCTGCTGCTTGAGCATGAGATGGGACAGGTTTGGATCAGCGGCGAAATCTCTAATTTCACACAACCGGCTTCCGGTCACTGGTACTTTACACTCAAAGACGACACCGCCCAGGTACGCTGCGCGATGTTCCGCAACAGCAACCGCCGGGTGACCTTCCGCCCACAGCATGGGCAACAAGTTTTAGTTCGCGCCAATATTACGCTCTACGAGCCGCGCGGCGACTACCAGATAATCGTTGAGAGTATGCAGCCGGCCGGTGAAGGGCTGCTGCAACAGAAGTACGAACAGCTCAAAGCGAAGTTGCAGGCTGAAGGATTGTTCGATCTGCAATACAAAAAACCACTTCCCTCCCCTGCGCATTGCGTTGGTGTGATCACCTCAAAAACCGGTGCTGCGCTACATGATATTTTGCATGTGTTAAAACGTCGCGATCCTTCTCTGCCGGTGATCATCTACCCCACCGCCGTTCAGGGCGATGACGCGCCGGGGCAAATTGTTCGCGCCATTGAACTGGCGAATCAGCGCAATGAGTGCGACGTGTTGATCGTTGGGCGCGGCGGCGGTTCGCTGGAAGATTTATGGAGTTTTAACGACGAACGCGTAGCGCGGGCGATTTTTGCCAGCCGCATTCCGGTCGTCAGCGCCGTCGGGCATGAGACGGATGTGACCATTGCCGATTTTGTTGCCGATCTGCGTGCACCAACACCGTCGGCTGCCGCCGAAGTGGTGAGCCGTAATCAGCAAGAGTTACTGCGCCAGGTGCAATCGACCCGTCAACGGCTGGAGATGGCGATGGATTATTATCTCGCCAACCGCACACGTCGCTTTACGCAAATTCATCACCGATTACAGCAACAGCATCCGCAGCTCCGGCTGGCACGCCAGCAAACCATGCTTGAACGCCTGCAAAAACGGATGAGCTTTGCGCTGGAAAATCAACTTAAGCGTGCCGGGCAACAGCAGCAGCGATTAACACAGCGGCTGAATCAGCAAAACCCACAACCGAAGATTCATCGCGCACAAACGCGCATTCAGCAATTGGAATATCGTCTGGCAGAAACCCTGCGAGCACAGCTTAGCGCCACGCGTGAACGTTTCGGTAATGCAGTAACGCACCTGGAAGCAGTTAGCCCGCTTTCGACGCTGGCGCGTGGTTATAGTGTCACCAGTACAACCGATGGCACAGTGTTGAAGCAGGTTAAGCAGGTGAAAGCGGGCGATTCGCTGACCACGCGGTTAGGTGATGGCGTGGTGATTAGTGAAGTCAGCGCCGTAACAAAAAACCGCAAACCGCGCAAAAAAGCCGCTAACACGTAGGCCGGAAAAGAGGCGCCAGCATCGCATTAGGCAATAGCGCCCAGGCTACGCCAAATGCGCTCCCCTCGTCACTGGAAACAAGTAACCAGACCAGGTTTATTGGCTAACGTGATACTACAATCCTCTGTGCCAGTGCTCTCGTCCATCCCACACCGTTGAGAGGACAAGTAAGGGAAACTTGGCGAAGCTGGCCATCCCAGCGAATTAAACACAGCATACAATGTCTCTAACTCATTGTATGTCGGTGCATTTTCTATATTTCCACACTGCTTCGAGATATCCCATTTGCTGGCATCAGTAATATGCGCAGAAGCCCAGTTTTCGTAGTTAATAATCGGTGAGGATACGGGATTGGCCCCGGACGGTAATTCAGTTGTCAGTATCGGCCGATGTAATGTTTTTCCATTCACCACTGCCGTGTCTGCCATATGCCCCCAGAAGTGAGCAGAAGATACATTTGGGCTGGTCAATACGGTGAAAATAGTATCCATCATTGCAGTCTCTGTTGGGTATTTATCCAGCGTTACCGTCAGCGGCGTTTTATAACCCGGCGTATTGTCCTGACGAACAGTAAAGTTTGCCGTGCCGTCTGCCCCCGTCACGCCACTGATCTCGTTCCCACTAACCGCCAATAGGGTAGCCGCCCCCGATGATGGCTGGATGGTAATATCATCCATAGCCGCCACATCGCCATATAGCGTCGCCCCACTATTACGCGGAGAGGCATCACCACGTCGCAGAGTAAACGCCACATTTGGCACAGGTTTCCCGGCGCTGTCTTTCACCGTCACGGTGACTGGCATTGCCTCGCCCTTCTTCACTTTCGCCGCCTTGGCGGTGGAGTCAAACGCCGTTGACGTCAGGGTGACGGTAGAAACCGTCGAGTGAGGATGCACCAGGCACGCCTGGAAGGCGCGGCTTTTAGATACAGTCACAAGTTGACCTGTATTGAAGTCAAATGATTCACAAGAATTCGCGCCCGCAGGACAATCTGCATTTGTCCACCACACATAGCTATTCTGTTTCACCGGCCAGCCAATCTCATTGACGATAGAGCCATTCGGATAGCGGTTGTATAAAGATTGAAGCTCATCCAACGATGGATATCGTGCGCTTTCACAAGGGGTAAGCTCCGGCAAATATCGCTGGGTAATATATGGCGCAGGCCAGCTTTCATTATTTATATTCACTTTAGTGAGCGAATAACCGCCACCGCTGGTTGCCCCCATTTCGGCCCACAGTTTCATCCGCTCAAACTGCGTTCCGTCTGCTGAGCTTACCGTTTCTGGCATATGTCCCCAGAAGTTGGCTTTTGGCGTATCCGGGCTTGTTACTACGGTATACATCAGGTCGAGATCTGACTTCACCGCTGTTTTGCGCGCAAGCGTCGCCGTAAACGGTGTTACCAGCCCCCAGGTGTTATCCTGCGTAGCGGTTAACGTGATGATGCCATTACCGTCCGTAACCCCGTTCCAACTGGCGTTATCATCTGCAAATTTGTAATTGGCTTGCGCAACCGGCGTCAGGAACTGTAGCAGCAGATCATCTGCTGTCGAGCTTTTGAAATCACTCGTAGTGCGCACTTGTGCTGTCGCACGCGACAACGTGACGCTTTCATAGGCGGCAGGTCTGCCCGCATCATCCGTGACCTTGATGGTTAACGGTATTGATTCGCCCTTCTTCGCCCATGCGGTCGGACGGTTGTCGTTGATGCCTGTTTTGTCCGCATTCAGCAACGTAGAGGTCAACTCAATCTTCGTTGCCTCAGTGTGCGGGTCAACCAGGCAGAGCATTAAATTGCCCGCCGTCGATGTTGTGCTTTCGTTGCGGATAGCACCGTCCATCAGATTAAGCACCTGGTTATACCATGTTGAACTTGAAACAGTTTGATCGTACGCCCACCAGTAATTACCTGCGTTAAGAGGCAGCCCCAAATCAGTTTCCAGCGCACCATTTGGATGGTCGTTGTAAAGCCCCATTAGCTCGCTACTGAAGGGTTGATAAGGCGAAGTGCAGCCTGAGATCGAACTGTTCGCTTTGTTCGTTGCATCTGGTCGCGCCCAGTCTTCATTGTTGATGTTAAAGGACGCGGTCCCGGACAACTCGGCCTTCAACTGTGGTCGCCTGAACTTGACGCCCGCGCTACTGGTAAAGGTTTCCGGCATATGGCCCCAGAAATTAGCTAACGGCGTATCCGGGCTGGTAATGGTGGTAAAAATCGCACTCAACTCAGTTGATGTTCTTCCACTACCGTCATCAATGGTCGCCGTTAGTGGAATACGTCCACCTATCCCCTGATAATTTTGATAAATGGTAAACGTTAACGTGCCGTCAGGCCCGGTCATGCTGTAGAACTTCTGACCATCATTAAAATAACCGTTGGAGTTATTGTAGCTATCCCGAACATAAATGAGTTTTGTCTGATTGGTGATCTTCTGTGTATTAGCCGTACTCTTCGTACGCGGTACCGTGGTGCCGTGGTTTAACGTAAACGGCACATACCCCATCGGATTGCCCGCAGCATCTTTCGTGGTCACCTTCAGGGTGATGGTGTCTCCGGTATCGCTGTAATCGGTTCGCACTTTCACCCCATCAACATTGTCATATTTCGCGGTTTGCGTTGATGTCAACTCAATCGAGTTCACCGGAGGATTCGCGGTAGTCTGGCAGGTTAAATACCCCATTTCGGTTGACGCCAGGCCTTTGCTGCTGCCGTTACTGATATCTACAAACAGATATTTACGATCGCCGATACTGTTTTTATCCGGGGTGCTGGAGTCGTATGTTTTTTGCACTGGCCAGCCGTCAATGGCATGGCCCTGCCAACTGCTGGAAAGGGTGACCAGCGCATCCTGAGTAGGGATGTATTCCGCACCACAGCCATTATTACTGGCATCTGCAGCCTGCGCCACGGTAAACAGCGCCCAGGTTTCGTTCTCTTCGTCCTGGGATTTACGCTTTTTAGTCACCGCCAGCTCGGCAAACAGTAACGGACGTTTAAAGGTCAGCCCGCCCGCCGTCAGCGTTTCCGGCATGTGTCCCCACATTTTCGCCTTGTCTGTATCCGGGCTGGTGGGTACGGTGAAAATGGTATCCATCGATGCATTTATCGTTGGATCAGAATAGAGCGCTGCAGTGATCGCTGTTTTGGTGCCATGGGTCTCCGGGCGAGTGATGGTCAGAATTTTGCTGCCGTCAGCGTCGGTTAACGCGGCGTATGCGGTGGCAGAGTCATTCAGTGACGCTTCATCGGACATTCCTGCATCAACCACTACTGGCGAGACAATATTGTCACTACCTGCGACATGTCTTTCATTATTTCGGGTATAGCCATCGCCACGTTTCAGGGTAAACGGCATTCCCGGCATAGGGTTGCCCGCTGTATCTTTCACCGTGACTTTCACTTGTAACGTTTCGCCTTTTTTCAGTTTTGCCGCATTAAGCGTGCTATTCCACTGTGCCTGATCCACGACTTCCAGCGTAATGGTGCTGGCAGGTGGGTTGGCGTCCTTCAGGCAACTCATATATACCCGATCATTGCCCGTATTCTGAACATTGCCATTATTCAGCCAGACTGAGGCAAGGTGCGGGACTTTATCAATCGGCGTACTGCTCCAGTACTCTTTAAATACCGTAGGCCAGCCGTGATTGGTTAGGATCCTGTTATTACTGTTCGCATTGTACAACGCAGTCAGTTGTGTTTGACGCGGTACTTTCCGGGTTTCACACCCGCCCGCCGACGTGTTTTCGATATCGGCCTGTGCGACGATCACCCATTTTTCGTTATTTTCCTCACGCGAGTCTTTGCCATTACTCACTTCCAACAATAATTTCGGGCGATTAAAGGTCGTGGAGTCAACGGTTATCGTGTCGTCCATGTGCCCCCACATTCTCGCTCCCATCACATCCGGGCTGGTGGGAACGGTAAAGATCACATAATAGTTAATAGTGTTCGGCAAAACTGAATTAGGAGGCGTGACAACAAGTCGCGTTCTTAAGCCAACGCCTTGTGGCTGCTCAACAACAACGGTTGCCTGCCCCTGTGCGTCTGTAATACCGGAGTAAACCATTGAGGATTGTGAGGTACCGTACTGCGTCCCATTCAGGGTTATTGCGCCGTTACTGGGATCGGTAAACCCGGTTGCGCTTTCTTCACGGTCAAGACTGATATCTTTGGTAATAGTAAAAGCCGTGAACGGCACCCGCTCGCCATTCAGAGCATTAACTGTGCGCACCGTCATGGTGATTTGTTCACCGACTTTCGCCCGTGCCAGGCTGCCCGAGGTAGTATCACGATCGGTTGTCACTTCAACCTTCGCCACCATCTCATTACCAGAGCACGAGAGATAGTTTTGTTTAAAACCGCTATAACTATCGACGTTCCCTGTTCCGAGGTTTACCGATGAATGCGTTGTCTGCTCCGCGGCAGTTAAATAGTCCTTTACTGCGGTTGGCCAGCCATACTCAGTCCCGATGATATTGCCAGGGTAAGCCGAATACAGACTTTCCAGTGAGATCTCACGCGGTATATGCCCCGTGCCGCATTCTGCCTGCATACTGGTATTTTGATCGAATAACGCCCAGTCTTCGTTATTTTCCCGTACTGTGCCTACTTCATGCGTGGTTTCAGCCGCCAGCAGCGGTCGTTTATATAAACTGCCAGCGTCAATAATGCCGTGCATATGACCCCACATCCGCGCATATTCGCTGTCGGGGCTGGTCACCACCGTAAAGATCACATCTTTGGCATCTTCCGCATTGAAATTACTGCGCATTTTCGCCGTAATATGCGTTTTAACACCTGCGCCTTCAGGCTGTGTCAACTGCAGAGTTGCCTGACCATTGACGTCGGTCATTCCCTCATAATTATGATCATCTACCTTTTGCAGGTTGGTGCCGCCGGAAATTTGTACCGGATGCGCTTCCCACGCAGGGTCGGTTTGATTTTTGCGGTTAACGCCGTCATCGAGATGCAGCGAGAAGTAGTAATAAGCCAGCGGCTGATTGTTATTTTTTTATCGGTAATGGTCAGGCGCATCGTAGTGCTGTCACCGACCTCTGCCTTCGCGGCATTTATACTTTGATCAAAGTTACTGGGCGTGAGCACCAACTCTGGCTCAACATCGGGTTCTGCTTTATCCACACAGCTCACGATATACTTTGTACTGTCTGGTTTTTGCGCTTCGCTGCGGTTAGACACATCAGCCGCGTGGTGCTGCCCGGTACTTCCTGCCAGAGATGACCAGTAATAATCACCCTGCATCGGCCAACCGGCGGTCTCCTGAATAGAGTTAGGGATCACCGTAGCCAGCGCGCCAAACTGGCGCATGCCAGGCAAAATATCGCAGTGGTTATCTGCGCCACTCCAGGTGAAGGTCGACCAGGTTTCACCGTGATCATTCACGCTGCCATCTTCGTTATCAACTTCCGCCGCCAATTTCGGACGACTAAAGGTGTAATTCATGGCCGTCAGGGTTTCCGCCATATGGCCCCACATATTGGCCTGCGGGGCATCCGGGCTGGTGAGTACAGTAAATATCACCGCCGTTTCACTGGTTTGCGAGATGCCAGAAAGGCTGACCACCAGCGGCGTTTTGACACCTGGACCATTGGGCTGCGTCACCGTGACGGTAGCTGCGCCATCAGCATTAGTCGTGCCCCGATACTCCGTTGCTGTGGTGGTGAGTTCAGTGGTATCAAGATTGACAGGTGAGGTGTTATTCACCACTCCCTGGCGGTTTTCAGCATCTTTTCGTTTGATAACAAAAGGGATATTGCCCGCAATATTACCTTCACAATCTTGGGTGGTTACGGTTAAGGTGATTGAACCATCGACAGTAGTCTTTGCCGCTTGTAACGTATCGTCATAGCCACTGGCGCTAATTGTCACCAGGTCGCCCTGGGCGGGAGCAATATTCAGCGTCACTTTATGTTCAGCCAACGGCACCGTCCCCTGATTAGGCACACCAGTTAACGTGTAGAGGTAGAGTAAAGGTAGCGCTTCCTGCTCATTGATTCGCGGCCACGCCACCAAAGAACGCCCTGCCAGATTCTGCGCGCAGAAAGAGCGGTCCGGGCGCGGTTGTGGGCTGAGCGGCGTATCTGGCGTCGCGGCATCCGCCCACACAAGAGATACAGCAGGAGGCGTCTGGTTTTGCCAGCCTAGCACGGGGGGATTAGAAAAAAGATCGCCTTCAGGATCGTGAGGGTTAACCAGAATCATTCTCGCCGCTGTGTCATCAACACTGAATGCGCTGGGTTTTACAGATGCCTGAATGTCGTAGGTTTTGCTCGGATCAAGCTGAACGCTTCCCTGATAAACGGGTACGCTGGCGCTCTCTGCCCCGGGCACTGTGCCATTGATTGCGTCGGTCGAGATGCCAGTTTGTTGCCACTGGCCACCTTTTAATACTGCCCCAACCTGAAAAGAGAGGAAGAGCAGAAAAACCGCCGTTATCGCTTTTATCAGTTTCAAAGTCCCGTCCATGATTGAAACCTGCCCGTTTAAAGTTATTTTTTCACTTCAACCCACTTTGCTTAACGCTGGCTAAGCAAAGTGTGCGGAGAAGCACCATTCCCTTGCTGAAATGACCAGATTGTTGACAAAGTGCGCGTTATTCATGCCGGATGCGGCGTTAACGCCTTATCCGACCTACAAAATCGTGCAAATTCAATACATTGCAGGAACCATGTAGGCCTGATAAGCGAAGCACATCAGGCAGTTTTGCCTTTGTCATCAATCTGACCATTCCCTTGCGGGAATGGTGCTGGTAAAGATTATTTTCTCTGGTAATCGATGGACAAACCGTAGCCCTGAACACCATCCGCGCCAAGGGTGAGGCCACCTTCGCTGTAGTCGAACGCAGTTTTCGCTTCGGCGTTGGTAACTGGGATAACCAGGTCGCTGTTGTTGTAGCTCGGGTTGACAATCCCGCCGTTGGTACGCAGTTGCAGACTGGTACCGGTAAAGCGCCAGCGGTAGTTGTACTGGCTGGTAACCTCTTCGCCAGTGTCGTAGGAGCCGTTGCTGTTTTTATCTTTCCACAGCATGACCTGATAAGTGGTATTGGTTTTGAGTTTGGTTTCTTTGCCCAGCAGGTTGGTGTTAACACCCTGCTCATGAATGACAACTTTAACCGCATCGTCAAATACCGGACCTTCCGGAATATCATCGCTGTCAGAACCACCGCCCGCGTTGGTGGAGAGGTCTAACAGGATCAGTTGTTCTGCAACGTTAGGATCACCGGTCGTGGTGGTCGGGGTAATTTTCAAACCGATGTAGCGATCGGCATCCGCTGCGGCAATGGTATAGGTGTCACTGCCCGTTGTACCGATCTCTTTCGGATCACCCCCCGCCTGGTCGCTATAGCTCATCCATTGCAGCGTCGCTTTGGTTGCAGTGTTGTTGTCGTCAAGATCGCCCTGGGTATCGCCAATGGCCCAGTTTGCAGTTAACTTGTCACCAATATGAAATTGCTTCTCGCCATCGGTTGAAGCAGAACGTCCGCCACGATCAACGGTAATGGACACATGAGATTTATCAGCATCGGTGATTTCCGTCGCGCTACGAGTGATCCACGGCACTGTACCCTGAATCGTTCCGGTAGTTTCTGTCTCTGATTGCCACTGACCCGCCCTAAGGTTGCCCTGCCCTTCTGCCATAGCAGCAGGCACTGCACAGTATCCCGCTAAAGCCAGCGCCAGCGCGACTTTAGTCATCGGTCGCTTTAAATAGTGTTTCATTCAACTCTCTCCTTGATTAATTTCCAGCGGCTGGCCGATCGGCCATTACGCCGATCTAGTGCTTGCTGTAAACCACACGTAATCCATACCCCTGCACGCCATCCTCTTTTTGGGCACCAAATTTCTGTACCGCTTCCTCGTTAGTGGCAGGGATGACAATATCTTCATTACTGGTATTCGATTGCGCACCGGTGTAGCCATTGACGCTGTGTCCGGTAAATTCCCACTGGTAGTCGTATTGCGCCATTTCTTCTTCCGTCAGTTTTTCCGACTGCTGGAAAACGCCATCTTTGTTGACATCGCGCCACAGGACAAAACGATAGGCGTTATCAACAGGCAAATGCTCTTTCTCATTGCCGATAAGATTGATGGGGTTAGTCGCGGATACACGGTAGATAAAGGCATTAACATCATTGCCCCCCGCGCCGAGGAAAGTCACATCGACATAGTTACTATCGTCATACGGTGCGGCCTTTGCTTTCCAGCGGAAGGTGCCGGGCAAAGTACTGGAGAGGGTGACGGTTCCTTTCTCTTTATCTTGCTTCGCGATAAAGACGCACGGGTTATCGGTCGAGCAGGGTTTATTGGTGAGGGTGACTTTTTTATCCTGAGCATCGTAAAGCTGCGGACTCAGGCCATCTTCCGGCAGCGCATTACCGTTACGGTCAGTGTCATCACCAAAGCTATCGGTAACATCGAGATCCATCACCACGCCATCGACGCCATCCGCCTGAGCGCTGGCTTCATGACTGTGATTGTTTTCATCCGGCACATCCGCAATGTTGTTGACGATCAGTTCAATTTTGCGATCCTGCTGAACGGTGATTTCCACCACGCCGGAGTTTTGCCGGTTGCCTTTTTCATCTTCCAGCGCCAGACGCACGCGCCAGGTATTGAGTTTTTCCTGTTCGGCGGGATCAGAGCTGTACTGCCAGGCTGGCAGCACCAGATTCCAGTGGTTGTTGTTCCCTTCCGTGATGGTATTTTCTTTGATAACCGGCATCACCAGCGTACGCGCAGCGTTGTTTTTCGCCTGCCACGAGGCGACGACAATCTTATAGTGATGGTTGATTAGCGCATTGATTGTCCACTTACATTTTTCCAGCCCTACCGCAGCTTCGGGGGTGTCCTTGATGACACAATCCGGGTGTTCATTGGTGGCGTCAGCCTTAAGCCACAACGTAACGTCGAGAGGATCTTTTTCTTTATATTCCAGAACAATAAAATTATTGCGCTCAACAAAGTCATGGCGGCTGCCCATCAGCGAGTGAGCTGCTTTGACGTTATCGCTATTCAGTTGATCTTTTAGCGGAACACCGAACTGATAGTTAATCGTGGCGTTAACGCTAAGATCACTGTTATCTCCGGTACCTGCTTTATAATCCGTCCCGACCGTCAGTAACGGAACGGGTTGATAGTTCACGCCAAGCGTCACTGCATAGGGATCTTTTTCTAAATTATCGATGCCGAAGAGCGCCACTTCGTCACCATAATATTGCTCGAAAACAATTTTGCTCCCCAGCTGAGGATAAGAAGGTAGCCAAGCTTCCGCCCGGACATCCCAGCCACGTGCGGGTCGTTCTAAATAGAAATCAAAATCTTTTGAATCTTTCCAGTCTGAAAGCGGATGATAATAGTTACCAGAAAATTTTAAATAATCCGTCCAGGCTTCTGTTCCTAAGCCTAAACGGCGATGTCCGCGGGTGAAATCATAATCATAAAATATATTCCCCCCCAGAAGCCATTTATCAAAATTATGTCTTACACCTAAACCTATATTACCTATCGTGCGTTCTTCTTTTCGTTGCGCAGAAAACTGACTGAAATAGACTGTGCTCTGATTGTCATACCAGGGGACAAAATAGTCGATTGAACTGCCGTCCAGATCGCCACCCTGACCGATGGAAAGGTTAGAGCGAACTTTACCATAAGGAGAAAGCGCACCTTCAATATAAGACTGTGCAGATGATGTGATTTGCCCTTGCAGATAGCTTCTCGCCTGGGATTCAAGAGCTTCTGGAGTCAGGTTCTCGAAGCCCTGCTGGGCGGACTCGGTAACGTAATTGACACCACGTTCCTTGAAAGATTTGCCTTTGTTACTTTGTTCTTCTTGTTGAGCCGTTTCGCTTGCCAGATCAGGTAATGAAGATTCGCTTTGCTTAATATTTATCTCCGGTGCCGCATAAGCAGCACCAGAAATAACGATTAGCGTTATATAGCGAATCCATCGCAGCATCTTTTTCCCTGTGAAAATTTAATTCTGAAATAATGTCTAATATTGTATTCCAGATAGCACAGGAACTGCACGCCATAAGTGCTAAATATAGTCTTAAAATTATAAGAATGTGACTTTACACATTTTTAATTAGTCGTTAATCTAATAGGAAAGAGATTATAATATTTATATTAGGAATATATAATGTGAAATCATATATTCCAGTGATATTAAACAATGACAAATTCAATACGGGTTTTAGAAATTAAACCGTGACCATGCTGGCAGAAATAATCCACCGCACCACACGCTTTTAATACCTGCAACGGTTGGTGGCAGTCAGGACAAAGAGCCTGGACTATGAAATCTTTGTTACACGTTGCGCAGTGAGTAGCCTCGCCATTACGTTCGAGAGGGTTTTGGCAGATTGGGCAGCTGAGTTCCATAAATGATCCTCACATTTTTATGGGTTTCCCTCTCCATATGGAAAGGGAAACCAGATAAGTAATTACTTACTTTTCTTGATATGCTTCATCAGGCGCTTACGCTTGCGCATCTGGGTCGGCGTCAGGGTGTTACGCTTATTCGCATACGGGTTTTCCCCTTCTTTGAACTGAATACGAATCGGCGTCCCCATCACATCCAGAGACTTGCGGAAATAGTTCATCAGATAACGCTTGTAGGAATCCGGCAGGTCTTTTACCTGGTTACCGTGAATCACCACAATCGGCGGGTTATAGCCACCTGCGTGAGCATACTTCAGCTTCACACGACGACCACGTACCAGCGGCGGCTGGTGATCTTCAACTGCCATGGTCATAATACGTGTCAGCATAGACGTTCCCACACGACGGGTGGAACTGTCATAAGCTTCACGCACAGATTCAAACAGGTTACCAACACCGCTACCGTGCAATGCAGAGATAAAATGTACGCGAGCGAAGTCGATAAAGCCCAGACGGAAGTCCAGCGTCTCTTTTACCTGCTCTTTCACTTCCTGGCTCAGGCCATCCCACTTGTTCACAACAATGACAAGTGAGCGCCCACTATTGAGAATAAAGCCCAGCAGGGAGAGATCCTGATCGGAAATACCTTCGCGCGCATCAATCACCAGCATCACCACGTTGGCATCTTCAATCGCCTGCAACGTTTTGATTACGGAGAATTTTTCTACTGCATCGGTGATTTTTCCGCGTTTACGTACGCCAGCGGTGTCAATGAGCACATACTCACGTCCGTCACGTTCCATTGGAATGTAGATGCTGTCACGCGTCGTGCCTGGCATGTCGTAAACCACAACGCGTTCTTCACCGAGAATACGGTTAGTGAGCGTAGACTTACCAACGTTCGGACGACCAACAATCGCCAGTTTGATCGGCAGGCTTTGCGGGTCGAAGTCGTCTTCCTCTTCTTCTTCGCCGTTCTCTTGCGCTTCAAATTGCGCCCAGTATTCTGCGTCTTCGTCCACTTCTTCTTGCGGCGCGAGATCTTCCATCCACGGCAGCAGCACGTGCTCCAGCAGACTTAATACGCCACGCCCATGAGAAGCGGCAATTGGGTAGATTTCGCCTAAACCGAGCGAATAGAAATCAACGACTGCCTGGTCTGGATCTAAACCATCAGTTTTGTTTGCCACCAGGAAGGTAGGTTTTTCTCGGGAGCGCAGGTGCTTGGCAATAGCTTCATCTGCCGGCATCAGGCCCGCACGGGCATCAACCATAAACAGTACAACGTCTGCTTCTTCAATCGCCAGCAGCGACTGTTCCGCCATGCGGGTTTCAACACCGTCTTCTGTACCGTCAATACCGCCGGTATCAATACAGATAAACTCGCGGCCTTCAATTTCTGCACGACCGTACTTACGGTCACGAGTCAGACCCGGGAAATCCGCAACCAGCGCATCTCGGGTGCGAGTTAGACGGTTAAATAACGTGGATTTTCCTACGTTAGGGCGCCCGACAAGCGCGACCACAGGTACCATGTTTAAAGCCTCATTTTTATAAATCATCATACAACAATCGCTTTTTTTGCGTCGTTGTTAAAAACAGGAAAACGGCCCCTGTCCAGGAGCCGTTTTCAAAGTGAACGACAGAGACGATTAACGTGTAATAGAGTACACGGTTCCGTCTTTTGCCTGGATCAGCAGTTTGCCGTCAGCGGCAACCGGTTCAGTCTGGAAACCGGAACTATCAACTTTTTGCTGGGCAACGAAACGACCATCTTCGACGTTAATCCAGTGCAAATAACCTTCACTGTCACCGACCACCAGGTTGCCATTATACAGCACCGGAGAAGTCAGCAGGCGATGCAACAGATCGCTTTGTGTCCACAGCGTAACGCCGCCATCAATGGTCAACGCCATCACCCTGTCATTTTGATCGACCAGATAGATGCGATTGCCGTCGACGATGAAATCATTCACCGAACCCAGTTCGCGTTTCCACATAATCTGACCACTGCGCAGATCAAGCGCCGTCAGGTTACCATTATAGGCCAGCGCGAAAACAACGCCGTTAACAACGACGGGAGTCGTGTCAACATCGCTCAGACGGTCAATTTCGGTAGAACCGGTCGCCTGGGAAATACGCTGCTGCCAAATCATCTGGCCCTGTTCCATCAGCACTGCGCTGACGCGACCATTATCGCCACCCACGACGGCCGCACCAAAAGCCGTTGCCGGCGCAGACTCGCCACGCAAAGAGAGCGAAGGCATATCGAGGTTAACTGTCCATTTGACAGCGCCGTCAGCTTCGTTCAGCGCTTGTAACTGACCGTTACTGGTGTGGATTAACACCAGACCGTCGCTGACCACCGGGCGCGAAAGTGCTTCACCCGCGACTTTAGTTTGCCATGCCACAGTACCATCGCTGGTATTCAGCGCGTAAACCTGCGCCTTTTCGCTGCCAATGTAGACATGTCCACCAGACACGGTCACACCGCCAGAAAGTAATGCAGGCTCTTTAGAGAACCAGCCATCTTTCTCGGCCAGGCTGACAGACCAGATTTCTTTGCCATCATCCGCATTCAGCGCTTTTACTAAACCAGCGCGGTCCGCTGCATAGACAACGTTGTCCGCCAGTGCCGGATGAAGATTGGAATAGAAGTTGCCAATGCCGCTACCAACGGAAGTGCTCCACGCCGTGGTCGGCGTAAACTGGTTTTCAACGGTTGGCAATGGGGACATCTTTACCACATCTTCTTCGCTGTTAAACAGCGAACAGCCGCTTAAAAGGGTAACGGAAAGCAGTCCTGGCAGCAGTAATTTACGCAATTGCATCGGGTCCCTCTCAGATGGACAAATTATTAATTTTCATCTGCATCATTTCGCTCAGTGCCGGAGTAACATCGCTTTTCACGCCTGCTTCCCATGCACTACGCGCACCTTGCTTATCACCTTTGCTCAGCAATGCTTCACCACGCAGGTCGGCAACAATGGCAGCCCACCCTTCACCTTTGATGGTATCAAGGGTTTTCAGCGCGGCATCAGCCTGCTTGAGCTGTACCTGAACGCGAGCAAGACGCAGATTTATCACGGCTTTGAGATTTTCATCGCTCGTGTCTGCCAGCCCCTGTTGTAACTGGGCGGCAGCTTTCTCTAGTTCATTTTTGTCAACAAATTGCTGCGCAAGTTCCAAAGAAGCCAGCGCACCATAAGTATTTTTATTTTCAGCAGCAAATTTTTCCGCCGCCGGGATGCTATCCGGTTTGCCTTCGCTCACTGCGGTAACCGCATTTTGATAGGCAAGAGAAGCGGAGCGTGCAGAATCAACCTGATGGCTGTTCCAGTAGCGCCAGCCAATCAGTGCGCCAACGCCCAAAATCACCCCAACAGCCAGTGCTTTGCCATTTTCAGCAAAAAAGCGTTTAACCGCTTCTACCTGGTCGTTTTCGTTCTCGTAAATTTCCACGCTGTCCTTCTCCTTCCTTAACCCAGTAACGTGCGCAAATGCGCGGCTACGCTATCCTGCGCAACTGCCGTTTGCTCACCAGAGCGCAAATCCTTCACTACTGCTGTGCCGTTAGCCACTTCAGACTCACCCAGCACCACAGCAACGCGGGCACCCCATTTATCTGCACGGGCAAACTGTTTCTTAAAGTTGCCGCCGCCGTGGTTGGTCATCAATTTCACGCCCGGTAATTCATCACGCAGACGCTCAGCTAATGCCATAGCCGCAGATTGTGTATCAGCACCTGAAGCCACCAGGTATATATCGACAACAGGATCGGCTTTAAATTCCGGATTAACGGCCTGTACTAACAATACAAGACGTTCGAGGCCCATCGCAAAACCGACAGCCGGTGTTGCACGACCGCCCAGTTGTTCCACAAGACCGTCATAACGACCGCCTGCACACACGGTGCCCTGGGAGCCGAGACTGTTAGTCACCCACTCGAAAACGGTACGGTTGTAGTAATCCAGACCACGCACCAGACGCTGGTTTACGGTGTAAGCGATCCCCGCGCTCTCAAGCAGTTTGCACAGACCAGCAAAGTGCTCACGAGATTCCTCGTCCAGATAATCACCTAATGCCGGAGCGTCGTTGAGAAGCGCCTGCACTTCCGGATTTTTTGAATCCAGCACGCGCAGCGGGTTAGTGTACATGCGGCGTTTGCAGTCTTCGTCCAGCTTTTCTTTATGCTGCTCAAGGAATGCCACCAGCGCATCGCGGTAATTGGCGCGTGCTTCCAGCGAACCGATAGAGTTCAGCTCAAGAGTTACGTGCTCGGAAATACCCAGCGCGCGCCACCAGCGGGCAGTGAGCATAATCAGTTCAGCGTCGATATCCGGACCTTGCAGACCGAAAACTTCGCAGCCCAACTGATGGAACTGACGATAACGCCCTTTCTGCGGACGCTCGTGACGGAACATCGGCCCGATATACCACAGACGCTGTTCCTGATTGTACAGAAGACCATGCTCGATGCCGGCGCGTACACATCCCGCCGTCCCTTCAGGGCGCAGAGTCAGGCTGTCGCCATTGCGATCCTCAAAGGTGTACATCTCTTTTTCAACCACGTCGGTGACTTCACCAATCGCACGTTTGAATAGCGGGGTCTGCTCTACAATCGGCAAGCGGATTTCACTGTAACCGTAGCTGCCGAGCACGTTTTTCAGTGTGCCTTCAATGCGCTGCCAAATGGCCGTTTCGCCAGGCAGGTAATCGTTCATGCCGCGAATGGCTTGAATGTTTTTTGCCACGTTTATTCTCTTTCTGAATATAAAAATGAACCCTCAACGCTTCCCTCAATGTTTCGGGAGCCATGCGGGTTCAATCATACACGGGAAGCGAGGCGCTTCCCATCACGTTATTATTTTTCAACCTGCTGAACGTCAATTCGACGCGCTTCGTCCAGCTGACTGGCTTTCGCACGAATGCGTGCTTCCAGCTGGTCGATCATATCGTTGTTGTCCAGACGGTCTTTGCGCACGCCATCTTCATAGAGGCCGCTTTTCTTGTTGCCGCCGGTGACGCCGAGTGTAGAAACCAGCGCCTCACCTGGGCCATTCACCACGCAGCCGATAATCGAAACGTCCATCGGAGTGATGATATCTTCCAGGCGTTGCTCCAGCGCGTTAACCGTACCGATAACATCAAATTCCTGACGCGAACAGGTCGGGCAGGCGATGAAGTTGATCCCTCGCGAACGGATACGCAGCGATTTCAAAATATCGAAACCGACTTTGATCTCTTCGACCGGATCGGCCGCCAGTGATACGCGCAGCGTGTCGCCGATGCCTTCAGACAGCAGCAGACCTAAACCAATGGCGGATTTTACTGCCCCGCTGCGCGCGCCACCCGCTTCGGTGATCCCCAGATGCAGCGGCTGATCGATTTGTTTTGCCAGCAAACGATAAGACTCAACAGCGAGGAAGACGTCAGACGCTTTCACGCTGACTTTGAACTGATCGAAGTTCAGGCGATCGAGATGATCAACATGACGCATGGCGGATTCCAGCAACGCCTGCGGCGTCGGTTCGCCATACTTTTCTTGCAGATCTTTTTCCAGCGATCCGGCGTTAACGCCAATACGGATCGGAATGTTTTTATCGCGCGCACAGTCAACCACCATGCGAATACGCTCTTCATTACCGATATTGCCAGGGTTAATACGCAGACAATCGACGCCGTATTCCGCTACTTTCAGCGCAATGCGATAGTCGAAGTGGATGTCAGCCACCAGCGGCACGTTAACCTGCTGTTTGATGAGTTTGAACGCTTCTGCCGCGTCCATCGTCGGTACGGAGACACGGACGATATCAGCGCCAACGCGTTCCAGCGCCTTGATTTGATTGACCGTTGCTTCGACATCTGTCGTACGCGTATTGGTCATGGACTGTACGGCGATGGGAGCACCATCGCCAATCGGCACATTCCCAACGTAAATACGTGTTGATTTTCTACGTTGAATTGGAGCCTGGTTATGCATGAAAAATCTCCCGCGTTACCCGTCTGTTACTGCGCCGGTGATTGTTCGGCATTGAGGGTCAGACGCGCAACCTGGTTAGTTCTGATAAAACGACTCAGATCGACAGGTTTCCCTTGATACTGGATCTGTACTGCGGCTGGCGCACCAATTTTCAGTTTGTACGGTGCCTGGCCGGTTAAGTTCAAATTACCGTCTTTACGCTGCATACCGCTAAACAATTTTTTACCGGTAGCATCAGTGACCTCCAGCCAGCAATCGGCAGTAAAGTTCATCACCAGCGCATTCGGATCAGCCGCCGGCGTGGTCACGCCAGCCTGATCGGTTGGCAACGGCGCAGCACCATCTGGCGTTGTTGTTGCCGTTGGTGCCGGGGTCGCGGCGGTATCAACATTTGCCTGCGAAGGCGAGACAACCGCATTCTGTTGCGGATCAACAGCTGGTGCTGGCGCAGTTACGGCAGGTGTTTGCGTGTTGGTTGCGGTAGTATCCACAGACGCTGGCGGCGTGGACGTTGTAGCTGGGTCTGTAGTTGTCGACGTATTTAACGGAACACTCTGCCCCTGCTCGCTATTACTGCTCAGTTCCGCCGAAGATTGATCGGCCATAGTGGTGATCTCTTCCTGCTGAGCTTTGTGGTCTTGCCACCACCAGGCACCGCTCAGGCCGATAACCACAAACAACACCAGCCAGGTGAAGGTCATCAGCCAGCCGTCGCGTTTTTTGCGGCGTTTACCGAGGGAAAAACTCTGCATCGGCGCAACTTTTGCAGCCCGAAGTGGAGCCTGCTTTTCCAGCCCTGGCAGCAGTTCTTCTTCTGGAATATGTACCAGACGCGCATAAGAGCGGATATATCCGCGCAGGAATGTTGAAGCAAGATCGGCGGGTGCCTTATCTTCTTCAATGTCGCGTACCGTGGAAACCTTCAGGCAAAGTCGCTCGGCAACGGCCTGCTGACTAAGTCCTAGTTGTTCGCGAGCATTACGCAGGCGAGCGCCGGTAGTAAGTGCTTCATTTTGGTCGTGCGTGGCTTCAGTATTCATTCGCTGCAGGTACGTTTAAATGAGAATTGAGATGCCGGTGAACCATCATGCTCACCCACACCGCGAAACATCCGTTAAGTTAACCGTTATCATACAGTATAAGACCGTCTGTGTGCTCGTGACAAAGTCCACATTCACTAAGGCTAACTTACTGTTGCATCGTTACATACTGCCTTAAAGTCAGCAAAAACGCACCGTTAATATTGACCAGACAATTGCAACTTAATACTTCATTCATAAAACATTACGCCACGGTACATAAAGTAACCGTGGCGTAATGACTATCAGACCGCTTTAATGTCGATGGCTTCACCCTGCATCCGTTTACGCAGGGTACGTTTCGTACGGTCGATAACATCGCCCGCCAACTGACCACAGGCAGCATCGATATCATCACCACGCGTTTTACGCACAATAGTGGTGAAACCGTAGCTCATCAGCACTTTTGAGAAACGGTCGATACGGCTGTTCGAACTGCGTCCATACGGTGCGCCCGGGAACGGGTTCCACGGGATCAGGTTGATCTTACACGGCGTATCTTTCAGCAGTTCCGCCAGTTGGTGCGCGTGTTCAGTGCCGTCGTTAACGTGGTCAAGCATCACGTATTCAATAGTGACTCGGCCCTGATTGGCGTTGGATTTCTCCAGATAACGGCGCACCGCAGCAAGGAACGTTTCGATATTGTACTTTTTGTTGATCGGCACAATTTCGTCACGAATTTCGTCGTTCGGCGCGTGCAGGGAAATTGCCAGTGCAACGTCGATCATATCGCCCAGTTTATCCAGCGCCGGAACTACACCGGAAGTGGAAAGCGTGACGCGACGTTTAGACAGGCCAAAACCGAAATCATCAAGCATGATTTCCATCGCCGGAACGACGTTGTTCAGGTTGAGCAGCGGCTCGCCCATGCCCATCATCACTACGTTAGTGATTGGGCGCTGACCGGTGACTTTTGCTGCGCCGACGATTTTCGCCGCACGCCACACCTGGCCGATAATTTCCGACACCCGCAGGTTGCGGTTAAAGCCCTGCTGGGCGGTGGAACAGAATTTACACTCCAGCGCACACCCCACCTGCGAAGAGACGCAGAGCGTGGCACGGTCGTCTTCCGGGATATACACCGTTTCGACGCGCTGATCGCCTACGGCGATCGCCCATTTAATGGTGCCGTCAGATGAACGCTGTTCTTCAACCACTTCCGGTGCGCGGATCTCCGCCACCTCTTTCAGTTTGCCGCGCAACACTTTGTTGATGTCGGTCATCTCATCAAAGTTGTCGCAGCAATAGTGATACATCCACTTCATCACCTGATCGGCGCGGAAGGGTTTTTCACCTAAATCTTTAAAAAACTCCCGCATCTGCTGACGGTTGAGATCCAGCAGGTTGATTTTTCCATCTTTCGTGGTGACGTTTTCAGGTGTGACTAATTGTTCAGACATATGCTATTCCGGCCTCGTTATTACACGTTATGGCCCCTGGAGGGTTGAAAAAAGAAACGCCCCGGTGAGCGGCTGCTCGTCCGGGGGCGCTGCATTGTACAAATTCTGGCGCACGGATGCCACGTTTGCACGCGGCATTTACGAAATTATTAACGGGTGCGCGGACACACTTCGCCTTCGCCGAAGAAATAAGCGATTTCGCGAGCGGCAGATTCGACGGAATCAGAACCGTGGGTACCGTTTTCGGTCAGGCTGTCAGCGTAATCAGCGCGCAGAGTACCAGCCAGTGCGTTTGCCGGATTGGTCGCGCCCAGCAGATCGCGGTGACGCTGAACGGCGTTTTCACCTTCCAGCACGGAAACCACGATCGGGCCAGAGGTCATGAATTCAACCAGACCATCAAAGAACGGTTTTCCATCGTGTTCAGCATAAAAGCCACGTGCCTGTTCAACGGTCAGGTGCAGCATTTTGGTGCCGACAATTTTGAACCCTGCAGCTTCAAAGCGCGCAAAGATATTACCAATGACGTTTTTTGCTACCGCGTTCGGTTTGATGATGGAAAAAGTACGTTCAATAGCCATTTTTACCTCTGTAAATTGTTCTGTTGTTGTCTGTACCAGCGTACGAGATGGCGCGGATTATAATGAGCAACAGGGCCGTTGACTATTGATGAAGGTAACATTTTTTTAAAATAAAATGAGTTTTAGCAACAACTCGACTTTTATGGTGCTCTCATCCCATAGCGATGACGTTGGCAATAAAGACAATTTTGCGCATTTTGCTGAAAAGTAAGAAAGGATTTTTGACAGGTTTTACAGACTTTGCGATTAGCATGAAGATTCACAATTTTTGCTGGTAGAATCGTCAATTCAACGGTCATTGCCTGATGAAAACAAACAGCAATACAATTTTGGCATCCGTTACACAAGGCATCATTTATTTGTAAATGGCCTTCGTTAAGCGAAAAGACCTGTTGCCCGCAGGCCCGCCAGCATGCACCGCAAAGCTGACACTTTTGAGGATCCATCATCGGGCGAGCATCACTAATCTGGGGCCAAAAATAATGTAACCGACGTAATCCTGGTTGTATTTGTGTCATCTGAACATCCGCACGTTGCACATGGAACAAACGACGCCGGGAAACATTCACCTCACTGGTATGTGGAGATACCACAGACCAGCCTTCCTCGCCATATTGCCGTAAGCGTTCGTTTAACAGCAATAATGCGCGCTCCCATGCCTTCGCCTGACTCAGATCAATCGCGATCGCTGTGATCCCCTGCTCTTTATGCCATAGCAAAAGTTCTTCCAGCGTCGGCGCAATAGTGGTGAAAGGTGCGACCAGGGTGTGATTGCGAAAATAACGTAAAGGGGAATTAACGCCACGAATAGCCTCTTGCGGACAAATAAACTGGCAAACCGCACACTCAATACATTGTTCCGCGTCGACCGCTATGCCCTCTTCTGTCAGCGTTAGCGCCTGTGCCGGGCAAGCCTCGACACAGGCATGACATGTTGCAAAACGAAAGCGTTGGCGCGCGCATTCCGCGCCAATCGTTATGTTATGACTTAACATTAGCCGATACTAAAAAAGACAAAACGCAGCATAACTTCACTCCCCACTAGCATTACGCTACCGAATAACGCCGCCGGGATATTCTTTTTACAACCACCGACAGCAAAGAACATCATCCCAATGACGGAAATTCCCCAGCTTAGTGTCAGTATGGGTTTTAACTGTCCCAGCATCGCTAATGGCGCATGTGGCAATGTGGCTATCTGCATCGCATTTGCCGTTAAATCCCCTATCCACAACGGCTGAACCAACAAACGCAACAGAACCAGGAGAGCGATCACCAACACGCATCCATTACGCAGGGCATCAATCTGCGGCAAAATTCCGCTAATACGAAACACTGCTACCAGCGCTGAACCGAGAATTCCCACTGTACCTAAGAACATAATCAGCGTGTTGTAATGCTGCCAGGTGATAATCGACGTATGGATGTAAACTTGCGCCATGCAGAAAACATCAACAATCCCGACCACTGCCGCTAGCATAAGCAGGAGTTGCCAGCCGCCTTTGCGTAACATGACCAGTAATGTGGATAAACCCAATAGCGCCAGATACAGCGCACCAAAGATAATTTCCCGACTCAGCCATGAACTGGAAAAGTGGCTTAGCGCATGCATCGCATTAAGTGGATAACCCAGATGTAAGGTAGAAATCAGTAACCCTACGGCACCTGCCAATAAAGCCAACAGTAATGGCGGCCGCATAACCGGGCGGGCGCTGGAGGTGATTAAAATATGACGATGAAGAAACGCCAGCCACAACGTCATACCGACCGATGCCTGTAACAACAGCGTAAAAGCCATTAACGGTAATTCATGCATGATGTGACGCCTCCTTTTCCGCGCCCTGATGCGGTTTAATCACCAGATTTGGCTGCGTAATCGACGAATCAGGTAAACCTTTCACATCACTGACATCGCCATACTTTTCACGCAACTCATCAATAGGGCCGAACTTAATCGCCCCCAACGGGCACGTTGCCACGCAAATGGGTTGTTCTCCTTTAGCTTGCAGATCAATACAGAAATCGCATTTCGACATCTGCCCGGTCTGCTCATTCATTTGTGGTGCGCCGTAAGGACAGGACCAGGCGCAGTAACCGCAACCGACGCACTTATCAGTATTCACGCGCACAATACCGTCTCCGGGACGCTTATGCATCGCCATCGTCGGGCAATTTTTGGTACAGATCGGATCCGCGCAATGGTTACAGGAAACAGAAAGGGTATAAGCAAAGACATTATGACTCACACCGCCCTCTCCAGTGGCGATGAAGCCACCTCCGTTCACTTCATACACGCGGCGAAAACGTCGCCCAACCTCAAGGTTGTTTTTGTCTTTACAGGCCACCTGACACGCTTTACAGCCCGAACAACGCGAAGAGTCAATAAAGAACCCTAATTGTTTGTCGCTGACAGATGCAAATTCTTTAAATTGGCTCATGCTTTCTCAACCTCCACCAGCATTGTTTGATGCGAATTCCCTTTCGCCAGCGCCGTAATGCGGGTCGAACTCAGTACATTGGCACAGCCTCCGCGATCGATACCTTGTGCATCCGGTTGCCACCATGCCCCCGCCTGCATAGCAACTACGCCAGGGATGATACGGGGGGTTATTTCCACCGGGATAATGCTCACACCACGATCGTTATAAATTTTTACGCTATCTCCTTCGCTAATCCCGCGCTGTTTTGCATCTTGCGGATTCAGCCAGAGTTTTTGCGTCTGAACTTCTTGCAGCCACGGGTTAGCATACTGGGTGGAATTAGCACGGTTTTTCCCTTTCCAGGTGATGAGCTGCAGCGGGTATTTCGCCGTCAGTTTATCTTCTGGCCCTTCAAAGGCAGGGACATAGTGCGAAAGCGCGGGAATTTCTGGATCTTGCATATCAAAAAGACGCTTAGAGAAGATCTCAATTTTGCCGGAAGGCGTCGGGAAAGGATTATTCTGCGGATCGCGAATATTTGCTTCGAAAGCGATGTGCGGCGCACTTTTGAAAAGATGTCGACGTGTTTTTTGCAGGGTCGCGAAGTCCGGCAAATTTTCATCCGGCATCGCCAGACGAGTTTGCTCCCAGATATGCTCGATCCATTGCTTCTCATCACGTCCTTGACTGAACTCGGCTTCGACACCCAGTTTTTTCGCCACGTCACGCAACCAGTCATAATCGGTGCGACGTTCAAAATCCGGCTCAATCAGTTTTTCTGACAGAATAAGATAGCTCGCAGTTCCCCATGTTTCGCCGATATTCCAGCGTTCCATAAAGCTGGTTTCCGGCAGCAACACATCGGCATATTTCGCGCTCGGAGTCATGAACAGATCGCTGAGTACGATGAATTCTATTTTAGATTCGTCTTCAAGGAGCTTCGCGGCCTGGTGGACGTCCGGGTTCTGGTTCGCCAGATAATTACCTGCCAGTGAGAACAGCAGGCGGATATTACTGTCGAGTTTATCGACACCTTTAAGCCCATCTTGCGGCGTAACTTTAGAAGCATCATCCGCCGCCTGCATCCAGTTCATAATCGAGATTTTCGCTTGTACCGGATTTTCTGGCATATCTGGTCCAACGCAGAATTTACGATTAGAACTACCGCCGTAACCTGCCGCCCAGCCACCTTTGATGCCGACGTTACCGGTAATCGAGGCCAGTAAAGTTGAACCTCGGGCGGTGCGTTCGCCGCAAATATGTCGCTGTGGCCCCCATCCCTGAATCAACGCTGCGGGTTTTGTAGTGGCGTAATCGCGTGCCAGTTGACGAATGGATTGTGCTGGAACGTGGGTAATTTTTTCTGCCCATTCCGGCGTTTTGTGTATCCCATCTTTTGCGCCAAAAAGGTAGGCAACCAACGATTCGTTGGCTGGTACGCCTTCTGGCATAGAGTTTTCATCAAAACCGAGAGTATATGTGTCGATAAATGTCTTATCGTGGAGATTCTCGCTGATAATGACGTACATCATCGCGTCCATCAACGCATTGTCCGTGGTCGGCAACAGCGGGATCCACTGATCGGCAAGTGAAGATACGGTGTCGGAATAGCGCGGATCCACCACGATAAAACGTGTACCGTTTTGCTTCATTTTTTGAAAATAGTAATTGGTGTGACCGAATATGGTTTCCGTTGGGTTATGCCCCCAGAGAATCACCAGTTTGGTATCCAGAAGAGTATCCATCGAGTTACCGCTCGCGGCCACGCCATACGTGTAAGGCGTTGCCGCCGCAGTATTACCCAGACTAACTGAGTGATAATATTCAAGATAACCACCGGTTAAATTTAACAGCCGACGCGCCATCGCATCACCAGAAAATGTTCCACCAGAAACAGCCGTCCCGACATGGACATAACGTGAAGCCGGGCCATATTGTTGCGTGATCCTTTTCAGGTTATCGGCAATTAAGGTCGTCGCCTCATCCCATGAGATACGCTCAAATTTACCCTCGCCTCGTTTACCTACCCGCTTCATCGGATATTTCAAACGGTCTGGATGATAAACAAATTTACGATAGCCGCGACCACGAACACAGGCGCGCATAATCGGCATTTGTGGATCCAGTTCGTTATCGGGAAGCGTGGTAATTTGCGTCACCACGCCGTCGCGCATATGCGCCCGAATATCGCACTTACCACCGCAGTCAAATGTGCTACAGGTGGGCACGACTTTATCAGCTACTGGAGCTGTAACTTCTGGCGACGCATCTGGGGATTGCGCCTTTGCGGTATAAGAAATAAAAGGCAAAGTGATAAGCGCGGAAGTCGCTTGTAAAAAACTACGTCGTGATACTTGCGGAAATGTAATGCGTTCCTTTTCGTCTGGCGTATCCATCTTGCGTTCCCGAAAATGAAAAAATAAATATTCACGTATTTATTCGAGAACAATGCTGATAACAATCAAATAATTAGTCGCTTTTAAAAAACGTGAGATTATTAAATTATTAATGCATTCCAAATATAAATACCATAATTAGATTAATAAATATTTTGTATATTTCACTGAAATGAAAAATGTACTGACGCGATTTGCCCTACGTCATCCATCACCAGCAATTGATAATCACCTTTATCCGTCAAATGCAGGGTCACGTTGCGCCCGCGTTCAGTTAACGGTTCGCCATTCAGAAACCACCAGCGTTCACCTGCCCCTCCACTTGATTGCAACGGCAAAGTCGCTTCCGCTGCGCCCGGTAAACGTTTAATAATCTCGCCATCGCGAACGCCTGTCAGCTGCAGCGGGAGCTGGGCATCGTGACCGTATGGCGGGCAAATTGTCGAGGCCGGTGGTAAGCGCACAGCGCGACGTTCTGATGCGGGCAACCAGGGTTCCAGCGGTAGCGGCCAGACATTTATCATTTCTTGTCGCGCTTGCGGGCAATCAGCGGCAACACGTTTGCCATTTTCATCCAGCCAGATGGGGAAACGAATGCCATTAATGCCTTCCTGCTCCGGCAGTAATAGAGTTGGCGGCTGACTCCCGTCCAGCAGCCAGGTTGCCAGGCGGCGGCGACAGTTACCGTCACCTTCCGGCAAAGACTGTCCGCCCGGCCAGCAAATAACGCCACGAGTGACTGAGTTCGGGCGCGGGTCTTCCGGCAGATTAGCACTGCGCGACAGTAAGATATTATTGACCTGATTCAACAATGGTACGGCACTGGCAAAGCCAAACTGACCAACAACGGGCGTGCCGTCCGGTCTGCCAGTCCAGATCCCAATGACATAGCGAGCGTTAACCCCAATCGCCCAGGCGTCACGATAGCCATAGCTGGTGCCCGTTTTCCATGCCAGTGGGGCGACGCGCGGCAAGGCACCATCCGGCAAGGGTTTCGCTTCATCAGCCATAATCCGGCGAATGATCCACGCAGCCCCCGACGACATTAAAGGCCGTTCAAGCAGCGGATCGTCAGGCTGTAAGCGCAATTTGCCTGCCTTGCCGTGGCGAGCAAACGCGGTATACGCTGCCGCCATATCTTCCAGTTTTGCACCAGCGCCGCCGAGAATGAGCGAAAGATTCGGCGCAGCACCGTTGGGCAAATATAACGGCAATCCAACATTGCGTAACTTTGCCGCAAACCGTTTCGGTCCATAGGCTTCCAGCACCTGCACAGCAGGTAAATTCAGCGAGCGCACCAGCGCCTCGCTCATGCTGATCGGGCCATGAAAACCGCTATCAAAGTTACCTGGTCGATAATCACCGGTGCGCCGGGGGACGTCTTGCAACAGCGATGCCGGATGGATCAAGCCTTCATCCAGCGCCAGACCGTAAACAAACGGTTTGAGCACCGACCCTGGCGATCGGATCGCATTGACCATATCAACATGACCAAAGCGTGAATCATCGTTGAGATCTACCGATCCCACCCAGCCGCGAACACGCATATCGGTATGATCAACCACGATCATCGCCAGTGAGCTGCGCGGTGGTAAACGTCCTTTCCAGTTTTGCGCCAGTTCTTCCAGACGTCGTTGAAGACCGGCATCCAGCGTAGTAACGATTTTGTCGCTTTTGCTTTTACCGAGCATCATGCGCGAAAACAGCGGTGCCAGTTGCGGCATTTGTCGGGGTGCCAGCCAGATGGGTTCTTCCCTTGACTCTTTTACCTGCTCACGGGACCACACATCTTGCACGGCCATCCGTTCGAGCACTTTATTACGCGCGGCTTCGGCACGCTCCGGCCAACGATCCGGGCGAAGACGGCTGGGCGCTTGCGGCAAAACCGCCAGCATTGCCGCCTCGGAATAGCTTAAATTCGCAGGCGACTTTCCGAGATAAGCCCAACTTGCCGCACCGATCCCCTGCAACGTACCGCCAAACGGAGCGCGGTTAAGATACAAGGTCAGAATTTCACGCTTAGACAGATGCCATTCCAGTTGCAACGCGCGCCAGAGCTGGCGAATTTTGCCGCCAAATGTTTTAGGGTGAGGATCAAGCAGACGAGCAACCTGCATAGTGAGCGTGCTGCCACCGGAAATAACCCGTCCCGAAGTGAGATCTTGCCATGCTGCGCGCGCCACCGAGAATGGATTCACCCCCGGATGCTTCCAGAACCAGCGATCTTCATAATTGATCAGCGCTTCAAGGTAACGTGGAGAAACATCTTCGATTGTTACAGGATAACGCCAGATGCCGTCAGCATCGGCGAAGCGCCAGAGCGGCGTACCATCCTGCGCCACGACCACTCGTGCGGGATTGACTTCATGCAGCGGTAGAGGCCAGAGTTTATCTGCTCCCCACGCTGCAAGAAAAAGGAGAAAGGGCGCAGCTGCCAGCGTTATCCAGCAGCCGCGTTTGGTTAACAAGCGAGGCATTTACGGTCTGACAATCAGCAAATCTTCAGCCGCGCCGGTCGCCCGCCATTGGGGAACATACATTGATTCCACCATCGGTTGCGGTACCTGATACGTTCCCGGCGTCACCGCCCGCGCCAGATACACCAGCGTTACCGGTTGGTATTCATCAACGGCAACCGCCGCCACAAAGCGATCGTCACGGAACTCAATGTGCTTAATACTCGCCTGCTGCATCTGGTTCAGTAAGTTCTGCACTTCGCCACCACTTTGCTCCAGGCTGGCGCTACCGTTCGCCAGATTCTGGTTTTCCAGTTCCAGACCCGCAGGCAGCAGATCCACGACTAACGCATCCGGCACGCTGTTACTGGCTTTTACCTGCAACCAGACCAGCACCAGATCGCCGCTACGTAACGAGTCCAGCGATTTGCTCTTACCATCAGTACCAAGAATATGACGCTCAATTTGCAGCACATTGTTCGCCGGTAAAGGTGCGGATTGCGGATAACCGCTGGCATCCACACGCAGCCATAACGGCTGCTCGCCACTGTTGGTCACCTGCAAGGTGGCAAGTTGATCGCTATTCAGATTGCTGTTTTGCGCTTTCTCGCCTGTCAGCGGCTCAGTTGAGAAAGAGGTTTGCGCCTGCCATTTACCTGGTAAATCCTGAATCGTACGGGCAGCCAAGAACAACGCGTTACTTTCCTGCGTCGATAGCCAGCGTTCACCAAACGCCTGCTGCGAAAGTGTGTTCAGCAAAGTGTACTGCTCATCGGGTAGCAGTTTATTTTCTTCCAGCAAGGAGAGCATTAACGCGTTGTCGCGCAGTGGACTACCGTAATCACCCAGCCATATCCGCTCATCACTATTTCTCGGCGTTTTCAGCGCCAGCGCAATCGCTTCTTCACCACGCGTCGCATCACCCATGGTTTTCAGCGCAACGCCAAGTTGCAGCAGCGGTAAACCAGAAGCGGCATCTGCACGATGCTCCCAGATTTCACGCAGCGCACCCAGCGGAGCCTTTTGCTGACGGGCCAACACCAGCGCAGCGTAAGACTGTACGGCGAATTTACTGGCTTTGAGATTATCCGCGTACGGGATCGACATCATGCCCGGATCTTGTAAATAGCGCAGCAGACGCTCATTACCCCGGTTAATGGCGTCTGTCGGCACGCTGTAACCCTGTTCGCCTGCGCGGACCAGGAAATCCATCACGTAAGCCGTCAGCCAGTACTCTTCGTCACCGTTTTTATCCCACAGCGCAAAGCCGCCGTTATCACGTTGCATTTGCAGCAAACGGGAAATGCCGATATCGACCGATGCACGGCGTTTCTCATCACTGTCGCCTTTGATGCCCAACGCCTGCAGTTGGGCTGCGTTGGTATAAAGTGACGGGAACAGGCCGCTGGCGGTTTGCTCAAGACAGCCGTACGGATACGCTTTTAACTCTTTGATATAACGTGCGATGTTCAGCGGTGGTTTGCCGCTCAACAACAATTGCCCTTCCAGCGTAACAGGCGAGAAGTTTTGCAATCCATCCGCCGGAATCGCCCATGTCTCACCAGGCTGTAACGCCGTACCGTAATTAACCGTTTGTGCCGGGAACGCCGGACGGACGCCGATTTTCCACTGCTTATGCTGATCGGCAACGGTTTCACCCGGTAACGCTAACCCGCTAATGGTGGCCTGAATTTCTCCATCGCCATAACCCGGCAATGCTCGCACCGGGATAAACAGCGTAGTACGCACACCTGGCGCTAATTCAATGGCTGCGGGTGAATCGCTGACCAGTTCAAGCAAACCACTGGCGGTCAGGGCAACGTTCAGTTTTTGCGGTTTATCGGTAAGATTAGTGATATCCAGCGTCAGACGCGAGGTATCGCCACTCGCCATAAAGCGCGGCATGTTCAGTTCAGCAATCACCGGTGCGGCAACTATCACTTTGCTTTCGTTGCTACCGAAGTCATCTGCCGTCCAGGCTTGCGCCATGACGCGCAATTCACCGTTAAAATCGCCAATCGGCAGTGTAACCGAGCCTTCGCCCTGTTCGTTGAGCGTTACCGGCAGCGCCTGCTGCGCGACAATATTGACGTGATTGACCGGCGGTTTACCACCACGTTTCAGCTCATCACCATCGCCACCGAAACGCAGAGCTGCCAGACGCCCCTGACCTTCAATAACCTGACCGTAAATATCGTAAATGTCTGCGCCATAGCGTTTCTGACCAAAGAACGCCTGCCACGGATCTGGCGTGACGTAGTCAGTAATATTCAGCACACCACTATCAACGGCAGACACCAGCACATTCACCTGTTTAGGCTTCTCGCCATTTTTAGTGCTGGCTTTAATTTTCACGGTTAATGGTTGATTGGGACGCATTTTTGCTGGTGTTTCCAGCGCCAGATCGAGGCGACGGTTTTCATCACCAAGCGGCAGATGCAACACACCAACCGCGCGTTTTGGCGTCGCGGAGCGAGATTTATCGCCAGGACGCACCACCAGCGTACTCAAATAAAGATCATGACGATTCCAGGTTTTATCGACCGGAATCGTCAGATCCAGCCCTTGAGCCGGAACATCAATCTCTTGCCACCACAGCGGCCCTTCACTGGACTCGACCATCGCATAACCTTTACCCGCCGTTGGCGCGGCAATATGCAACTTAATGGTATCGCCAGGGCGATAACTGGCTTTATCCAGTTTCAGCGTGACACGGTCGGGTCGCACGGCACCGCTTCCGTCGCTGTTGTCCTGCCAGCTATAGCCAGCCCAGAAACGCACACTACTGACCGCTTCATTCGGCGCTTTGACTTCCAGACGATAAGCGCCCCACTCTACCGGAAAACTGACCTTGCCGGTTTCGTCCGCTTTCAGATCCAGAGTTTGTTCATTTTCGATCAGATCTTTTTGATCAAACTGTGACTGCCAGCCTTCATCTTCTGACCAGTTCCAGTAGTAATCGCGGCGTTCGCGAATCAGGCGCACCTGCAAGCCCGACACGGCTTTTTTCACGCCTTGCGCATCGCTATAAACGATGTCAAAAGCGGCGTTACTGCCTTCATCAACAATGGGCTGTTTCACCGTACTGTCAGTGCGATAATCGTAAACCGATTTCGAGGCGAACTGCGGACGGAGCCCCGGCAATGCATCGGCAGGCCAGATAGCCTGCTCAGCGCGGCGCGTCACCGGGCGACCGCCCGATTCCAGCAAACTGCCCTGGAAAATAACCTGCAATGGGGAATGCGTTTCCTTCCACTGGCTTTCTGTAGAAACTTCGCCGCGCCCTTTATCATCCAGCGTCAACTGAACTTCATCCAGCGTGCGGGAAAGGTTTTCGGCAGCTATATCGCCGAATTCAAAACCAGGTAAGGCTGACACAGCCTCACGCAGTGGGCGCAGGAAAAGTTGCCCTTGCAAAGTATTACCATTAGCAGGCGCACCGTACAGGTAGTATCCCACCACGGAGAATTTCACTTCATCATTCGGCGTAAGCGGGGTTTTCTCACCGGTCAGATTCAGCGCCATACGCTCTGGCATAAAATCTTCGACGTGGAAATCCCACATCCGATACTGGTTATCGCCCGTGTTAGCGCGAATATGCCACATACCGGTTGCCGCATTGCTATCGAGTGGCCAGGTAAAGTGGTAGAGGCCATTTTCCGGCTGACTAACGACGCTCCTGAGTACCTGCCCATCGGGTTTAATCACGTCTAACTTGATGGGTTGATTGGGCAACGCTTTACCGTCTGCATCACGCAGCAAACCATTGAGGATTACCGTTTCACCCGGGCGATAAAGATCGCGCGGGCCAAACATGAAAAACTGTTTGCTATAGCCTGGCGCACCTGCAATGTTAAATTCTGCTAAGTCCAGCGCCGGAAGTTTTAAATCGAGTAGCGTTGTCTGACCGTCTTTACGTGCCAGCAGTAATGCCGCATTTTTATCATTTTCCAGCTGCACATGCCCCTGAGCGTCACTGGTTGCCTGAGTCAGAGTCTGCCCTTTCTCATTTAATAAAGAGACTTCAATTCCTTGCTGGGCCGCGCCGTTTTCCAGACTTTGGGTAAAGATATCCAGACGATTGTGATAACGGTGAGCTGAAACGCCGATATCACTTAACGTAAACAGCGTCGCGGGATTACTGTAATCGTAACGTCCAGCCTGATTCATCACAGCCAGATACACGCCCGCCTGCTGAAGCGGTTTGATATCGCCCAGCGGCAGCAATAATTTTTCACGGGTGTTACGCGCAGGATTGAGATCAAACCGTCCGGTGTAGACCAGATCCGCCATCTGCAGCAGTTTGTCTGACTGCCAGTTCGCCAGCGAATTGCGGTATTCCCATTGGCTAATGAATGCTGGCAGAGATTCTGGCTTAACGCGGAAGAAGTTAACATCGACATTATTAACGTTGAGCGCCATTACCGGCAGCCCTTCAACGACTTTACCAGGCAGCAGCGAACCACGGCTGGCAAAACCGACACTGGGTTGGATGTCGCGGGTAGTTATAGTTTTTTCGTAATCTTTACTGAAGGTTGCGTTGTTGAGTGCTTTGACCTCCTTGCCAATTGTAACGATCAAATCACGTTTCGGTTCGAGGTGGCGTAAACGCAGCTCTTTAAGATTATCTGACAGCTCCCAGGCACCATCCACTTTGCCGCTTTTTTTATCGACGACATGAATAACGCGTGAGAAATCCTGATCCGGGTCGAGAGGGATGGAGAACGTCAGCACCAGCGTGGCTGCACCATCAAGTTGGACTTCAGAGAGATCCAGCAATGTCAGCGCCTTACCGGCACTCTGTTGTGCCAGTTTTTGTCGCTCTGGCGCGGAGAGTTTTGCTGAACTCGCGTTTTCTGAAGAGGCCGCTTTAGTAACTTCAGAAGGCGCATCTTTTTTCACCGCTGTTGGCGCGTTATCGTTGTTGTCGCACCCTGCCAGCGCCAGCATTAGCATGCAGGCGGCTACGCGTAACTTTTTCATTTTTCATCCCTGCCACAATGGCCCGTTAGCAACGTCGAATAATTATTATGCGTGAGAATTTACGTTATGTAATTCAGTATCACGCCCATACAATCCGAATTTTAGTGAGAATTGTGGCTCAGACAGCCAAATCAGCCTCTTTTGCTTGTCGCTTTTCACTAAACATCCGACAATTTAGCCTAACCCCGGCAAAAATGGAGATGCCTATGTCCACGACATGGTTTGTAGGAGCCGACTGGCTCGCCGAACATATTGATGACCCGGAAATTCAGATTATCGATGCCCGCATGGCGTCGCCTGGACAGGAGGATCGTAACGTTGCTCAGGAGTATCTGAATGGACATATTCCCGGCGCAGTGTTTTTTGATATCGAAGCGCTTTCTGATCACACTTCCCCGCTTCCGCACATGCTGCCGCGCCCGGAAACGTTCGCCGTGGCGATGCGTGAATTAGGCGTTAACCAGGATAAGCACCTGATTGTCTATGACGAAGGTAATCTTTTCTCAGCCCCACGAGCATGGTGGATGCTGCGCACCTTTGGTGTAGAGAAAGTGTCGATTCTGGGGGGTGGACTTGCAGGCTGGCAGCGCGATGATCTGTTGTTAGAAGAAGGTGCAGTAGAGCTGCCGGAAGGAGAGTTTAACGCCGCGTTTAATCCTGAAGCAGTGGTGAAAGTAACCGATGTGTTATTGGCAAGCCATGAAAATACGGCGCAAATTATTGATGCCCGCCCGGCTGCACGTTTTAACGCAGAAGTTGATGAACCTCGCCCAGGTTTACGTCGCGGACATATTCCCGGTGCATTGAACGTTCCGTGGACGGAACTGGTGCGCGAAGGCGAACTAAAAACGACCGATGAACTGGATGCGATATTTTTTGGTCGCGGCGTCAGCTATGACAAACCGATTATCGTCAGCTGCGGCTCTGGTGTAACAGCAGCCGTGGTTTTGTTGGCACTCGCGACGCTGGATGTGCCAAACGTGAAACTGTACGACGGCGCATGGAGTGAATGGGGCGCGCGGGCAGATTTACCGGTTGAGCCATTGAAATAGGCTTTTTACAGGCAATAAAAAACCGCCGAATTTGGCGGTTTTTTATTGCTGGTCTGGTTCGCGGCCTTTCCAGCAGGTTGACTTGTGTTGCCGGAGCAACGCAGGCACCCCACAGTGTTGAAATACTCTCTTTTATGCCTGGCTGTGTCAAGATAATAAACAGAGTAATTATTCAAACATGAGAGTATTATTCTTAATGGCCCTTTTCGCCGTCTCGCAAACGGGCGCTGGCTTTAGGAAAGGATGTTCCATGACCGTAAATACAGGCACCCCACAGCGCTTGCTATCGCGGCAATATCGCCAGTGGTGCTGTCGTGATGCGGTCATCGCATGGACCGCACAATGAAGATACGGTGCTTCTGTATCGTACTTATTGTTTCTGGTGCGCTGTTAACCGAGGTAAATAATAACCGGAGTCTCTCCGGCGACAATTTACTGGTGGTTAACAACCTTCAGAGCAGCAAGTAAGCCCGAATGCCGCCCTTTGGGGCGGCATATTTTAGATTATCCGATTCTGTTTAAAGTCACGCAAAAAACCACCCCAGCGACGTTCATAGAATGGCGCAATATGTTCGGTAATAAAGTGGCTAATTCCTTTTTCCCCTTTTTTCACCTGACAAATATCGATTGGTTCATCGCCAGGTAATGTATCGGTCGCTACACTTCCCGCCGCCTGAATAATTTCTTCGATATCACCATCGGCTTCAATGCCAATAAGTAAATTAGGCTGTGCCTCTTCGTTCTCTTTAATTGAACATATAAAAGCACGCTTCACCGGCTTAATAGCTTTAAATAAGGTGGTGAGTGAATCAATCATTTGTGCTGGCGGCTCTGCGACTTCCGATAATATCAGCGATTCACCGCCTTCCAGTACTTCCTGGCTACTCAGCGGATTCCCTTCTTCACCAATCAACAAACTGATTTCACGCGGCATAAATTCTTTACCGGTTGGCAGTTTGGCATTAAGGAAGAGCGTTTCGCCAAGGGTCATCTCAAACAATGTGCGAACGGGCATTACGACAAATGCCTGTTCGTCTTCAACCGCCTGTTGAAGTGCTTCTAACGAGGTAAAAAAAGGAATGACGCTGGTGCCGTCTTCTTTTTCCCAATGCTGTAAATCAAGCGCACTATCTTCAACCACAGCCTCGCCCTGCGCCGCCGTACCAGGCACCCAGACGGTGGATCCCAGTAGAGTACGGAAAAAGGCCGGGCGGTGCGCCGGTTCGGTTGCTGCTTTTTCCAGCAGGTCTTCAAGTTCGTTTTTTGTTTCGGACATAAGAACCACAATTCATTCAACGTTCGGGGCACAAGTGCCTGATGCGCTAGGCGTATCAGGCCTACAAGGGAGTCGCAATGTATTGAATTTGCAATACTTTGTAGGCCGGATAAGGCGTTTACGCCGCATCCGGCATATTAGTTTACGCCGTTAACAGATTAGCAATCGTGCGCACACCAAGTCCCGTAGCACCCGCAGACCACTGTTCAACCGGCGCTTTACGGTAAGTCGCCGAGCAGTCGATATGCAGCCAGCCTTGCTGATAGTTCTCAACAAAGTGCGACAGGAAGCCCGCCGCCGTGCTCGCGCCTGCCGGATACGCCGCGCTTCCGGTATTGTTCAGTTCGGCAAAGTTAGACGGCAGCTGGCTGCGGTGGAACTCCGCCAGCGGCAGACGCCAGAATGGTTCGTTCTCTTGTGAGGCACTCGCCAGCAAACGACCGGCCAGCGCATCGTCAAAACTGAACAGCGCATGATAATCATTACCCAGCGCGGTTTTCGCCGCCCCGGTGAGGGTCGCCGCATCAATGATCAGTTCCGGTTTCTGCGCACTGGCATCAATCAGGCCATCGGCAAGCACCAGACGCCCTTCGGCATCAGTGTTCATCACTTCAACTTTTTTACCGTTGCGATAGGTGATGATATCGCCCAGCTTGAACGCATTACCGCTAATCAGGTTATCCGCACAGCAGAGGAACAGCTTCACGCGCTTGTTCAGTCCGCGCGTAATGGCAAATGCCAGCGCCCCGGTAACCGTTGCCGCGCCGCCCATGTCCGACTTCATCGAGTCCATAAACGCAGTCTGTTTGATGCTGTAGCCGCCGGAGTCAAAAGTGATACCTTTACCGACCAGGCACGCGTACACTGGCGCTTCTTTATCGCCAGTTGGGTTGTAATCCAGCGCCAGCAATACCGGAGAACGTTCTGAACCGCGTCCGACGGTGTGCAGCCCCATATAACCTTGCTCACGCAGATCTTCTCCTTTGGTGATCCGATAAGTCACACGATCGCCCGCGACGTTGCTGATCAGATCAACAGCACGCTGTGCCAGTTGCGATGGTCCCAATTCTTCTGCCGGTGCGTTGATGGTGTCACGCACCCAGTCGATGATCATCAGGCGGTTATCCAGTTCCTGGCGCTGGGCATCGTCCAGATCCGGCCACTCCACTTTACGCGTGCCTTTCGGGGCTTTGTAACCTTGCCAGAATGCCCAGCAGCGATCCACATCCCAGCCTTCACCGCTTAGCTGAACATGTTTGATGCCCAGACCGTCAATCTTGCGCGCCGCACGCTGGATCAGCCCCAGATCGTCTGCCCCGTTCAAATGCAGGATAATGCCGTCATTATTAATGCTGTAAGTTGCTTTTTCTCCCCAGCGCGCGTCGGCAGGTTGGGTAGAGAGGGTAATCTTCATCGCTTCTGTCATTTTAGTTATCCTTCTTTGTAAAAGGGCCGCCAGTTGGCAGCCCCAGGATTTTTCCGCTAAATGATTCGCGTTGCAGGAAGGCGGCAAGTGAGTGAAGCCCCAGGAGCATAGATAACTATGTGACTGGGGTGAACGAGCGCAGCCAACGCATCTGCGGCGTGAAGCATGACGCGGAAATTATTCGGCTTCGTCCAGCCAGACTAACAAAATCGCTTCGAGGATTTTCTCGTTGGATGCCTGCGGGTCGTCGTCGAAATCTTCCAGATCGCAAATCCACTGATGCATATCGGTGAATCGAACCGTTTTCGGATCAAGATCGGGATACGCATCGTACAGTGCTTCGCCAATTTCGCGGCTATCGGTCCACTTAAGTCCCATACTAACCTCTGTTAATGCTCACGCGCATGGTTGATAGTGTAACGCGGGATTTCGACCACTAAATCTTCGTCGGTGACGCGCGCCTGGCAGCTTAAACGGCTTTCCGGCTCCAGTCCCCAGGCTTTGTCCAGCATGTCGTCTTCCTGCTCTGAGCTTTCCGGCAGTGAGTCAAAACCTTCACGAACGATGCAGTGGCAGGTGGTGCAAGCACAGGATTTTTCACAGGCGTGTTCAATCTCGATACCGTTACGCAGCGCTGCGTCGAGAATGGTTTCACCGCTATTAGCTTCCAGAACAGCGCCATCAGGGCAGAGCTCCTGATGAGGCAAAATAACAATCTTTGGCATATTAAACCTCGTCCACGGAATGGCCTTTCAGCGCACGACGAACCGACTGGTCCATGCGGCGAGCGGCGAAATCCTGGGTTTGTTTGTCTACGTTTTTAATCGCTTGTTCGATGGCGTCAATATCATCGCCCTGCGCCACTTCACTCAGGTGAGCGGCAGCATCGTCAATGACCTGACGTTCTGCGGCGCTTAACAGCGCGGCATCAGCAGCCAGCGCGCCGTGCAGACTTTCCAGCACACGCGCCGCTTCTACTTTTTGTTCTGCCAGCATTCGGGCTTTTACGTCCTGCTCGGCATAGCTCATTGAGTCTTTGATCATCGAAGCGATTTCGCTATCGGTCAGACCGTAAGACGGTTTGACCTGAATAGACGCCTCAACGCCGGTGGATTTCTCCATCGCCGTCACGCTCAAAAGACCGTCGGCATCGACCTGGAACGTCACGCGAATATGCGCACCGCCAGCCGGTAGCGCCGGAATACCACGCAGCGCAAAACGCGCCAGTGAGCGGCAGTCCTGCACCAGTTCGCGCTCACCCTGCATTACATGGATAGACATCGCCGTCTGACCATCTTTAAAGGTGGTGAAATCCTGAGCGCGGGCCACCGGAATAGTGGTATTACGCGGAATCACTTTCTCCACCAGGCCGCCCATCGTTTCGAGGCCCAGCGACAGTGGGATCACATCAAGCAACAGCATTTCGCTGTCTGGCTTGTTACCCACCAGAATATCCGCCTGAATCGCCGCGCCAATAGCGACGACTTTATCCGGGTCGATGGAAGTCAGCGGTGGACGACCGAAAAATTCGCCTACCCGTTCACGCACCAGCGGCACGCGAGTAGAACCGCCCACCATCACCACTTCCAGTACTTCGTCAGCCTCAACACCCGCATCTTTCAGCGCGCGACGACAAGCCAGTAAGGTTCGTTTTACCAGTGGCGCGATCAGTTCATTGAATTGTTCACGGCTGATTTCGCCCTGCCAGCCCGCAACGTTAACGGTCACGGAGTCCGCATCGCTCAGCGCGATTTTGGCTGCAATGGCGGCATCCAGCAGTTCACGTTGAACGCGGTTATCGCTACGATCAGGAATGCCCGCCTGCTCGCGAATGTAATCCGCCAGCAGATGGTCGAAATCATCGCCGCCGAGCGCGGAATCACCGCCGGTTGCCAGCACTTCAAACACGCCGCGACTTAAGCGCAGAATGGAAATATCAAACGTCCCGCCACCGAGGTCATAAACGGCGATCACGCCTTCCTGACCGGAATCCAGCCCGTAGGCGATAGCCGCAGCGGTCGGTTCGTTAAGTAAGCGCAGGACGTGAAGGCCCGCCAGACGCGCCGCGTCTTTGGTGCCCTGACGCTGGGCATCGTCAAAGTACGCCGGAACGGTGATAACTACACCATCCAGCTCGCCTGCCAGGGCTTCAGTTGCCCGCGCCGCCAGTGCTTTGAGGATGTCCGCAGAAACGCGCACCGGGTTCAGCAGCCCCGCCGCCGTTTCAATCATCGGCAGGCCGTTTTCGCTGGCCTGGAATTGATAAGGCAGATGCGGATAGCGTTGCTGGATATCAGCCAGCGAGCGTCCCATCAGGCGTTTAACAGAACTAATTGTGTTGGCGGTATCGAGCGCTGCATTAGTACGCGCGTCATAACCCACCGAATGCCCTTGCTGTTGATAGTGAACAACAGATGGCAGCAGGTGACGGCCTTCATGGTCGGCTAACGTTTCGGCCTGACCGCTGCGCACTGTCGCCACCAGCGAGTTGGTTGTGCCCAGGTCAATACCGGCCGCCAGACGACGCTGATGCGGCGCAGCACTCAAACCAGGTTCACTAATTTGTAATAAGGCCATGTTTAGCTTCCAGAAATTAAAAATCGAGCAGTTTTTCTTCGAGTTGTTCGGCACTGCTTCGCAGTTTATCGAGAAAACGCAGCTTACGCACGGTATCCGCCGCCGCGTCCCACGTCTCGTTGTCTAACTGTTCAACCATCAACTGATGGCGGGTATCAAACATCTTTTTCACACGTTTGATAAAGCTTTCCAGCCGCGCTTCATCTTTCGCCTGTTCGATCTCGTCCAGCTCTTCGCGCAGCTCCAACTGTTCCATCAGGAACGCGGTGTCGCGCACAGTATGCTGCTCGCTGGCGAGATCAAAGCCGTGCAAAGAAAGCAAATATTCCGCGCGCATTAACGGATGACGCAGCGTTTGCCAGGCCTGGTTAATGGTTGCAGATTGCTGTACGGCGGCGAGTTGTTCCGCCTGGCTTCCACTGGCGAATTTATCAGGATGATACTGACGTTGTAGATCCTGAAAACGCAGGCTCAGTGCCTGGGTATCGAGTTGATAACGGGCAGGCAAGCCAAAGAGGGTGAAGTAATCCATAACATTCTCAGGGCTGCGATCCGCCGCGATAACGGCGAATCAGGTAAAACAAACCCCACGCGCAGGCGACCACGGTGGGGTTATCGGTATGCGCATCAAACGTGGAAGCTTTCGCCGCAACCACACTCATCTTTGACGTTCGGGTTGGTGAATTTAAACCCTTCGTTCAGGCCTTCTTTTACGAAGTCCAGCTGCGTACCGTCCAGAAATTGCAGGCTTTTGCCATCGACCACGACTTTCACGCCTTTGTCTTCAAACACGATGTCTTCCGGCGTCGGTTCGTCAACAAATTCCAGTACATAAGCCATACCTGAACACCCGGAGGTTCTCACGCCCAGACGCAGGCCAAACCCTTTACCGCGGTTAGCCAGAAAGGTATTTACTCGCGCTGCTGCACTGTCGCTCAGTGTAATCGACATAACCAAACCTCAACTCTTATTTTGCTTCACGTTTGCTTTTATAGTCCGCAATGGCGGCTTTGATCGCGTCTTCTGCCAGAATAGAACAGTGAATTTTCACCGGCGGCAGTTCAAGTTCTTCAGCAATATCGGTGTTTTTGATCGCCTGCGCTTCGTCGAGAGACTTCCCTTTCACCCATTCGGTGACCAGGGAGCTGGAAGCGATAGCGGAACCACAGCCATAAGTTTTAAAACGCGCGTCTTCAATGATACCTTCATCGTTGACTTTAATCTGCAACTTCATCACGTCGCCACAGGCCGGTGCACCCACCATGCCGCTGCCGACGTTCTCGTCGTTGTTGTCAAAGGAACCCACGTTACGCGGATTCTCGTAATGGTCGATAACTTTTTCGCTGTAAGCCATTATAAATTCTCCTGATTCCGATACCGATTAATGATGAGCCCATTCGATGCTGTTCAGATCCACGCCCTGCTTGTACATTTCCCACAGCGGAGAAAGGTCACGCAGACGACCGATGGATTTACGAACTAACTCGATGGTGTAGTCGATCTCTTCTTCAGTAGTAAAACGACCTAAAGAGAAACGGATAGAGCTATGTGCCAGCTCGTCGTTCAGCCCCAGCGCGCGCAGCACGTAGGACGGTTCGAGGCTTGCCGACGTACAGGCGGAGCCGGAAGAAACCGCGAGGTCTTTCAGCGCCATAATCAGCGACTCACCTTCAACGTAGTTGAAGCTGACGTTGAGAATGTTCGGCGCACCGTGTTCCAGGTCACCGTTCAGGTAAACTTCTTCGATATCTTTGATGCCGTTCCACAGACGGTTACGCAGGCCGCGCAGACGTTCCATCTCGGTCGCCATCTCTTCTTTTGCGATGCGATAGGCTTCGCCCATTCCGACGATCTGGTGAACAGGCAGAGTGCCGGAACGCATACCGCGCTCGTGACCACCGCCGTGCATTTGCGCTTCGATGCGTACGCGCGGTTTACGACGCACATACAGCGCACCGATACCTTTCGGGCCATAGATTTTGTGACCGGAGAAAGACATCAGGTCAACTTTCAACTGGCTCAGGTCGATAGGCAGTTTGCCCACGCTCTGGGTTGCATCAACGTGATAGATAATGCCACGAGCACGGCACATTTCGCCGATAGCCGCGATATCCTGCACCACGCCGATTTCGTTATTCACGTGCATGATAGAAACGAGGATGGTGTCGTCACGCATCGCCGCTTCGAGTTCTTTCAGGTCGATAATACCGTTACGCTGCGGTGCCAGGTAGGTGACTTCGAAACCTTCGCGCTCCAGCTGACGGCAGGTATCCAGTACCGCTTTGTGTTCGGTTTTGCTGGTGATGATGTGCTTGCCTTTTTTCTGATAAAAGTTGGCTGCACCTTTGATCGCCAGGTTGTCAGATTCGGTTGCACCAGAGGTAAAGACGATTTCACGCGGATCAGCGCCGACCAGATCGGCAATCTGATTACGGGCGATATCTACCGCTTCTTCAGCCTGCCAGCCGAAACGGTGAGAACGGGAGGCCGGGTTACCAAAGGTTCCGTCCATCGTCATAAACTGCATCATTTTCTCGGCAACACGCGGGTCCACCGGCGTGGTTGCGGAGTAGTCGAGATAAATCGGTAATTTCATTGCTCTATAAACTCCGTACATCACTCAATGCAAGGAATCAGGCTACCGGCTGGATGTACGACCGTGTTTACGGAGTATTTAGCACTCCGGCCTGATTCTGAATTCTTTTTATTAAGCGCGTAACTTAACGTCGATCGCGTCTTGTGTGCGGGTGCGTGGCGCGTCGTGAGTATGCTGACGACCAGACACATCCAGCACTTCCTGGTTGTTAACCAGTTCGCCTAAAGTAATGTTATTGAGAAAACCGGTAAGACGGTCGCTCAAATCACGCCACAGCGCGTGGGTCAGGCATTTATCGCCGCCCTGGCAACCGCCTTTACCCTGACAACGGGTAGCATCTACAGATTCGTCAACGGCGCTAATCACTTCGCCAACGGCGATGCTGCTGGCATCTTTGCCTAACAGATAACCACCGCCTGGTCCACGTACGCTGGAAACCAGACCATTTTTACGCAGACGGGAAAACAGTTGTTCCAGATAAGAAAGGGAAATTCCCTGACGTTCGGAAATATCAGCCAACGGTACCGGGCCCGCTTCAGAGTTGAGCGCAACGTCAAGCATTGCGGTCACGGCATAGCGCCCTTTAGATGTCAGTCTCATGTCTTACTTCACCTCAAACTCGCCCCTGCCCGGGGTTTTTTATTGTAAAAGTGGGGGTATTGCATAGCAGGGTCAAGTCTGACATTCCCGAGTAAATTGGTCAACTATTTACTTGACTGATTTAGTCGGGTATTTAACCTTCAGTGCCATTTTTTTATCGTGGCGTTTGTACCTGTTGTCGGATGCGGTGTGAACACCTTATCCGACCTACGGTTCTGTACATTGTAGGCCTGATAAGACGCATTAAGCGTCGCATCAGGCAACCACTGTTATTCTGCCTTGTTACCTTTATTCTGCTGCTCAATAGAAGCCAGAATCCCGCGCAGGATATTCAATTCCTGGCTTTCCGGGCGCGCACGGGTAAACAGACGGCGCAATTTATTCATCACCTGCCCCGGATGGTTTTCACGGATAAAACCGGTTGCCAGCAGCGTTTGTTCCAGATGACCATAAAAACGCTCCAGATCATCGACCAGCGGATACGGCGTCTCTTCATGCTCGACCTGCTCGCCATTTTCCTGAGTTGCCAGCCAGGCCATACGCACTTCATAGGCAATAACCTGAACCGCCATTGCCAGGTTCAGCGAACTGTATTCCGGGTTTGCCGCAATCGCGACATGATAATGACACTTCTGCAACTCTTCATTGGTCAGGCCGACACGTTCGCGACCAAACACCAGCGCCACCGGGGTATTTGCCGCTTCAGCGACGCTTTTCAGACCGCATTCGCGCGGGTCGAGCATCGGCCACGGCAGCGTGCGGGAACGTGCGCTGGTGCCCACCACCAGGCTACAACCGGCTAACGCTTCGTCGAGCGTATCGACGATGTGAGCATTACCAATCACATCGCTGGCCCCCGCCGCCAGGGCAATCGCCTGGGAGTCAGGTTTCACCAGTGGATTAACCAGCCACAGATTGGTTAATCCCATTGTTTTTATGGCACGGGCAACAGAACCCATATTGCCGGTGTGTGACGTCTCCACCAGCACAATTCGAATATTTTGCAGCATTGTCTTTCTTCGTCTAAAGATTATTCGCGCATCTTATCATAAAACGAAGACAGATGCCGATCTCGCTGCTATACTCTGCGCCGTTTTCCCGTTCTTTAACATCCAGTGAGAGAGACCGATGCATCCGATGCTGAACATCGCCGTGCGCGCAGCGCGCAAGGCGGGTAATTTAATTGCCAAAAACTATGAAACCCCGGACGCTGTAGAAGCGAGCCAGAAAGGCAGTAACGATTTCGTGACCAACGTAGATAAAGCTGCCGAAGCGGTGATTATCGACACGATTCGTAAATCTTACCCACAGCACACCATCATCACCGAAGAAAGCGGTGAACTTGAAGGTACTGATCAGGATGTTCAATGGGTTATCGATCCACTGGATGGCACTACCAACTTTATCAAACGTCTGCCGCACTTCGCGGTATCTATCGCCGTTCGTATCAAAGGCCGCACCGAAGTTGCTGTGGTATACGATCCTATGCGTAACGAACTGTTCACCGCCACTCGCGGTCAGGGCGCACAGCTGAACGGCTACCGTCTGCGCGGCAGCACCGCTCGCGATCTCGACGGTACCATTCTGGCGACCGGCTTCCCGTTCAAAGCAAAACAGTACGCCACTACCTACATCAACATCGTCGGCAAACTGTTCAACGAATGTGCAGACTTCCGTCGTACCGGTTCTGCGGCGCTGGATCTGGCTTACGTCGCTGCGGGTCGTGTTGACGGTTTCTTTGAAATCGGTCTGCGTCCGTGGGACTTCGCTGCAGGCGAGCTGCTGGTTCGTGAAGCGGGCGGCATCGTCAGCGACTTCACCGGTGGTCATAACTATATGCTGACCGGTAACATCGTTGCTGGTAACCCGCGTGTTGTTAAAGCCATGCTGGCGAACATGCGTGACGAGTTAAGCGACGCTCTGAAGCGTTAATGACTCAGGCGGGTGATGTCACTCACCCGCCCTCGCCTTTCAGGCGGTATTCCGAAATACTTCCTCACCGCTTTACTTTCTTTCGTCACTCTCCCACCATCTTTCCCCGATTAATGGATGATAAAGAAGTCGCAAGGAAAGGTTATGGCGCTGCCAGTGAACAAACGCGTTCTCAAAATTCTGTTTATTCTCTTTGTTGTTGCCTTCTGCGTTTATTTAGTGCCGCGCGTTGCCATCAACTTCTTCTATTATCCTGACGATAAAATTTACGGTCCCGACCCCTGGTCGGCGGAATCCGTCGAATTTACGGCTAAGGACGGTACTCGTCTGCAAGGCTGGTTTATCCCTTCTTCGACGGGCCCTGCTGACAACGCCATCGCAACCATCATTCATGCTCACGGCAATGCCGGAAATATGTCCGCCCACTGGCCGCTGGTCAGTTGGTTACCCGAGCGTAATTTCAACGTTTTTATGTTTGATTATCGCGGGTTTGGTAAATCAAAAGGCACGCCGTCCCAGGCCGGATTGCTGGACGATACGCAAAGCGCCATCAATGTGGTGCGCCATCGCAGTGATGTAAACCCACAACGGCTGGTGCTGTTCGGGCAGAGTATTGGCGGGGCGAATATTCTTGCTGTTATTGGTCAGGGTGATCGTGAAGGCATACGTGCGGTGATCCTCGACTCCACATTTGCCTCTTATGCAACCATCGCCAACCAGATGATCCCCGGCAGTGGCTACTTACTTGATGAGAGTTACAGCGGCGAAAATTACATCGCCAGCGTCAGCCCGATCCCGCTTTTACTCATTCACGGTAAAGCTGATCACGTTATCCCATGGCAGCACAGCGAAAAGTTGTATAGCCTGGCAAAAGAGCCAAAACGGTTGATCCTAATCCCGGATGGCGAACACATTGATGCTTTTTCCGATCGTCACGGCGATGTTTATCGCGAACAGATGGTGGACTTTATCCTTAGCGCGTTGAATCCGCAGAACTAACCCATGATCGCTAGCACGATAATCATTCACAAAACCACCTTAAGACATGCTAATCCACTGGTCAGAACAGTTTAAGATGAGAAAAATTCTGTGACGCTTGCCAACATTTCTGATGATTAGCATTCCCTTCGCCATTTCCCTGAGCAAACTTTAGCTATTCTTATCAATTATGCTTATGGGAGATCTACAGATGATGCCTACGCTTGCTCCACCATCTGTCCTTTCGGCTCCCCAGCGCCGCTGCCAGATCTTGCTGACGCTCTTTCAGCCGGGGTTGACCGCCACCATGGCAACCTTCAGCGAGCTTAATGGTGTGGATGATGATATTGCCAGTCTTGATATCAGCGAAACAGGACGGGAGATCCTGCGCTATCATCAACTCACACTGACGACTGGTTATGACGGTAGCTACCGGGTTGAAGGTACAGTGCTTAACCAACGTTTGTGTTTATTTCACTGGCTACGACGTGGTTTCCGTCTGTGTCCGTCATTTATTACCAGCCAATTCACCCCCGCCCTGAAGAGTGAACTGAAGCGGCGCGGAATTGCGCGTAACTTTTACGACGATACCAATCTACAAGCGTTAGTGAATCTCTGCTCCCGACGGCTGCAAAAACGCTTTGAATCGCGCGATATTCATTTCCTGTGTCTGTATCTGCAATATTGTTTGCTGCAGCACCACGCTGGAATTACGCCTCAGTTTAATCCGCTCCAACGTCGCTGGGCGGAATCCTGCCTTGAATTTCAGGTAGCGCAGGAAATTGGACGCCACTGGCAGCGTCGGGCGCTCCAGCCTGTACCACCTGATGAGCCACTGTTTATGGCACTACTTTTTTCCATGTTGCGGGTTCCCGATCCATTGCGGGATGCGCATCAGCGGGACAGACAATTGCGTCAGTCTATCAAACGTCTGGTAAACCATTTTCGTGAGCTGGGAAATGTTCGTTTTTATGATGAACAGGGGTTATGTGATCAGCTTTATACCCACCTCGCCCAGGCGTTAAATCGCAGTTTGTTTGCCATCGGTATTGATAATACCCTGCCGGAAGAGTTCGCCAGACTGTATCCACGCCTGGTACGCACCACCCGCGCGGCGCTGGCCGGATTTGAAAGTGAATACGGCGTCCATCTTTCTGATGAGGAAAGTGGTCTGGTCGCGGTGATTTTCGGTGCCTGGCTAATGCAGGAAAACGATCTGCATGAAAAACAGATTATTCTACTGACCGGGAATGATAGCGAGCGAGAAGCGCAGATTGAGCAGCAGTTACGCGAATTAACGTTACTGCCGCTCAACATTAAACATATGTCCGTAAAGGCATTTTTGCAGACTGGCGCTCCGCGTGGCGCGGCACTGATTATTGCTCCTTATACCATGCCGTTACCGCTCTTTTCACCACCGCTGATCTATACGGACCTGACACTGACAACACATCAACAGGAGCAGATCCGCAAAATGCTCGAATCAGCATGAGGGAACAACTTTCGGGCGCAAAAACATTGCCGGAAGCGCCACCAGCGCCATCACCCAGAACACGCCGTGGCCCAGATATTGATACAGGAAACCGGCGAAAACGGTCATGATAGCGATACTGCCGCCCATCGCGACGGCAGAGTAAACCGCCTGTAAACGGATGACTTCGCTACCCTGGCGAGCGGCAATATAGCGCATGGCGGCCAGGTGGCAGACCGTGAAGGTGCCGCAATGCAGAATTTGCACCACTATCAACCACGGCAACGCCGTAGTTGCTCCCATAATGCCCCAGCGCACTACGCCGCAAATCGCCGAGATCAACAGCATATCGCGTGCACTACAACGGCGGAAAAGTTTATTACTCAGTGCAAAGATAATGACTTCCGCCACCACGCCCAGCGACCACAAATACCCCACCGCCGAGGCCGAGTAGCCAGCTGCCTGCCAGTAAATGGCGCTAAAACCGTAATAGGCCGCATGCGCCCCCTGCAATAAACAAACGCAGGCCAGAAAGCGCCAGTTCTGGCGAACCAGCGCCAACCACGCTGACCAACCGGTGCTCTCCTGTTGGCGGCTTGCCCCTCGTGGCTGAATCGTCGGACGGATGAGAAAGCCGAGCAGCATGGATGCCACGCCCAACGTCAACAGCACGAGGATCACCCGATAATCAAACATAGTGACCAGTTTGCCCGTCAGCGCCGAGCCAATGACAAACGCCACCGAGCCCCACAGTCGCACTTTGCCGTAATCAAGCGGGAACTGCTTTTGCCACGTATTCGCCAGTGCATCGGTCAACGGTACCAGCGGTGAGAAAAAGAGGTTAAAGCCAATCATCACCAGCATCAGCCACGCTACGTGCGCCCCCGCCCAGAAGGCGACAGCAAAGAGAAGTGTCAGCAGTGCCAGCACGCGCAAGGCGGAAATCAGGCGAGAAGGATCGCTGACGCGGGGCGCGATGAGCAAACTCCCGAGAAAACGGGCAACCAGACCTGCCCCCAATAACAGGCCGATGGTTTCTGGCGTTAAACCAATCCCTTTAAGCCAGACGCTCCAGAAAGGTAGAAAAATGCCGTAACTAAAAAAGTATGTGAAATAGCCGAGCGCCAACCAGCGCGTGGATTGCAAAACCATGAGTCCCTCCCGTCAGGAGGCGTTAGTCTGGAGTTAATCGAATGTTGGTGCAAGTTGAAAAATAAGAATATTCGAGCCTGCTTCCCGATGTCTGTAACGCCAGTTCACAAGCACTCAAAAACTGCGATCCGTGACGCATGTTGCAAAGATAATGCGTAATTATGCCGTTACGCTTGCCAAACGTTCCTGCACAATGGCGATGAAATCACGTAATGCCGGCTTCATCTCCCCTTTCTTCCACGCCATCAGTAAAGCAATGGAAGGCACATTTCCGGCAATGGGACGAAAAACAACCTGCCCGGTATTAAAATTATTCATATAACCGGGTATCAAAGTGACGCCCAGCCCCATGCCCACCAGATTCATGGTCACCAGAATATTCGTTGCCACCTGGACGATATTTGGCTGGCTGTTTTCTTGTGCAAACCACGCTTTAACGATCGGCGCAAGCGAACCGGAATACGCCGGATCGGTACTGACGAAATTCACGCCATCCAGTTGCGCGGCGGTGATCTCTTTTTCATGTGCTAAAGGGTGATCAACCGGTAACACCACCACTAATGGTTCGTCAAAAAGCTCCAGATAATCAATCTCCGGGCTATAAACAGGATGGCGCATTAAGCCGACGTCGAGTTCACCACGGCGAATTTTTTCCTCCTGTTGCGTGGTGATTAAACTCACCAGCTCAATCAAGGTGTCTGGCTGTCTGAGACGAAACATCGGTAATACTTTTGGCAGTAAATTCACTTCCGCCGATGGCACAAAGCCAATGGTTAATTGTCTGTCTTCCTGAACAATTTTCCGCGCCCGTAATTTGGCATTTTCCGCTTGTTCGAGGATTGCCAGCGCGTCCTGGAGAAAACATTCTCCCGCCGCCGTCAACGCGACTTTGCGCTTATCCCTCACCAGTAACGGAACACCGACACAGTTTTCAAGATCGCGGATCTGGCTGCTTAACGAAGGCTGTGAGGTATGCAGTTTTTCCGCCGCACGGGTAAAGTTCAGTGCCTGCGCCACTGCGACGAAATAGCGTAAATGCCGTAGTTCCATCACCTTCCCCTTGTTATCGAAAAAACGTCTCAGCTGGTAGATATTAACTATTTCACATATTAGCAACCAACCAGCAACATCCTTATGGCACAAAAATAGAAGGTCAATACATCTTATCTTTCAGGATTAAAAAATATGACCACACCCTCAGATTTGAACATTTACCAACTGATTGACACCCAAAACGGTCGGGTCACTCCGCGTATTTATACCGACCCGGACATTTACCAACTGGAGCTTGAGCGTATTTTCGGTCGTTGCTGGCTATTTCTCGCCCACGAAAGCCAGATCCCAAAACCCGGTGATTTCTTTAACACCTACATGGGAGAAGATGCAGTTGTCGTGGTGCGCCAGAAAGACGGCAGCATCAAGGCGTTTCTCAACCAATGCCGCCACCGGGCCATGCGTGTGAGTTATGCAGATTGCGGCAACACTCGCGCCTTTACCTGCCCGTATCACGGCTGGTCTTATGGCATTAACGGCGAGTTGATCGATGTACCGCTGGAACCTCGCGCCTACCCACAAGGGTTGTGTAAATCCCAGTGGGGGCTAAACGAAGTTCCTTGTGTGGAGAGTTATAAAGGGCTGATTTTTGGCAACTGGGATACCAGCGCACCGGGCCTGCGTGATTACCTGGGTGACATTGCCTGGTATCTGGATGGCATGCTGGATCGTCGCGAAGGCGGCACCGAAATTGTCGGCGGCGTACAAAAGTGGGTGATCAACTGCAACTGGAAATTCCCGGCAGAGCAGTTCGCCAGTGACCAGTATCATGCTCTGTTCAGCCATGCTTCTGCCGTTCAGGTATTAGGGGCGAAAGATGATGGCAGCGATAAGCGCCTCGGTGATGGACAAACCGCCCGCCCGGTGTGGGAAACCGCCAAAGATGCGCTGCAATTTGGTCAGGACGGTCACGGTAGCGGTTTCTTCTTTACTGAAAAACCGGATGCTAATGTCTGGGTCGATGGCGCAGTTTCAAGCTATTACCGCGAAACCTATGCCGAAGCAGAACAACGTTTAGGTGAAGTTCGCGCCCTGCGCCTGGCGGGTCATAACAATATTTTCCCCACTCTTTCATGGCTCAACGGCACTGCCACGCTCCGCGTCTGGCATCCGCGCGGCCCTGATCAAGTCGAAGTGTGGGCGTTCTGTATTACTGACAAAGCCGCCTCCGATGAAGTTAAAGCCGCTTTTGAAAACAGCGCCACTCGTGCTTTTGGTCCTGCTGGTTTTCTCGAGCAGGATGACTCGGAGAACTGGTGTGAAATCCAGAAATTGCTTAAAGGCCACCGCGCCCGCAACAGCAAACTGTGTCTGGAAATGGGGCTTGGTCAGGAAAAGCGCCGCGACGACGGCATTCCTGGCATTACTAACTATATCTTTTCAGAAACTGCCGCTCGTGGAATGTACCAACGCTGGGCCGATCTTCTGAGTAGCGAAAGCTGGCAGGAAGTGCTCGATAAAACCGCCGCTTACCAGCAGGAGGTGATGAAATGAGTGCACAAGTTTCACTAGAGTTACATCACCGCATTAGCCAGTTTCTCTTTCACGAAGCCAGCTTACTGGACGACTGGAAATTTCGTGACTGGCTGGCGCAGCTCGACGAAGAGATTCGTTACACCATGCGCACCACAGTTAACGCGCAAACACGCGACCGCCGCAAAGGCGTCCAGCCACCGACAACCTGGATTTTTAATGACACCAAAGACCAGCTGGAGCGGCGAATCGCCCGTCTGGAAACGGGCATGGCATGGGCAGAAGAGCCGCCGTCACGCACCCGCCACTTAATCAGCAACTGCCAGATAAGCGAAACCGACATCCCAAACGTATTTGCCGTGAGGGTGAATTATCTGCTTTATCGGGCACAAAAAGAGCGCGATGAAACGTTCTATGTCGGGACTCGTTTTGACAAAGTTCGCCGTCTGGAAGATGACAACTGGCGCTTGCTGGAACGGGATATCGTCCTGGATCAAGCGGTAATCACTTCCCATAACCTGAGTGTATTGTTCTGATGAATCGAATTTATGCGTGTCCCGTTGCGGATGTGCCGGAGGGTGAGGCTCTCCGGATCGATACCTCGCCCGTCATCGCCCTGTTCAACGTTGGCGGCGAGTTTTATGCCATTAACGATCGTTGCAGCCATGGTAATGCGTCGATGTCAGAAGGGTATCTGGAAGATGACGCCACGGTGGAGTGCCCGCTACACGCCGCCAGTTTTTGCCTGAAAACGGGGAAAGCGTTATGCCTGCCCGCCACCGATCCGCTCACCACTTATCCAGTACACGTTGAAGGTGGTGACATTTTCATCGACTTACCGGAGGCGCAGCCATGAGCGATCTGCATAACGAGTCCATTTTTATTACCGGCGGCGGATCGGGATTAGGGCTGGCGCTGGTCGAGCGATTTATCGAAGAAGGCGCGCAGGTTGCCACGCTGGAACTGTCGGCGGCGAAAGTCGCCAGTCTGCGTCAGCGATTTGGTGAACATATTCTGGCGGTGGAAGGCAACGTGACCTGTTATGCCGATTATCAACGCGCGGTCGATCAGATCCTGACTCGTTCCGGCAAGCTGGATTGTTTTATCGGCAATGCGGGCATCTGGGATCACAATGCCTCACTGGTTAATACTCCCGCAGAGACGCTCGAAACCGGCTTCCACGAGCTGTTTAACGTCAACGTACTCGGTTACCTGCTGGGCGCAAAAGCCTGCGCTCCGGCGTTAATCGCCAGTGAAGGCAGCATGATTTTCACACTGTCAAATGCCGCCTGGTATCCCGGCGGCGGTGGCCCGCTGTACACCGCCAGTAAACATGCCGCAACCGGGCTTATTCGCCAACTGGCTTATGAACTGGCTCCGAAAGTACGGGTGAATGGCGTCGGCCCGTGTGGTATGGCCAGCGACCTGCGCGGCCCACAGGCGCTCGGGCAAAGTGAAACCTCGATAATGCAGTCTCTGACGCCGGAGAAAATTGCCGCCATTTTACCGCTGCAATTTTTCCCGCAACCGGCGGATTTTACGGGTCCGTATGTGATGTTGGCATCGCGGCGCAATAATCGCGCATTAAGCGGTGTGATGATCAACGCTGATGCGGGTTTAGCGATTCGCGGCATTCGCCACGTAGCGGCTGGGCTGGATCTTTAAGGAAGCACGATGAAAGAAAAAACGATCATTATTGTCGGTGGCGGGCAAGCGGCGGCAATGGCTGCGGCCTCGCTACGCCAGCAAGGATTCACCGGTGAGCTGCATCTGTTTTCCGATGAGCAACATCTTCCTTATGAACGCCCCCCGCTCTCGAAATTCATGTTGCTGGAAGATTCCCCACAGTTGCAGTCTGTGTTACCCGCTCACTGGTGGCAGGAAAACAATGTTCATCTGCATTCCGGTGTAACCATCAAAACATTGGGCCGCGACACACGAGAGTTAGTGTTAGCCAACGGCGAAAGCTGGCACTGGGATCAGCTTTTTATAGCAACCGGCGCGGCAGCTCGACCGCTGCCGTTGCTTGATGCACTGGGAGAACGCTGCTTTACCCTGCGCCATGCCGGTGATGCCGCCAGACTGCGAGAAGTTCTGCAGCCCGAACGGTCAGTCGTGATTGTCGGTGCCGGAACTATTGGTCTGGAACTGGCTGCCAGCGCCACGCAGCGCAGATGTAAGGTGACAGTGATTGAACTGGCGGCAACCGTCATGGGCCGTAATGCACCACCGCCCGTGCAACGCTATCTTTTACAGCGCCATCAACAGGCTGGTGTGCGCATTCTGCTCAATAATGCCATTGAACATGTGGTCGATGGTGAAAAAGTAGAACTGACGCTGCAAAGTGGCGAGACGCTTCAGGCCGATGTGGTGATTTACGGTATTGGTATCAGCGCCAACGAGCAACTGGCTCGCGAGGCCAACCTTGATACTACCAATGGCATTGTCATTGATGAGGCTTGCCGCACCTGCGATCACGCGATCTTTGCCGGTGGCGATGTGGCAATCACTCGTCTTGATAATGGTGCACTACACCGCTGCGAAAGCTGGGAAAACGCCAATAACCATGCGCAAATTGCCGCTGCCGCAATGTTAGGGCTACCGCTTCCGCTACTGCCGCCGCCGTGGTTCTGGAGCGATCAGTACAGTGATAACTTACAGTTTATTGGCGATATGCGTGGCGATGACTGGCTTTGTCGTGGCAACCCGGAAACCCAGAAAGCGATTTGGTTTAATCTGCAAAACGGCGTGCTTATCGGTGCGGTAACGCTGAATCAGGGACGTGAGATTCGCTCAATCCGCAAATGGATCCAGAGCAGCAAAACGTTTGATGCGAAACAGCTGACAGATGAGAACATCGCGCTTAAATCACTGTAACCAGGATAATTAGCGAATATCTCAACGCCTGGGGCGTGGCGAGGTACCAGAGTGTGTATTACGTTTAAATCACATTATCTTGCAAAGGGATTGGTTATGAACTCACTACGTTATTTTGATTTTGGTGCTGCCCGCCCCGTTTTGTTATTAATTGCCCGTATCGCCGTGGTCCTAATTTTCATTATTTTTGGTTTTCCCAAAATGATGGGCTTTGACGGTACGGTCCAATATATGGCCTCGCTGGGCGCACCGATGCCGATGCTGGCAGC
>ERZ827168.72-NODE-72-length-158414-cov-22.648425_pt1 | contig 158414 bp, 137 predicted proteins | sample MGYA00519868_ERZ827168 | MGnify/ENA primary metagenome ERZ827168 (study PRJEB31778, sample SAMEA3449271) | human gut metagenome | biome: human gut; feature: human-associated habitat; material: faeces | place: United Kingdom | collected 2010/2012 ... | reverse complement strand
TATAGAATCTATAAGATCTTTGGATAACTTAAACACGGAACTTTGCAGGTGAGCCCCAAAAATCCAAATAATCGGTTACTCATCTTAGCTTTTCGTTAAAAACCATACGCAAAGATATGTAAACGATATTTTTTGCATGAAAATTTTTGACACAAAATATGCAAATTTTGAATCAATTTGCGATAACTTTTCTATTGCCTTAGAAGTTCAGCCCCATTCCGACAACCAATGATCTTGGAAGCGATGGACCATAGATATATCCGGAGTCACGTAACTCCCCTTGGTCAAAATCTTTCTGATAGGCATTGAAAATATTCTTGACTCCGGCGTGGAGATTCAGGCGACATATTTTCATTATGTTGAATTCGTAACTGATTTTGCAGCTCATGTCCCAGAATGACGGGGTGTTGACGGCGACATCGACATCAGTTCCGCTTCCTTTAAGGTGTTGGGCAAGCATTGGTCCCGTATAGGTCCCGGACAAATCAATGTCGAAATTCTTGAATGGAGAATAGCACGCCACCATGTAGCCGTAGACGTTCGGGGAACGGAAAAGGTCACGGACCGGAGCGACCGCCTCGTCATCGCTCCACGTCTGGGCCTCGTCATAACGGCTTCGCTGCACGGTCAGACCGGCCTGCAGGCTGAACGCCGTCGATATTGCCAGCTTTCCTTCCAACGTGCAGCCATAAACCTTGGCTCCGGATCCGTTGTAACGCTCCATGATGTTGCTGTTTCCATCGTCGGCCTTGTCACCCGTCGGCCTGAGGGAGTATGTATCTTTCAAGATAGTGTAGAATCCTTCCGCCATAAGGTTGAGGGAAACATTGTTGAATGTATGATACCAGTCCGCCGATGCACTGAACGAGTGGGACTTCTCTTCCCTGAGATTGTCGGCGAGCTTGATACGTATGCGTTTTCCGCCGGCAACAGCGATATGCAGGTCTTCGTCAAATGCCTGCGGTGCACGGAATCCTTTGGCATAAATGGCGCGGAAACTCAGGTCACGGAACGGACTGTAGCGGATATTGACCCTAGGGGAGAAAATCGGTCTTCGGATGAGGTCGTGTTTGTCAATGCGGACTCCCCCAAGAAGCCCCCAATGTTCGTTTTTCCACTCGTTCTGGAAGTAAGAGCCTATGATATTTATCTTCTGAGCCGTTTTATAACCATATCCGAGCGATTTATCTTTCATGTCATCGAAGTTGTATTCCAGACCGGCTGTAAGTTGGGACGGCATGAACAGCAGGCGATTGAACTTGTACGAATACTGTACTCCTCCGACTGCAGTCAAGTCAGTGGTCCTTCCGTATGCCTTCGGGTCCATCCCGGAGCCATAGTAGCTGTTCCTGCTGATATGCTGGGCGGAAACATATGCATTCCAAATATGTTTGCCATCTTGGCTCTGGCCTTCATAACTGAGTGAACCGCTGTTGTTTATGTGTTCGGTCTGTTCAGCTATCAATGCTTCGTGTGCAGGTCGGTCCAGCTGGTCTCCACCGCGTCGGAACTCTTTGACTCCATGATATTCGAACTTCAATTTCGAGAAAGGATTCAGTCTCAGGTGTCCCCGTGTACCGATAGTTATCGTATTAAGTGCAGGAATCTCCGTAAACCCGTCGCCGTCAGCATCATAGCCATCCCTTGAGCGTCTCTGCCCGAATACGGACAGTCCGCCTCTGCCATCGTCTGTGACCATTGACGCATTGACGCTGGTGTTGTTGTCAAGAGCCCCGCTCATACCTATAGACGTGAGTTCATGGCTGATTCCAGCGCCGGATCTCATTGCCTCTTTGGTGATTATGTTGATTGTTCCTCCGATTGCGGACGCGCCGAACAAGGCTGATCCGCCTCCGCGCACCACTTCCACACGGTCAATCATTGACGCAGGTATCTGCTCCAGTCCGTATACGCCTGCCAATGCCGAGAATATCGGTCGGGAGTCAATGAGAATTTGCGAGTAATGCCCGTCAAGCCCGTTGATTCTCGCCTGAGTGAACCCGCAGTTCTGGCAGTCGTTTTCAATTCGGACTCCCGGCTGGAACGTGAGGCCTTCCGCCAATGTCGGTGAGGAAGTGCTGGCAAAAATACGGCTGTCAATGACATTGACCAATGCCGGGGCCATCTTCCTCGACGTTCGGTTTCTGGTGGCGCTCACCACCACTCCGTCCAAAGAGAGTGATTCCGGCTCAAGGCTGAAATTCACTTCATAGGTTTTTCCTGCTTCAATATCCATTGAAACTGCAGAGTCTTTGTATCCTACGAAAGAGGCTATTATATCGTGCTTGCCAAGAGGCAGGTTTCTGAGGACATAGTGTCCGGATGATGAAGTCTGGATGCCGATTTGTGTGCCGCCTACCATCACCATCACATAAGGGAGATGCTCCCCTGTCTTGGAGTCGATAATGTGACCGGATATGCTGGCATCCGATTGTTTGTTCTGAGCATGTGCCAGTACGCTGAAACACATGGCGATTGCAGCCACTGCCAGCGTGGCCGAAAATTGTATTGTTTTCATTTATGAGTGTCGTTATTTTAGCTCAATTCGTGTCTTGCACAACTTGAGACATCATAATTTACTGCATGACCTGGAAACTAGTATGCATGAATAAGGAAAGGTATGAATTTATAACGATACCGGCGGAGCCCTCAGTCCGAGGACATGATGGAATAAAGACCGGATGACTTCAGGAAGTTCCGGTATCAGCAGTACCGAGAAATCCCGACTTTCTGCAGGAACGATTTCAGCCTGTCCGCTGTCCAGATAAACATTGGCAGATACGACTTGCAGAAGCTGGAGTACAGAGTCGCTGTGACTGTGCGGTTTACTACTCCAGGGATGAGAATGCACGATACGCCCCTCAGGACCCTCATGAACGTGGGTAAAGAGGTTTGTTGATGCAAAAAAGAATGCAAACAACACAAGCGCCAACGCGCTCTTGATTTTGAGGTGACGTGTCATTTCACCGGCAAAGATAATACACTATCCGCAAACTGTAAAATCCCGCGCCCCAGATATTTGTATCGGGGATTACTCCTCCCGTGCGTGATAAAACGTTTTCCACACACGTCATGCCCGAAAATGATGCTGACGTGCGTAAATCGCCCGGTTTTACGCACGTCGCCGCGCAAAAATCATTGGCCTTAAACTGAAAGCGGGAACAATGAGTCAGCCTCGTATCGGGTGATTCCGAGCAGTCGACGAATCTGTCCATTAGAGGCGTGATAGTCATAGTGGAGTTTATTCGCTGCATCGACGAGTTGCGATTTGGTCAGTTCTTGTACATTCGCAACCCCATAGGATGTTCGCAACAGTTTTGCCAGTTGTGCAAACAATTCCGAGTCTGTCAAGAACTCTCCGTCATCAAGTTCACATGCAAGTTCGCTATATGCTTCCACGTTTTTGGTCAACATGGAGAAATATTGGTGGGCGTCACGGAACATCGACATTCCCAACTGTATGGAACAATATGAAGAAGGCGCTATCATCCCGTTCGTGACTTGCATCCGTTCAATATTACCTGGTACTCGCCCGTGGAACAATTTCCGTAAGTCAGTATCCTTCAAATCTTTGACATTTTGAAATCCATATTGCTGCGTATTGAAATAATAGGCACCTGTTCCCCATGGATATGAATAAGGTGTATGATCCGGATTAGCGACATAGCCATTTCTGTTGACATAGACGATAGTGTTTCTCAATGTCTTCAAATCATTGATTGTCTTGAGTCGCAACTGGAAACAATCAAATGGTTTCATATAGTGATTTTGACTGAGATAGCGTACAAGTCGTCGCCTGAAAGCCATGAAAAACTCTTTTATCTTCTCTTCTTCCCCGGCCAGGACAATATGAATATGGTTGTTCATTATCTCAAATGCGACAATGACAAGTTCCTGGAACTCAGTGCTGCATCTGGCCATAAGATTCATTGAATAACGGAAATCACTGTCATCCTGAAAAATGACGGGTGTTTCTTTCCCTGGAGTGTAGAGATGCCACCAATTATCGCTGTTATACGAAAACGTGGCTTCGCATTTTGCCTCAGCATCGCGAAAAGAATGTTTTTTCATAATGTTTGTTTTGTGACACGAAGATTATCCGGAATCTCACGCGTCGATTAATACTATATTGGTACGCCAATTTAGCAAATGTTTCCGATAAAACTATTGAGGGCAGCTTATTTTATTCAATTTTCTGTGAATTTGTAAACTCCCGTGCGTGATAAAACGTTTTCCGCGCACGTCATGCCCGAAAATGCTGCTCACGTGCGTGAATCGCCCGGTTTTACGCACGTCGCGGAGATGACTGCCATCTTTGTTTGCCAATTGACACAAATACATTAACTTTGTTAGGCGCGAAGTGTTTAGATCCGCGAAGTGTTTAGATCAAAGGCAGTTGTAATGGAAAGTGGAAATTTCGAGTTGAATGTTGCCAGATTCATTGTAGAGAAGACGGACATGAGTCTGTTTCTTACCGGCAAAGCGGGGACGGGCAAGACCACGTTCCTGCGCGAGGTCGTGCGGAACACGAAAAAGAAATGCATCGTGCTGGCTCCTACGGGAATTGCTGCTGTCAATGCTGGGGCAATGACCATCCACTCCTTCTTTCAGTTCGGACTCGGGCCATTCGTGCAGGGAGTCATTGAACCGAAATCTGATTTTCGGATCAACAAGTCGAAATTGGAACTGATCCGTAACCTCCAGCTGCTGATAATCGATGAAGTGTCGATGGTCCGCGCGGATTTGATGGACCACATTGACGTGGAACTCAGGCGCATCCGCCGCAACAGCAAGCCTTTCGGCGGGGTGCAACTTCTCCTGATCGGCGACCTGCAGCAGCTGCCGCCTATTGCTCACGGCAGTGAAGACGACCTGCTGAGACAATATTACAAGACATTGTATTTCTTCAGCAGCGCTGCACTTAAAAGCATGAAATACAGCTGCATAGAACTGAAAAACGTATATCGCCAGACGGACAGGCATTTCATAGACATCCTGAACCATGCCAGAGAATGCACATTGACATATCAGGATATTGCCGACCTGAACGACCGGTTCATTCCGGGATTTTCACCGAAACCGGAAGAGGGGTACATCAGGCTGATGACGCATAACCGCCAGGTAGACAATATCAATGAAACGGAATTGTCAAAGCTTGACTGCCACGCATATACGTTCGAGGCAGCCGTAACGGGAACATTTCCGGAAGAGTCCTTTCCGACGGCAAACAGCCTGACATTGAAAAAAGGTGCCCAGGTAATGTTCATCAAGAATGACCCTGAACGGCGTTTTATCAATGGTACACTGGGAGAAGTCAGAAGCATTGACAAGAACAGCATTGCCGTAAGGCTGGCAGAGTCGGGGAAGACGATTGATGTGGAGCCGATGGAATGGCAGAATATCCGCTACCAGTTCGACGAGGAGAGCAAGGAGATATCATCCAAACAGATAGGCCGTTTCAAGCAGTATCCGCTGAAGGCAGCATGGGCGATAACAATACACAAGAGTCAGGGACTTACATTCGACAAGGCCATCGTCGATGTGCACGCTGCATTTTCACCCGGCCAGGCTTACGTGGCGCTGAGCCGTTGCCGCACCTTGGATGGGCTGGTCCTGAGTGCTCCGATTTGCGCTTCGGTTTTCAGAAAGGACAATGCCGTGGATGCGTTTCTCAGCTACATTTACTGCCCGGTGGAAGAGCTCGCGTTTTCTTCCGGCTATGAGTATTTCGAGTACGAGAAAAAGCCTGAGCCAGAAGAGGTTGCGCCGACGGCTGAGGTCAATGCAGATAAACGGGAAGTGCCTGTGGAAATCCCTGACACGGCTCTCGCGCGGGAGCTGAAGTCGTGGCGGTTCGAGCGCGCAAAGGAAATCGGCAAGCCCGCCTTTGTTGTCTTTTCAAATGCCGTTTTGGCCGGGATTGCGCATCTGCGTCCCACCACATTGACCGAACTCATGGAGGTGCCGGGGATAGGCCCTTCCAAGCTCAATGCTTATGGCGAGGAGATTGTCAGCATTGTCCAGAGCCATATGGAAGATGATGACCTCGGGCGTGGCGATGACGGTCAGGAAATCAGTCCGGCAGATGATTCCCATGCGCCCAAAAAGGAGAAAAAAGAGGAAATCCGCGATGAGTCCGGCAAGAAACTGAACACTTTTGAATATTCGTATTGGCTTTATAACCAGGGCAATACTGTAGAGCAGATTGCTGAAAAGCGTGGCCTTAATCCCACTACGATTGAAGGTCACCTGGCACGCTACGTGGCTTCCGGAGACCTTGATGTCCACGAGTTTGTAGATGCGGATACCTTGGAGAAAGTGGAAGCATACTGTGTTGAACATCCGGAAGAAAAGGCATTGAAACCGATTTACGAGCATTTCGACGCCAAGATTTCCTACGGTGTCCTCCGCATGGCCATCGCAGCCATCCGGAAAGAATAATTCCCATTTTAGATATCCGTGAATCGCCCATGCGCTTAGATATCCGAGAATCTCCCGTGCGTAAAACCGGGCGATTTACGCACGTCAGCATTATTTTGGGCCATGACGTGAGTGGAAAACGTTTTAACACGCACGGCAGCAGCAAGTCAAGTGGTCTTGTGCGTGGAAAACGTTTTATCTCGCACGGGAGGAGGAATTGGGGCGGTGAAAGAGTACCGGGGATAGAGAGACAGTGTAACATGACTGACCGGAAAAGAGAGATAGCCTGAAAAGAATCCTGAAGATAATGAAGGTTATTTTTTGAATGTTGCTTAACTTTGAGGAAAAGATGATAATTTACGATGTATTACGTCAGCAAAAGATTTGAAGTGTCGGGAGCGCATTATGTGACGACGGACCGACGGACCAAGTGCGAGGAACTCCACGGACATAATTGGATAGTGATAGTGCATTGCAAGTCAATGACTTTGAACGAGGACGGGATGGTTACTGACTTTACGGTCATAAAGCAGAACATCATGTCACGCATTGACCATAAGAACCTCAATGAGGTGCTGCCGTTCAGCCCGACGGCGGAGAATATAGCCAAATGGATATGCGACGAGACCGAAAACTGCTACAAGGTCGAGATTTGGGAGTCCGAGAACAACAAGGCCGTCTACGAAAAAGAATAAGGCTGTCTACGAAATATAAAAGACGAAATAATATAAAAATAAAAAAGGCGGGAAAGTAAGCCGGTTTCTGTGTTGATCTGCCATTTATCTGCGCAACCTACCCCCTGACATCGGGCGGGCAGCCCTCATCTGTCAGTATATTTGGTCTTGCAGGCCCTGGTACCGTACCCGAATGGCATCGCTGACATCCGTCGTGAGCTCTTACCTCGCGTTTTCACCCTCGCCTGCTCCAGTAGATTCTGGGGCAGGCAGTTATTTTCTGTTACGGCTACATAAGATTACTCCCATCTGCGCTTTCCGCAGCAGAGTGCCCTTTCCTGTCCGGACTTTCCTCACCGGCAAAAAAGCCGGCGCGGCAGAAAATCCCGCCTTAAAATTTCACAAATTTAAAACAAACACTTCGGAAAACAAAAGCGATTTACAAACATATTAGAAAATATTGAAATTGCGACCAAAAAAAACGCCCTCCTTCGTTTTCGAAGTGAAAACAATTTACTACCTTTGTGTTTTGAAACGAAACCCAAACTAGTAAACACATTTACATTTATATGGCCGGAATCAACAACAACGAATTTGATGTCATCATAATCGGAGGTGGCATCACCGGAGCCGGTACCGCAAGAGACTGCTCATTGAGAGGACTGAAAGTTCTGCTCATTGAACGGAACGACATTGCGGACGGAGCTACCGGACGAAATCATGGACTGCTGCACAGCGGCGCACGTTACGCCGTAACTGACCAGGAATCAGCATCCGAGTGCATCCAGGAGAACATGATCCTGAAGAAAATCGCCAACCACTGCGTTGACGACACATCCGGGTTCTTCATCACGCTCCCGGAAGACGACCTCGCATATCAGGCAAAATTCGTGGAATCATGTACGAAAGCCGGCATCAAGGCAGAAGTGATAGACCCTAAGGAAGCTATCCGCATGGAGCCTTCAGTAAATCCGGATATCATCGGTGCCGTACGTGTACCTGACGGCTCGGTAGACCCATTCAGACTCTGTTCGTCAAATATAGTGGACGCCAAGTTACACGGAGCCAAAGTATTGGTATACACCGAAGTGACAGGCTTCATCAGAAACCAGGAAAAAATCACGGGCGTAAAAGTCATTGACCACAAGACGGGAGAAACGGCGGAATACCACGCGCCGATCACCGTCAACGCCGGCGGTATCTGGGGACACCATATTGCGGAACTGGCAGGTGCGAAAATCAGCATGTTCCCGGCCAAGGGAGCGCTCCTCATATTCGCTCACAGGGTAAACAGCATCGTGCTCAACCGATGCAGAAAACCGGCCAATGCTGATATCCTCGTTCCGGGCGACACGGTCTGCGTAATCGGAACCACCTCTACCAGAGTACCTTACGAAGAGTGCGACAACATGCACGTAACACCGGACGAAGTCAAGCTTCTGATACAGGAAGGTGAGAAACTGGCGCCATGCCTGAATACCACACGAATTCTCCGCGCATATGCAGGCGTCCGTCCGTTGGTAGCGGCAGAAGGAGACACCAGCGGAAGAAACATCAGCCGAGGCATCGTTCTTTTCGACCATGAAAAACGTGACGGCATCAAGGGATTCATCACGATTACCGGTGGTAAACTGATGACTTACAGACTGATGGCTGAAATGGCTACCGACCTTGTCTGCGAAAAATTAAACGTTGACAAGAAATGCGAGACCCGCACTACTCCGCTGCCGGGTTCCGGTGAAGGCAATGTTCAGGAAGTGTCACAGAAGATATGGACCAAACCATCTACCGTCCAGAAAGCTACGGCGGGACGTGCAGGAAGCATGGCAGCGAAAATCCAATTCAAAACCAGAAAAGAGCAGAGCCTCGTATGCGAATGTGAGGAAGTGCCGGAAAGCGAAGTACAGAATGCCATTGACAATCTCGATGTCCACAATCTGGTAGACCTCCGCAGACGCACACGCGTAGGCATGGGAACATGCCAGGGCGAACTCTGCGCATGCCGCGCGGCGGGACTTCTCAGCAAAGCACACGGCTGCACGGAACGAGCAAAGACAGATTTGGCGAAATTCATGAACGAAAGATGGAAAGGAATGTATCCGGTAGCCTGGGGCGAAACATTGCGCGAGGCAGAATTCACAGCATGGGTATATTCCGAATGCCTGGGAATAGGTAGCGAAACAGAAACGAACATCAATCCTGACAAACCTGTATTCGAATAAAAATTAAGACATTATGAGATTTGATACTATAATAATAGGTGGCGGTCTTGCCGGACTCGTATGCGGTCTGAGATTACAGGAAGCAGGACAGAAATGCGCCATCGTTTCCGCAGGACAGAATGCCATGCACTTCTTCTCCGGAGGCTTCGGACTTCTGGCCAAACTCCCCGACGGCACCGATGTGGACGCTCCGCTGGCAGCAATACCGTCACTTGACGCAACACATCCTTATGCGAAAATCGGCGCAGAAAACATTGAAAAATACGCGGAAGAGACGAAAAGTTTGTTCTGCACGCTCGGAATCAATGTAGAAGGAACAGCCGAACAGAACAGATACGTCATCTCGGCTTCGGGCGCATTGAAACCGGCATGGCTGACAATCGACGACATCGCATCCGTCAGCGCGAAAGACGAGAAAATCGCTGACAACGCATTGATAGTCAATATTGACGGCTTCCTCGACTTCAACACCTCATTCATCGCCGAATCCTTCGAAAAACGCGGCACCGCTTGCAAAATCACCGCTGTGACGACCGACGAAATCCGCAACCTCAGGCGCAACCCGAGCGAGATGAGAGCGTCCAATATCGCAAGAATCATGGACAATGCCGCTGCGCGTACCACTCTTGTCAATGCCGTTAAAGCTGAGCTGGCGAAAGGGAAATTCGACGCGGTCGTACTTCCGGCTGTCTTCGGTCTCAAGAATCATGAAACCGTCCAGGCTGTACGCGAAGAGCTCGGAATCAAGACATTGTTCATAGGCACATTGCCGCCATCTATCCCGGGCATCCGCTCACAAATGCAGATGAAACGGGCTTTCGAAGCGAAAGGCGGCACATTCCTGATGGGAGACGAAGCCGTGGCTTCAGAAATCAAAGACGGAAAAGTCACAGCCATCAAGACAACCAATCTCGGAGACATTGAACTGACTGCCGACAATTATGTTCTCGCGTCGGGAAGCTATTTCGGACATGGCATAATCGCTGAAATAGACAAAGTTACGGAACCAGTATTCGGAGCCGACGTAATCTTCGACAATGACAGGGGCAACTGGTACGACAAGAATTTCTTCGGCAAGCAGAACTTTATCGGCTTCGGCGTAGCTACGGATGACAAGTTCAATGTCATCAAAAACGGCGAATCCATAAGGAATCTCTATGCGGCAGGCTCCGTTCTCGGAGGATACAATCCACTCCACGAAGGATGCGGCGCAGGCGTTGCAATAATGACAGCATTCTATATATCTGATTCAATACTAGGCAAATAGAACATCATGACAAGCACAAGTGAAAATAATTTCGAGCAGTGCATCAAATGCACGATATGTACGGTATATTGCCCGGTAGTTCCCGTCAATCCTGAATATCCGGGACCTAAACAGGCCGGCCCTGACGGCGAAAGACTCAGATTGAAGAACAGATATTTCTTCGACGAATCATTGAAATATTGCCTGAACTGCAAGCGTTGTGACGTGGCATGCCCGTCCGGCGTGAAGATTTCGGACATCATCCAGGAGGCCAGAATCCAATTCAGCACCAAGAAGCCGAAACTTCGCGACAGGATGCTCGCAAGCACCGATTTCATGGGAACAATGGCAAGTCCGTTCGCACCGATTGTCAATGCGACATTGCATCTGAAGCCTGTGAAGGCTGTTTTGGACGGGGTTCTCGGTATCGACCACCGGAGAACATTCCCGAAATATTCAGGAACGAAATTCGAAAGCTGGTTCAAGAAGAATGCGGCTGCAAAACAGGCGGCATTCAAGAATCAGATCGCTTATTTCCATGGCTGCTATGTGAATTACAACTATCCGCAACTGGGAAAGGATTTCGTCAAAGTCATGAATGCTCTCGGATATGGCGTAAACCTGCTTGACAAGGAAAAATGCTGCGGTGTCGCAATGATTGTCAACGGTCTTGCCGACGGCGCCAGAAAACACGCAAAGCACAATGTTGCAGTCCTGCAGAAAGCGGTCGACAAGAACATGAAAATTCTCACGACTTCGTCGACATGCGTATTGACAATGAGGGACGAATATCCTGATTTGCTGAAAGTTGACAATAGCGGAGTACGGGACAGCCTCGCTCTGGCCACCAAATTCATCTATAGTCTGATCGATTCAGGCAAGGTAAAACTTGCGTTCAAGAAAGACTACAAAGCCAGAATCGCATACCACACACCTTGCCACCTTGAAAGACTCGGATGGGGCGTTTTCTCGACAGCATTGATAAAAATGATACCTGGAGTGGAATTCACGCTTCTTGACAGCAACTGCTGCGGAATTTCAGGAACCTACGGATTCAAGAAAGAGAACTATGACGCTTCACAGGCAATCGGAAAGCCGCTTTTCGACCAGATCGGCAATGTAGCACCGGATTTCGTAGCATGTGACTGCGAGACGTGCAAATGGCAGATAGAGATGTCCACCGGATTCACCGTAAAGAACCCAATCAGCATCCTTGCAGAAGCCCTCGACCTGGAAGCTACTGCTGCGCTCAATCACTAAACGACCGCCGGCATCGCAGCACAGATGGCGTCAGATATCAATTGATGTCCTACTTCATTCGGATGCATGCCGTCGTCGCAGAAAAGACTGGAGAAATCACGGCGTGAGAGGAAACAAGTCGTAATGTCGATCAATCTCACGCCCTCCTGTGCTGCAATGCGATACAGCTCCAAGTTATACATCTCATGCCAATTTCCAATCGTATTCACACTGCCACCAAGCCATTGAAGCACATTGTTTTTCTTTTCTGCGCAGAAACCTGAACAGATATAGGAATAAAACTTCATGGAATCGATAGGCGGAAGGGAAAGCATGACCGGAATGCAACCATATTCCCTTACCTTGTCAATCAATGTTTCATAGGTAGAACGGAACATCTCAAGCGTGGTCTGCGGGGCATGGTCCTCATCCGGCCTCTCCGCAACGGCATTCCAATCATGATTGCAATCGTTGCCTCCGAACTCAAGGAAGGCATAACGGGAATCTGCAATCTGCTTCACATGTCTGGAAACATCCCTCACACCGCCAGTAACGGTATTTCCGAAACGTCCATAATTCTCTATGGAAACCCCCATACGTTTGGCGCAAAGAGACGCGAAGCCCGCATCTGAAATCACATAACGGTTCCTGCCAAGATCTTCTATATTTTTACCGGTAATGATTCCCTTCATGACGGAATCACCGAATGAAATTATACCATTTTTTCTCATAACACAATTGTTACTTAAACACAACCCAATAATAATGCTTCAATTTCCGAAGCTGCGTTGCAAAAGTAGGCAAGCACATGAACTCAGGGAAATAAAGGTGATAACGACACATGATTTGTGACTAAAGCCGCATTTTAGTGACAAAAATTTGTATACAGTGACGAAAAAAGACTATTTTTGCATTCGTCACAACATTTAGAGATGAACGATATTAACGAAATATTCAGAAAATTCTGGCCGCAGACGGTGCACATCATCGCTGTACCGGCATTTTTCTTCAGTTTCATGATGATATACATGCCGTTCGGGGCGTCAGAATATCTGGGGTCAATGAAGCTGGGATATCCGTTCCAGCTCGCCATGCTATCCTGCATAATAGCGGCAAGTGAAGGACTGACAAGGAGTATCCTCTACATTTTCCGAAAGAAGATCAACCGTACGGGATACTTGTTCTGGTGCCTGATGGACATGGCATTCGCATCACTTTTCATGGGCCTGTACATCTGCCTGATGAAAAGAGCCTCAATCCCCTATTTCAATGCCGTTGCCTGGGCATTCGGGACAATGACATTGACAGCAGTCTACCCATACGTGGTAATTTATCTTGCCCTACTGGCCCATCACAGAAAAAAACAGCTGGAACAAGCAGAAGAAGGTCCGGACGACAGAATCAGGTTCTACGATTCCAGAAAAATGCTGAAACTAGTGGTAAACGTATCATCCATCTATTATATAAGCGCAGATGAAAACTACGTAAACATACATTACAGCGAAGACGGAAAGACGAAGAAATACGTGCTGAGGGCATCCATGAAGAGCATTGAAACCCTATGCGCCAAGAATTCACTGGTTCGCTGCCACAGGTCATATTTCGTGAACCCTTCTCACATAAAAATGCTGAGGAAAGACGAAAACGGACTGGTATTTGCAGACATTGACACTCCGGAAACGACAAGCGTTCCGGTGACGAAAAGATATTATGCCAATGTCACCAACTTGCTGTAAAAGAGAAATAGACAATCAATAACATCATGGTCAAGCATATCATTTTATGGACTCTGAAGGACAGCCTGTCCGAGGAAGAGAAAATCCAAATCAAGAAATCCATCAAGGAAGGACTGGAATCATTGCAAGGTGTAGTTCCGGGACTGACAGACATAAAAGTCCAGATTGACGGCCGCCTGTCATCTTCAAATGCCGACCTCATGCTGGAGTGCACATTGGAGTCAGAAGAAGCGCTCAAAGGCTATGCTGTCCACCCGGCCCATGTCGCCATTGCAAACAGCAGAGTACGTCCTTTTACCGCGATAAGGTCTTGTCTGGACTTCACGATATAGCCTATTTCATTCTTGCCTTAATTCTTTTCCGCAATCCGGAAGAAAGAGAAACCGGATAATCCGCGTCGGAACGATCCAGCCATTTCAAGGCCAGCTCATTGTCCCCCATCATATAACATCCGAGGGCAATATTATACTCAGCACACGAACGCCGCATAAGATTATTGGTATCGACCAATGTCATCCATGATTCGACAGCATCATGCCATCTGAAATTATATGCGGCTTCCGATGCTGTATTCCAAGCTTCAGGAGAATCGAAATAAATCACCGTATACTGCTCGGACTTCCATGTCGGCATGAAAATCTTGGATGACAATGTACCAGCCTGCTCTGCCTGCAATGCAAGTTTAGGCCAAAGCATGTCTGCCACATCCGCCCTGGAAGTATAAACGTCAGCAGCAAGTGAGCCGCTCAGGTTCCGGCTTCCCCGCCAGGTATAGACAGTATCGACCTTTCCCATTGAATCATAGGCATATAAAGTCAATGTCAAAGGCACGGATGCATTATAGTAAACGGCAGTATCGGCAGGTGAATACTCTTTTTCGGAAACAGAGACATTGCCGAAATCCGGCGCATCGAACAAGAAAACTACATCATCGCCCGTCGACATCACGATGTTCACAAGCGAATCAGCCGTCCCGTAATTGCCTGACGGATTTTTCTTCATCGAATAGACATTGACAGCCTTCTCACCGGAGAAATACTCTCGCTCCAACGCCGACGCAAAGCCGCTTACAAGATAAGAATTGAAAACCGAATCTTTCCCGGCATTGTCCTCAAGGCAGACCACGGCAATGGACTTGCCAGTCAGGTCAATTCCCGCCTTTGAAGGGTGCCTCATCTCCACATTCAGGCTGAACGCCTGCGGAGCGCATGAAGTCAAAATGCTTACTACCACGGCAGCAGCCAATGACAATGTCGTAGAAATAAACGGTTTCATAATCTATTCATTTTAAATACATTCACCCAAGAGATCGTAATCACCGGCCTGGATTATCCGGACATTCATAAACCGCCCGACCATTTCTTCCGGCTCGGATTTCATCTTTTCACGATCATAGCGGACGAGAATTTCTCCGTCCACCTCAGGACTTTCGAACTCGCTGCGGCATACGAATACACCGTCATTGTAATCATCTATGAGAACCTTGGTTTCCGTCCCGATACGGCTGTTGTTGAAAGCAAATGATATACCACTCTGGAGTTCCATCAGCTTTTTCAGACGAGATTTCTTCGTCCGTTCAGGTACATCGTTCTTGAAATTGAGGGCATCGAATGTTCCCTCCTCTTCAGAATAAGTGAATGCACCCAATCTTTCGAACTTCGCATCTTTCACGAAATCAAGCAGTTCCTTAAATTCTGCCTGTCCTTCGCCAGGATGTCCGACAATCATAGTGGTTCTCAATACGATACCCGGAACCTTCTCCCTCATCTTACGGATCAATGCCCGTGTCCATGCCCCATCCACATGACGGTGCATCATGTCCAGCACCTTGTCAGCGACATGTTGCAGAGGAATATCCATATATCGGCACACCTTGGGATTGTTAGCCATCTGGTCCAGCACATCCTCCGGAAAATCAGCCGGATACGAGTAATGGATTCTTATCCACTCTATACCTTCCACTTCCGAAAGTCTCTGGAGCAGTTCCCCCAATGCACGCTTATGATAGAGATCCAGGCCATAATATGTCGTATCCTGTGCAATCAGGACAAGTTCCTTGACTCCACCTGCGGCAAGACGCCTCGCCTCTTCCATCAAATCCTCGACAGGAACCGAGCGATGAGCCCCGCGGATGAACGGTATGGCACAATATGAACATCTCCTGTCACACCCCTCCGAAATCTTGAGATAGGCATAAGGGAGTTTCTTTCCTGAAAGGACGCGCTCATACCGGCGCGCAGGATTCATTTTGGAACCAAGAGCATTGACCACGGGGGCAATGTCCCTGGCACCGAACCACTCGTCGACTTCAGGTATCAGGTCCGGCATTTCCGTACTATAACGCTGGGAAAGACAGCCGAAGACAAATATCTTCCCTATCTTTCCCTGCTTTTTACGTTCAACCGCTTCAAGAATTGCTTGTATGGATTCCTCCTTGGCATCGCCGATGAATCCGCATGTATTAAGCAGCAGATAATCAACATCTTGCTCGTTACCGGAAGGCAGAATGCAGAAATCATCCTTCACCTGTGCCAGAAGATGTTCGGTATCGACATCATTCTTGGAGCAGCCGAGAGTAATGACCTGTAATGTTTTCTGTTCAGGCATATTACTCGTTTACCTTATCTTCTTCTTTAGTCTCTTCAGATGCAGCCTCACCCTCATTGCCCTCTTCAAAATCCAGAGAAGCGAAATTCTTCAATTCATTGTACCAATCAACGACTTTCTTCATGTGAGACACATAGAAACGGTCACCGTCATAGTTAGGGATAGCCTTGAGGAACAATGCTTTAAGCTCGTCAGCAGAAGCCTTTGAAGTAGGAGCATCAGCCTCACCGAGAGCATCGTGAAGTTTCTGGAATACCTCCTGAAGCTTCATTTCACCTTCGCTTGTATAGATGGAGATATCTGCAAGAGTAGTGATTCTGCTCTTCATGTCGAAACAAGTTCTGCGCTTGTCGCTCAACGCTTCAACTATCGCTCCGTTACGAGCCTGAGCAATGTAATTGAACAGACCATGCTGGCCTGAAACTGAAAGAATTCTTGCGAGATCAGTTTTCATAATCCTATAAACTTTAATTAATTACTATGTTTCAATATTTCTCCGAACACCTTGTCCGCCTCTGCGGCAAGTTCGTCCGTCGTACCGTTATTGTATATCACATAATCAGCCTTGGACAAATCCAGATGCTGATTCTTAATTCTCTTCATAATCGCCGCAGCATCACAAGCATCTCTGTCACAAGCTCTTGCAATCCTGATATTTTCATCGGCATCCACCATCACCGCCACATCATAAGACCCTGCAAAAAGGGGCTTGTCCAATGCAATCGCGGATTCCATGCACACAAAAGGCCTGTTTCCGGCATAACCGCACCACGAGTTCCCGCCCGACACATGCTCACGCCAATCAATGAAATCCTTCAGCACCGCCGGATGCACGATACCCTCCAGCTTCTCAAGTTTGCTCCTGTCAGCGAACACCAATGATGCCAATGCCTTACGGTCGAACCTGCCGTTCCCATCCCTCAGGCAAACCCCGAACAGGCTCTCGACTGCCTCACCCATTTCACTGTCGTACAATGCTTTGGCCCGGCTGTCGCTATCATAAACAGGCACGCCCCTGCTCTCCAGATACCGGGACAATACGGATTTTCCGCTCCCGATTCCACCGGTAATGAGTATCGTCAATGCCTTTTTCATTTCACACTCTCCACGCAATCGAAAATCTGCGGTTCAACGGTATATCCGATGACACCGGAAGGTATCGAATCCAGACGAGGAAGGCACTGGCCTTCCAGAGATGAAATAAAGTCCTGGTAATCAACGGACAGCCTCACCTTTTCCGATGGATCATGACTGACAGGGAAAGCGCAGCGGAACCGCACCGTGGCTGTGGACGGATAGACTATAAGGTTGTGACCCTTAGGGACATTGTCAGTATAGACAGGCAACGTCTTGCAGATTTCGACATAACGGGCCACAGGCATACTGTAAGTCACGGTAGCGTCGGAAATACGGACACCCTTGATCTTGTCCAGTCTGGCCTGCCCGTGAACGGACGCAGTCAAGTCATTCAACCTGAGAGATTCAGTAAACACCTTGTCAATGCTTGCGAGGTGGAACGGCTCTCCATATATCGTGACAGAATCAGGTGAAATCCGGATATCGCCGGCATTGATATGCTGAGGTGCGAAACTCAGCGAATATACCGGATAGACAGGCACCCTCTTATGGTTCTCGAAAGGAAACCTGAACATCAACGTATCAGTGAGGATCGCCTCAATCTTGACGCCGTTTCCAAGAATCTGCGAGGCATACCGGTTCAAGTCATCACCCGTAACATAATAAAGTTCTTCACCTTTCGGGTGCATGTCCGTAGAATTGAACGATACGGGCACGGGGTCTCTCTTTTCAGAACCTGCCAGGTAAATAAGTCCGAATCCCCTGGCCCGGCAACGCGCCAGCACCACCGTAGAATTTGATGACATATCTGCATGACCGCTGATATCGCAACGAGCTTGAACAGGGACACGGACAACTTCAGAATAATTCAATGAAAGATTGTGAATCAGCCATATACCATAAGCCAGCAAGAGAGAGACGACAAATATCTTCGCATCTCTCCCGCTGATATTCAATCTCTTGGATATTTTTCCGAACAAGTCACGCATAGCCCGGAATCAGTTTGACTGAAACTGCCAGACGACAGCCTCTTACTGCTGCTGTGTTTCAGAGAAATCCTTTACAAGAGAATTTCTGTCAACTTTAAGCTTGGTGTCGCCATCAACCTTGATAAGCACGGTCCTGTCCTTGATTTCATCTACAGTACCGTAGATGCCGCCGATCGTGACAACTTTGTCGCCCTTCTTCAGTGCGTTACGGAATTTCTCAAGTTCCTTCTGCTGCTTGCGCTGCGGACGGATCATGAAGAACCACATGACTACGAAGATAAGGATGAGCATCACCCACATTGACCAGCCGCCGCCCTGAGGTGCAGGCTGAGTCTGAAGAATAAATGTAAGAATATTCATTTCAATTCAATTTTATATACAAATATAACAATAAAGCGGCTGCCGTCAAATAGCACTGCCGTCAATTATACGAGTCCCGCGCCCTTCTTGACAATCTTGCCGTCCTCTACCATCTTGGATATCAACTTGTCCAGCAAGCCATTGACAAAAGAACTGCTCTTCGGAAGACTATAGCATTTGGAAATTTCCACATACTCGTTCATGGTCACTTTCAGAGGAATCTCAGGAAAACTCTCAGCCTCGGCAAGTCCAAGCGCCACCAAGGCGATATCTGAAGAATTCAATCTATCTGATTCCCAGCCTTTTACCGACTCGGAAATCATCTTGAAATATCCCTCATAACCGGCGAAGGCGTTTTTCAGAAGCCTGGTTACGAACACCTTGTCGCTTTGCACGTCGGCAGCAGGATTTTTCTTCTTGAGCATATCACTCTGATACAGTTCCGGAAGGCGCCAGCCATGGCCGGCAGCGAAATCTTCCATCGTACGGCAGCAGAATGTCAATGAATATGCAAGATCGTCGATCCAGTAAATTGACTTGTCCTCAAGTATTGCAGCAAGATGCCCGTTATCAACAAATTCGTTTTCAAATATCTTTATGAAAAGCTTGCAGTCTTCCTTCAGAGAACGTGTCTCGGACGCCATGTAACGCTGGAAATACGGCTTCTCTTTCATAGAATCAAGCACAGACTTGATCAACATGTCGTATGGCTGCCATGAAAGCCCCTTGCGGGCAAGAAGCTTCTGAAAATCAGGATCATTGTCCAGAATAGGAGCCACTTGGTTCTCCACGAATTTCATATTCGGGTCGAGATCCTCTTCCGTCGGATTGAACTTGGTCTTCGCCATCTCGATGCGGTCGTGCGCTTCCTTGGTAAGCGGTGATATGATGGCAAGCATGAACAGATATAAATCACGTGTCGCTTCGCATGAACGGTCCAGTTCATACATTGCATCATCAAGTGTCATCTTTCCGGTCACAGCATATCCATACAGCACCTTGAAAGCCTTCATTCTCAAAATTCTTCTCCCTAACATACTCTGATTTTCTCAAAAATTTCTCAAAGATACTACCATTTTTCAGAATTATTCTTAAATTTGGTAAATAAATTAAATTTGTAGGGAGTTATGTACAACGACGATTATGATCGCTCCGGGGACGAGATTTATTCAAAACCCGTAAGAGCAGGTAAGAGAACCTATTTCTTCGATGTCAAATCGACTAAGGGAAACAATGACTTTTACCTTACAATCACAGAAAGCAAGAGAAAAATCGAGCAGGACGGACGTTACGTCTACGACAAACATAAGATTTTCCTTTATAAGGAGGATTTCGAGAAGTTTGCTGAAGGACTCGAAGATGCAGTCAAGTACATTAAGGCAAGACTTAATGGATCACCTGAGGCTGCCGTCAAGGGAGAGCCCGCACCTGAGGATGTCGAGATATCTGCAGAGGACAAAGATATTTTCTAATCCCATTCTGCTTGAAAACCAACCGAACGGCTGACCGGAGATGACCGGCCAGCCGTTTTGTTTTATCGGTCAAAATCGTTACATTTGGAAAATATTATATAATATAGGAGAATATGACCTCAATATTACTAAAAAATATCAATTGCAACGGAATCCTGTCCGACATCTACATTGAAGGCTCCAGGATCAAACGGATAATGCCGGCAGGCAGCGCCGGACATGAAGGAGAATGCCGGATCGCATCAGGCGTAGAAGTCATGGACTGCGAGGGAAAGACTGCCATGCCGGGATTCATCAACATGCATACACATGCCGCAATGTCCCTCATGCGCGGAACAGAAGAAGACGTCGTATTTTCTGACTGGATTCAGAAAATCTGGGAAATGGAAAAGAGCATTGACGAAGAATTCGTATACTGGGGGACGAAAGTCGCCTGCCTTGAAATGATCAAGACCGGCACGACCACTTTCAATGACCAGTATTGGTACTCCCCTGCCGCCAGACGCGCTGCCGCCGAAATGGGCATCAGGCCCGTAGTTTCATACGTCGCGCTCGACCACAATGACCACGAAGCCTGCGAGCTGCAGAAAGAAAAAATCGCACAGGCATACGAAAATTCATTGTCAATGAAGGACGGCGGGATGTTCGAGACGGCATTCCACGCGATTTATTCCACCAGCGAAGAATTGATGCTCTGGGTATCGGATTTCGCAAAAAAACATAACCTCAAGCTGCACATTCACCTTAGCGAGACCGAGAAGGAAGTCAATGACTGCAAGGAACTTCACGGAGGGCTGACCCCTGTGGAATATCTCGACAGGCTTGGAATCCTGAATTCCGACGTGATCGCCGCACATACATTGTGGCTGACGGATAATGACATTGAAATCCTCGGAAAGCGCAAGGTGAACTGCGTTCACAACATCAACTCCAACACCAAGCTGGCATCCGGTTATAAATTCAAATACAATGAGTTACGTGATGCCGGAGCGAACGTATGCCTCGGAACAGACGGATGTGCGTCATCCAACAATCTGGACATGCTGGAAACCATGAAGACATCAGCATTGTTCCAGAAAGCCTGGAGAAACGACCCGAAGGCATTGCCTCTGCAGGAGCTCATTGAACTGGCGACAGTCAACGGCGCGAAAGCATTGGGGCTGGACACCGGCATGCTGGAAGAGGGAAAAATCGCGGACATCATCATTGTCAATACGGAAAACTCGTTCTTCATGTCACCGGGAAATTTCCTGTCGAATTTCATCTATTCGGCTCATAGCGACTGCATTGAATATATGATTGCGAACGGAAAATTCGTGATGAGAAACAGGAAAGTGAAAGACGAGGCGCAGATTATCGCAAATGCGAAGGAACAACTTATAAAAATCACTCACTAATATCATATAAATATGGATCCAAGAGCAGAAAGAATTTTCAAGGCTGCTGACTTCGTGAAAGAGCGCCTTGACGGGAAAGTCCCTGTTGCAGGTATTGTACTGGGAAGCGGTCTCGGTAAACTTGCGGACAAGATAGAAAATCCTATTGTTATTCATTATAAGGACATTCCGGGCTTCCCTGTGTCGACCGCCATCGGACACAAGGGAAACTTCATCGCCGGTGAACTCGGAGGGAAGTTCGTAATTGCAATGCAGGGAAGGCTTCACTATTACGAGGGCTACCCGATGGAATTGGTAACATTGCCTATCCGCGTAATGAAAGTATTGGGTATCAGCTACTTGTTTGTTTCCAATGCAGCCGGGGGAATCAATTTCGATTTCCGCGTAGGCGACCTCATGATCATCAAGGACCACATCAACATGCTGCCTAATCCGCTGATCGGACCTAATCTGGACGACTTCGGACCGAGATTCCCGGACATGACCCACCCTTACGATGCGAAACTGATTGCCAAAGCTAAGGAAATCGCTGCTGCCGAGGGCATTGAGCTGCGCGAAGGTGTTTACATTTCAGGCACGGGCCCATCTTACGAGACCCCTGCTGAATGGCATTTCTTCAGGACAATCGGCGCCGATGCCGCAGGAATGAGCACGGTTCCGGAAGTAATCGTGGCAAGACATTCGGAAATTCCTGTATTCGGAATGTCGGTAATTACCAATGCCGCACAGAAGGAATTTGCCGCCGATTACAAGAATGACGGAGACGATGTGGTGAGAGCCGCTGATGCCGCTGCCGACAAGATGACATTGATATTCGCGAAAATTATTGAATCTCTTTAAATGGATTTCGGTTTCATAAGAGTAGCTGCCGCCGTGCCGAGAGTCAAGGTCGCAGACGTGGATGCTAATGTCGAAGAGATGTGTAAGCTCGTGGAACAGGCTGAAAATGAAGATGTTTCCATTATTGCCTTTCCAGAGTTGTCCGTGACAGGATACACGTGCGGCGACCTTTTCGGTCAGGAGCTTCTGATCCGGAAGGCAGAGGAAGGCATTAAAAAACTGAAGGCATTCTCCAGAGGGAAGAAAGTCACCATCGTAGCCGGTGTACCGGTGAGGGTCAATGCTTCCCTCTATAATTGCGCCGCAGTGATCAGCAATGGTTCGCTGCGCGGAATCGTGCCGAAGATTCATCTCCCGTCATATAACGAGTTCTACGAAACACGCTGGTTTTCAAGCGGTTCCGACTTTTTATACAAAGCCGACACCGCAATGTCACCGGTTTATGACGACGCGAAGAATTGCAGCACGCCGATGGCCGGCGCAGAAATAGAATACGCGGGTTTCAAGGTCAATGTCTACCCGAACATGCTTTTCCAGGTAGGAAAAAGCACTTTCGCCGTGGAAATATGCGAAGACTTGTGGACTCCGATACCACCTTCATCTCATCATGCGCTTGCGGGAGCCGACATCATCGTCAATCTTTCCGCCAGCAATGAAATCCTGATGAAGCATCAGTATCGCAAATCCATCATCAGCCAACTGACTTACCGTACCATTTCCGCATACATTTACAGTTCATGCGGTTATGGAGAATCCACACAGGATCTGGTCTATGCCGGTTCCTCACTGATTTACGAAAACGGATTCCTGATGGCTGAGAACGAACGTTTCACATTGGGTTCCAGCATGATAACGGCTGACATTGATGTAGAAAAGCTGAAGACACTGAGACAGAAGACGACTACCTTCCATACGGTATCTCCGGATGGCACCACTGATGGCACCGATGCCAGAAGATATGTAAGGATGCCTGCCGGCAATGGTGCGTCTACGGACTTCGAAAAAGAACTCAGAAGAGAAATCGAAGCTCATCCATTCGTGCCGGACGTTATGGCAGAACGTGACGAGCGATGCAGGGAAATAACTGATATTCAGGTAATGGGACTTGCCACGCGTCTTGCACATATCAATTCCAGGACTGCCATTATCGGTATTTCAGGAGGATTGGACAGCACATTGGCCCTGCTGGTTACCGTTCTTGCATTCGACAAGCTCGGCTGGGACAGGAAACGCATAATCGGCATAACCATGCCAGGCCTCGGAACCACGGTCAGAACGCATTCGAATGCGACCGACCTGATGGAGGCGCTTGGGGTCACGGCTATGGAGATTCCTATCGGAAAAGCTGTGGCGCAGCACTTTGAGGATATCGGACATGACCCTGCAGTCCAAGATGTCACCTACGAAAACTCCCAGGCACGGGAAAGGACGCAGATACTTATGGATGTCGCAAACAAGGAAAACGGCATCGTCGTGGGTACAGGCGACCTGTCAGAATCGGCTCTGGGCTGGGCTACTTACAACGGCGACCACATGTCGATGTATTCCGTAAATGCCGGCATCCCCAAGACATTGGTCAAATATCTTGTCGGATGGGCTGCAGAGAATCATTTCGGCGAGAAGGGAGGACTGGGCGAAAGGACTGTGCATGAGATACTGATGGATATCATTGACACACCTATCAGTCCTGAATTGAAACCTGCTGACGAGAACGGCGACATTGCACAAAAAACGGAAGATCTCGTAGGCCCTTACGAGCTGCACGATTTCTTCCTTTACAATATCTTCCGTTTCGGTTTTGCTCCGTCGAAAGTCTATTTCCTTGCCAGGAAAGCATTCTCCGGTGTTTATGACGACAGCACCATACTGAAATGGCTCGACACTTTCGTAAGAAGATTTTTCGCCCAGCAGTTCAAGCGGTCTTGCTTGCCGGATTGTCCGAAAGTCGGCTCTGTGTCATTGTCCCCTAGGGGCGACTGGAGAATGCCTTCAGATGCATGGAGAACGATGTTTCTTAAAGACCTTGACGGGCTGCGTTAAGAATCACCTCTGAAAGAGTAGGATGCGGGTGCACAATTTTTCTGATATCATCCACGGTTCCCTTTTTGTTCATCAAAACGGTAATTTCCTGGATGATGTCAGAGGCGTGCGCTCCCATGATGTGGCAACCGAGAATCTGGCCCGGAATGAAGTCACTCCCCTCGTCTGCTGCGATAATCTTGCAGTAGCCTTCCGGAGCATCCATTGCCAAAGCCTTTCCATTGGCGCGATACATTGATTTCAAGCACTTTACCTTAATGCCTGTCTCTTTGCAGGTATCCTCGGTCATGCCGACTGTAGCCACTTCAGGAGTCGTGAAGACAGCTGACGGAATGATGTCCAGGTCAATGCCGTCTTTCAGCGGACATTCAGGAACGATGCCGGAAGCTTCCGCCATCATGGTGTTCAATGCCCTCTCACCCTCTGCCGAAGCAACATGTGCCAGCATCATACCGCCACGGACATCGCCGACAGCGAAAATATGCGGCACGGAAGTCCTCATATTCGCGTCAGTTACAATGCCCTTAGGCGTAAACTCGATGCCCGCGTCAGCAAGGTTCAATGTATCTACGGCCGGACGACGTCCCACAGCCATCAAGACATTGTCCGCCAGGACTTTGCATTCCTTGTCCTTTTTAAGGAATGTAACCTGGAGACCTTCTTCAGTCTTCTCAATGGCCTGAACCTGGGCAGCAGTTTCAATATTGATTCCACGTTTGCCGAGTGCCTGTTTAAGTCTCTTCGCCATATCCGTATCGAAACGGGGAAGGACATCCTTGCAATACTCAAGCACAGTCACTTCGGAACCGAAACTGCTGAATACTGAAGCGAACTCCAGTCCAATAACGCCGGCGCCGATGACGCATAGACGCTGAGGCACATGGTCAATATTGAGAATCTCGCGGGAGGTAATCACGCCCTCGAGATCCGTTCCAGGAATAGGAAGCATGGCAGATTGGGAACCTGTCGCAATGATAATATAATCAGAGCTGATTTCCGAAGTGCTGCCATCCTCTGCCTGAACCGCTACAGTGTGGTTGTCCTTGAAAGAAGCCTTGCCATATACCAGGTGTATCAGCTTGTTCTTCAGCAAGAACTCGATACCGCCGCGAAGCTGGGAAACGACTTCATCCTTGCGTGCCATGGCGCCGCCGATATCGAACTTGAAGTCACCCGTTTCAACACCGAACTTGCCGGCATTGCGCAGATCTTCAAGCACTTCAGCATTGCGGCATAGTGCCTTGGTAGGGATACAGCCTTCGTTCAGGCAAGTTCCGCCGACAGGACCGGAAGAAACAATATAAACCTCTATACCTTTGGCTGCGGCAGCCACGGCAGTCTCATAACCACCGGGCCCCGCGCCTATAATTGTCAATGTCATATAGCAACTTGTTTACGCATCAGCATATTTGAGAATCGGCTGACGTGCAGCACGTGTCTCATCCGGACGGCTGATCGGAGTATTGTGAGGTGCACCCTTCAGATAATCAGGGTTCTCGGCAGCTTCAGCCGCGATCTTCCTCATCACTTCGACAAATGCATCGATGGTCTCCTTCGACTCAGTCTCCGTAGGCTCAATCATGATAGCCTGGTGGAAGAGCAGAGGAAAGTAGATTGTCGGAGCATGGAAGCCATAGTCCAGCAGACGTTTTGCAACATCCAATGTTGTGGCGCCTGAATGTTCCTCACCCGGACGTGCACCATCATTGACAAGACCGTCGAAGACAAATTCGTGCTTGCAGATTGAAGGAATCGGCAGCTTGTAGCAGTCTTTCAGACACTCTTTCACATAGTTGGCAGCCATTGTCGCGAATTTGCCTGCGAAACGGATGTGCTGTTTTCCGAGTGAAAGGATGTAAGCATAGGCACGGAGAATTACTCCGAAGTTGCCCATGAATGCTGATACCTGACCTGCTGATTCCGCATTGTCGGCAGAAATCTCAAATTTGCCGTCAGCTGTCTTGACAACGTGAGGTACAGGGAGATAAGGCACGAGATGAGCTGCCACGCCGACAGGACCTGAGCCAGGACCGCCGCCGCCATGAGGGGTAGAGAATGTCTTGTGCAAGTTCAAGTGCATGATATCGAATCCCATGTCGCCAGGACGTACCACACCGAGAAGCGGGTTCATGTTCGCTCCGTCATAATAGAGCAATCCGCCGCAGCCGTGTACGAGGGATGCAATCTCGCCAATCTCTTTCTCGAACAATCCCAATGTGTTAGGGTTGGTCATCATGATACCGGCGATGTCATCTCCCAGAAGCGGTTTCAAGTCAGCCACGTCGATAAGACCTGATGCATTGGACTTCACGACCACGACTTCCAGGCCGCAGACCGCAGCACTGGCAGGATTGGTTCCATGAGCACTGTCAGGAACAATGACTTTCGTCCTCTTGGTGTCACCATGGAGAAGATGATACTGTCTCATAATCATGAGACCGGTCAATTCGCCATGTGCACCGGCACAAGGGTTGAATGTAAATCCGGCCATTCCGGTTATGGCGGACAGGGATTTCTCCATGTTGTAATAAACCTCGAGAGCACCTTGTACGGTAGATTCCGGCTGAAGAGGATGAAGTCCGAGGAAGCCCGGCATTGCTGCGATTTCCTCATTGATCTTAGGGTTGTACTTCATCGTACAGCTTCCGAGAGGATAGAATCCGGTATCAACGCCGAAGTTCATCTGCGAAAGATTGGTATAGTGTCTTACGACATCCACCTCACTGACCTCAGGAAGTCCGAGAGCGGACTTACGGGCCAATGACTCAGGCATTTCCGCTGCTTTCCCGAATTCGTTTTCAGGAAGAGAATAGCCAGAACGTCCAGGTTTGGACAATTCGAATATAAGTTTATCGTAATATTTCATGACTAGATCCTCCCGATAACTTCTATTAATGAATCAACCTCGGCTTTCGTGCGTTTTTCAGTCACGCAGAAGCTGACATAACCCTCTTCCGTTTCAAGAGCGGAGAAAATGCCTGCATCCAGGAGAGCGGCCTGTAGTTTCTCTACAGGCACGAGCGGTTTCAACACGAATTCCTTCAGGAACGGCTTGTCGAAAACTTTCTCGAATTTTCCTGTCTGAAGAAGCCTGTCATAGAGATAATGTGCTCCGGCAGATGAAAGTTCATTCACCTTGCGCAAGCCCTCAGCTCCCATAAGTGACATGTATATAGTCACATACAATGCCATCAAACTCTGGTTCGAGCAGATGTTGCTGGTAGCTTTCTCTCTTCTGATATGCTGTTCCCTCGCCTGAAGCGTAAGCACGAAGCAGCGTCTTCCTTCTGCATCTTCGGTCTGTCCTACAATACGTCCCGGCATCTTGCGCACATAGTCATTGCGGCAAGCCATGAAGCCTACGTACGGACCGCCGAAAGAAATAGGAATACCGAGCGTCTGTCCATCACCGACAGCCACGTCGAAGTTCCACTCCGCAGGAGTCTTGACTACTGCAAGAGCCGAAGGGTCGCAATATTCCACGACAATACCTTTCGTCTCATGAACGGCGTCAGCAAAGCCTGTGAAGTCTTCGACAATGCCGAAACGGTTCACAGCCGGTACAATGATGCCGGCAACGTCGCCTGCCTGAAGTTCTTTCTTCAATGATGCCAGAGAGGTCTGGCCGTTTTCAGCTGCAATGTAACCGAGCTGCACGCCATTATACTTGGCGTATGTTTCCACTGTCTTGCGGACATTAGGAAGCAATGTCTCCGAAAGGAGGACCCTGTTCTTGCGTTTCGTGCACGCAACCGCCATTTTCATAGCTTCAGCAGCGGCAGTAGGGCCGTCATACATGGAAGCATTGGAAACGTCCATTCCTGTCAGGGAGCATATCATGCTCTGATATTCAAATATATAGCGGAGTGTTCCCTGTGAAATCTCAGCCTGGTAAGGGGTGTAGGCTGTAAGGAATTCTGAACGTGAACAGATATAAGGAACTACGGATGGGGTGTAATGGTCATACGCACCGGCACCCGCGAAAACCTTGAGCTGTACATTTTTCTTGTCCAGCGACAAGAAGAAATCTCTCACCTGCTGCTCGGACATGGCATCAGGCAAGTCATATTCCTCTTTATATATGAACTTTTCCGGAACATCCGCATAGAGGTCATCCAGGGAGGAGACCCCTATACGGTCCAGCATAGCCCTTATATCATCCTCGGTATGAGGAAAATATGAAAAAGTGGACATGATTGGAATTATTAGTTTGACTTACTGTTATTTCGCAGTCATTGCCTGATAAGCAGCTGCATCCATAAGGCCTTCAAGTTCAGCAGGATCGCTAATTTTAACCTTGATGATCCAGTTCTCATAAGGATCCTGGTTGATAAGTTCAGGAGCGTCCTCAAGAGCCTCATTGTTCTCGATGACAGTTCCGCTTACAGGGCATACAAGGTCGCTGGAAGCCTTCACGCTTTCAAGAGCGCCGAATTCCTCGTCTTTGGAAACCTCGTCATCAGCCTCAGGCATATCAACATATGTGATATCACCCATTTCACTCTGTGCGAAATCTGTTACACCGACAACAGCTACATCACCTTCAACTTTTACCCATTCGTGTGTCTCGCTATAAAGGAGACCTTCAATTACCTTGCTCATAATTATTTAAGTTTAATTTGTTTATTACTTCTTATAGTTTGTCTGATAAAATCTCTTCTTGACTACGATGCCAGGGAACACCTTCTTGCGGATGCGGATGAACACCTGTGTTCCAAGCTTGCTGTATGCGGTCTGCACCATAGCGAAGCAGATGCTCTTGTCCAGAGAGATGGAATGATAACCTGTAGTCACCACGCCTATCTGTGTCCCGTCCTCGGTTTCTACCGGATAAGTAGCCCTAGGAATGGCCTTGTCCTCGATTTCGACACCGACAAGCTTGCGCTCCGTACCCTCAGCCTTCTGGCGTACAAGGACATCCTTTCCGATAAACTCTTCCTTGTCAAGCTTGCAGAACATGCCGAGACCTGCCTCGACAGGAGTAATGGTATCTGAAAGTTCATCACCGTAGAGAGGAAGTCCTGCCTCGAAACGCAATGTATCCCTACATCCGAGTCCGCATGGCACTACGCCTGCATCGAGAAGGATCTTCCAGATTTCCTGTGTGCCTTCAATGGATGTATAAATTTCGAATCCGTCTTCTCCGGTATATCCGGTACGGCTCACTATCATACGGCTGCCTTTCCATTCTGCTTCATAATAAGTGTAGAATTCGAGTCCGGCAGCTTTGGCAAAACCAAGAACTTCCGTGATAACCTTTTCAGCTTCAGGTCCCTGCAATGCAATCTGGCCCCATGTGTCAGATTCATTGACAACCTTCACGTCGAATCCTGCTGTCTGCGCCATAATCCACTCATAGTCCTTGTCAATGTTTGCGGCATTGACCACGAGAAGGAAATGATCAGGCTCGAACTCCCTGTATACGAGAAGATCGTCCACAACTCCTCCATCAGGATGGAGCATCATTCCATAAAGAACCTTGCCTGGCCCGAAGCCGCGGATCTCATTGGTGAAGATGTGATTTACGAATTTTTCCGCATCCGGACCACTTACGAATATTTCTCCCATGTGAGAAACATCGAACATTCCGACCTTGTGGCGGACAGCATTATGCTCATCAGTAATGGATGTGTACTGGATAGGCATCATGAATCCCGCAAAAGGGCTCATTTTGGCACCTAATGCCACATGACTGTCATACAGACAGGTTTTTTTGAGATTTTCCTCCATAGCTTTGTGTTATTGTTATTCATTTTGGTTCAGGCTTCCATGATCCCGAGGAAATCGTCCATGGACAATCCTGATATATAATCTGTCAATTCAATATCTCCGATAGCTTTTCTCAGCGGACCGGCTTCATCCGGAACGCCTTCAAGACGAGATGTCAGCAATTCATCGAGTCCGTCCTTGAGAGGAAAAAAATCTCCGGAAACATGACATTTCCGAATCACTCCCTTATCGATATCCAGGCCGATGACAATCTCACCCGCTCCCGGTATCTTTCCGGAATGACTCACCGAATAAGCATGGTTGCGTCCTTCCAGAAATTCCGGCTTCAGATATTCTGCTTCAATCCCTTCAATTTCAGCGACTTGTTCATCCGTCAGCACGATTGTTTCAATGCCGGCCAGCTTCCCTTCCGCATCGCGGTTTCCACAGAAACATTCCAGAAGGTAGTTCTTGAACTTTTCAATGTCCGCCAACGGACTGCCCGCTGCCTCATATATAGGTTTGAGGTTCGTAACATGCTGACGTACAGACGAAACGCCTTTGCTCTTTATCTTGGCCTCGGAAGGAGTAATCGCTCTTTCCAGTTCATCGAAATCTGTGTTGAAAAGCATTGTCCCGTGAACGATGCTTGATTCCGGCTTCAGGAAAAAGGCATTGCCCGAAACTTTTTTGCCGTCGACCATGATGTCGTTCCTGCCGGATTTCTCCGCATTGATACCGGAAGCCCTCAGGTAGGCGGACAATGTATCCAGATATTCAGAGAAAGTGGAAGCCACGTTAGTGGAATCAGTTATGTATGAAAGCATTATATTGCCTTCATCGGAATAGACGCAGCCTCCACCGCTCTTTCGCCTGAACAGACGTATATCATGCTCCCTGCAATACGGCATATTCACTTCGGCTTCCATCACCTGATTCCGTCCGAAAATGACAGTCGGCTTGACCTGCCAGAAGAAAAATGCGTCTTTCCGGTCCCGGCCGGCCAGCAGAGAAGAGAGATGCGCCGCCACGTATTCCTCCATCGCGAGATAGAATACGAGACGACGCTCTTTATTTTCCGGTAAAGAAATATGTACCATATTGTTACAGCGCAAGTCTGAGTCCAAAGGTAGATTTGACTGAGCTTGCAGGAAGTTTCGAACGGTTGGCTACACGGCAAGCATCCCATTTCGATGCTGCGCTGCCACCTCTCATTATACGGAATTCTCCAGGGAGATTGTAGCATGGATCTGCCTGAGCTTCTTTAGTGTAGTCATAGAAACTGTCCTGACACCATTCCCAAGCATTTCCTGACATATCATAAATTCCAAGTTCATTCGGTCTGAATTCCTTGACATTGAGGACTTCTGAAGATGCATTGTTGAGATATGCTGCAACCTGGCTCACATACATTCCGCCTGCAAACTGGGTATTGAAAGACTTCACGCCACCTCTTGCAGCGAACTCCCACTCTGCTTCTGTAGGGAGACGGAACTTGCGTCCGGTCAATCTGTTGAGTTTGATGATGAAGTTCTGGCAATCATACCAAGACACATTCACGACAGGTTTGTCCAGTTCCTTTTCGCTGTTCTTGTACGGAAGACTGCCCATAACCTCAAGCCAAAGTCCTGCGGTCACCTCGGTCTGTCCGATTTCGAAACCACGTACTGTTACCTCGTGAACAGGGCTTTCATCCTCGCCGGCCATCTTGCCCTGCTCAGATGTAGCACCCATATTGAAAGTACCGCCATTGACGCCGATCATCTTGATGGCGCATTTGCCCACGGTGATGGTCTCATTGGAAGAGACCTCTTCGCGTCCTGCATTCTTATTGACAATGGCAGCGACAACATCCTCAGGGACGGCAGTTTCCGTATTGGCTACAACTCGGAAACCGAGTCCGGGTTTTCTGATATAAGAGCTTTCGCTGTCACGTGATTTGCGTGTACGGGCCACCTTGAAGTCATTCTTCGCCACATACAAAGGATTCTGTATCAATGTATCGCTCTGGACATCATTGAAAGAATCAGCACACCACTCGGAATAGTTGGGGTTCACAGTAATCATTTCATTGGCTGCCGCATATTCCCACTGTGCTTCAGTAGGAAGAGAGAAAGGAATCCCTGTCATCTTGGAGAGTTTTCCGAGGAATTTCACGCAATCGTCATAGGAAACCATGTCCACAGGTGCAGCCGGATTCTGGATGGAGCCCGCAGCCGAGCCTGTAACAGCCTGCCACAATTCCTGGGTGACCGGCAATTGAGAAATCGAATAACCAGTCAACACTACCTGATGAATCGTCGCACCGGGAACTTTCGTGCCTGACGGGGTCTTTCCCATTGCGAATGCATCGCCCGGAACAGCCACCATGCTGAATGCAACTTCACCTGCTTTCACTTCAGCAGGGACTTCCACCCCTGCCGCGCTCTGATACGCACCTCCGCCGCATGACACCACCAGTAGAACTGATGCCGCAGCTGCAAAAAAAGAATACTTATTCATAAATTACAATTGTTTTCATTTCGTCTCTCAAAGGTAGTGAATTTTAATCGAATTACCGCCATTTCATAAAATATCGTCAAATATTAATTTTTTTACCTAACTTCGGCATCCGAAACGGTGCAGGAAGCACCTTTTCCGAGAGAAAAAGTTATTAGAAATGGAACAGACACCAGGACAGAAGTTTACAGTAAAGCACAATGATTTTTTGTTGAATTACCTATATGAGATTTTTCCGGGACAGAGCAAGACGGGAGTCAAGGCTTACCTCTCGAACGGTCAGGTAGTTCTGAACGGAAAGAAGGTTACGGCGTTCGACCAGCCGCTTTTCGAAGGCGATTCATTGACAATATTGCCCAAGAAGGTTTCCATATATAATGAGGTCAAGCATGCGGCCCGCGTGGATCTTCAGGATTCGGGCGTGGAGATTTTGTATGAGGACGACAGCATAATAGTGGTGAACAAGCGCAGCGGCCTTCCCGTCGTAGGGACAGGAAAGTCTGCCGGACATGCCGTGGATATGGACAAGAAAGGAGCGAAGGCCAGTCTCATGGGCCAGAGAAAGGAGAACACGGTGTATTCCATATTGAGCGATTACATGAGGACCAAGGTTCATGCAGAAAGGATGAGTTCCAGCGTCAGACTTCCTTGGAAACCGTCGCATGTATTTATAGTTCATCGTCTTGACCGTGACACGTCCGGCGTGCTGGTATTTGCCAAGACCGAGAAGATCCAGCAGATAATGCAGGACGGATGGAACAGTTTCGTCAAGAAAAGAGGTTACGTCGGCATCGTCGAAGGAATACCGTCGCAGCCGCAAGGAGCCGTCATCAGCTGGTTGAAGGAGAATCCGAAGTCAATGAAGATGATTTCTTCACAGGAGCCTGATTTTTCCACGGACAGAAGAGGCGCAGGCAAGAGTTCGGAAGAGTGGCAGAAAGCCATAACCCATTATCATGTATTGGCTTCCGATGTCCATCCGACAGGCAGCCGCAAGTCCGGCAAAGATGAGGGGCCAAGGAACGCGGCTCTGAAATACAGTGCCGTGGAGTTCTCATTGGAAACCGGCAGGAAGAACCAGATCCGCGTGCATGCCGCATCAGAGCTGCATTGCCCTATCGCCGGGGATAAAAAATATGGTGCCAAGACGAATCCTTGCGGACGCTTGGCACTACATGCAGGAACATTGGCTTTCATACACCCCGTTTCCGGCAAAGTCATGACTTTCACCGCAAAGACTCCCAAGGAGTTCGGGGTCTAGTCTCTACCTGAGATACTGGAACATACGTATATACGGTTCGCCGAAGAAAAGAACTACATCTCCGAATTCGAAGCCCAGCTTCTTGTACAATTTGTGGAGATGTGATTTTTTCTCGTCTACAAGCAATGTCACCTTCTCATAGCCGAGCGCCTCTGCTTCATCCAATGCATTCCTCATCAGGATGCTGCCGATATTGTGTCCGCGGAATTCCGGGTGGACGACCAATGAATCGAGATAGTATTCTCCCTCGCCGGTTTCGCTGCCCGGTTCCGGCTTCTCGGTATTCAACAGCTTGGCCATCAATGCGAATGTCCTTTCGGCCGTTTCCTTGTAGCTTCCTCCGTCGTAAGAAACGATGGCTCCGGCTGTTTTTCCGCAGAAGGTGGCAACGGTCGTATTCTTCCAGGAGTACAATGTGTCTTCCTTGGAACATACTTTTATCAATGCATCACGTACGGCGGAAATCGGGCCGAACGATGTCTCGGCATCAACTGACAATGATGGGTTAAAGATATCGTACCCCATGGCAGCAAGGACGGCATCAGCAATAAACGGCGCATCAGACGCCCTTCCCTTGCGGAGCTCCACACGGGGCGTCTTGGCCTCAATCGCCGGCATCACAAGCGTATTATTTTCACTCACAGCCACTTCCCCTTTCAGCCCTGTATGCGGATCCTTGTAAATTATTTCCATAACGTAAAAAAGTTAAATTTATTTTTGTGAATATAAATAAAAGTATCTATATTTGCAAACGCAAATGGGGATATAGCTCAGTTGGCTAGAGCATCTGCTTTGCAAGCAGAGGGTCGTCGGTTCGACTCCGTCTATCTCCACAAAAGAAGCACTTCGGTTTCCGAGGTGCTTTTTTCGTTTTCCGCCGCCCAGGATCTAAACTACCTCACCTGACATGATTTTTTCCCGAATCTAAGTATAATTACTTATTGAAAATGAGGACAATATTCCTTTCCTTTGCAGAAATCAATAACCCAAAATAACATGAAAAAGATATTTATCGTCATTTTGACAATTTTCACGTCACTGTTCCTCAACTCTTGTTCCAAGTCCGACGTCATGCTGTCAGGCGACTGGTGGACAATCATTCCTGATGAAGTAGGAAGTGGAGACGAGAATGTCGTGATCAGGTTCGACAATTCGTCATCAACCGTAAATTTCGCAGTAAAATCCACAAACAAAGACGAAAAGAACTACTACATGGTCGAATCTTTTGCCAGAAAGTATACACTTGAGAATACGGCAAAGGGAGAAGGCATCATCCGCATCATTGAAAAGGACGGCACACAATGGCCGGAGCTCCGTTTCCATTCACTCACACTCGTGACTCTCGGATTGTCACACATTGACGGGACAGGCAAAGAAGTGGACGTTATCGCTTGCTTTCCATTCTTCGAGGACACGGACAAGAAGGTCATCAAGACTACGGATTCCGGATATTCGACCAGAATCAACAACTTGATAGGGAGATTCCGCAGCGTCGGCAGACTCATAAAGAACTAATCAGTCCGCATATATGGCAAATCCCCTGCAAAACAACACTTTGCCGGGGATTGTCGTATTAATGACCAAGATAATCTCTATTCATACTTGATGGTCGCGAAATCACTGATCGTTGACGTACCGGTAGCCTCATCATAAATCATACAAGCCAGAAGGACGAACATGTCTGAGCTGCCAACATTTATAGTCAACGTGTTGGTATTACTGCCGCTAACATAATAAATGCCATCGCTGTCATCCGAAACCGGATTGACGACATAAGACGTGAGGCCTGTAGTTTCATTTTCGACAGGCGAAGAAAGGAGCCAATTATACTTATAATTTCCTGTCGATTCCATTTCAACTGACACACTGAACGGAACACCCGGCTTCGCAGCAATCTCAGGTTTCGGCTGAGTCTTGATCTTAGGAGAATTTTCACAATACAGAGTTCCCTTGACACGACTGCTCTCGTCACCCTTAATCATCTGCCAACTCCAGAGAGTCATAGAATTCTTACCATTTGTAACCTTCAAGACACCGTTCTCGCCAGGATTGAAGAAGAATTTGAACCTTTCCAGTTTCAGTTTTTCAAGTGAACTCACATCTATGCTCTTCAGCTTATTATATTCGAGCCATAGCGTTTCAATCAATTTGCATCCTGTCAAGTTGATGCTTTCCAGTTCGTTTTCGGAAAGATCCAGATAAACCAGGCCAGGCAAAGAGCTGGCGTTGAATTCCTTCAACTTGTTCGTATTCATAGAGACCTTTGTCAAGTTCGGATGCTGACCGAATACGACACTCTCCAACTTGTTGTCATCCATAATGACAGATTCCAAATCAGAACAGTTAGTCAAGTCGACATGTGTCAGCTTTCCTTTGGTAGCTACCAGTTTCTTAAGCTTGGTAAGAGTACTGACGTTCAGCGAAGTAAGATTCTTAGCACCTCCGAGATCCAGAGACTCGAGATTAACAAGAAATTCCAAGCCTCCTGCGGTCTCAATATCTTTTACATATAATGCCGGGACACCGAAATCCGTTATATTCTTCACTTCTCCATAGGTAATCTTATTATTATCGGCAATCAGTTTCTTGTATTGCAATGCAAGAGCGAAACTGCCTTCAAAGTACGCCGTAATATCCTTGTCATCCGTAAGGTCAAGCTGGACATTGACATCGCAGCTGGCAGACAATGTACCGTCAGATGTAGAAGCAGTAATTCTCGTATTGCCTCGCATCTTGGCAGTCACGAGTCCGTTTTCATCTACGCTCGCAATATTCTCGTCATCTGAAACCCAGACAAGAGAAGACATAAACTCGCCTTTCTTGGCTTTTCCAGGCTGCACTATCACATCGAGCTGATGAGTGTCGCCGTCATTGAGATAAACGGTGACCGGGTCGATGCTGAAACTCTCGACCGGTACGCCCTTATCTTTCTTGCAGTTCACGAACAGAGGGATTGCCAAGGCAAAAACCAGTAGTGTGGATATAATACGTTTCATAGTGTTATTGTTTTAAAAAATGATTGATAATCAATATCCGACTTGGCCAAAGGTAAGCACGAAAAGCCGTTATAGAAATAGGTAATTTTACCTAATTTGAGTGCATTCCGGCTCAGAAGCGCAGAAATAGCAGGAAAACACTTATATTAGCAAAAATTTATACACCATGAAACACTTTATCCTGATACTTGCCGCAATCGTGTTTTCCACCGGTTTATCGCTGGCACAGACACAAGATTCCACTTCAGCTGTTCTGCAGGAAAATCTTCATGAAACCCAGATGACCAAGAAAGAAATCCGAAAAGCAGCCATGCCTGAGCAGAGAAACGAAATCACAATCGGCTATGGCTGGGGAACATTTATAGATGCCACATTCATATTTGCAAACGGACTGGTTACGGCATTCTCCGCGGGCCATATAAGAACAGACAACTATCAGGCGCTCGGTTCTGTCAATGCAGAATACTACCGGGTTCTTAACAAGACTTTTTCAGTCGGAGGTTCGTTTTCATGGACGGGAGGAAGCGCAGATATCATTAATAAGGAAGATGTCAAGACAGGGAAGTCCCACTATAGTGCATTCGTGATAATGCCATCCGTCAAGGCATTCTGGTTCAGAAAGAAGCACGTGGCAATGTATTCCAAGCTGGCATTGGGACTCACCATGCTTGACGGATTTGACAACAAGGAATCAGAAAGGAACTATTCGCCGTTCTTTGCCGGTCAGGCAGGCGCTGTCTGCATACAGGCAGGCGGCAAACACGTACGCGGCTTTCTCGAAACCGGCGGAGGCATGCAAGGTTTCATAACAGGAGGCTTGAGCATATCTTTCTGACAATAACTCAAGTTTCGCAAGTTGTCAAACTTGGATATATAAGAAGATAATGCTAAATTCGCTTTGATTACGAAGGAGAATCATGAAAAACCGCCTTCAGTGTAATTTAAAACAGAAAATATGAAGAAAATCATTTTTGCGGCTGCTGCGGCAGTCATGATGCTGGTAAGCTACAATGCTTCAGCCCAGCTGAGCGTAGGTGTAGGATTCGCGAAATCCGACCTCAAAGAAAAAGCAGACATCAAGTCAGTCAAGCAGGAGAACACTTCCAATGCCAACGGCCTCTATGTCGATGCGGACTACACATTCAAATTCAAATACGGTCTGGGATTCACTCCTGGCATCGAGTGGGTTTTCATCGGAGACAAGAGCATCCAGGAACTCGGTTTGGGCGACATCAAGAGCGAATCCAAATTCAAGGAGCATTACGTCAACATACCGCTCAAACTCGATTGGGGCATTGATATTAAAGTAGTTAGAGTATTCGCATTCGCGGGTCCTACACTTTCTTTCAATGTATCATCCAAGACCAAGACCGATGGAACCGCATTAGGCACAACCAGCAGCACGACCGTGGACACCAAGGACTTCTTCGAGAAACTCGGCGGCAAATATGGCAACTTCGACCTCATGCTCGGCGGTGGCGTCGGTGTGGACGTATTGAACAAAATCAGAGTCAAGTTCGCTTACGACTGGGGTCTTGTCAACAGAGGAAACGACGATATCAAGCTCCACAGACAGCAGCTTAAATTAGGTGTCGCTTACTTGTTCTAAAAATCATTGACATACATATAGAAACGGGCAGCCATTACGACTGTCCGTTTTTATTGTATCATAATCTCGCAATCAACTCATCATTGATTCAAGAGTGTCGACGGCATGTTCCAAATCCTCGGAAAAACGCGTATGCTCCATCAGGAAGCCTTCCCGTCCATCCGCCAATTTCTTATAAAGCTCCGGATTCATCTCCATGGCATAAGAAGCCACGACGTGCTCTATTTCATCACGTTGCGAAGGACTTGTAGAGAACTTGTACACCCGCAGTTTCTGATGGAAGATACAATATGTCCACTCTATCGCATCAGGCGGAATCGCGGCACCTTTATCCATGATTCTCGACCTTGTGAACGATATTGATCAATATGCTGCCGAGAATTCCTGCACATAGCGAGCCCATGAGAACGGCAACCTTGCCCATATCCCTCAGATGCGCCATAACTTCCGGAGACTGGTCGCTGAACGAAAGAGTATCCACGAAAATCGACATTGTAAAGCCTATACCGCCGAGGCAGGCCACTGCAATCAGCATTTTCCATGATGCACCGGCAGGCATTTCACCAGCGTGCAGTTTGATGGCCAGGAAGCTTGCCAATGAAATTCCAAGCGGCTTTCCTATCAGCAGGCCGAGGAAGATTCCCATTCCCACGCTACCCATGGCAGCATTGAAATTGAACACATTGAAATAAGACAAATCCGGAATCACGACACCGGCATTGGCGAGAGCGAAGACCGGCATTATCAGGAAGTTGACCCATGGTTCGAGTGCATGTTCGAGGCGGTAGCTCATGCCCATCGAGCCTCTGGAAATCACGGACAGACGGCGGAGACAATGCCTCTGCGGGCCGTTAGGGAAGCCATCTGAAGTGGATGCGATTCCGAAATATTCCTTGATTCTCCTGAGATATTGCTTTTCCTTGCGGAAGAAATACGCTTCCGGGAAACGTGGCGCCATCGGAACGAGGAACGCCATTACCACGCCCGACATTGTGGAATGGATTCCTGCATAATAGAACAGGCTCCAGATGACAAATGCCGGCACAAGATAACACCACATGCGTTTTTCGCCCAGTTTGTTGAGAAGGACCACGAAAACGACAAGCACGACGGCGATGCCCAGGAGCAGGAAATTGATTTTCCCGCCGTAGAACAATGCCACCACGAGTATCGCAATCAGGTCATCTGCAATGGCCAGTGCTGTCAGAAACACCTTCAATGAAACCGGAACCCTGTCTCCGAGAATGGAAAGGATGCCGACTGCAAAGGCAATGTCGGTAGCCGTAGGGATTCCCCAACCGGAAGCGGCTGCAGTGCCATGATTGATGCCGAAGAAAATCAGCGCCGGCATAACCACACCGCCGAAAGCGGCAATGACCGGGAGCAATGCTTTCTTCACACTGGAGAGTTCTCCGACCTTCATTTCCCTGCGGATTTCCAGACCCACGGAGAAGAAGAACACCGTCATCAATATGTCATTGATGAAACTCTCCACGGTCATGCCGCGCGGGAAGAAAATACCACTGCCGTCAGGCGACTTGAAGAATATGGAAACATTGGTTTCCAATACATTGTGATAAATATCCCTGGTGAACGGCAAGTTCGCGAGGAGCATTGCGATGATGACGCAGGTCAGCAGGATAACGCCCTGTGCCCACGGCTGCTTGATGAAGGCGCGCCTTCTGAGATCCATATTCCTGACCCCTTTGGTCCAGGTATAAATAGGAATAAGCATAGATAAACCTCAATTATAAAGTCCTGCCCAGCAACTTAGCCAGGTTTTGTTTCACATTTTCAATGTTGTCGAAACGTATCGCATTGATACCCAATGCTTCGGCAGCTTTCACATTGTCGGCATTGTCGTCAAGGAAGACGCACTCCCCCGGTACCAGGCCATATCTTTCCAGAAGAATCCTGTAGATTTTCGGATCCGGTTTCGCGACCTTTTCATCACCGGAAACCACGATACCGTCGAAGAGCCCGAAGAAATCATAATTGGAAAAGGCATAGCCGATCTTTTCTGCCGACCAGTTCGTCAGGCCGTAGATGCCATAGCCCAGCGACTTGAGTTCCTTCAGTAGTGCAATGCTTTCCGGGAACTCGCATTTCAGCATCTTGTACCAATATTCGTCATACATCCGGATGGCTTCGGAATACTGAGGGTACTGGGCCTGAAGGAGTTTCACGGCCTCTGCAAAAGGGCGTCCGGCATCCTGCTGAACGTTCCATTCGCTGTTACAAATCTCTGAGAGGAAATACTCCATTTCCTTCTCATCCTTGAAATAATCCTTGTATAGATACCTTGGATTCCAATCCAGGAGGACACCTCCGAAATCAAATACTATATTCTTTATTGCACTCATACTCAGATAAATCTGTTCTGTTCTTCGGAGAAAGAAAAACCGGCGGCGGCAAGTTTCGTTTCCAGTTCCTTACGGTCCTTATGATAGTAATCGCAAATCTGGTCCAGATTATCAAACTCTTCGTCACGAAGGAGAAAATTGATTGCCGAGGCCAGCATCGGCATGTCATATTCAGGAAGATGTTCCATCTCTTATCAAAATTTCGCAAGTTAAACGACTTGCCTGGTTTTCACGTATATTCAAGTTTGCAACGGGGCAAAGATAATGAAAAATCCGGCGCAAGTGTCCAAAATTATTTTCCGAAAAGGAGTTTCATGTCAGCACGAAGGGCGGGAACCGCATGTGACGGTATGAACTCCCAGTGTCCGAGATTCGCGGGATTACTTAATTCTGAAACCTTAATTGTACCGACATGCTGCACATAATCATAGAGGACATTGCGGATATCATCCAATCGCGCTACAATTCGGTCATCCATGTTTCCAGTATCAATTCCGGCGCCTTTCGACAGAAGATTGCCGCCACCGGCAGCACGATAGGAAGTCATTGACACATTGTAAGTTGAATCAGCGCAGAACTGGTCGCCGCCGGCAAGGGAAGCTATTTTCACGCGCTCTCCATAAGGCTTGGTGACATCCACGGTATATACAAGTCCGGCTGCTGAATCGAAGTTGTAGGACCTGTTCACGAAATGCCATCCAGTCTGGAATGTACGCTGGTCCTCCCCCTCTTCAATCTTCAGGACATGGCCTCCCGGTGTATATGTCTGAATCCAGTTATCATAGGAATATTCCAGATAACGTAGAATTTCATCCCCTTTCATGCGAATCACAACCAACTGATTTTCATAGGGATAAATGGTAAACAAATCATTATAAACCAATTTCCCCGATTTAATTTCCTTGTTGAAGGCGAGGGGTGCGGCGAATGAAATCTGCGCCACGTCCGGAGAAATGGTCAATGTATGTATGAGATTCATGTAAGGGCACATCCCGGCATAAGAATCACGTGAGAGCAAATCCGTATCGAGACTTCCCACCTCCCTGAGAGTAAATGCCTTGACCTTCTCAAAATCCGGATGAAACTTAGCTTCCATAGCGGTATCCACACGTGCGGCATTGACCTTTATGATGTCAGCACCGACGGTCTTGGAAACGACCTTGCCGCCCTTAAGGGTGAGATTGATTCTGCCGTGGCCGATATTGCGCGCATGGCTGCCGGAATTGATCAGACAGATGCTGTCCTTCTGAATTGCGAGCGCCGAATGGTCGTGTGAGCATACGAGAAAATCCACACCCCGCAGCGTCCTGAGCAGGTCCTTGCCCTGGCTTTCGTAAATCGTCCCGTCACCCAGTCCCGTGCCGGAATGCACGGCCACAATCACCACTTGGGGTCTTTCCTTGGCGCGCACCCTGTCGACATCTTCCTGCACAAGCGGTATCAATGACTTGAATTCCATACCTTTCCACAGCGATTCGTCCAGCCAGGCCCTGATATTGGCATTGGTATAGCCCAGAACCGCAATCTTCACCCCATGTCGTTTCAATATCTTCGTGCCATCGAACCAGGTACTCCCGTCAGGACGCACAGCATTGCCTGCCAGAAAAGGTATTCCATTGTCTTTCAATTCCTTGGCCACCCTGTCATACACAGGATGCCCGGTTTCCACATCATGGTTTCCGACGCATACGGCATCATATTTCATATAGGCTGCCAGGCGCGAAAACAGATGCGGTGACAACGTATCCACGTAATTGAAATAATAAGCGGCATTGTCCCCCTGAAGGCAATCGCCTGCGTCCACGAGAAGGACATTGTCCTTTCCCAGCGAATCGCGGTACTCATTGACATAAGTATTGATGGCCATCAGCGAGTTCTTCACCTGCCCGCCGACGTATGTCGAATCGAACCACGAGCCGTGTACATCATTGGTAGTCAGGAGATCAAACTGAAATTCGCCGCTCGGCCCATTTACGCACGACACCGCCGCAGACAAAACCGCCGCCACGGCCGGCAACCAAAATTTCTTCATATATTCCAATGTTTATATTCCGAAGATTTCACCGGACCAGGTTCCGGCACTGCTGCGTCTGGAGCGTTTACGTCCGGAGACCCGTCCTTCGCCGGAAGACCTTCCTGAAAGATTCAGCAGTTTGTCAAGACTGAAGATGAGGGACAATTTCTGCTGCATGCCCTCATATCGGAAGCCGTCAGGAAAATGCGCGGTTATTGCAAGCCTAAGGTCCAGAAAATCCGCAATATGCGGCTGATAATACACCTCCAGCCTGTCATAGAAATCCCACTTTTTGTCACCGTCGGCTGTCACGCGGTAGAACGGACTTCCTGCATACAGATTGTTTCCATATTTATATCCGCCGTCATCCACCATGCTGTAAAACGGCATCAGGTCGCGGCCATAATAGAGTCTGTTTTCAATTCCGACGTTCCAGTTCCTTACGGACAATGTCAATTCGCCGCCGCCAGGATTGCTCTTTCCGTTCTTGAACCTTCGGTCCTGCTGCAATGACTGGTACCAGCCCAATGTCGCCGAAATGTCCTGCCATCCGCAATAATGTCCGAAATTGAATTTCACAAACGGCTGGACCATGGCGTCATCCACGACGCTGCCATATTCTTCCGTATTGGCGAAATGATGATATTTGAAAGCCAGGCCGGCTGAAAACAGGTCGCAGAACATGTAACGCCCATATCCGAAAGCATTGAACTGTTCCCTTCTGTAAGACCCGAACATGCCGTTCCAGTCGAAGGCCACTTCCATGTAAGCGCGTGAGTTTGAAGCTTTTATCAATGCACCTTCGAGATTGTTGTCGTAGAATTTCAATGAGTCCGAGAAAAACGCCTGCGAGTATTCGCCCTCAGAAAACGCCCTCGGGAACATTCCGGCAAAAGCCTGTAGTTTCCAGGAGCCGAGTTTGGCGTCAATGCCATAGTACATGGTAATTTCACGGAAGAGCCGGGTATTCTCCAGCCCCCTGTCGTATTCCGGACTTGTCGCCACGGCAGAAGGATGGCGTCCGAAATCTTTCATCATGTCAATGCCCAGCATCAACTTATGCCTCACATTGGCATTCTGCCTGACTTGCAGGCCGACGGACGGAGTGAGACGGGCACCGTAGATAGTCATTGAATTGGTAAAGCGGTTTCCGCCGGCGGAGAATTCGCGGTTGTCGAAATGGTAATCGAAATTCGCATCATAGATGAATTTCACTCGGGATTCCTGCTGTGGCTGCGGTGCACCGAAACCCCATGAAAAGAAGTCCTGCGCACCCGCCATATTTCCTGTCAATGCTGCCAAAACGGACAGCGTCAATAATTTCAATTTCATAACCAGTTCATAAATATCTAACAAAGTTAGGCATAAATTTACTATCTTCGCAACCTAAATAAAGTTTCTGGCATGCTGAAATTACAGACCACGGTGGAAATTGCGGAGAGCGATATAAAATTCAGTTTCGAAGACAATATCATGCTGCTCGGCAGCTGTTTCGCCGACAACATAGGAAAGATCATGAAGGATATGGGATTCAATGTCTGCGTAAATCCTTTCGGCACTTTGTACAATCCCGTATCTGTCTGTAATTCAATACGCAGGCTGGAGTCGGCAGTACCGTTCAGCGAGGACGAATGCGTCCGGATGGGTGCAGGTTCGCAGCTGTTCTGCTCGTTCAGCCACCATACCGCAGCCGCAAGGGCGACCAAGGAGGAATTCATTGACAATGCCAATGCCGCGCTGGCGGTGGCGTCGGATTTTTTCCGCAAGGCATCGGTTGTGGTCATCACACTCGGGACCGCCTGGACGTTCAAGTTCAATGCTACCGGGGAAATCGTTTCCAATTGTCTGAAACGTGACGCGAAAGAATTTACGCGCGAGAGACAGTCCGTCAATATCTGCTCAATGCTGCTGAATTCATTGGTCGGGAGGTATCCTGACAAGCGTTTCATCTTCACTGTCAGTCCGATACGTCATCTGAAAGACGGGGCGCACGGAAACCAGCTCAGCAAGAGCACCCTGCTGATGGCGACGGAGCGCGTGGTGCAGGACCATCCGGGGCAATGCGTATATTTCCCGGCCTATGAAATCATGATGGACGAGCTGCGGGATTACCGTTTCTATGCGGAAGATATGGTGCATCCGTCCGCTCAGGCCGTCAATTATATATGGGAACGTTTCTGCGACTTCGCATTGCCGCAGGCGGAGCGCGCGACACTGGAAAAGAACAGAAAAGCATTCTTGCAGTCCCAGCATAGAAGTATCACGGAAAAGAAGGAGATTTAAATGTTTACAGTTATCTGCTGCATGTTCGGAGGCATCGGTTTCATCCTGGAGTTTTCCATACCTTTCATCGTCACTTTCTGGTGCACGCTGTAGGGCAGACGGAAAAACGATTTACACAAAAAGACATATTCATCAAGGTATGAGAAAGATAGTCATTGCATGCGATTCATATAAAGGATGCCTGTCGTCTTCTCAGGTGGCCGATGCTGCTGCAAAAGGTGTGACCGAAGTGTTTCCGGACTGCGAGATTACCAAACTTGCTGTAGCTGATGGTGGAGAAGGAACCGTAGAGGCATTGGTCACCACATTGGGCGGACATATAGAGTGGACAGAGGTATCAGACCCGCTGGGCAGACCGGTGAAAGCCGCTTATGGAATTGCCGGGGACCTCGCCATAATCGAATCCGCAGCAGCATGCGGACTGACGCTTCTGACCAAAGAAGAGCGCAATCCACTGATTACCACTACCAAAGGACTGGGCGAGCTGATATTGGCAGCTATTGACAATGACTGCAGGAGGTTCCTCATCGGACTGGGCGGAAGCGCGACCAATGACGGCGGAATGGGAATGGTCGGAGTCCCTGGCTTTCTGGAGAAAACGCGAGGCGTGGAGTTTACCGTAGCGTGTGACGTGGACACGCCATATATAGGGAAAAATGGCGCAAGCCGGGTATTCGGACCACAGAAAGGTGCGTCTGCGCAGGATGTGGAAGTATTGGAAGAAAGACTGCGCGGATATGCATTGAAAATAATGGAAGACACCGGCATTGACGTAAGCAATATGGCTGGTGCAGGGGCAGCAGGCGGACTTGGCGGGGCTTTCCGCGCGTATTTGGGCGCTGAACTGAAGCGTGGGGTGGACTTGGTGCTGGACCAGATTGACTTCGATTCGGCCATTGAAGGTGCCGACCTCGTCATAACCGGCGAGGGGAGCTCGGATTATCAGACATTGAAAGGAAAAACTGCCGCAGGCGTGCTCGAAAGGGCGAAGAGAAAGGGAATACCGGTAATGCTCGTAAGCGGGGCGATCCGTGACGGGCAGATGCTGCGTGACGGCGGCTTCGGGATTATCGCGGCCGCAAGTCCGAAGGAAATGAGCCTGGCCGAGGCAATGCGTCCTGAAACTGCCGAACATAATATTTATGAAACTGTTAAACGTTTACTGACCAATGAATAGCGCAATTGCAGTTGAACTTTGAAAACAAGATTGAGGACCAGTTCGACACTGATGGTGGAGGGAACAAGTCGATTATCAGTGGTTCAAAAACCGGATCGACTACGTTTACAATAGCCGGGCTTAACTATCAGAGTAAACTCCTTCTGACGTGCGTAAAAACGGCTGATTTACTCACGACAACACAGTTTTCGGACATGACGTGCGTGAAAAACGTTTTATCGCGCACGTCATCCATAAAAAAAGTCGTAAATTTGATTAAAGAAACAAGATTGACAACTGGAATATGTCTGAAAATAAGGTAAAGATACTTTTTGTGTGCCTGGGGAATATATGCAGAAGCCCGATGGCGGAGATGATAATGAAGAAAATGGTGAAGGATGCGGGGCGTGAGGAGGAATTCGAGATAAGTTCGGCGGCTACTTCGGATGAAGTCATAGGGTATGATATTTATCCGCCGGCGAAGGAATGCCTGAAGAAACATGACATTCCGTTTCAGAAAAGGGGTGCACGACAAGTGACTGACTCGGATTATGAATACTATGACCGCATCTTCGTCATGGACTGGGCTAACCTAAGGGACATGAAGCGACGATTCGGCGATGAAAAAGGCAAAATCCAGATGCTCATGTCATTGGCCGGAGAGGAACGCGAAATTCCGGACCCTTGGTACACAGGAGATTTCGAAAGCACTTACAGAGACATCAGCACGTCATTGAATAAATTCCTAAGCGAGAGTCTCTAACTCATTTACAATCATTTCCGCTGCGGAGAGAGCCCAATCAGGGAATTTCTCGTCGCGGTGGAAGTGGCCTTTTTCCGCGAAATCCAGAAGCACTGAAAGGTCGAATTTGTCAGACTCTATCGCAGCACTTTCACGTGTGGCATCATAAGCATTGCACTTCTGCTCGATATGCGAAGGCACCATCATCAGCGGCTTGCCCAGATACATTGCCTCGCAGATGGACTCGAAACCGGCGGTAGACGCGTATGCACGGCAACCTGCCATCTGGCGCAGGAACTCCTTGTCATCCAGATAATAGAAGCTGAGCGTGTCATCCACGACCTTGACCGGGGCCTCGGCAGCATTGTCCCAGAAAAAGCGCAGAGGCACGGACGGGTGGGCCTTATGCCATGAATTCACCTCCTCCGCGAAACCGGCATTGAGCATGTACCCGAGGATATAGTCGCCGTCCTTGAAATCGGGGCTGTTCCGGTACGCGAGCACCTCAGGACGCAGCAGCGGCGGCACCACCCTGATCTTCCCGTCATGCGGCATCTGCCTGAAAGACAGGGCCAAAACTTTCTCGGCGCCGGTCGCTATCGCGCGCGAAAACAGGTTCAATGCTATGTGACCTTCGTAGCCGAATTCCGGAATATGCATGTCCTTGTGCAAGAAAAGGAATTGGTGTCCGATGCAGACCATCGGAACTTTCCTTCCGGTAAGGCCGTGCGCGATAGTTCCCAGAATCTCGTAAAAATTCACCACAACGTCCGCGCCGCTGTCCTTGATATGATTTCGGATCAATGATATCGAAGGAATGAATTTCGGTGACATTGCCAGGTTGAAGAGCACAGTTTTCAGCGCATCCGGCCGCTTGCCCTGCGCCGCAGATACGAAATTCACTGACTCAAAATAAGTTATAGGAGCATTGACGCCTTCCGTGAAAAAAGCCGGCAGGGTACGGGATTCACTTTTGCCTACTAGCATTTCCACGACTTCATGTCCGCGTGAATGAAGCAATTTTTCCATCGTCATCGCCTGGGTGAGATGCCCTCTCCCCTCGCCTTGTATTATGAACAAATACTTCATATCTATAACAGTATTAGAGGTTTACCTATTGCTGAACGGCGCCGTAACGCGCAATACGCCATTCCCCGTCATAATTTTCCACAAGAGCGGTCAGGGATTCCACCCAATCGCCGCAATTCAGATAATGAATGCCGCCCTTCAGGATCTTGTCTTCCGGATGATGGATATGGCCGCAGATAATGCCGTCGCATCCTTTCGCTTTGGCAAATGAAGCGAGGTCGGATTCAAATCCGGAAATCGCTGATACGGCCTGCTTTACCTTGTGCTTCAGGACGGCAGAAAGCGAATAGTATTCCTTGCCGCGTTTCATGCGGGCCTTGTTCCAGACATTGTTGAATTTCAACAGGAGATTATATGCGACATCGCCAAGTTTCGCAAGAAACCTCAGACGTGCCGTTATACTGTCGAAAGCATGGCCATGGATGACCACGTACGAATGCTTGTCCTCCTTTATGACAAACTCATGTACCAGACTGATATTGGCCATTTTGGACGGCACCAGAGGGTCCAGGAAATCATCATGGTTACCTGTGACATAAATCACTTCAGTGCCATGTTTTTCCATCATCTTCATGATTACATGGAAAAACGCCGAATGCACCACAGTCCACTTGTCACTGGAATTTTTCAGCTGCCATCCGTCTATGATATCGCCATTCAGAATCAACCTGTCGCAATTGACAGAACTGAGGAACTCGGTAACTTCACGCACCTTGGAAAATGGTGCGCCGATATGCACATCCGAAATGATGACAGTCTTGTAATGTGGACGTTCAAGTGCCATAAAAATAATAATTTAATCCCGTTTAGGCTCTGTGAATTCCTTGATCCGCTGGTCATCCGAGATCGGACAGACAAGAATATTGCCGCCGCTTTCCGCGACAATGTAGTCCTTCAATCCGTTCACGACGACCATTCCAGGCCCGGAAGCATGAACAATGCAATTTTCGCACCCGTTCAGGCGGACATCCGGCCCGACTGCCGTATTTCCATGTTCATCATGGACACTTTTTTCTCCAATCGAGCTCCAGCTGCCCAAATCCGACCACTCCAGATCTGACGCAATCACATAAATGGAGTCGGATTTTTCCATGACGGCATAGTCAATGGAAATTTTCTCACAGGTCGGGAAAAGCTTCGCCAGGACATAATTCTCTTCAGGAGTGTACAATGCCGGTGCGAGCCTGTCCATAACGCCGGCAATCTGCGGCGCAAACTTCCTCAACTGTTCCACAATCGTCTGAACCGTCCACACGAAAATTCCGGCATTCCAGAAATAATTACCTGCGTCAATGTATTTCTGTGCAGTAACGGCATCCGGCTTTTCCTTGAAGGCGTCCACCTTGACCACCGCATCCGTTTCCGGTACGGAAGAGCAGATATAGCCATAGCCTGTCTCCGGCCTCGAAGGATGAATGCCGATAGTGACAATGCTGCCCGATTTCTCAGTGAATTCCAATGCCTTACGAATGCAGTCCCTGAATTTTTCCGTTTTCAGGACAATGGCATCAGATGGTGTCACTACGACATTGGCCTGGGGATCTTTCATCATGATCTTCCAGCAGGCGTAGGCGATGCACGGGGCTGTACTGCGCGCCACCGGTTCCGCAAGTATCTGGTCTTCAGGGACAAATGGCAGCAGCGCGCGGACATCGGAGACATATCCGGCCGAGGTGACGACCCAGATTCCGGAAGGTCCGCAAAGTGGCATGAAACGCTCTGCCGTGAGCTGTATGAGTGTCTTTCCGAGCCCGAGCATATCTATGAATTGTTTCGGCTTGGAAGGGGTACTTACGGGCCAGAGTCGGCTGCCTATGCCTCCGGCCATGATGACTACGTGTGTATTCATTGAATTAAGCGTATTTCGCCTTCGACCCTATTCTCCCGAATCAGATTCAGTTCCAGTTCCTAAATTATTCAATCACGTTACCCTCACCCTAAATCCTTGAGAAATACGAGTCAAAAACTGTTTCCTCCAAATTTATGAAATAAAAATTAGTTTTCCTCGGGGTGGGGATACGAAAAAGCGCAGACTGACGGGCCTGCGCTTGAAAATCAACATGTCATACAGTGATTATTCTTGTACTTTGCGCTTCCAGTTGAAGACAGGAAGGATGAAAGAAATCGCTGCTGCTGCAATCCAGAACCATGAAACAGGACCGAAATCGTAGCTCATGACCTTGGCACCGTCCACTACGGTCTCGACTGCATTGCCGTCAATGAGAACACCGCTGATGATGTCCTGGACACCTGCAGCCAGGTAACTTGCCATGCCGACCACACCGAGCGCTGCACCGGTCGCCTCTCTAGGAACTATGTCCACTGCCATCAGGCCTCCGACGAAGCAAATCAGCACGCCGATCGCGATACCGAACAGGATCATTGCAATGATATTGAGCGTCCAGCTGTTCCCGCCTAAGAGGAACAGGGCCAATGCGATGGTTTCCAGGATTCCCGCCACGAATGCCGGGTATTTTCTGTCACCGCGGAACGCCACGTCAGAAATCCATCCGGAGAAGATTGTTCCGATGACGCCGAGAATGGCATTAATGGAAATGATGAAGGTCGCATCTTTGAGATCGAAGCCCTTGACTTTCTGGAGGAAGAGCACGCCCCAACCGTTGATGGCGTAGCGGCTCATATACATGAATGCACTGGAAAGCGCGAGAATCCATACGCCCGGATTTCTGAGCACCTGCTTCTGGATAGCCTTGACATCCTTGGTTTCTTCTTTGTTTTCTTTCTTCTTCTCTCCTGTGAGTTCCTCGATCGGAGGAAGTCCGCATCCCTCAGGCGTGTCATGCATCCAGAAAATGATCAATGCCACACCGATGAAACCGGCGATAGCTGCTCCGATGAAGCCCCACTGCCAGCTGAATGAAGTTACAATGATACCGACGAAAAGGAATGAGAACCACTCGCCAAGGTTATGGCTTGCGCTGAAGAATCCGTAGAATGTGCCTCTGGTCTTCAGCGGGAACCACCGCGACAGCGCCACGACTGCACAAGGTGAACCGATGGACTGTGACCAGCCGTTTATTGCCCACATTATGCAGAAGCAGATGAAAAACAGGATATTGGATGTAGCGCCGATGGCTTCGGATGCTCCGAGGAAACCCATGATAAGGTTCATCAGGGCAGATGAAAAAAGGCCGACAGCCATGAAACGCTTGATGTTGCTGTAGTCTGTAAGAAATCCGTTTACGAACTTGCCTGCCGCGTAAGCGAACAGAAGACATGAACTTACGACACCGATCTGTGTCGCATCCATGAGTCCGCTATCCATGATAGGCTGTTTTACCACATTGAGAGTCGTTCTGCAGACATAATACAAGCTATAGCCGAGTGTTCCGGCAAGGAACGACTGCATAGCAAATTTCTTGTAAGTTTTCTGGACAGCGGCAGCCGGCACCTTTTTCTCTGACGGCCCGCTGATCTTGAAGTAATCGATAATACCCATGTTACTGTTTTAGCAATTTAGTTTTTCTGTTTATGTTTAGTTTTTCTCGGCAAGTGACTGCCTAAAAAAGCTTCGCAAGTTATCAAAAATAATCCACACGGGCAAAGAAAGCCGGGAGATTCCGTTGTTTTTTGTAATATTTTCGTAACTTTGTCTGATATGAACGGCGCGCGAAAACCGCTCTTGTTCACGGACATGAAAACTTTAACACTAAATTTATATGAAAATAAGACTGATGATTTTCATTGCAGCAATCTGCTGCATGGCATCTTGCAAGGAGGCGGCTCCACAGTATGCGAATCGCGCTGAAATGATCGCGGCACAAATCCACAACCCGAATTCCAAGTATGTAGTCGTAGCATGCCACAGAGGTGACTGGAGAAACTATCCGGAAAACTCCATCCCTGCCATCGAATCCATCATCAGGATGGGTGCCGACATCATGGAACTCGACCTCAAGCTTACCAAGGACAGCGTTCTCGTACTTTCACATGACTGGACCATCGACCGCTGCACCACTGGCAAAGGCCGCGTAAGCGACTATACTCTCGATGAGCTCAAGCAGTTCAGACTCAGACGCGCACACGGCGTAGCGACGGATTCTCTCCACATCTGCACTCTTCGTGAAGCTCTCGAATGCTGCAAGGACCGCATCTGCGTAAACGTGGACCAGGGATATGAGTATTATGATATGGTTCTCGCCATTACCGAGGAGCTTGGCGTCACCGACCAGATTCTCATCAAAGGCAAACATTCCGTAGCGTCTGTTGCCGAGAAGATGGCAGCTCACGAGCACAATATGATGTACATGCCTATCATTGACATCCAGAAAGAGCAGGGCCAGAAGCTTTTCCAGGAATACATGGACACCAAGACCGTTCCTCTGGCATACGAGGTTTGCTGGAAGAAACTCACTCCTGAGGTTTCCGACTGCTTCAAGAAAGTCGTCGAGAGCGGTTCCAAGCTCTGGGTCAATACCATCTGGGGCAGCCTCTGCGGCTATCTCGATGATGACAAGGCTCTTGATTGCGGAGATCCTGCCGAGGTCTACGACCAGGTCATCGCTTTAGGCGCTTCAATGATCCAGACCGACCGTCCTGAGCAGCTGCTTGACTATCTGCGCAAAAAGGGCCTTCACGACTAACGTGTAATCCCGCGCGGGTGTACCGACAAATACAAACGAGACGCATGCCGAATTCAAGCATGCGTCTCGTTTTTTATTTATTACCGGATTATCTTGCAGCGACCACCTCGATTTCTACGAGAGCTCCTTTAGGCAGCGCTTTCACTGCGATTGCCGATCTGGCAGGGAACGGCTCGGTGAAGAACTGAGCATAAATCTCGTTCATTGCAGCGAAATCTCCCATATCCGCGAGGAACACTGTGGTTTTCACGACATTGGCAAGAGTCAGCCCAGCCTCAGCGAGAATCGCCTGCACATTGAGAAGCGACTGTCTGGTCTGCTCCTGCACTCCCCCCTCCGGAAACGCTCCCGTAGCAGGATCAATCGGAAGCTGTCCCGACGTGTAAACGAATCCGTTGACTTCGATCGCCTGGCTGTATGGCCCGATAGCCGCCGGCGCATTGGATGTAGATATCTGTTTCATAAAATTCAATATTGTTTTCGTGAATGCAAATATAATCATTATCCGGCAACGGCGTACCATCAATTATCCTGTTTCAGGACTTCGACCGGGTTTTCGGCGGCGGAGCTCCAGGTCCGCGAAATTATCGAGACGAAGGAGATGAGGAAGGTCAATGCTGCCGCGACGAGGATTATCCACCACGGGAAGGCTATGGCATTGTAAAAATCTGCCAGGTAGTAACGCATTGACCAAACACATACCGGAACCGCGATCACGACGGCGACGGCTGTCATCAGCATGAACGACTTCGAGAGCTTCCAGGCCGCAGACTTGACACCGGAGCCGAAAATCTTCCGGAGGGCGATCTGACGCGCCTGCTGCTCAGTGTAGTAGACGGACATCGCGAACAGGCCGAGCGCAGAAATCAATATGGCAAGCACCATGAACGTCATCACCAGCTTCATAGTGTTCCGCGTCCCTGTCAATGAATCCGCCAGGAAGTCATCTATATAATATATGTCCGTTTCGCGCGGCACACCGATATACTCCTTCGCCACATCACGCCATGCCTCGCGGACAGCATTCAACGCCTCCGCCCTGTCGCCACGCACCTTCAGCAGATGATTCATGCACACATCGGAACGGTTCCGCACAGCCAGATGACTGTCAGGCATCGGTTTATAAAGAGGATCACGCGCGCGGAAATCCGCTATTATGCCGCAGCACTCATACTGCGGCTCGCCATATTTATTGGTCCCGACAGTCCTGTTCCCGGCAGTAATCCCATAACGCCGCTGCGCCTCCTCCGTAAACCAGCATGTCCCTTCAATAGGATCGGAATACTATTCTATCACATTGAACCCAAGCAGCCTGAATGCCGCACTGTCAACAGCAGGCAGCTGAAGCCACGACATTTCCTCTCCCTCGATATGTACGCCATTGCTTCCACATGAGAACGGAAGCTGCGCCGCCATAACCGCCGTCTCCACCTGTGGAAGAGCCTGAAGTCTCTGATGCAGAGCCTCCTGGGCAGCCGTATTTTTATAGCCGAGCGCCCATGAGGAAACCGACAGCAAATCTGTATTGTACCCTACCGGCAAAGATACCAGATGGCGCATCTGGAGAGTCATTGTCAATGCGACCGCGACAAGAACCATGCTTATGATGTTCTGGCAGACGATAAAGACCTTGCTGAACACCATCTTGCTGCGGAACCTGAAATCGCCCTTCACGACAGCTATAGGCTTGAATCTCGACACCATAAATGCAGGAAGAAGCCCGGAGAGAACCGAAACCAGCACGAGCACAATGACGCCGGCCGCAATGGTAGCCGCATCCGGAACAAGAACTATAGCCGTATTGAGAAGAGTCTCTATCCAGCCTTTGAACAGCAGGGCGACCAGCACACCGAACAGCATGCAAACAAATGTGAACAAGAACGATTCCATAAGGTATCTGCGGACAATGCTGCCTGAAGACTCGCCGAGAAGACGTCTCGTCGCCATCTCCTTTGCCCGTTTTCCCGTCTGCGCCACAGTAAGGTTTATGTAGTTGAAGATGGCTGATATCAGCAGTATCAATGCTACCGCCAGCAGTACCTCAACGATCTTCCTGTCCCCATGACGCAACGGGCTGTATACGTCTATCTTGCTGAAATAGAGCCGGTCAAGCCTTGTCAACGTGGAGCCCCACAGGAAATTCCCGCCAGAACCGTCACGTGTGTAGAAATCCTTCCAATAATCCACATACTTGTCCAGCAGCTTTTCAGCCACAGCGTCAGGCGAGGCACCATCCTGCAGCGTCACGAAAATATTGACCATACCGAAATTGTCCATTCTCTGGACCATGCCATCCAGCTGCCTGATGCTCAGGAAGATGTCATAATACTGCAGTTCATCATAAGGCCCGAAATCCTGAATCACGCCAGTTACCGTGAACCTGTTATTTCCTACTTCAATGGTGCGTCCCACAGGGTCAGAGCTGCCGAATGCCTTATGCGCGAACTTTTCGGAAAGGATTACATCATTCAGTCCCGCAAGTATGCAGTTCCTGTCACAGCCCGAGACCGTGTAGTCAAACAGCTGCAGGAAATTCGTGTCCACACAGACCGCCTCAGCGGCATAATAGTCATCATTGACAATGACATCGGCATCGCCATACGCCCCGACTCTGGTCCAGGATGTTATCTCGGGCACTGACGGGAAGAACTCCTCGGCAGTCCCGTACGTCATTCCGACGCACGCTCCCATGCCGATAGCATACAGCTGCTTGGAAAGCGGCTGCCTTGCGCCGACACTGAACTCCGTCCTGGCATATGAAGCCAGCAATATGACGAATCCCAGTGCCACTGACAGTCCCAATGCCTCGATTACGGCATAGAGTTTATTTTTCGAGAGAAATTTCAGATATGTGCTCATGGTCGAATTGTACGTTTTGATAATTACTTTATAATCAGTTCATCCTTGTCGCCGAAGCTGTCGTAAGAGGATATGATAATCCTCTCGCCAGGCTCCAGACCTTCTATAACTTCGTAATACTGAGGGTTCTGTCGGCCGATGCGGACACTACGTTTCACAGCTTTCGTCCCCTCTGGATTGACCACATACACCCACTTGCCGCCGGTTGCCTGATAGAATGAACCGCGTGGTATTATGATCGCCTCGGCAGGCTGGCCGAGCTGTACATTCATATAATATGTCTGTCCCGCACGGATATTCTCCGGCTGCTGACCTTCGAAGCGGAAATCCGCCTTGAACTTGCCGTCACGAACCTCCGGATAAACCTTGCGGATGGACGCCGAATATTTCTCATTCTGACGCTCAAAAGTCGCCTCAAGACCAGGCACAATTCTATCAATGTAATGCTCATCTATCTGAGCTTCAATTTTATACGAATCCAGATTATTAATCTGGCCGATTTTCGATCCTGCCGCTACTGACTGACCGAGTTCCACATCCAGCAGACCGAGTTCACCGCTGATCGGCGCCTTCACGGAAAGATTCTCCTTACGGCGGCGTATCATGGACATGTTCACACGCATATTCTCCAGGCTCTCGTGCATCTGCGAAATCTGCGTGCTCCTGTAAAGGCTGTCCTGACGTTCCCTATTGATGACCAGGTCCAGCTTGTCCTTAGCAAGTTCGTAATCTTCAGCCGCTTTCAGATATTCTTCCTTGGCAATGAGCTTTTCCCCGTACAGCGCCTTGTTCTGCTCATATGCTCTCTTGGCCCTGCGCACTTCTATCTGGAGCGTGAGCTTGTCCTGCCTTACGGAAAGTTTCTGCTGCTCCATGGAAATCAATGTATTGCGCAGTATATTTTCCTTCTCGGCGAGTTCAGCCTCAGAGTTAAGTATCTGCATGTCAAGGTTTTCATTCGACAGTTCGACAATGACGTCACCGGCATTGACCTTACTCCCCTCCTCGGCGACGATGCGCTGGACATTGCCGCCTTCGGTCGGGCTTATCTGCACGGTCGTCATCGGCTGAACCTGACCGCTCACGCGAATATAGTCATTGAACTCGCCCCGACGCGCCTCGCCCGTGATGAGCGCGCTGCCGTCGACTCTCAATGCCGAACCCTTCCCCGTGAAAATCAGGACAATAAGCAATAATGCCAATGCTGCCGCAGCCCAATATTTCAATGCTTTTTTAGTGAACGCTGCCGCAATTCCCTTTTTCTTTTCAATGATCTTATCCATAATGCTAATTTTTTACTGCTCCAGATATGGTACACCATTATAATAATCGACTACACGTCTTTTCAGCTGGTATTGAAGCTCCGCATTGAGCTTTTCAGCCTGCGCTTTCAGATAATTGGACGAAGCCGTATTGTATTCAATCGAAGAAATCAATCCTTGTTCGAACTTGCGCGCATTCAGCCTGAACGCCTCGTCATAAACTTCCGCGCGCCTTTCCGCCTGCAGCAATGCCGCTTCTGCTCCATCCCTGTCCTGCACCGCACGGCGGACTTCCGATTCCACGTCGCGCAAAGATTTGTCATATTCGAGACTCGCCCGCTGATAGGCATTGCGTTTTTTCGCCAATGAGGTATGCTTGGAAAGGCGGTCGTATATAGGAATGGTCAATGACAACTGGACATATTCGCCGCCATTGTTCCTGAACTGCCGGCCATAAGGTACCGGAGTATAGCCGGATTGACCCGGATATGTGTAATAGCTTGTGGACCAGCCGCCATAGAGTCCGAGCGTAGGCAGGAATTGCCACTTGGCTGTCCTCAAGCTGTAAAAGGCATTGTCACGCTGGTTGCGGGCAATAAGGACGGACGGCATTGATTTCGCGGCTGTGTTGACGATGTCATCCGCAGCAATGTCCTGCTTGCTTGCAGGCTGTAACGCCGTCAGGTCCGTATCTATTACAAGTTCCTCATCCACAGGCCAATACATGACATCTTCCAGGGTTATCCTGGCATTGTCCCTACTATTTTTCGCAGTCATCAGTTCATATTCGCGGTCAGCAAGGTCAGCCTTCATCTGGACCACGTCCGCATAGCCTTTGGAACCTAGCTGCTCCTGGCGTTCAGCCAATTGCACCGCCGACTTGGCATTGTTCACCTTGTCCTCCAGAATCTCTGTCAGCTTCGTATAATAAATGACATTGAAATAAGCCTCCATCGTGGCGAGGCAGACTTTGTCGCGCTCCTGCCGCTCCTGGGAAAGGCCCATTGACATGGATGTGCGCGCGATTTTCAGGTTATTGATGGCCGAAAAGCCGTTGAACAGCGTGATGCCGGCGGAGACTGAGAAGCCTTGGTTCAGCGACGTGGTCGTGACATAGGTATTGGTCTCCGGGTCGATGGAACGTCCCCACCTGTAGTAGCCGTAGGAATTGCCGTCGGCGGAAGGCGTGAACGCAGCCAATATGGCATCGCGCCTGTCCAGCCGTGCATCATCGTTTTTCGACTGCTGAATCCTCACCTGCGTGGAATTCGACACGGCGTACTCCATGCAGTCGCGCAATGTCATCATCTGCGCTCCGGCATTCAGCTGCATGGCCGACAAAAAAATTATCGCAATCATTGATTTCATAATTCCTCGTTTATGCCGAAGTGATGCACGAGATGTGCCAATCAGCATAAACGACTGTGAATCAATGATTGCGACAATGAATTCTATTTCGTCAATGTAAAAAAACTTTACAATCCTGTAAAGATGTTTTACAAGGCGGGATTACAGCAGTTCCAGTTCCACGTAGACTGGCAAATGGTCGGATGCCATCTGCGGATCGCCGGTCTCGAATTTGCGGCAGACCTTGGCATCGAGGACATTGACCTTGGCCTTGTTCTTCATGAGGAGGATGTAGTCGATGCAGATCTTGGAGTCGCGTGACGGGAAGGAAACGCCTGTGCCTGAGAGGTTTGTCCAATGTTTGAAATAATATTTCATAACCTCGGATTCAGGTGTAACGTTCATGTCTCCGCAAAGGAATACGTGCTTGTGGCTCTTGTAATAAGCCTTCTGCAATGTGGTGGTCACGATGCGGGCCTGTTCAAGTGCCGCTACGGAAGATACATGGTCCAGATGAACCGATGCGAACACGTACTTAGGTGTTTCAATGACCGCACACACACGCTGCTCGGCACCTTCTCCCTGCGGAAGAGTGATATTGTAGCGGTTGATTACGGTGTCCCTGGTCACGAGACCTTCGCCGTAGCTTCCGCCCCTGTAAGAAATAGCCTTGCCGAATGCGTAATCCCAGCCTTCACCAAGACATTCTGCCAGGTACTTGGCCTGATAGACATTGTGACGGGTGTTGCAGCTGTCCAATTCATTGAGAGCGCATGTGTTGGCACCCATTTCCTTGATCATTGACGCGATCATCGGTGCGCTGTCCTCGACATACTTTCCGAACACGCCGACATTGTAAGTCATAAGTCTCAGGGTGTCAGCCTTTTCTCCCGGATTCTTAGGAGCATTGCCGCCGTTTCCGCACGAAACGAGCATTGCCGGCAGACAAAGTGCCAGCAGGATAGATTTAGTGAAATTTTTCATAATTTTTAGTTTTGTTCCGCAAAGATAGACAGAAAAGACGGATTTATAAAGCCTCCGTCAAATATCTGATCATATTCTCCACGGCGCGGCGGCAGACAGGGCAAAACTCCGGTGCGGCATTGGTCCTCATCCTGCAATCCTCGCATGCGCGCCAATAGCCTTTCGGCTGATAGGCAGCACCTTCCACGAGTCCGGCAGTTCCCTGCTCATATAAATCCTGCCATTTGGACGCGAAATCCACCTTGGTCGTAATGTTCTGCTGCCAAGGCTCCACATCGGTGGTCTGGTCAGCAGGTGCCGTACCGTCGTAGGCATATTCATCCGCCAGACCGGCAAAGCTGTGACCGAATTCATGGACTACCACTGGCCCGAACGAAGGATGTCCGGTAGATGCCAACGTATACAGATTATAGATTCCTCCCCCGCCATAAGTATCGGCATTGGCGAGGATAATGATTGATTCATAAGGGATTCCGGCCAAAAGGTCGTGCATGCGGAACTGCTTTCCGGTCGTCAGATACCGGTCGGAATAGAAGGTATCGAAGTGCGACGACAATGCAGTATTGCGCCAGATTCCCGCGCGCGGGACGCTCACGCCGCTGTCCTCCGAAACGGTAGCTGCCGCAATGATGTTGAACCTGTCCTGCATCGACTTGAAAGGTTCATGCGACATCAGATTCCGGACTGCCGTTTCCGCATCGCTGTAGAACTTTCCGGTATCATTGCGGTCATAGCCTTCAGCCATTATCACGACATCTATACGGTCACGCGAATTTCCGTCACCATGCAGCAAGCGGCACTCCGGCTTCCCGGACACATCCACCGGATCTATCAGTATATCAGCGGGATCCACAGGATGGGAGAACTCCGCGCTGACCCGGTTACGGCTATCCAGCAGCCTGACATTGACATTGACCGGAGCCGCAGGCATAGGGACCAAAAACACATTTTCGAACGACTTTCTGGTGCGGTGCGCCTCCTCAGTTCCGAGCCATTCCTGGAACAGCGTGCAGAACGATATCCGGTACAATGTATCCCCGGTCGCCGCGTCCGTCATAGTCAACTGCCCGTCTCCCTGAACCGCCAACTCCTTCATATTCAAGCGCCTGCCGGCCCATCCGTCCAATTTGTGAATACCGGCTACCGCAATGTCGCAGTCGTGATACGCACCCGAAAAGATATAATCCAGACGCAATGTCGCATCCGTCAAACGTCCTTCCGCAAAAGGCTCCGCAGACAAATTCAAGGTCAATGCTGCCGTCAGCAAGAGAACAGGCATCAGTTTCTTTACCATGTCAATAAAGTATTAGCGTTTACCGAAAATATTCATCCTCCAAGTGAGGCCGACGCTCAGATTCTTACAAAGATACTGTTTTTAGTAAAGAATCCTTATATTTGCCACAAAAACAGAAAGGCATGGAGATAATTGACAACACGGACGAAGTGCTGGAGCTGGCCTCTGAGGCCGGTCATGTTCTGCTGCAGAACGGCGCGGAGATTTCCAGAGTTGAAGACACAATGGCGAGAATCGCATCGCATTTCGGCGTGGAGTCCGGTAATTTCTTCGTGCTCAGCAATGGTATTTTCACCACCAGCACTCAAGGTCGGTATGCCAAGGTGGAGTTCATTCCAATCCGGGCCATACAGCTTTCCAAGGTAGTGGCCATCAACCGGTTGAGTTTCGACATAGCAGCTGGCAGATACACATTGGAACAGGCCCGGAAAAAGCTGGAGGAGATACGGGATGCTGAATCCAAGCCCGCGTGGGAGCAGATTGCAGGTGCAGCGTTCGGCGCTGCGGGATTCTGTGCCGTGTTCGGCGGCGGATTCATGGACTGCCTGGCAGATTTCGCAATCGGTGCTATGCTTTATGTCTTCTGCCTGTTCTTCAGCGAACGATACATGTCCAAGATTGTCGGCGGAATCTGCAACGCATTGCTGGCCACATTGTTATGTATCGCATTTTACCGTATCGGCTTTGGCGACAGCCTCAGCAACATCATCATCGGCGCAATCATGCCACTGATTCCCGGAGTTCCGTTTGTCAACGGTGTCCGCGACCTCATGAATTCCGACTATATCGCAGGCCTGACCAGGCTCACCGACGCGATGCTGGGTTTCTTCTGCATTGCCATAGGCGTCAGTATTGCATTCATGCTCGACGGATGGATTGCCGGCGGCATCATTGACCTCGGCGGCATGACCATCAATCCTGAGACGGCGGGTCTCGGCTGGCAGACGCTGGCGGCGTTCATCGGTACTTTCGCGTTCGCGATTCTGTTCGGCTCCCCGAGGAAACAATACACGGCAGCCGGTCTCATCGGCGCGCTAGGCTGGGCGGCATTTCTCATAATGGTGCGCACAGATCTGGCATCCACATTTGCCGCCATCATACTTGCCACCGCCCTGATCTGCATTTTCTCACGAATCGCAGCAGTCCTGGACAGTTGTCCGAGCACGGTATTCCTGCTTTGCGGCATCTTCCCTCTCGTGCCGGGAGCCGGCGTCTTCTGGTTCACCTATTACATGGTGTCAAGCCAGTTCAGCCTCTCCTCCACGACCGGTTTCAATGCCCTCAAGGCAGCCATCGCCATAGTTCTCGGTATCGTCTTCGCTATGGAGCTGCCGCAGCGTCTTTTCTCCGGCTTCAAGCGGTTCAGGAGGAGTTAGTTCGGACATTCTTTGACTTCCCAGTTTCCGGAGGCAATGGTCCATATTGCGCTCAGGTCCACTCTTTTACCGAGTTTCTGATTCAGGCTGACGCAGAAGTTGTGCCTGCGGTCATAAACGAACGGGAAGCGTTTTCCATTGTTGATGGTGCCGTCAAGGAAGATGCGGTCGGTCTTGGACAATGTATATGATACGGTTCCGGTGGTGCGGCCGAGTGTCTTCTGGACATAGAGTTCCACGCCATAGGACTGGCCCTGACCCATCTCCACGTTCTCCTCCCAGTCGGCAGCCGAGGAGAATGACATCTTGCCGTCTTTGTACTCAAGGACATTGTTCATCTGTTTCCAGTAGCCCTCCACCGAGAATTCCCATCCTTTCAGGCCGCTGTAATATGTGCCGAGCGAGACGATGTCCTATGTTACCGGCTTGATGTTCTTGGTAATAGGCACCCAGAGGTCAGTAGGAAGGCTGAGGTTGCCAGATGTGAGCTGATGCACGTATTGCGACATCTTGGAATAAGCCGTCTTGACAGCCCAGCCCTTTCCGAACGAGACCTTGACCGCGGCACGTGGTTCCGGACAGAAATATGTACGGCCATTGACCAGGAACAGGCTCAGGTGCAATCCCGGATTGAATGAGAAATGCTCCCCGAAGGTCATGTCATCTTCAATGTAGGCCGACAGTTCATTGCCATAAAGGTTCGGGCTGGCGTCGTTCACCTTGTCGCTTTTTTCTTCCTTGCCGTCAAGGTTGTTGAGACTACGGGAGCGTTCCACTTCCGGGCGGTAAAGGTGATTCACGAATTCGCCTCCAAATTTTATCAGGTGCGAAGGCGCCGGAATATAATCGAAGTCAATTTTCGCATTAAAGAATATTTGTTTGAGGATTCCTTGGCAAGCAATCCTTTTCATTATAACCAATCCACACTCTCCACCTCATCCATCCATACATAGATGCAACTCACACAAGCATTGTTGCATCCCTACACATATTTCCCGGTATTGTTGTTTAAGACTGCAAATATATATGTACATATCGGTTATAACAAAATCTTCGGCAAAAGGGGACATCTCGGATGAAGAAATCTTTATAAGGGGTTGAATTCCCCACCATTTTCTTGCAAAAACTATTTTTCGTACCATCTAAAACGTTTTCTCAGAACAAAACGCCTCGGCAAACACATTTGGTACAGATTAAAACGTTTTCGCGGTACAAAATGAACCACGGAATATGGATCCAAAACAATGAACAACCAGAGTAAACTCATTCCAGGGAAAGACTCCAATCGGAGTCAACCAAAATCAGGAAATGACAACGTGGTGTGGAGCACAAATAATTGACCATGAGATAGATATCTATTTTCAGAGTTCACATAACAGCTACTCTGAAGAAGGTTAATTTATTACATAACAAGGATTTACGCACCACACAAAAATAAAACCACTAGACAGCAAAAGCCCGGCGGGGGTGGAGCCTCTGGAGGCATGGTCGCCCATGACCTTGTGAATGGGTGGCAGGCGACAGCCTGACGGGATGAGCGAAGCGAACCTCCAGAGGCTCCACCCCCGCCGGGCGCTCCAAAGGACAAAGTGACGTTTCAATGCGACCACCCCACCCTCGTGAGAATTTTTCCCGTGAGTAAAAACGCCCGATTCACGCACGACATGACGAAATTCGCCACGTGGTAAGCAGAAAACGTTTTAGTACGCACGGGACTTGGTCAGTGGAAAACGTAACAGGGATGATGTAGAGGGAACAGGGCTGGACACACACATTTGGTGCAGGTTAAAACGTTTTCGCGGTACAAAATGAACCACGTGGCAAGAAAAGCCCGGCGGTGTGGGAGAGCAGGCAGACAATCTTGGAAAAGATTCATGGCGAAACAGGTCCAATGGTACGAATACTACCACATGGCATAGATGCAACAAACCCCCGTAGAATGCATCTACGAGGGTTTCGTGTGGTGCCACCGAGAATCGAACTAGGGACACAAGGATTTTCAGTCCTTTGCTGATAATGTAGTATATAATTAAGTTTCACTACTTTATACAAGCAAAACCATGAACTGGTCAAAACTTTTTGGAAAACAGAGAGTGTCTTCTTGGTTAAACTTATATATCCTTTTCTGTAGTATTACAACTACTTTCAATCAACTTTTTCACTTCCTCAATGAATGCTTCTGCCTTTGGGTAAAGTTCATCAAACATTTCCTGGTCACAATATACAAAATAATCACAATCCATACTGTACCATTGGTAGAAAAGTATAGAGTAAAGTTGGCTTGAAGATACAGACATCCTGCCTTTTGATACAAAGTGAAGCCCAAGCATGGTCTTGACATCATGATGTCCCAACACTTGAATGCCATCAGCCAAAAGTAATGCTTTGGCTGCATAGTAACAGGTATAATATAACCTGCCTACTGCCCCATTGTAAAACCCTCCATTGCTTATTATGAGGGCTTCTTTCATGGTATCACAGGCTACATCCATCCTATGCTTTACCAAAGCCAGTCTGCTATCATCATCAAATGTATCTGTCATTGTTTTCTGTAAGTTGAAGTTTGTCTACTTGCACATTATACTGTTACTAATGAGTGGTCTTCTATCTTGATTGACATCAGTTCCCTGCCAACCTCCTGCATGATGGTAAGAATCTCATTCAACCGCTTTTCAGATGGCTTTTTAATGCCACTTATATATTGGGCAAAGAGGCTCTGTGAAATCCCCATCCTCCTTGCTATTGCTGAAGCATTCAGTTCAGGATGTTCCATGAACAGCCTGTAGAGCAGACTTTCATTCTTTTTCTGGAAGAACCCTTCAAAACTCAAATCCTCATTAAGTTCCTCCCAATGGATGCCAATGTAATCAGTTGTATAATTATTCCTTTGTTCCTGAGTAGCATATTTCAGCCTTGGATAGTCTACAAACATTTCACTTGCAGTCTTGCCATCCTTTGTCTGAATCCATATCTCAGAGTCAGTCAGCCGTATTTTTATCACCTTTTCCATATCAGATGCTCCTGTTGATGCAAATGTAGGTAATATATATAATCACTACCTAAAAAATGTCTGTACCATTTCTTAAATAAATGTATTCACTTCTCCTTAATATTTCCAAAAGAAGTGAATACATCTGATTCTTTAAATGTTCCTATTCCATTCAACTGAAAAATGTTACATTCTCTGCCAGCCAATCTTCTCACTGACTGTCCCACGCTGCATAACTGTATAATATTTGTTATTTCCCTCAAATACTATATCACTGCTGCTTGATTGACTATTTCGTTCAATTGTTATGGTCAATTTATCATTGGAGAGTGTCCAATGAAATTTCATTTCAGACAACACACTATGGTCTTCTTCATCAAGACTTTTGGACACACCTTTGCCATCTGCTGTATATGAAATAATACCAATTGTATTTTCTTTGGTATATTCAGTTGAATGGTATGCCTCAGGGTCACTGCTGTCTGAATATTCAGTTGAACAGAGATACCAGTCTCCTACAATAGTGTTAGATTCCTTGTTGCATCCAAACATGAGTGGAATAAGCAGCATTGCAATAAATAATTTAGTTTTCATATAGAATCTGATTCAAGAGGTATGATTTTCACAGCATAATCCTCCCACACTGAATTTTCATAAGCTTCAACACTTTCTGCTGGAACTTTTAAAGTTTTGATACTCTTGCTCTTTATTGGTCTATGGGCAGTTCTGGATGTCTTTGGTGGCACAGTTGCTCCAATTAAAAACTCATCTATTACTTCTGAAGAAAATGTATAGATAGAATTTAAGGTATGCTCCTCCACAAGAATTTCTTTTAAGTCAACACATTGGGACATATCTACTATTGTTAGGCAATCACACCCATTGAATGCTGAAGCAGGTATTGATTCTATACTTTTGGGGAGATATATAGATATTAATTCAGCGCACCCATACATATTAACATTCTTCAATTCATTATTAGATCGCAAATCTAAAGAAGAAATATGAGTTGCGCTATTCAATGATATGGATGTCAAACGATTATTATAACGTAAATCCATAGTTCTAACTTCTGTCTTAGTATTATACGCACCTAATTGTATTTTTTCCAAACTTGAGAAGTATTCAATACCAGTATAAGAAACCACCTTTAATAGTGATGGATTGTTAAAGTCTGATATCTCTTTCACTGCATTTGCTTCAGGCATAGACACTTTACCATCTTTGTTTACATCAAAATTATCATAGCAGTATTTCATAAAATTGATGTCATCCATTTTAGTGCATACATCATCTACTTCTTCCAATTCAGGCAGAGTCTCCTCTGTCTTGTCTCCATCCACATTGGAATTGCTATGATTGTCCATACCTTCTTTTTTACAACTTATCAGGCAGCAAACACCTATAAGTCCAGCAATAATCAATAATTTTGTTTTCATCACAAATCTATTTAGTTGTTTATAATCAGTTTTAATCAATGTTCCACAAAGCATCAGGATCATCTTCAAAGGCGTCCATTATATCATAATCATTATTGTTTCCTGAATCAAATAATGGGTCATCAGATACAGTAAGCTGTCCATTCCTATCATAATATCCATCACAGGGGTCATACTCATTCTCATCATAATAAATCTCTTTGTACAAGTCTGAAAACTTTATTTCAAAGGATTCTGAACCTTTTTCCACCCTTGTTGACTCCCTATTATCCTTGTCATAGAAATTATAGATATTATCATATTCAACTGGCAATACAATCTCTCCAGAAGGGGCTATAATACCCCACTTATTTCCTTTTTTGACTCTGGCAAGACCATGGTCATAACCATCAATCCAGTCAAATGTCCCAAAATCCACATACTTGTCATCATGTCCAGTTATTACTGCCCACTGATAATTCTTATTTACCGTAAATAGATGGTCTCTATATAACCAATTTTGCCTATAATTCACAATACCAGGAATTATATTGTCATACTCTATTTCACAACTTAAGTAGCCTTGACTGTTTACTATTCCCCATTTACCTTTCTGTTTTATACATACATAATCATACTCATCAACAAAAACACCCTTGAAGTCATCATATATGGGCTTTATAACAACCTCTGCATCATGATTGATAAATCCAATCTTTCCATTGTCTATAATAGGAAGAAGATACATTCCATAAGTATATAAGGTTGGTTCACTGACTAAGATGCCTACAGACCTTTTCCTGAAATCATTTATTCTTTTCTGTAGATTTGAAATGACCTTTCCATTACATCTTGTGATTGTTGCAGCCCCATTTGTCAGTTGGTATATAATAAATGTCTTAGGGTCTATCATATCACCCTCTTTGCATTCACATTTATCATCAAGTCTCCAACTTGCATATCCACTACCAAGGAAGACAGTAGCATACAGATGTTCATATTTCTTTGAGTGCTTGACCTCTATCCTTTTGACCCTATCAAGGTCTTTTGAGGAAATTTGTTTTGCTGAACCAGCCACAAGTTTCCAAGGATGGGCTTCTGCATAAGCCTTTAATTTACTTATAAATCCACCTTGTTTAGGAGAATCATTTGCTTTAGTGGTATTGTCTTGTGTCATATATCTTCCCTTTGCAGACATTGCAAAAAGAAAGGTGTGAGATTCCTATTGGAGTCCCAGGTATTACCACACACCCATAATCACACAATAAGGAAGCCCACACCTGTATATGGTGTAAGCATTCACTCTCTTACTGCTGTGATTATAATCCTTGAAAGTGGTAATTTTAGGGACTGTCACAAGTAAGAAGCAAACACTTCTTTCTGATATGTCTTGGTTAAACTTTACATAGTCTTGAAATTTTTGTTAATGCCACAAAGTTAGCACTTTCGGGCAAAAGACAATCATTTTGAGACCATATTTCAGCCTATCAAGACAAATCTTCACCATACATGGGTGTGGGGTGTTTCCTTATGGTACAAAGGTAATCCTAACAATCAGCAAAAGAGCCTTATCCACAGTATTTATGAATAAGGCTCACAACAGTAAAAGCAAGTCACATGGGCTTGTCTTTGTCATCACTCCAGTCTCCAAAGAGAATGGCACATATTATTGGGGCAAGCAGTGCTCCTGTAATGTCTACTATTGTCTCTATATCCATTCCTGAATGATTTTATTTCTTCTCCATCCAATTAAAGGGTTAGTTAAAGTTGTTAATGTACTGCCCTGCCTATAGAAAGAAAATGTATTCACTTTCCTTTATTCTTTATAAAAAAGTGAATACATCAACATGAATCCATGAGACTGAATAATCATATACACACTAATAGATATTTTTTAATATATACATTAGTGTGCAATACATGTCAGAAAATATCCTAACATAATGGATATATACAGATAGGCAGGCTGTACCCTATGATGAGTGACTATCTGATGAACCATGAGTATTCATTGTCTCCTACAAGAGCCTTACAGATACCATTGGAGAGTTCTCCTGCATTGAGTGACCTGTCAAGGAAGCTGTCTATGTAGGAAGATTTGTTTGCTCCTGTGAGCAGATTGTACATCTTCCACATAGATAATTCCTTATTGTCACCACTTCTGCCAAAGTCCTCATCATTATAGTAAGCCTTTGTGATGAGATTGATTTGGGTATCTGTCATCAGCATTTCAGGAAGCATCTTCTTCTCCTTGCTTGGAAGACACTGGTACATCCTTGATTTTCCCAAGAACTGGGCAAACTGGGCTTCTGTGATTGAGTAGTCCTGCAACCTTTTCATATAGTCCAGATGACAGTCTATTGAGTAACTTCTGAACAGTTCCACTGCTGACTTGTATAGTTCTCCAAGACTCATTACCCTAAGTTCTGACTTGTAGCCATCAGTAGAAACACACATATTGCAGCACACCATGTTCTTAAAACCTATGAACAATTTGAATTTCTCATAAGTCTTCTTACTGTAGAGGTTCTCATTATTATAAGCCCTTACCCCTCCAATGGTCAGATTAAGCCTGTTTCCTGCTATATCTTCATGAATTGTAGGTATCTCAATGCAGAACATCATCCTCTCATAGTAGATGGTCTTGTCACTCTCCAGGAGTTGGTTCACTGGCTTGCTGATTGCTTCAGGAATCCTGCCCTTGATGATATGGCTGACCCTCACATCAGGACTCTCCACCCTTTCACCTCTGAAGACCTCATTTGCAGCATCATAGATTGTCTCAATGAAACCATGGTGTGATATTGTAACCTCATTGTCCTTTGAGAAGACTGGTATTATGCAGTCATTTTTAAGATGTCCCACACTAACTTCCTTGGTGTTGGATTCTATGAATGGCAGTCTCCTGACAGGTCTTGTCTCTGGACTTGGCTCTGTTGGATGTTCCATTGGTTGGAAATCTACAGTCTTTTCAACTCCAGTCATGCCCTGCGGGCAGCTAAGAACAGGTGATGTATTATCTTTCTGTTTCAGATTCATTACAGCCTGCTTCAACAGCTTGGGTGCAATGGAGTCTGGATTTATACCTATATTCCTGTTATTGATGTCTCTTATTTCATCAGGAAGCAGAGCCCTATGTTTAGTTCCCACCCTGCGCATATACATTGTTTCCATAGTATTTCTGATTTTGATAGTTGTTATTGTTATATTGTCTTGGTTGGTAATCTACTGGCTGTCCCATCTGAAATCCATCACTTTCTACTACATTTGGTCTGCTTTCAGAGTTACACCATTTCAAGATACTGTCTCCTGTTTCAGGAGTAATAGTAAATTCAGGCCTGCCCATAAACAGGCCTGTCCTATCTTTTGAAGCAACTGCATGATGCTTCAAATCTATATCCAGGACTATTGTAAACTCATAGTCCACACCATCCCTCATCACAGCTTTAAGTCCGACCTTTTCAGGAACCATCTTGCCATTCTTCTCATTAAGAACATAGTCCTGCTTTGTCCTCATGGTGCATATCACATGACATTTGCTCTGAAGAATCCTTTGGATAAAGGCATTCTGCCTTGGGGTTACTTTTGCCCAGTTCACAAAGGAGTTGCCCATAAGACCTGCATGATACTCCAAAAGAAAGTCCCAGCAGTGTGAGATTGAATCTATTATAATCACTTCCATTCCTGCATTCTCACATACATTGATTGCTTCAATGTAGGTTTCAGGGGAGTAGTCTGTTATTGGCAGTACATTGTACCCTCCAAGATTTGCATAGAGGTCAGCAGAGCCATTCTCTGAATCTATTACAGCAATCCTGCTCCAGTCCTTTGTAAGACCATAGGCTAATAGCAGTGCAGAGTAGGTCTTGCCACTGCCTGCACATCCTTGCAGAGCCATCTTGATTTTAGCCTGCCTCTTTGATGATTGTCTTAAATTGTTCATGACTGATGATTTTTAATGTTTCATTCTTTGTTGTTTCCCTTATAAAAACAAAAAGCCAGACTATTATAGCCTGACTTTTCATTTGATAGCCCCTTATAGCCTTGCAAGTGTCTTGCACCCTCCATTACTCATCTGATGAAGCAGGTAGAAAAGTTCACCTGTATCTGAAGAACATACCTGTGATATTACAGGAGAGGTGATTTCATCATCTTCAAACTTCTCACTTACAGCCCCAATCTCATTCCCAAACACAAAGAAGAGTTTACCTGTATGAGGATTCCTTTTGACTTCAATCTCACTAATGCCCATATCTGCCTTGAAGTCACTGACAGACATGGTCTTTACAAAACTTAACCTTGCCATGATTCTGATGTTTTTACTGTTGTGAAGCCGGACTATTCCCACTCCAATGCAAGGTGAAGATGTTGTATAGTTTTTATGTTATAGTCTTGTTTTGTTTTTTGTTCCAAAGAAGAACCCACAGGGGTAGATACCACACTTCAAAAGTCATGGGGAGGGGCTTGATAAGCTATGATACACTTATGGAAATTCTTAAAAATTTTCAAAAAAAATTAAAATTGGTGCCATGCAAGGCATCTATAAAAATCCTAACATGGGCAAAAAGAGTTATATAATAGCCTATGCTACCCAAAGAAAAACTCCCTCACCATAGAATAAGATGGTAGGGAGTAACTTACTGATGTACTTATTTATAATAAGTAGAAATGTTATATGCTACTTGCATTAAGTTCAAGATTTGCTTCAGACCAAGTTTCCTCCTTAAAATGAGGGTGAAGACCTGCTGCTTTGAAAAGTTCCTCATCCATGATTTGACGTACAAATGCCACATTCTCGGCAGTAGTGGCAATTGAATCATGGATTGTGAAGACAGGGACATTATGACCTCCCTCAACCCAAATTCTCCTGCAACACCTGTGTAGGATTAGCTCACTTTCAACAGACTGTAATAGACAGGCAAATCTATTTTTCTTGCTTGTTTTGCACATTGCTATCAGTTTATATATTTCAGGAAACAGCCCCTGGAATTTTCTTTTTAGGGCTGCATCTTCTGTATGCTGGCTGATATACCTGTTGTCTGAAAAGAATGTAATGAGTATCATGGTCTTTATCTTCTTCCTGTCTATTTCAGGATTATTGATTTTCCTCATCATGAACTCATACAGATATCCATCAGATGCTTCTTTAAGATAGTTTTGCAGTCTTGCTGCTGGTATGGATGACACATATCTTCTTATTCTTGAGGTCAGACTTGGGGAAAACATCTTTTGTATATTCTCTGGAAGATGACCAATATTTATATAAGCATTAGATTCCTTGTCCCAAAACTCAGGTCTCAATAAAACACACAGAAGGAATGGCTGACTATTGGATATATCAATGGTTGCCAGTCCCTTATTGTCATATTTAAGGAAATTCCTATAGTCTTTTTGGATGTTAGTTATCACTGAATGCAGCCTGTGGACATTTGAGTCAATCTGTGCTTTATATTCTTGGTTTTCAAGTGCTATGATGTTATAAAGTGCAGCCTGATATTGTGCCTGATAGTCTTTCCCTTGTTCAATCTGATTTGCATGCATTCTTCTATTCCAAGCATAATTCTTTGCCTGTGAACTGATTGTCAGTCTCTTCTGTCCATACCAATATGACAGGTATGGGTAATCAAGGAGTGGATTACGTTCAAATTTCCTTGTATGACTGTTGAACCTCTCTTCCAGTACTGGCTCTGGTTGAGTAATCCTTGCAGAAAGATAAGTATATCTTACCAATGGTTGGTTTTCATATTCAGGAGAAAACTTATAACCAAATGATTTTTCTTCAGGAACAGCAATGCCATCAGTAACCAATATCCCAGTCTGTATAAGATAATCAAGATAACTTAAATAATCCTTGAAATAATTTCTTATCACAGATGAATTTATTGGCACATAGCAATTATCTTTGATTAAATCTCTCTTGCCTGCCGGAATGGAACTTATCAAACCAATTATATGTATAAGCCTTTCCTTATCAAAGCAATAGCCAAAAGTGCCATTACGATTAACTGTCTTAATATGACCAGATTCATCTTCAGCAAAGAAATAATCTGTTATAGAATACAACTCCAGATGCCTATCAATATCAAGATTCTCAGGAATCAAGGCAAAAGAACCTGAATACTTAAGAGGAATACCAAGTTCACTTACAAATCTTCTGACTGGCTTCCTTAAAGAAACCAACCTAACCAATCTCTCCTTTGCTTCTTGCCAATCTCTATAAAGCATATCTATTTCTATTTTATCCATTATGTTGGGATATTTTATTCCGGTGTTAAATATAGTCAAGTTTCCCCATAATCTTATATTGATTACAGGGAATATGAATGAAATGATGTTAAAGGTTCTCCATTGCTTCTTCTATCTGGGTATTATCAAAGCTGTCAAGGTAGATTTGGGTGACCTTTTCTGAACTGTGCCCCAAGGATTCACTTATAATGGATGTTGAAACATGGGCTTTTTTCAGGACAGTGGCATAGGAATGCCGGGCCACATAGGTGGTTACATCTATTGTCACCCCTATTTCCTTGCCTATGGCTTTCAGAGTATCATTTACTTTTGTAATGACCTTATGCCTCCTGTTTTTCTGCTGTTGGGCTGTCTTGTGGAAAGATGAGAAGATTGGAAACAAGTATTGGCTGTTACTATTGTCATACTTCTTCAGTACTTCAATGGCTTCTTCTTGTAAGGGGAGTTTGATTAGTTTCTTGGTCTTCTTCCTGTAATAGACAAGTTGGTCATCCATTATGTTCTTCTTTGTGAGGTATGCCATATCAGCAAAGTTGATTCCAGCCATAAAGTAGGAGAATTTGAACAGGTCAATGGCTAACTGATAGTAATAGCCTTTGTTTTCAGCTGGATAGTTGAATATTTTATAGACATCATCCTTCTTAATAGCCCTCTTTGGGGTCTCCTGATGAAGCCTTGCCAATCCAAATGTCTTGAAAGGATAGAACTCCTGCTTGACTATCTTCTTCTCCAATGCAATATTGTATATTCTCCTTAAAGTCCTGAACCTTATACCAATGGTGTTTTCAGCCAGTTTCTTCTTCCTGAGCCATGCTTCATACCTTTTCAGCCATGTTATATCAATGTCTGAAAAAGGCAGGTCAAGATGCTTGTTAAAGATGATTAGGGAGTTATACACCTGCTCCATTGAATCTGCATACCCATCCCTCCCTGCATCCCTCAATGCTGCAATTTCATCTTTGAATACTGCGCCTACAGTCACTGGCTTCTTCCTATTCTGGACTTTCTCTATCAGGGTAGTTGCAGTAAAGTCCATTTTTTCAGTCTTCAGTTCTACAATCTTGCTCTTGACCTCACTTATGTTCTTGGATATAAGGCTTTCAAGCATTTCCTTATCTGGACAGGATTCCTTTGGTCTGTTATTCTCAAAGTCCCAGTTTTCAGATTTGGTAGAAACACCAAGGTTGATATACCTTGTCTTTCTGTCCTTACAGACTTTAATCTTTAGAGGTAACTCTCCATTCTTCAAGGGTTTGTACTTGTAGCAAACCACATCAACTGTTGTCATTTTGGTTAAAACATTGGAGAAAACAAACCTCTATTTCCAAGCCATTTTCAACCCTTTACAAAAGAAAAACAGAGAGCTACATTTCTGTAACTCTCTGATTTTCGTGTGGTGCCACCGAGAATCGAACTAGGGACACAAGGATTTTCAGTCCTTTGCTCTACCAACTGAGCTATGGCACCATTCCTTTCGTTTGGGATTACAAAGGTAAGTATTTTTCTTTAGAGTGCAAATTTTTTTAACACTTTTTTCAATATTTTTTCAAGCACCTGGCTCACTGAGAGCACGAAATCATTGATTTTCAAACTGATTGCTACTTCTTGGGAATTTTAATTTTCATGCCAGGTTTGATGCTGGATGAAATTCCATTGAAGGACATGATGTCATTTGCGCTGACACCGGGGTATAGTTTGGCGATACTGTAGAGCGTATCACCCTTCTTGACCACGTAGGTTTCGTATCCGGAATTCCCGGCTTTGGCGGTCGCCGGAGCCTGTGCGGATGAAGATTTGTCGGCAGATGACGATGCGGAAGACTTCGCAGCAGACGACTGTGCTGAAACATTGGCCGCCGATGTGGAAGATGATTTGGAAGGACCGCCTCCCCTGCCATATATTACCAGCACCTGACCGATACGCAAATTATTGCTGCGCAGATGATTCCACTTCTTCAGTTGCGCTACGGAAACATGGTAGCGGGATGCGATGCGACCCAGATAATCACCACTCTTCACCCTATATGTAATGCGGTTGCCGTCACCTGACGACGCTATATGCTGAAGCGTGGCAGGATTGAACAACTCCTTGGCACGATGAGCATAGACAGAATCCTCCACCTCGATGAACTTGCCGGAATACTTGAACGGAAGCCTGAGAATATATTCACGCTCATTGCCCGGAATAATATCGTGGGTATACTGAGGATTCAGGTTGCGCAATTCTTCGACGGAAATGCCGGTGAGATCCTGGATCTGCTGGAAATGAAGCATCCGGTGAATCTGGAAAGTATCCAGATGGGCAGGCATCTGAATCTGCTCCGGAACAATGCCATGCTCCTTATAATAGGTAAAGGCATACATTGCCCCGACGAAAGCAGGAACATAGCCCCTGGTCTCGCGCGGAAGGAATTCATAGACAGACCAGAAATCCTTGCTGCCACCACAACGGCGGATAGCCTTGTTCACATTGCCCGCACCGCAGTTGTAAGACGAAATCGCCAGGTTCCAGTCACCGAAAATACGGTAGGCGTCATTCATGTAACGCGCGGCTGCATCTGCCGCCTTGAACGGATCCAAGCGCTCATCCACGAAAGAATTGATCTCCAGGCCATAGTTTTTCGCAGTCGTGTACATGAACTGCCACATGCCCTTCGCGCCGGCACGGGAAACCGCCACCGGATTAAGCGCTGACTCGATTACCGCCATGTATTTCAATTCATCGGGCATGTCGTACTTGTCCAATGTCTGCTCGAAAATCGGGAAATAGTAATTCGACAATGCTAGCATCTTTCCCATCTTGGTCGGCATCTTCTCCGCGTAAAGGATCATGTAGTTACGCACCGTCTCATTATATGGAAGGGTAATGAATGAATTCATCTTCGCGAGACGTTCGAGGAACACCTTGTCCGGAACATTCGAAGTGAAACTTACCGAATCCATATTGTAATCCCCCTCGACACTGTTCCGCGCCTGACGATGCAGATACCAGATATTCAACAGACTGTCAGTCACTTCCTGTGAATAAGTCTCAGGAGCAACGCCGTCCAGAAGCGAAATGCTTTTCTCCGCCTCCACATAGTCGTCCACTTCGTACGCGGTGTCGCGAAGGGCTTCAAGCTCACGCATAAGCGAATCCAGCATTGACCTCATCTGCTTGTTTTCGCGGACGAGTTCCTTCTTGGTTTGTTTGTTCTTTTCTCCCTTACGGAACAACTGGGCATCTGCATTGACCGAGGCAGGCCCCATAAATAATGCCGCAGAAACAGCTGCGGCCGCCATGATTCTATATAATTTCATCTTTCTGATATTCAATTACTCAAGTTTCGCAAGTTGTCAAACTTGCTGAGCAGTAGTGCGAATTTGAGGGGTTGTCACTCGTCCGAAGGCTGTTTGCCCAACGCACTTTTATATGTGCACGTTACCCTCACCCAAAATCCCTCCCCTCGGGGAAGGGACTTACCATCGCCCTAGTGGGCTCTATAAGCGGTGTTTCGCACTTGCGAAACTTGAGTTCAATTTGACGCATTCAGAAGCGGAAACCTACACGCAATCCCACACCCTCTGCCCCGAATGAAGACATTGCCGGACGCGAATGATGCAAACCGGAATTGCTTGCATAGACATTGTCCGGAGCTATGACCGTCGGAGACACGCTCATTGTCAAATCATCGCTCAATTCGAAATCTTGCATGTATGAAAAGACATTGGCATCAATTATCTGCAACAGATAGAATCCGAACAGCGCCACCACAGAATAGTCCCTGTAACGCCTGAACACATCGCGGTAATATTTCGCCGTCGATGCGGAAACAGGTCCGTCATAGGTGGAATTCTCAGCAGTCGCCTGATTATGAATACGTTTATATCTACGGTAATTCGTATTATTCGTCACCAAGAAGTGCGCCGAGCCCATGAGGCCGGTGTAGTAAATCGGTATCTTCCAATACTCACCGTTATATGCCTGTCCGAGTCCCGGAAGCAACGCCGAATACAATGTCGCTTTGCCCGGATTCGGAAATTTGCCTCTATCATAATTGCACACACCGTCCAGCAGCGCGCCCCAATATATCAGACCCGTGCCGACAAAGCACATTGTACTGATATTCTTATAGTTGGCACCGCCTTCGACATTGTACTTGTGCCTGAAATAGATGCCGGCACCGGCAGTCGCCGCCATGCCGCCATAAATGATAGGCAATTTCCAATACTGCTTGTTGTACATCTGCTGTCCACCGATGAATACAGTGGATCCGGCAAACATCACACCTATACGGCTCTCCCGCTTATGCTTGATTCCTCCGAAATATTCCTTGAAGGTAAATGCAGCATCCGTCGAGTCCCTGGCTGTCGTATCTCCCGGCTCATTATAGTTCTGGGTGAATGCCTCGTCACGGAACTGCCCCCTGGCATTGAGGGAGAACATGAAAAGGCACACAGACAAAGCTGTCAATATCTGAAAGTAACGTCTAGCCATCCGCAGAATCAGATATTTGAGTCATCCAGAGCCTTCAGGAAACGATGGATTTCCTCGTCGGAATCGAAATGGATGGTCATTGTACCCTTGCCCGATTCAGACCTCTTGAGGCTAATGCTCTTGTCGAAGAATTTTCCGATATGCTCCAATACACGGCAATATTCATCCGGAAGTGCCGCTTCCTTGCGCTTCTGCTCCGGTTTGTCTTCCTTCAGAAGTTCGTGAATCTTGTCTTCCAGCTGGCGGACAGAGAGACCGTTCTTGATCACCACGTCACAAAGCTGCTCCTGAAGAGCCTGGTCCTCAACGCCGAGTAGGACTTTCGCATGTCCGACACTGAGCAATCCAACTTTAAGGTCGTGCTGTATCTTGGCAGGCAGGCGCAGCAACCTGAGGTAATTGGTCACGGATGCCCTCTTCTTTCCCACGCGGTCAGCCATCTGCTCCTGCGTAAGGTTGCATTCCTCTATCAGCCGCTGATAGCTCATCGCCACCTCGATCGGGTCCAAATTCTCTCGCTGGATGTTTTCCACGATGGCCATTTCCAGCATTCCCTGGTCATTGGCATCACGGATATATGCCGGGACCATGTCCATTCCGGCGATGCGGCAAGCCTTGAAACGGCGTTCACCGCTGATAATCTGATATCTGTCCGCCGATTTTTTCCTGACGGTAATCGGCTGGATCAATCCGAACGTCTTGATGGATACGGCAAGTTCCTGCAACGCCTCCTGATCGAATGACATTCGCGGCTGAAAAGGATTCGGCTCGATCATATCTACCGGAATCCTGAGGACATCAGCCGTGTCTTGCGGGTCTTTCGTCCCCACAACATCCTTGTTCACATATCCTACCGGACTGCGAAGCTGGTCCAGATTGCCGGTTTCTCCCAAAAGAGCGCTGAGCCCTTTTCCTAATCCTCTCTGCGGTTTGCTCATAATGCTATTCAATTACTTTCCATTTTTCTCCAGGACCTCTTTGGCGAGATTGAGGTAATTGGAGGTACCGTTGCTCATGACATCGTAAAGGATAATCGGCTTGCCATGGGACGGAGCCTCGCTCAAACGGATATTCCTCTGTATTATCGTATTGAACACCATATCCATGAAATGCTCCTTCAACTGGTTCAGCACCTGGGTATGCACCTTCGTGCGGCCATCGAACATCGTCACCACGAAACCTTCTATGGTCAATGCCGGATTCACGCCGTTCTGCACGAGGCGGATCGTCTGGAGCAGTTTTCCGAGACCCTCCAAAGCGAAAAACTCAGGCTGCACAGGAATCATCACGGAATCGGCAGCCGTAAGTGAATTGACCGTTATGAGACCGAGCGACGGTGAGCAGTCGATGATTATGTAGTCATAATCGTCACGCACGGTGTCGATGGCTTTCTTCATAATCGACTCGCGGTCATCCACCTCAAGCATCTCGATTTCCGCTCCCACGAGGTTGATGTGGGACGGAACCATCTGAAGATTAGCTATTTCTGTCTGGATGAGTGCATCACGTATTCCTATCTCGCCGATAAGCACCTCATACAAAGTACGCTTCCTGTCATCTTCAGGAGAGAAATTCAGTCCCGATGTCGTATTCGCCTGCGGATCCGCATCGATTACCAAAACTTTCTTTTCGAGAACGGCAAGAGAAGCAGCAAGGTTGATGGCAGTCGTAGTCTTCCCTACACCGCCCTTCTGATTCGCTATCGCAATGATTTTACCCATTCAGATGCTGTTTATATTATCAAACTATGGTATAGTAATACTTAAAAAATAATTAACGACTTATTTTTTAATGCTTACACAATTTACAAAATTAGCAAAATAATTCATACCAACGTAAAGTTGTTGATAACTTTTCTTTTTGCCTGTCATGCCGGATCCACGTCCAGCGCAATACGTCCGTTCGCGGCATTTTCCGAATCAAACCGGCGCACGACCTCCGCGAGTTTTTTCTTGTTGGCCGACAATGCCTTATCTTTCCGGAGACTAACTCGGACAATCCTGATATAGCGCCCCGCCTGCCTGTCCACTGTCGGGGGATACGGACCAAGAACCGACACAGGCATCGTGGCCTTCTGCACAAATCCTGCCACACTTATACCGAAGTCTGACCGGATCGTCAATGCAAGTTTCCTCGACATCTCCTCGACACGCGCCTCGGAAGCGTCCTTGAGTATCACATTGACAATTCTGGAGAACGGCGGATAGCCGAATGAGTACCTCTCCCCCATCATGGAATCCACCAGACCGACTTTCGTATCCGGAGCCTCATCCGAAGACTTGAAAACATTGTACACAGGATGGTCAGGCTGCGAAGTCTGAATGACGAGAAGTCCCTTGTCGCCCCTTCTGCCGCACCTTCCACGGAACTGTTCCAGCAGCTGCACCGCGCGCTCATCCGCCCGGAAATCCTGCTGTCCGAGCAATGAATCTGCCTGAATCACAGCGACTAACGAAAGCCCGTCGAAGTCGAATCCCTTCGCCAGAATCTGCGTCCCGATAAGAATGTCAATGTTTTTCTTCGCAAAATCCCGTATAATCTCCGCCTCTCTTCCCGCCTCCATCGCCGTATCACCGTCAAGCCTTGCTACCCTGGCATCCGGGAACAATGCCGAAGCTTCCTCTTCAATACGCTGCGTTCCACTTCCAAGCGGTTCCAAATCCCCGCCGCATTTCCGGCATTTTCCGGCATACGGTTCCCTCCAGCCGCAATAATGACATAGGAGAATGCCCTCCTGACGATGCCAGCTCAGCGGCACATTGCAATGCGGACATCGCGGTATATCCCCGCATGCAGAACATTGGACAGCAGGAGAATACGCGCGTCTTCCCCTCAGGATCAGCACCTGGCCTCCTCGCGCGAGCGCATCATTGATATGGGCAATCAGCTTGAACGAAAAGTTGCCGGACATACCGTGCTTGCGGCGCTCCGCCCGGGTATCTACTATCTCCACGTCAGCATCAGCCGAACCGAAATAGCGACAGTTCAGGTCGACCTTGTCCATGCGTCCGGAACGACAATTATACAATGACTCCAGCGATGGTGTCGCCGTCCCGAGAAGCACTTCAGCGCCCATGATCCGCGCCAACATCAGAGCCGTATCACGACCATTGTAACGCGGCGCCGGCGCATCCTGCTTATATGAAGTGTCATGTTCCTCATCCACGACAATCAGCCCAAGGTCATGATGAGGCAGGAACAATGCGGAACGCGTCCCAAGGACAATGTAGTTCCCCGACCTGATTTCCGATGCAATCTCCTGACGCCGGGCAGCCGTTTCCTTCGAATGAAACGCATACAAAAGCCGGCCGAACACCTTGCGGAGCCTCTCTTCCAGCTGCCTGCTCACCGCGATTTCCGGTACCATATAAAGGACATTGCGCCCCTGTTTCAATGTCTCAAGTGCCAGTGTCTCATATATTTCCGTCTTTCCGGAGCCCGTCACGCCATGCAACAGGACCGGCTTGCCGGCCGCAAACGATTCTTTGATTTTTTCCAATGCTTCCTTCTGCGGTCCGCTCAATGCAAAACCGGCATTGTCAGGAAGCCCGGATCCTGACAAAGGAGTATCATGCGCAGCCCTGGAATTATCCAATCCCGCAATCTCGCGTTCCAACTCTTCCGACTGGGAAAGGAAACGCTGCCTGGAATCCAGGTATTTCGCCCTGGTGTCTTCACGCTTCGCCTTGTCCGCCAAATCCGCATAGCGCCGCACACTTGCAAGAATCCGTTCCTTTTTAGACTGCAACGCTGCTATCTTATTATCAATTAGCGACTTCCTTCGTTCTTCCTGACGGGCGCGCGACATCTCCATACCTATCTTCAATGACGGATATGCAGCTTTGTAGACCTCGCCGATGGTGCACAAGTAATATTCCGCGACAAAACGCCACAATTCCAGTTCCCCGCGACTGACAGGAGGCAAGCCTTCCACCACGGAGAGTATCGGCATGATTTTCCGATCCTCCACTTCAGGAACAATCCCCGTCGCGCTGACGGCACCGACATAAGATTTTCCAGCGAACCGCACCATGACCCTGGTTCCGACGACCACATCTGCACCAATGCCTGCAGGTAAATAGTAGCACGGCTCCCACTCCAGTTTGAGTGGAAGAATCACTGACACGTATTTCCTTTTTTCCGACATTACAATGCGAATTTACAAACAAAAATATTATTCATGTCACCTGTTTCCTTCAAATCTCCTATATTTGTACTCCTTAAAAATTTCCGACATGGCAGAAAAAGAATTGGACATATTTCCGGAGCCGTTGCGCAAAGCATTGACCGTCAATACTTATCCCACACAGGAGGACTTGCGGTCCGACGATTGGGACAGCGACAACAATTGCAGTTACAGCGCTGACGGCGAAAAACTTCTGGATGCAGAGAACTTTCCGGACGAAGTGACCGTCAGGGAGGGCACCCGCATCATTTGCGACAATGTCTTCTCTTTTCAGGACTACATGGCGGAAGATTGCCCGCTCGGAAGCGAGATTCCGGAAGAGAACAGGGTCTCGTTCCTGGACAAGATACATGTTCCGTCCTCCGTCGAGCATATCGGCGACAGCGCTTTCAAGGAATGCGGATGGATACGCAGCATCAACCTGCCTACATCCCTCCTGACAATCCGTGACAATGCTTTCTACGGCTGCTGGGAGCTGAAGCAGATCGGAATGCCTGCGAAACTCCTGTCCATCGGTGACCGTGCATTCTTCGAGTGTTTCTCCCTGGAGAAAGTGCGACTTAACAAAGGGCTCAATTTCATCGGCACCGAAGCTTTCGGATTCTGCGAATCATTGAAAGAAATCACTCTGCCTCAAGGACTTGTAGCCATAGGAGAGAATCCTTTCATGGGTTGCCGCAAACTGAAGAAAATCTTCATCCCCAAGGGCACACTGGCAATGTACATGGAAATCCTGCCGGAAAGCCAGCACCGTTTCCTGAAGGAGATTCAATGACCTTGCGTTCAAAAGTCATACATCAATTGCATCTTCAATTCAGCTCTTGCGGGGCGTAGTTTCGTCTGCCCTGGAGAAAGCCACGGGGTATCGGAAAATCCAGCTCGCAAATAAGTTTTCAGCACTGATATCCTGCTGCGTTTTTCAGCATTGTCAGACAAATAACCGCCGAAACGGAACTTGAGCCTGGCGACAGCCGACAGCGAATATCCGCGTCCATAATATGCCGGAACATTGAAACTCCCGGGCGCATCTCGCTCGTAGACATATATCCGGTCATCCCAGCTGTCCGCCATAAACATTGTCCCGCGTAAGAATACGGCACCGATGCGTCCTTCATAACCTTCCTCCACATAGCCTAGTACCGCTACTCGCTTGGAAATCAGGACTTCCGCACGCCAGACCGTCTGCCACGAACCGTAGTTCCACTTGACGTCCGACCGGAAATCAGCCCGGTTCGCAAAGCCGTAATTCCGCCATCTTTCCTGCAGCCGCAATATGACATTGACAGAACCGGAAATCATGAACGGTGCCGTAACCAGCACTTTGACCTGTTTCTTGTCATGTTCAGGCTGCATCGCGAAATCCGCCGTCAACTGTTTGTCTCTATATGATACGCCTGCGGCAATGCCTGTCTCACCCTTGTTCCCCGACCATGCGCGGACAGGCGCGCACCTTCCAAGTGCGTAACCATCAGGGATATACCGGAAGGACAATGCTGTTTTCCAATTATCTCCAGCCGGCATCATGAACCCAGCCGTCGCAGCCGGTTCCAATGAACAGATATCCAGTGCAGCCTCCCCGAACAGCTCTACGCCCTTTATACAGAAACGGGCATCGGCGGAGATTTTGGATGAGGTCACGCACCAGTTTTTCCCGACCTGGACCACTTCGCCCGCCTTGATATGGTCCTCCGTCTTACCCAATTCTCCATAGAAGGTCGCCGAGACCTGGCCATGCCTGGAATACCACGCCACATTCACGCCTTGGAATGTATCGGGGACCAGTTTCCGTCCGGATTCCATCCAGCCGCGCAAGCCGGGAAAAGCAGCGAAAAGCGACACGGAAATTCGCCCCAATTCCAATCCTGCCGCAAGTCCGCGCTCGCTGGAAGTTCCTGACAATGAATATGTAGGCGATATTCCTGACGGACGTTTCCAGAACGAGGACAATGCATTGACTCCGCTCATGGAAAAGCCTGTCCACAATGCAAGCCCCTGTCCGAATCTCAACGCGTAATCACCAGCATAAATATCAGCTATATGCCGCCTTCCATAATATGCCACATAACCGGAGCCTGCAGACGGCCATGCAGAACCGGCACCATACGCTTTCCGCAGGGCAATTCCAGTATCGAAACGTCCTTCGGCATTGACCCTGTATTTTCCGGTCCAGCTCCAGTCCGCATCTGCTCCGGTACCGTCGAATGGCATTGACGCCTTGTTGGATTCATTGATATACAAATAATTGCGGGCGCGCGGACGATAGTCGGAAGACTTGCCGGGCAACGCATGTGACTCCAGGGAGATGAACATTGACATTGCCTCTGCCGTTTCCTGGCCGAAGCCGTCGACGGAGGCGAGTTCTCGGATGGAGAGTATGTCGCCGTGGCGCGAGCGGTAGTCGTCGAGTGATGCGATCTGATACGGAGACATGAGGCCGGAGGCTTCCAGACGGGTTCTTCCGGCAAGATTTATCGGGATCGGGCTGTCGGCGAGCGCCCACCAGCGTTCCATTTCGGATTCCGGTATCGACTCTGCATCAGCGGCTCCGGTAAGGTACAGCACGGCACGCAACAGGGCATCATGCTCCGGCGCATCATATATTGTAATCAACTGTAATTCATGTGCTTGAGAAAACAAACACATCAGAACAGCAATAATTACAGACCATAGTTTCTTTCTATTCACAGGCTCAACAGTTTAAAATTAAACAATTGGCCCAATCTGTCCGTCTGTCTCTTGCTTCGGCAAATGTAGGAAGATTTTTCGTAATATTACATGGATTCCGAGATTTTCTAACTTTTTTATGCTAATTTTGCGCATACTATCATAATCTGAAAATGGAAAAGATAACTCTATTTGACAAGACATTCAGACCTTTCATTTCTAATGAGGAACTGGAAAAGGCCATTGACAAGGTAGCGGAAAAGATCAATGCTGATTTCAGCGGAGTCAAGGAAGCGCCGGTATTGCTGTGCATCCTGAACGGCTCCATAATGTATACCGCCGAGCTCATGAAACGCCTGAATTTCGATTGCGAACTCATTTCAATGAAATTGTCATCATATAACGGCACGGAGTCTACCGGCAATGTCCGTCAGGTCATGGGCATGACCGGAGACATCAAGGGAAAGCGTGTCATCGTGGTGGAGGACATTGTGGACACAGGCAACACAATCGTGGACCTTGCCCGAATCGTGAAGGAAAAGGGAGCTCTCGACTGCAAGATCTGCACAATGCTCCTGAAGCCGGAGGTCTACAAGAAGGATGTCAAGCTTGATTATGTGGCAATGGAAATCCCTAACAAGTTCATTGTAGGTTTCGGCCTGGATTACAATGAGTTGGGACGTAATTACAAGGACATTTACGTTCTGGACGAGGATTAGTCAATTCGGATATAATATATTTAGGTAAAATGAAATATTACATTCTTTTCGGGCCTCCGGGAGCAGGTAAAGGCACCCAGGCCAGCGCAATGGTGGAAAAATACAATCTTTGCCATCTCTCTACAGGAGAGTTGCTTCGCAAGGAAATCGCAGAGGGAACGGAACTTGGCAAGAAGGCGAAATCGCTCATCGATGCAGGTTCACTGGTTCCTGACGAGGTAGTGGAAGGCATGATCGACAATGCTTTCAAGTCTATCAAGGGCGTTGACGGCTTCCTTCTGGACGGCTTCCCTCGCACAATCGCCCAAGCAGAGGCATTGGACAAAATGCTTGCAGCTGGAAATGAGGGCGTTACATCTGTAATCTCCATCATGATTCCTGATGAGATGATCAAGGAGCGCATCCGTCACAGAGCTACTATCGAGGGCCGTGCCGATGACGCAAAAGAGGAGACCATCAACAACAGGATCAAGACTTATCACGAGAAGACCGAGCCGCTCATCGACTTCTACAAGAAGGCTGACAAGTACGAGGAAATCGACGGTACCGGCAGCATTGACAATGTCCGCGAGTCCATTTTCTCTGTCATGGACAAGTTCTAGTCGGGCGAAAACATTGATATAAATCAGACCGGTGTAACAGCCGGTCTTTTTATTATGGAAAATCCTCACATACGGAAAGCCGTTCCCGGCGATTTGCAGGATATCATGGGACTGGTGGCGCCGTACGTGGGCAAGATGCAGGCGTGCGGCGTATCAGAAATGCGGAGAGATACGTGATTGAATCAGAAAAATTTTGAGCTTTCGCCGGAGTTTATGTACCTTTGTCGGAACTACTCGGGGATGTTCTGGTTTTGACAGCATTGATGTCGGGTGGTAAGCACGTCGAGCGTATGGTACGTTTGCTCGTTAATCTCAGCGGCCGTAAATTCAGTTGCTAACAACAACTATGCACTCGCTGCGTAATCAACTAGGTTGATCACCTTAATCGGGCCGCCAAGGTTGCGGCTCTGACGAGTATCCCGCAGACTTTAAGCCGGTTATGTTCTGGTCACGGGGTATCATTCAAACCGGATGCACGGAGGGACTCCTTTAAACTCCGCCAAGATTTAAAGGATAAGCTCAGGTTAGCCCGCCATCCGGCAGGCCCGGGCCGACAATCAAAGGACGGATAAACGTGTAGAAAGCTATCTGGTGCGATGTTTGGACGGCGGTTCGACTCCGCCCATCTCCACTGAAAGTCCATAATGGACTGATTTCTAATATTTTACATAGTCCTAATCCATCAAACGGGACAAATTCTTTGCACGAATCAGCCAGGGTGACATACCTCTACACAATCACCATAATTTTGTACCGGATAAAACGATTTATCGGAACAAATGACAGAAAATAGGTGGCATTGTTCCGCCTAAAACGTTTTCGCGGAACCAATTTCTTTTCAGAAAGAAAGATTATCTTTGTAAAACTCAATGTTAAAACTAAATGATTATGATACCAGATTGGGCTAAAGGGTTGAATTGCAGCATTACGGTTTGCGATAAGGATGGGATTATCGTCTATATGAATGACAGGGCGGTGGAACAGTATAAGAAGCATGGGAATCTTGTGGGGAAGAATTTGTTCGACTGCCATAACGAGCATGCCATGGGGATAATCCGGAGGCTGTTGGCGGAAGGGGGCACCAATTCTTATACCATCGAGAAGAACGGGGTACATAAGATGATCTTCCAGAGTGCCTGGACAGAAAACGGCGCAGTGGCCGGATTGTGTGAGATTTCAATGATCATCCCGGAGAATCTGCCACACTACATTAGAGGTTAATGTATCCAATATCTTTTAGCGTCTTCTCAAACGCGAGGCCAGAGAGCCGTCCATGGCGCCCTTCATCAGCTTGCGGGTACCCTCGAACTGCTTGAGGAGCTTGTTCACCTCCTGAATCGAGGTACCGCTACCGTCGGCGATACGCTTGCGGCGGCTGCCGTTTATCTGCTCGGCATGTTCACGCTCGTAAGGAGTCATTGACATGATGATGGCCTCGACACTCTTGAAAGCACTGTTGTCGATATCGACATCCTTGATGGCCTTGCCTACGCCAGGAATCATGGATGCGAGATCCTTGATGTTGCCCATCTTCTTGATCTGCTGGATCTGGTTATAGAAATCCATCAGGGAAAACTGGTTCTTGACAAGTTTCTTCTTCAGTTCACGGGCCTGCTTCTCATCGAACTGCTCCTGAGCCTTCTCCACGAGGGAAACCACGTCACCCATGCCGAGAATACGGTCGGCGATACGGGCAGGATGGAACACATCCAGAGCGTCGATCTTCTCGCCGGAAGAAATGAACTTGATAGGTTTTCCTACTACTGCCTTGATGGAAAGGGCGGCACCGCCACGGGTATCACCATCCATCTTCGTCAGGACCACGCCATCGAAATCAAGAGTCTCATTGAACGCCTTGGCAGTCTCGACGGCATCCTGACCGGTCATGGCATCCACCACGAAGAGAATTTCGGTAGGATTCACCGCCCTCTTGATGGCAGCGATCTCATCCATCATCTCCTGATCCACGGCCAGACGGCCGGCAGTATCAATGATTACGACAGGAAAACCCTCAGCCTTGGCCTTTGCTACAGCATTCTTCGCAATCTGTACAGGATCCTTGACACCATCCTCAGTATAAACAGGGACACCGGCCTGCTCGCCCATGACCTTCAACTGGTCGATGGCTGCCGGACGATAGACGTCGCACGCGGCCAGAAGCACCTGCATGCCCTTCTTCGACTTGCAGAGGTTCGCAAGTTTCGCGGTAAAAGTCGTCTTACCGGAACCTTGGAGACCGGAAATCAGGACAATGCCGGGATTACCCTTCACATTAATGTCCTGGGCACCGCTGCCCATGAACTCGGCGAGCTCATCATGGACAATCTTGACCATCATCTGCTGCGGTTTCACGGCCGTCAGCACATTCTGGCCCATCGCCTTGTCCTTCACGCGGTCGCAGAATTCCTTCGCCACCTTGTAGCTCACGTCGGCATCAAGCAACGCCTTGCGAATGTCCTTTACAGTCTCGGCGACATTGATTTCCGTAATTTTTCCCTCTCCCTTGAGAATCTTGAACGACCTTTCCAGTCTTTCTGACAGATTTTCAAACATATCGTAATTCCAAATAAAAGTCAAACAGATTGCAAATTTACGCAAAAAAACCTAACTTCGCACAAAATTTCAGAGGGCGGCATCCAAATTCGCCGTCTCCGATGTAAATAACTGTAAATTAAAAGTTGGAAATGGAAAAAGGACCAATTTCAAATTTCATCACCCACAATTACCGTCACTTCAACTCGGCTAGCCTTGTTGACGCTGCGAAAGCTTATGAAGAACTTCTCGCAAAAGGCGGAAAGATGATGTTGGCAATGGCCGGCGCCATGAGTACAGCCGAGCTCGGACTTTCTCTTGCAGAAATGATCCGTCAGGACAAGTTCTCTATCGTTTGCTGTTCAGCAAACAACCTTGAAGAGGACATCATGAACCTTGTAGCTCACTCTCACTATTACAGAGTGCCTGGCTACAGAAACCTCACCGCAGAGCAGGAGCAGGAACTTCTGAACAACCACTACAACCGTGTTACCGACACCTGCATCCCTGAAGAAGAGGCATTCCGCCGTCTTGAGGGCGCACTCGTAGATGTCTGGAACAAGGCAAAGGCAGAAGGCAAGAGATATCTTCCTTACGAATACATTTACCAGATTCTCAGAAGCGGCGTTCTCGAAAAATACTACGAGATCGACCCTAAGGACAGCTGGGTACTTGCAGCCTGCGAAAAGAACATTCCTATCATCTGCCCTGCATGGGAAGACTGCACCACAGGAAATATCTTCGCAGCACACTGCATCAAGGGCGAATTCACACCGGATCTCGTAAAGAACGGTATCGAGACAATGCTCTTCCTCGTCGACTGGTACAAGAAGAATGCTGTCGGCGCAGGCGTAGGATTCTTCCAGATCGGTGGAGGTACCGCAGGTGACTTCCCTATCTGCGTAGTTCCGATGATGGAGCAGGACCTCCAGTGGCACGGCACTCCGCTCTGGTCATATTTCTGCCAGATTTCAGACAGTACCACTTCTTACGGTTCTTACTCCGGAGCAGTTCCAAACGAGAAAATCACATGGGGCAAGCTCGCACCTGAGACTCCTAAGTTTATCGTTGAGTCAGACGCTACCATCGTAGCACCGCTTATCTTCGCTTACGTTCTCGGCTGGTAATCCCGACCGCAGACTACGATATGAGGAATGCCCTCGCATTGGAAAGTAGAGGGCATTCCTGTTTTTTAATCCACATTACCAATATAGTAACATAATTAATTGTAATTGCACCTATGACGAAACCAACTGTCATGATGCGTGCTCTCGCCTCAGCGCATCTCCCGAGCGACATCAAATTATTCTTGTTCGGATTTTACAGAAAAGTTTCCAAGCGGATGACCGGAATAAAATCCGATGACAATGAGAAGACATTCATACCACGCATACACAAAACAATAACTACCAAGATGCTGATCGAGCGCAAGCTCACAGAATGGACGGACAATCCGGAAAATGACTCCAAAAACCCAAGACTGGAAGAACTGGCAGACGCCCTCAATATAGACAAACACGCATTGAACATATATTTCATCAAACATGCCAAGAAGGACTTCCGCATCTGGAAGAGCGAAATGAAAATAAAAAAAGCCAGAGCAATGCTTATCAGAAAAGACAATGCTCTGGACGTAAATCAAGTGGCTGCCGCCCTGGGATTTCACGACAAGTCGAATTTCCACAGACTATTCAAGCAGTATACAGGCTGCACTCCGGGAGAATGGAAAAGCACCGGAGGACACCCCTGCGTGAAGAAACAGAACTGAACTATGCCTGCTGGTGTGCCGGACGCAGAAGGTCAAGCACCACCTTCACAGGATTGAAAGTCTCCAGCGGAACCTCCACGAAACAAGTATTCCAGTCGCTCATGGAGCCATTCCACAGACCAGGAAGCTCAAGCGCCTTCAATTCCCTGCCCTGGTAACTCTTGGAGCTGATGAATCCCGCATCAGCATCCACGTAGTCCAGCAAATTGAACTTTTCACCTTTGTAATTACGGATGGCACAGACAAGGTCCACAGGATTGAAATGCGTCGCACGCGCGAGAATATCACGTGAGCGTCCGTCATTCATGTCAATCTGGACGCTCTCCAGAATCTGAAGATTGGAAGAACCATCCTTGCCTGCAATGATGAAAGGACCACCGCCAGGCTCACCTTGGTTACGGACCATGCCGCACACCCTTATCGGACGGTCAAGTTTCGCACGCAGCAGGGCGACACGCTCCTCCACTCTACGGGTCAGCGGCAGCTGGATACACAACTCGCCATCCAGGAAAGACTCCACCTCATCGCAAAGACGTCCGCACGCATCAGACTTCAAATCCCCGACCGCATCGAACGCCCGAAGATAGCCGAATATCTTGTCCCTGAGTTCCAGGCACTTGCCCATCAATGCTTTCTTGAACAATGCCGTAGTTCCGAGGAATCTGTCATTGGAAACATTGTCGATATTCTTGATGGAAACGATTTCATCCTCGATGGCATTGAGATTATAAATCAATGCACCATGGCCGGCAGGCCTGAACAGAAGCTCGCCGTTCTCCGTACGGAAAGGCTTGTTCTCCATATCCACGGCGACAGTATCAGTTGCCTTATCCTGGAACGTGAAAGAAATATTGTACTTAACGCCATATTTCTTCTCGTAAGCAGCCTTCACCTCTTCCAATGCAGCCTCGAAAAGTGTCTTGAACTCCGGAGAAATAGTGAAAATCACATTGGCGGAGCCATCTGCATTGCGCATGTAATCCTGAGCCTCCACCAGATGCTCGGCAAATGCAGTCCTGCACTCCCCGTCCGGGTATCTATGAAAACGGATCACGCCCTTAGGCTTCGAACCATAGTTCAATCCCTTGTCAGTCAGCACTTTCTCAGCCACATCTTTTCTATAAGCAGCCGAGTCGGCAGGGTCTCCGAACATCGCCTCCGTATAGAAAGCGAAATCACGGATCTTCGCAGCCAGTTTACCTACAGAAGAATCAGCACCGGGGTCATTGCCCTCATCTAGCGACGCCAGACCGGCAAAAATATCCTTGAACATTCTGGAAGCCGCACCGGAAGCAGGCACGAACTTGCATTTCCCGGCCACGGAGGCATTGTCGCAATAAGCCACCGCCTCGCGTATTCCATTCTCGTCCAGAACCTTGATGCCTCGCTCCGGTGTAGCCGGTGCCACGATATCCATCCATGGAAAGCCCTTCTTGAAGCGTTCCACCTGAGACTCGACCTTCTCCACGGAAGTGCCGCGCCCCTCAATGTTTTTTACATCTTCCTTGCTAAACATAAGAATTATATTTTAATCAATATAAACTTCTCTTCTATACTTGTACTCGGCACGCAGCTTGTCGAAATCTTCCGGTGCCACACGGAGCATGAAATCATCCGTGAATATAGGATAATTGTATTGCAGGACCGCCGCTATCTCCCCCTGGTTCAGCCCTTTGAGGTCCAGCTTGACAGCCTCGTTCTCAGGCAGGTCCGTCTTCGGAAAGAACTCATAAAGCGACTGGATGCCGAAATAATGAGCTACCGCGCGCACAGCCGCGGCCGTACCGTTCTGCTTGCCCTGATACGAATAACCCGCAATGTGCGGCGTCGCGATCGCAACTTTGTCCATCAGTTCCAGGTCAATGTCGGGCTCATGATTCCAAGTGTCAATGATTACCGGTCCGAGCTTCGGGATGGCTTCCTTCAGGGCATCATCACAAACGACCTCACCCCTGGAAGCATTGATGAAGAACGCCCCAGGGCGCATCATTGAAAAGAAATGACGGTCAGCCATTCCCCTGGTAGTCTCATTCAGAGGCGTATGCATCGTCACAATCTGCGAATTCTTAAGCAGATAATCGAGGTCACAGAAACCGAACGGCCCTTCTGCCTCGGCACGTGGCGGGTCACATTTCAGAATCTTGAAGCCGAGCGACAAGCCCATCCTTTCGATAAGACTGCCCACATGGCCGACACCGATGATGCCGATGGTATCGCCTTCCAGACTGATGGCCTTCCTGGACGCCAGACCATAGAGCGCCGAAAAGACATACTCCATGACTCCGCCGGCATTGCACCCCGGAGCATTTCTGACAGTAATGCCATGCGCATCGCAATACGGAAAATCTATGTGGTCCGTCCCGATGGTCGCCGTAGCGATGAACTTCACCCGCGAACCATCCAGCAACGCAGCATTGCATTTCGTCCTGGTTCTGATTATCAACGCATCAGCGTCACGGACATCATCCGGACCGATGTCGCTGCCACCCATATATTTCACCTCCGCATAAGGTTCGAAAACTCCTTCCAGAAATGGAACCGCGCTATCCGCGACAATCTTGATTTTCTTCTCCATTTTCCCAACCGAACTATTTAAGAATCAATGTTTTGACAGGCTTCCTTCCAGGCGTGGCAAGATACAGCGAATCTGCCAGGACCTCCCTGTTTATGGCATCCACGATGGCGTCCTTGTTGAAAAACAACTGGTTACGTACCACCGAAGACGATATCGTGCAATACAGCACGCCGTTTTTCACATATTTGGACAATGTATATGGCGCCGCCCCGGTAACCTTGTCCCAAGCGGACATTATTATATTGTCATTCATCCCGGAAGACAGCCTCATCACCCTGAGCAGCTGAGGCATAAGCTCTTCCATAGAAGACGGCTCCTTGCGCTCCATCGACACGCTCTTCCCCTTGTACCTCATCAGATTACCTCCTTTGTGAAATTGCCGGACGAAGTCTCGAAATACGCCCGGTCCTGGGTAATCCTGTCCACGATACCCGAAAGCCTCACCTTGTTGCTGTCCGTGATGAATATCTGGCCGAAATCATTGCCCGCCACCATGGCAAGCAGATTTCCAGTCCTGTCCATGTCCAATTTGTCGAACACATCGTCCAGCAGCAACATCGGCGGCACCCCGAAGTTCTCCTTCATCAGCTCATACTGCGCAAACTTCAGCGAAACCAGAAAAGACTTCTGCTGCCCCTGCGACCCGCAACGCCGGATCGGATGCCCGTCCATGCTGAACACCAGATCATCCCGCTGCGGCCCGACCGACGTATAGCCAAGGGCAATGTCCTTGTTCCTGGCCGTCGCCAGGATTTCTGCCAATGTACCCTTGTCAATGTCCGACTTATAGGCAATGTCCACGGCTTCCTTTCCTCCGGACAATGACTGATAATACTTCCCGACCACAGGGAAAAGGTCCTCGGTGAAGCGCTTGCGCCTTTCGTAAATGCGCATTGCGAACGAAGACATCCTCTCGTCCAATATCTCCAGCAATGAAATGTCAGGCCTGTCTGTTTTCAGCACTGTGTTACGCTGGCTGAGCAGCCTGTTATATTGCTGGACATCAGACAGATATTCCTTATCCATCTGCGAAAGCACCATATTCATAAAGCGTCTCCTGTCCTCTCCGGAATCGCTCACCAGAGAGACATCGTCAGGAGAAACCATGACCACCGGCAGTTCTCCTATATGTTCTGAAATACGCTGGTATGGCTTGTCGTCACGGCGGAGCTTTTTCTCTCCTTTCGAAGTGACCTTGACGGAGAACCTGGACCTGAAGGCGTTCTGCATAAGATACGTTCCGGACAGGGAAAAGCCGTCAGTGCCATAACGGAAGTTATCCCGGTCAGAAGCACGGAATGCGCTCTTGGTCATGGACATGTACCAGATGGCATCCAGGAGATTGGTCTTCCCCTCCCCGTTACCGCCGGATATGCAATTGATATTGGCAGAGAACTCAAGTTCCGCCAATGCAATGTTTCTATAGTCCTGAACTACAAGTTTTTCCAGAATCGCCATCCAGATGCCTTTTATTATCCAAGCAAAGATAACTCATTTCAATGACTTTTCCGAACCCTGAAGCCTCTTTCACCACACGGAAAAACAGCTGGCGGCCTTTTCGGGACCGCCAGACATAAAAAAATATGTTTCCAGATTTATCTTGGAATCTGGGCACCGCAACCCGGAACTGCACCGAACACGTCGAGCGCCTTCTGCCATGGATAACGGTTGAAGTACATGGACACTGAAGAAGACATTGTACCGGTCATGTTCATACCCATTGCCGAACGGAAAGTATTGGCAGCGGAATTCGGATTGTACGAAGTTGTCTCCTTGTAAGATACGCTGAGGAAGCCGTTCAGATAAGGCTCGTCAATCTTGCCCTTGAAGAGGGCCGGATCGGTGAGCGACTTGTTGCCGCTGCACTCTGCAATAGCCTCAACATCATCGAAATCCTCCACCTTGACTCTGGTGAGCATGCCGCCTCCAGGGATGGTCAGGTCGGTGATACGGTTCAGGAAGAAGATGTTGTTCTTCACCGCATCGTGACGTTTGGCCTCGCGGTTCGCGTCGCTGTCAATGTGAGTCCTGTCAAGACCTGCGAAAATTGTCAGGCCGATGATGTTGTTCTCAAGCGTACAGCTGGTACCGGGCTGGAACCTGAAACCGAAGCCCTGGGACTGGAGGTCCTTGGTGTAAGACCATACGAAAAGAACTGTATTGTTCAGGAAATTCACCTTGGTGATGGCATTCGGGTCAGGTCCGCGGACATCCATGGTGGTGACACGGTTGTTGATGAACGCGCAGTTGTCCACTGTCAATGAGCCTTTAAGAAGACCGCAGATGGTGGTATTGGGACCGTTCACGAACGTACAGTTGCGGATGAAGACATTGAGATTGTTCACCTTGCCTGCCACGCCGTCGAAATAGATGAAGTAGGTCTCCTGGGTATACACCTCCTTGTTTTCAAGGTTCGGACCGCCCTGGCCCTTGGAGCCCTCACGCATCACGAAAGGAGTTTCCACTCCCTCCGGCCAGCCCTCGCCACGAAGATTGTAACCGATAGCATTGCCCTTGTTGAAAATCAGGCCGTCGATGACGAGAGATGAAGAAGGTTTCTCAATGCTGCGGATCTGGATGGTTCCACGTCCCTGTGAAGAGCCGTTGGAATTGTCATCCGGAGCAATGGTGGTGAGATATTTGAGCACATCACGCTCGGTGAAATCAGCATTGTAGCCGCCCATAATCACGAGAGGCTTGTCAATGATGATGTTGCCCTTGTTCAGGAGTCCGAAATAGTTACCTTCGGCAACCCGGATTTCCGAACCGTCAGAAGCCAGGTCAATAGCCTTCTGGATGTTCTTGACTGCTGTTGAAGGACTGAGTCCGTCGTTCTTGTTGGATCCGCTGCGAGACACATAGTAAGTCGGCCCGGATGCCGTCGGCACAGCCACATTTGCAGAAGCGTTGCCGGTTTTTTCGACTGCGGTATTCATTTTGTCTGAGACATTATTCGCCGCATCCTTCAGCTTCTTCAAGAAATTCTGACCATTAACTGGTGTCGTCAGAGCCAGAAGAGTGACCAACAGGGCGACAGGTTTCATTAATTTCAAATTTCTCATAATCAAGAAATGTTAGTAAGCCTTAAAAATAGTAGTTCAGGGAGACATTGAAGCCAATGTTTTCAGTTCCGTAGAGGACGGCAAAGCTACCCGGACTGATCCGGTCATTGTACTGCTCGACATTTCCTGTCTTGGTAGAGAAGCCTTCGAACTTGGTCCAAGTCTGAGGCTGGAACAGGAACATTACAGGAGTGAATGTCATGGCACCTGCAAGAGAAATGCGGCCGGTCATGAACCACTCCACACCCATATCGGCATTGATACCGATACCGTGGATGTAACCTACATTGTAACGTCTTGTCGGACGGGCGTATGCTATGCCAAGCTGGGACTTGAAGTCATTGAGGGTAGGGTTCTTGGAGCCGGCAGGAGCAGGGCGGGTCATAGGCATTGACGATGGCACGCGGTTTTCCGGCGTCATGGTGTTGCCGTACTTGAAATTCAGGCTACCGCCTGCAATGGCGTAGGTGAGACCGAATCCGGCAGTGAAGCGGAGAGGGCCTTTCCCGGCCAGATACTGCATGCCGATCGCGAGGCTACCGCTGTTCAGATTGGACAGCACCGCATCCGCAACCTGGTTCTTGGAATCAGGATTGACAGCCTTGGCGAGATCGTCGTCCACATATTCACGATAATTGATATGGCTGCCGTTCAAACCGAGAGTGGCACGCAATGCCCAATTGTCGCTCAGGTAATATCTTACGCGGAACGATGCCAGAGGATCCTGCGAAAGGATGAACATCTGCTTGCTGGACGTGGCCATCCCCTCGATGAAATCACCGGCGAAATCACCATTGTCCGGCTGCATTTTCAGACGATACGAAAGGGTCGCAGGGTTGAAAGTGACACCGATGGACCAATCGCCGCGTTTTGGTGAGAAATGAGGCGCCTTGTCAGAATACACATGGTAGCACGTGATACGCTTACCTTCAGGGACATTGCTCTCCCCCTGCGCCATAGCGCCCACGGATGCCAGGGTCAATGCTGCAAGACTCAATATCAGGAATTTTTTCATTATAAAGTCTTTTAATTGTTAGTTGATAATTCTTCACTTCCTAGCCTCTCAGGCAGGGTGATGCGGCTCATTTCGGCTGTACGAGGCCTGCACCTCCGTGGTTGGCAACCGGCTTCATATCCATCTTGAAGTAGGCAGCCGTACCGCAAGTAAGAGTCTTGGCCACCTCGGCATGGAAGTATGCCTGCACGCTGGACGTCGAGCTCTTGTCATCTTTAGCATTGTTCTTGGACACTCCGCAGCACTCGACCTTGACCTCCAAGGTCTGACCTACCGGGCAACCGAGCGTAGTCTCGAAATATCCGCCCTGACGCGTCTTGACGGTCTTGAGAGCGTAATCCACATTTCCATTGTCGTCTTTCTGGCCATAGAAGATGTTCACGTCCAGCCCCACTTCCGCAAGTGTCACCGCAGATCCTTCAGGCGCATATCTCACGTGACCGCAAACGATGCTCTTCACCGGCAGGTTCTCTTCAGTAAGGTCTGTCGGGTCCACGTGCTCACATGACACGCATGCGGTTCCTGCCAATGACACCAGAAGGACAAGTCCTGCGAGACCTTTCATCTTGGCGATGGATATTTTCCTGAATTCCTTGAGCATCGGTTCCAATGCGAGGGAAGCTTTGCGGGCACGCAATCCTGCCGCCTTGTTTCCTTTCTTCTCCTGTGCTGTAGCGTCGCGAAGCATCGACTCCGCCGCCTTCTTGATTTGTTTCAAAAGTTCTTCCATAATATTATTGATTAAATGTTATTTCCTTATAATATAAAAAGCTTTCTTGTTTCCGTAATCATCATAAAAAGTAATGCGCGCATACTGCTCCTTTATCGTCCAAACCCGCGAATCGCATGCAGGTTTTTCCGTGCGCAAACGATACGGAAGCTCATCGAAATCCATGATTTCCGCGTGATTGTAATATGCACTGCTACCAGACTCGTTAGGACTACAACTACACGTTACAGTATGGTAGTCATTATCTGGTATCGTCACATATTTATCTTTCCCGGATTCGAATTTATATGTTAACGTTTTATGTTTAATTGTATATTTGTCCCGATATGCATATTGTAATCTGAACCAAATGCCATCGTTGAAATTCATAAACTTCTTCAGCACGAATTTCGACCTGACCACAGTCCCATAATCATCTTTGGCTGACAAGGAATAGTAAACGGCTTCATAATCATCCGGATAGCCAATTGGAGATATCGCATACGTGGAAACATCTACACCAGGCAACGCCCTGAATCCACCTTCATAATTTGTAGAAGACGTTTTAGTACGCGACCACTCAACAGGCGTATCTGATTTCACAAAATCAGTTGCAGATGTTCCGACCCTGAAATAATTTTGTCCGTTATTCAAAAAAACGCGCTCATCTAAAGTATTCCACTTGCTCTTGTCATAAGAAATATAAATCTTCGCGCCGTCCGGGAAATGGAATTTTGCTGAACTGATATATATCTTCTTGACCTGTCCGATTTCGTCTTCAACAGAAATCGGCATAGCTTCCATTTTGCGGTTAGGAGTGAATTCGATGGACATCAACGAACCGGAGCTGTTGTTATTCAGTTTCGTCGTACCGTACACACTACCCAGGACACCGACATTTTCCCACTTCAGGCCGTCATAGGAACTATCAACTGTAAGCTTCGCAATATCAATCGTAGCGGTCTTGCCGATATCCACCTTGGCGTTACCGGTATATGACTTGCCGTCCACAGTCACCCTCAGATTCTGAACTCCACTGAAGGCATTAGGACTATCAATGAAGATCTTATGTGTGAGCCTGTTGCCGGCATCATCGGTGCAGACAAGTGTGGCCGTCTTGCTGCCGCTGAAAGTAGTAGTAGAAATCGGAGTGACGACAACACCGCTGGCACCGGCTGTGGCAAGCCTGCATTCACACGAAGGAGATTCGATTGTCCACTTGAAATTAGTGAATGAGGTGAGGTAATTTCCGGAAGCATCCATAAGGCAGAACCCTTCATCGTTTCTGCCGTCATATGATGCACGGATTGTCGTGCTTTCACCTACAGGCTCAATCTTGCCACCCACCCGGATACCGATCTTCGTCCCCGCCGGGAATGAAGCCTTGGATACCTTGACCGTGAATTTACGTGTATGCTCTCCGCTTTCGTCGGTCGCTGTGATTTCAGCTGAACCATACTCGCCAAATGTCTTTATCGTCGCCCATGGAGAAAATCCGACGCCGTCACTTGATGCCGACTCGACCTTGGCTACAGATTTATTGCTGCTGGTCCAGACGGCATTGACCGCAGGAAACATCTGCACTTGCATAGTGGCATTTCTGGCCATTTCTTCCACATCGTTAACAGGAGTTTCCGAATACATCCGGCAAATCTTCGTATCGGATGTAAAATCATGCTTCTGCCTGTTGATGGTAAAGGTTTTCGTATAGACATTGTCATCCTCTTTCAGAGAGACGGATATCTTGGCAGCTCCGGCCTCGGACTGTTCCTCGACCATAAGAAGAATCTTACTTTCGCTGCGTTGACGTTTGGTTATGGAAACGATTCCCGAATTTTCATTATAAACCTCCACCGAGGATTCAAGAAGGCTGCTTCCATCTACTCTGATCATTTCAATTGAACGTTTCCCATCTTCTGAAGGCATACCTATATCAGTGATGTCGAAAGAATCTTCGTTCGGAATCTCCACATAACCGCTTTCACCTGATATTGTTCTCCTCATGAGCTTGAAGGCTGCTGGATATACCGTAACCGCGATGTCCTTCGACTCGTCCGAACGGCCATAAGGAGACACCGAGATCTTGCATCCGCCCTCTTTCTTGGCATTGACAATAGCCTTCCCGTCTTCAATGACGACTTCGGCGATTTCCGGGTTGTCCGATTTCCATTCCAGCGACGCGGCATTGGCTTCTGCCGGTTCCAATGTCAATTTTATCTGCACAGGCATTTCCATGTAGGCGCTCATTGTCTTAGGAACGCTGAAACTGGTGACCGGAATCGGCACCACCTGCACGTCGACAGTGGCTGTGACATTGCCGCATTTGGCCGTAATTACGGTATTTCCCGGGGCAATGGCCGTCACGAGACCATTGATGACATCCGCTATGGACGGGTCGTCAGAGAACCATTCCAGAATTGCAGTGTCGGCTGCCTTTTCAGGAACGGTGGCATAGAGAATCTGTTCGGAACGGCCTTGGGTAATGACCATGGTCGCTGATGCCGGATCCAAGAAATATATCTTTTCGAGGGCATCCCCTCCGCCTTTTTCCTTCTTGCAGGAAAAAACGCATGCGAGCGACAGAAGCACAGCTACAGATGCCGTAAGCTGCCGCATTGACTTGTGAATAATTGTAGGTATCATGATAAATTTAATTTTTAGGGTTAGTCCCGGTTACGTATGTCATTATAACGTTTTTGCAAATATAGACCATGGGTTCGTCGACAACAATAGGTAATTATACCTAATTTTGGTACGTAGGTACGAGAAAAATGTTATATTTGCATTAAACGGACCCCTAATCGACTGATAATGAAAAAAGGACTGGCTATAATAATACTGACAGTCATATCAACCGCAAATCTGACCGCGAATGATATTTTGACCTTGTTTTCGAAGTGGGAAAACGCTTCGAAGATTGACCGCATACATATAGGAAACGAACTTCTGGAAAAAGGAACGGAGGAAGGTCTCCTTATGGGCAAATACACCTACGGAAGAAACCAGGCCATCGAGTCCGAAGCGCGCATCTATGACATGATGTCCTGCTATTATTATATCAAGAACCAGTTCGATGACGCATTGTCCATGGCCCTGATGGCGCTCCCCCTCTGCGAGAAAAGCAATGATGACAATCTGCTGGCGGACTGCATAAACAACATCGGCATCCTTTATCAGCGGAAAGGGCTCTTCGGACAGGCCATCAACTACATGGAAAGGGTCTACAAGCTCGACCTGAAAGCCAAGGACAAGCAAGGGATGAGCTCCACGATGAACAATCTGGCGACATTGTATCTGGCTACCGGCCAGGCGGAAACAGCATTGGGATATATTCTTCCGGCGATAGAGATGGAGCGCGAACGCGGCGACCGGGAGAGGCTGGCGATCCGTCTGGGACTGGCTTCGGACATCTGGCTGGAGATAGGGCACAGCGACAGGGCCCTGGTCTGCGTGGAAGAGGCGTACAAGCTTGACAGTGAGGACCATCGCGAGGGCAAGAAGGCAATCAGGCTTTCGCAGAAAGCAGCCGTGCTGATCGCCCGGGGCGAAGACATTGCCGCGGAAAAGTGTCTGCTGCAGGCGATTCCTATCCTGCAGGAGAAGAACAATATCACGTCGATGGCCATCTGCCAGAACCAGCTCGGACAGCTCTATTATAAAAGTGAATTGTACAAGCATGCCGAGAAAGCTTACATGACAGCTTGCGAACAAGCCACCAAGGCGGGAAGCGACTATGTGAAGAAGAAGGCATTGAGCGGATTGTGGCTCTGCCAGAAGCATCTGGGAAAGCTGCAGGATGCGCTGCATACATTGGAAGAATACACCCAGCTTTCGGAAAAGATCGCTGACGACAGGGCGGATTCGGCCGTAGAGGATTTCCGCGTGAGATATGAGACCAAGGAGAAGGAGGAACGGCTGATCCATGAGCAGGAAATGTCGAAGACAAGGCTTACGATATTGATTTGCCTGTCGCTTTTTTCGACGCTTCTGATTATCCTGCTGGTGCTGACTTACAGGATGTTACGCATCAAGCGCAGACAGGCCAAGATTCTCAGCAAGAACCAGGAAGTGAAGAACAAGCTGCTTTCTCTCGTGCCGGCGATTTCGGATAGCGAGGAGTCGGACCGGATAAAGGAAATCGTAAGCAATATCGAGACTATGGATGATGTTCCGAAGATGACGGGCAGGGAGATGGAAGTGGTGAAGCTCTGCTGCGACGGACTCACATCGAAGGAGATTGCGGGCAAGCTCAATGTTTCCGTACGTACTGTCGACGCGCATAAAGGAAACATCTTCAAGAAACTGAAAATCTCCAGTACGGTCGAGCTCATCAGATATGCCGTAAAGGCCGGATTATACACTGCTGACAGTCAATAATATCCCGTTCTGTTGAAAGTCGGGTGAAAATTCTTTGCTGGATTGTCTTATTTTTTATAATTTTGTAGGCTTGTTATGCTGTCAAGCATTGAACGAAAATAAAAACATAAGAAAATATGGCACAAGAAACTCTTAAAAATCAGGAGAGACTGCAGGAAGAGCAGGTTGCAGAAAAGGTATCTTCTGTAGAAAAATTCTTCAACGAGAACAAGAAAATCATCTGGGGATGCCTCGGAGCCATCATCGTGATCGGCGTGGCTGTTCTCTGCTATCACAAGTTCTACGCACAGCCGCAGAAGGAAGAGGCTGCAGAGCAGATGTTCCCGGCAGAGGCCAATTTCCGCGCAGAGAACTATGAGCTCGCACTCAACGGCGACGGCAATGTGCTCGGTTTCAGCCAGATCATCAGCGAGTACGGTTCATACGCAGGCACAGCTGTTTATTTCTATGCAGGTGTATGCGAACTCCAGCTCGGAAAATATGAGGAGGCTCTTTCTTACCTTGACAAATACAACGGAAAGGATGAGATTCTCAAGGCAAGGGCCATCGCATGCAAAGGCGACGCTTATGTAGGACTTGAGAAGTACAAGGAGGCCGTTTCATGCTTCGAGAAGGCTGCAGGCGTATCGGACAACATGTTCGCAGCTGCTTATCTTCTGAAGGCAGGTATCGCTTGCGAGGAACTCGGTGACAGCGCCAAGGCACTTTCTTTCTACAAGAAGATCAAGGACCAGTATCCTCAGTCAATGGAAGGCTACGATATCGACAAGTATATCAGCAGAATCGAAAACAAATAAGATTATGGGAAGAGCTTTTGAGTTCAGAAAAGAGAGAAAGATGAAACGTTGGGGCCACATGGCCAAAACGTTCACCAAAATCGGAAAGGAAATTACAATCGCAGTCAAGCAGGGCGGTCCTGATGTTATCGGCAACCCTCGTCTCCGCGCCCTCATCGCAGAGGCAAGAAACGAGAACATGCCTAAGGAGAATATCGAAAGAGCCATCAAGAAGGCTACCGACAAGACACTCGGTGATTTCAAGGAGGTTACCTTCGAAGGATACGGTCCGTTCGGTGTCGCATTCCTTGTAGAGACTGCTACAGACAACAATACCAGAACAGTTGCCAATGTCCGCAGCTATTTCACCAAGTGCGGCGGTACGCTCGGAACCAGCGGCAGCGTCAGCTTCATGTTTGACCACAAGTGCGTGTTCAGAATCAAGGACCAGGATGGTATCGATGTGGATGAGCTCCAGCTCGCTCTCTGTGACTATGATGACGACCCTGAGGTATTCGTCGAGGAGCAGGAGGATGAGGATGAGAACATTACGAAGAACATCGTAATCTACGGCGCTTACGAGTCTTACGGCGGAATCCAGAAATTCATCGAGGACAACGGCTACGAGCTCATTTCCGGAGGCTTCGAGAGAATCCCTAACACCGACCTTAAAGACGTGACCCCTGAGCAGCGTGAGACATTGAACAAACTCACCGATCTCCTCGAGAACGATGACGACGTTACCAACGTTTACAGCTTGATGAAACCGGCAGAAGAATAATCGGTCTTCACGATACAATTTAGCCCCGACTGAGTTTCAGCCGGGGCTAATTGTTTACAAGCATCGACGCTTACTTGCTCTCTTTCGAGAAGGAGTAAGGACGGTCTGAAACCGCTGTACCACGGTCAGTTACAGGGGTGCTGCACATGTCGAAGTCGACAGATGCGCCATCTGCGAGTTCCTTGTACGAGAGCCATGTCCTGGACTGTTCACGGCCGTTCACTTTCATTGACCTGATGTAGAAATTCTCATTGGAATTCTCAGGAGCATTGACAATGAACGACTTGCCCGAAGGCATATTGACCTTTACATGCTTGAACAGAGGCGTTCCGACAGCAAACTCTCCGGACGCAGGACATACCGGATAGAAGCCCATTGCAGAGAAGACATACCATGCGGAAGTCTGTCCATTGTCCTCGTCACCGCAATATCCGTCAGGCGCGGCAGTATAGAACTTGTCCATGACCTCACGGATGCGGGCCTGTGCCTTCCAAGGCTGGCCGCACCAGTCATAGAGATAGATGAAGTGCTGAATCGGCTGGTTTCCATGGGCATAGTTGCCCATATTCATCACCTGCATCTCCCTGATTTCATGAATCGGGAAGCCGTAGTAGCTGTCATCGAAATGAGGCGGTATGTTGAACACTGAATCCATCATTTCGCTGAAAGGCTCGTCTCCGCCCATAAGGTCAATGAGGCCCTGCGGATCTTGGAAGACTGACCATGTGTAGTGGAGGCTGTTGCCTTCCGTGAAGTCGCCGCCCCACTTGAGAGGGCTGAACGGACGGGAAAAAGACCCGTCAGCATTCTTGCCGACCATAAGTTTGTATTCCGGGTCATAGAGATTCCTGTAGTTCAATGCAGCTTTGCGGTACGGCTCCAGTTCCGACTCAGGCTTGCCCAAAGCCTTGCCGAACATATAGATGCACCAGTCATTGTAGGCATACTCGAGAGTACGAGCCGCATTTTCCTTGATGCCTACAGTGCAAGGCACGTATCCCAGACTGTCATAATATTCCCAGCCGAGACGGCCTGTCGAACTTACCTCAGGATGAACCTTGTGGGCATCGGAAATGACTGCCTCCCAGAGCTTTTCAGCATCATAGCCGCGGATTCCATTGACATAGGCATCGGCCACTACTGATGCGGAATTGTTTCCGACCATGCATCCGCGATGTCCCGGGCTCGCCCACTCAGGAAGGAAACCGCTCTCCAGATAGGCATTGACAAGACCCTCCTGGACCTTCACGCTCTGGTCCGGATAAATCAGGTTCATCAGCGGGAAAAGACTTCTGAACGTATCCCAGAACCCGGTGTCTGTCGTCATATAGCCGGGACGGACTTCGCCGTTATACGGGCTGTAATGTACCCTCTCGCCATCTGCATTGACCTCGGAAAGGTCGCGCGGGAAGAGGAGCGAGCGATAAAGGCAGGAGTAGAAGGTGCGCAGACGGTCGACGTCTGAGTCGCTCACGCTGATTCGGCCCAATGCCTGATTCCAGCGGTCGCGGCACGCGGTCCTGACTTCGTCAAATGATTTTCCGCCGATTTCGCGCAGGTTCAGTTCAGCCTGTTCAATGCTGATGAACGATGATGCGACTTGGAGATTCACTTTCTGGCCGCGTTCCGTGCGGAAGCCTACCATGGCCAAAGCGTGGTCGGCAGCGGTTTCATTGCGTTCCGTAATCTTGTCATCTGCAATGGTTTCCGTCATTTCGAACGGCGTGTCGGACACGATTACGAACCAGTTCTTGAAATTGGCAGGAACTCCGCCATGATTGTTCGTAACGTAGCCGACTATCTTGTTTTCTTCCGGAATCACCTTCACGTATGATCCGCCCGCATAGCCGTCCACGACGAGATATGACATTTCCTTTTCCGGATAGGTAAGGCGGAATGCGGCGGCGCGCTCTGAAGGAGAGACTTCGGCCACCACATCATGTTCTGCCAGATATACCTTATAATAATAAGGAGTGGCGACTTCCGCTTTATGTGAGAACCAGCTTTCACGCTTGTTCTCGTCGTAAACCGGACCTGTGGTAACAGGCATGATGGAGAATGCGCCGTAGTCGTTTATCCACGGACTCGGCTGGTGAGTCTGTTTCAGTCCGCGAATCTTGGTCGCATCATATTGATAGGTCCAGCCGTCACCGTTCTTGCCGGTCTGAGGCGTCCAGAAGTTCATGCCCCATGGCATGGCCACTGCAGGATAGGTATTTCCGGTGGAAAGCTGGAATGTGGATTCCGAACCGACAAGTGTGCTTACATAGTCCACCGGATTCTCGATATAATCCGGCTCCGCATTGCCGCAGCACGATGCTGCTGCCACAGCGCAGGTAATAATGGTAAGAAATCTGTATTTTATCATAACATTATATGGTTTGTATTCTATTCATTCTGCAAAGATAGCAATATTCCATTTCTATCTTATATTGTCCGAAATATCGGAGAGCCAGCGTCGTGCACGTGACAATCAAATCCGATATTCGCATTTGGACGAAATTATTGTTATATTTGCGAGTTGATTGAACAATAAGAGTATAACTATTTATTATATACAGTACAAATGAGTATCCAGCAGGATAATATCAAGAAACTGGTTGAGCGCAGGGCCAATGCCGCTATGGGCGGAGGACAGAAACGCATTGACGCTCAGCACCAGAAAGGAAAGCTCACGGCACGTGAGAGAATCGCTCTGCTTCTCGACGAAGGAAGTTTCGAGGAATTCGACATGTTCGTCCAGCATCGCTGCACAAATTTCGGAATGGAAAAGCAGCACTTCGACGGTGACGGCGTAGTAACGGGACAAGGCTCCATTGACGGAAGACTTGTATATGTCTTCGCACAGGACTTTACGGTATCCGGCGGTTCCCTCGGCGAAGCTATGGCACAGAAAATCTGCAAAGTAATGGACATGGCTACACGAAACGGTGTGCCATGCATCGGGCTTAACGATTCCGGAGGAGCCAGAATCCAGGAAGGAATCAATTCCCTGGCAGGTTTCGGTGAAATTTTCGAAAGAAACATCCTCTCATCAGGCGTCGTTCCACAGATTTCAGGAATTTTCGGACCTTGCGCCGGCGGAGCAGTCTACTCACCGGCATTGACCGACTTCACGATCATGGTGAAGAACACTTCCTACATGTTCCTTACGGGACCGGCAGTCGTGAAGAGTGTCACAGGTGAGACCGTATCGGCAGAAGACCTCGGAGGAGCCAGCGTACATGCCACCAAGAGCGGTGTTGCACATTTCGCCGCGGAAAATGACGAGGACGGCATCAGAATCATAAAGGAACTGCTGAGCTACATTCCGCAGAACAATATGGAAGAAGCTCCGGAAGTCCCTACAAATGACCCTATCAGCAGAACTGACGATGCATTGAACGAGATCATCCCGGACAATCCGAACAAGGCTTACGACATGTACTATGTCATCAAGAGCATTGTGGATGACGGCAAGTTCTTCGAAATCCATCAGGCTTATGCGAAGAACATCATCGTGGGTTTCGCGCACATGAACGGACGCAGCGTAGGTATCGTGGCCAACCAGCCTAAATTCCTCGCCGGCGTATTGGATATCAATGCTTCCAGAAAGGCCGGACGTTTCGTACGTTTCTGCGATGCGTTCAACATCCCTATCGTGACACTGGTGGATGTTCCGGGATTCCTCTGCGGAACACAGCAGGAATACGGAGCAATCATTGCCAACGGTGCGAAACTTCTCTATGCTTACGGAGAAGCTACGGTACCTAAGGTTACGGTAACATTGAGAAAATCTTACGGCGGCGCTCATATCGTGATGAGCTGCAAGCAGATACGCGGAGACATCAACTACGCATGGCCTTCGGCGAACATTGCAGTAATGGGTGCGGACGGTGCAGTCCAGATTCTTTACGGAAAGGAACTCAAGGCCGTGGAGGATCCAGAGGAGCAGGCAAAACTCGCAGAAGAGAAGAAAAACGAGTACAATGACCTGTTCTGCAACCCTTACCAGGCTGCCAAAATGGGATACATTGACGATATCATTGAACCGAGGAACACCAGATTCCGTGTTATACGCGCACTCGAGCAGCTTGCGGGCAAGAAACAGACATTGCCGGCCAAGAAGCACGACAATCTTCCTCTCTAAAGCTTACGGGGAATGAAACGTATATTATTGACTATTAGTACTATCCTTGCGGGCGGACTTTTCATGGCGCATGCGCAGAACGTCAGCGACCTCATCATTTCCGAGGTTCTGGCGGAACCTGACAGCAGCTGCATCATGGACGACTACGGCCGCCGTGCAGGGTGGATTGAGATTTTCAATAAATCCCAAGGTACGGTCAATTATGGCGGATGTTTTCTGTCTAATGACCGTAACAATCTGAAAAAGAGCCCGATAACCAAATCTGACAACAGGACCAAAATCGGTCCGCGTCAGGTGGCATTGTTCCACGCAAGCGGCAACAATGGTGACGGCACTTTCTACGTGAACTTTGAAATCCGCAGAGGTTCGACCATCTATCTCGTAAGCAACGACGGACGCACAGTCGTGGACTCCATCATTGTCCCGACCACTCTTCCGGCCGGAAAATCAATTGCGAAAACGGCCAATGACCTGCGTCAGATAGTGTTCGAGGTGGAGCCGGATCCTGCCGTACCTTCACCGGGAGCGGTGAACGGCGATGGCGTCACTGAGTCTGGGAGCCAGAAGATGGCTCATGAGGACAAGCATGGATTCATACTCACAATCGTATCCGTATCAGTGGTTTTCTGCGCACTCATCATCCTTTGGTGGCTGTTCAGCCTGCTCGGGAAGGTTTCCGGCGATAAGAAGGGAAAATGCGAGTGCAAAAAGGCTGACAAGGCAAAGGTGAAAACCTCCGGCAAAATTACTCCTGAGATCGCTGCCGCCATAGGACTGGCGCTCGACCAGGAAATGAACGGCGAAGTCTACGCAGCCATATCACTGGCATTGCACCTGTATATGGAAGATGCTGTCCATGACAATGAAAGTTTCGTGCTCACAATCAACAGGAAGCAGAGCAGCTGGAACAGCAAGGGACAGAATTTCAGACAGCTTCCTAAATAAACATTAAAAATCAGAAATCATGAAAGAATATAAATTCAAGATCAACGGCAACGATTACAATATCGCCATCAATTCCACCACCGGCAATGTCGCTGACGTAACTGTAAACGGCGTAGACTACAAGGTAGAAATTGAAAATGAAATGCCTGCTGTCCAGGCGGTTCCACAGGCAGCTGCACCGGCTGCAAAGCCAGCTCCGACACCGGTAGCTGCAGCTCCTGCACCAGTAGTGGCAAAACCTGCCGGAGAAGGCAGACCGGTTACGTCACCACTCCCTGGAGTCATCATCGAAGTATCCGTAAAAGAGGGTGATACGGTAGCGGCAGGACAGAAGGTAGCCGTTCTCGAAGCTATGAAAATGGAAAACGAAATCCAGTCCGACAGGGCGGGTGTTGTCACCAAGATCAATGTCGCCAAGGGTGATTCTGTTCTTGAGGGCGCGGCAATCGTAACCATAGCATAAGCTATATGGACCAGATTATCAGTAGTTTACAGCAATTCTGGGAGTTTACCGGATTCTGCAACATGACATGGCAGCATCTGGTGATGATAGGCATCGGCATTGTCTTCATTACTCTCGCGATTGTGAAGGAATGGGAGCCGCTGCTTCTCGTTCCTATCGGATTCGGAATGATCATCGGCAATATTCCGATGTTCCCGGGACTGAATATCGGAGTATATGAAGACGGTTCTGTCCTGAACATTCTGTATCAAGGCGTCAGACAGGGTTGGTATCCGCCGCTGATTTTCCTCGGCATCGGTGCAATGACTGATTTCTCCGCCCTGATTTCGCAGCCGAGACTTATCCTGATCGGTGCAGCCGCACAGATGGGTATCTTCGGAGCATATCTGCTGGCATTGTCCATGGGCTTCATGCCTAATGAGGCGGGTGCCATCGGTATCATCGGAGGCGCAGACGGTCCTACAGCCATCTTCCTGTCTTCGAAACTCGCACCGGACCTCATGGGAGCCATCGCCGTGTCGGCTTATTCATACATGGCGCTCGTTCCTGTAATCCAGAAGCCTATCATGCTGATGCTCACCTCGAAAAAGGAGCGTCTCATCCGTATGCCTGCTCCACGTGCCGTAAGCCAGAGAGAGAAAATCATCTTCCCTATCGTAGGCTTCCTCACGACAGCATTCATCGTGCCTTCAGGACTGCCGCTGCTCGGCATGCTCTTCTTCGGTAACCTTCTGAAAGAGAGCGGAGTAACCAGGCGTCTTGCAGAAACGGCAAGAGGACCGCTCATCGATGTAATTACTACTCTCATAGGACTTACAGTAGGTTGCTCGACACAGGCCGACAAATTCCTTTCCGCCACATCCATAAAGATTTTCGTACTTGGTCTGATTTCCTTCGTCATCGCGACGATTTGCGGAGTCCTGTTCGTGAAATTCATGAACTTGTTCTGCCGTGAAGGACACAAGATCAATCCGCTCATCGGCAATGCCGGCGTATCAGCGGTTCCGGACAGTGCCCGCGTATCAGAAATGGTCGGTAGGGAGTCGGATCCAAGCAACCACCTTCTCATGCATGCAATGGGACCTAACGTGGCCGGCGTCATCGGTTCTGCAGTAGCAGCCGGTATCCTGCTCGGATTCCTGGGATAGTAGATATGACTGTTAAATCAATAGATATGTTCAAAAAACTTATCACCTTAAGTATGGCGGCCGGCATCATGGCCGCCGTATCTGTAAATGCAGCAGACTACCCGAAAGCAGAGGGTATGAAAGAGGTTGCGGTCCATCCTGCCAACAACAACGGCAAAATGATGACCATGGGCCAGGCCGTCTATTCGGGCGACCTGATTCCGGAAAGGTTCTACGCCACATGGTTCGGTCCTAACTCATTGGTATACAGGAAGGACGGCAAGACGCAGCTCTACGATGCAGTAACAGGCAATGACATCGAGGAGGACGAGATTTACGGCAAGTTCTCCGGCCGCGCGGGCGATTACCTTAGGAAAGAACTGCCGGAAGATGCCGACAACGTGACTCCCAACAATGCAGCGATGGCTCTCGCATACACTTCAGGCAAGAGCCTCTGGTACATTGACCAGCGCAAGCACAAATACCTTATAGCGGAGAGCGAAAACGGGAACATCACATACGGACAGACCGTGAGCCGCAACGAATTCGGCATCAAGAACGGCATTTTCTGGGCCCCGGACGGACGAAGCATCGCTTTTTACAGGAAAGACGAGACTTTGGTGACGGATTTCCCGCTTCTGGACATCAACACCCGCACGGGTTCATTGGTGAACATCAAATATCCGATGAACGGCATGACATCCGAAAACGTGAGGGTCGGCGTGTATAACCTGGCGGAGAACTCCACCATTTATCTCCAGGCCGACGATTTCGGATATGACCAGTACCTGACCAATGTCACATGGTCACCGGACTGCCGCCACATCTTCATCCAGGTTCTGGACCGCACCCAGAAGCACATGAGACTGAACATGTACAGGGCTTCCGACGGAAAATTCGAGAAAACCATCCTGACTGAGGACAATGAAAAGTGGGTGGAGCCGTCCGAGCCTCTGCATTGGTTCGGCTTTACCGGCAAATTCATCTACCGCACCGACAACCGCGACGGTTTCAAGAACCTCTACCTCTGCGACACGCTCGGCAACATTGACCGCATCACGAAGGTCGCCGCCGACGTCGAGTTCGTAGCGGAAAACGGCGAGAAAATATTCTACACCTCCTCCGAGGTCTCCCCTGTCGAAAAGCAGCTGTTCAGCATCAATGTCAATGTCTCCCGCAAAGGCGCCGTAAAATTCGGCACGCCGACAAGGCTGACGCCGGAAGAGGGTTGGCACAATGTCCAGTTCAATGCTGAAGGCACCTGGTTCATAGACACTTACAGCAGTTTCAATGTTCCACGCGTAGTGAAGGTAGCTTCTGCTGACGGCAAGGTTTCCAGGACATTGTTTACCGCTGAAGATCCGCTGAAGGATTATGCGACTGGCGAGGTAAGCATGGGAACAGTCAGAAGCGCCGACGGCAAGTTCGAGAACTGGTACAGGCTTTATCTACCTGTGAATTTCGATCCGACAAAGAAATATCCGGTCGTGCTTTATGTATATGGAGGCCCTCATTCACAGATGGTCAACGACAGCTGGCTGGGCCAGATAAGACTCTGGGAAATGTATATGGCACAGCGCGGCTACATCGTCTACGTTCAGGACAACCGTGGTACGGAATGTCATGGAGCAGAGTACGAGAAAGCCATACACAACTATGCCGGACAGTGCGAGATGGCTGACCAGATGGCAGGATTGAGCGAGCTCATGACCCTCCCTTACGTGGACAAGGAGCGTATCGGCGTACATGGATGGAGCTACGGCGGATTCATGACGATTTCATTGATGACAAATTATCCTGAAGTGTTCAAGGTAGGCGTCGCAGGCGGTCCTGTCATCGACTGGAAATGGTACGAGGTAATGTATGGCGAGCGCTATATGAGCACCATGGACTCCAACCCTGAAGGATTCGCGCAGACAAGCCTGATCAACAAGGCCAAAGACCTGAAAGGCAAGCTGTTGATCTGCCAGGGCGCCATCGACAATACCGTCGTTTGGGAGCACAGCCTCAGCTTCATCCGCGAGTGTATAAAGAACAATGTCCAGGTAGATTACTTCCCTTACCCTTGTGCAGAGCACAATGTACTGGGCAAGGACCGCATCCACCTCATGGACAAGGTCACAATGTATTTCGAAGATTATCTCTAATATGAATACAAAAGATTTATACAGTCAGATACAGGCCAAGAAATCAATGCTTTGCGTCGGTCTGGACACTGATTTCAGCAAGATGCCGGCACATATCCAGAAGCTCGGCGGAACTGCCCGTTCACTTTATGAGTTCAACAAGGCCATAGTGGATGCGACTGCCCCGCATTGCATCGCATATAAACCGAACCTCGCGTTCTACGAATGCTACGGCAGGGACGGTATGCAGGCGCTGGAGAAAACCGTGGATTATATCCGCGCGAACTACCCTGAGCAGTTCCTTATAGCCGATGCCAAGCGCGGCGATATCGGAAACACCGCCAAGATGTATGCAAAGACGTTTTTCGAGACAATGGATTTCGATGCGGTGACCATTTCTCCTTACATGGGAAGCGAGACCGTCACCCCGTTCCTCGAATATCCGGGCAAGTTCGCCATCGTGGTGGCCCTGTCCTCCAACAAGTCTTCTGCCGATTTCCAGATGGCGGAGCAGGGCGGAAAACCTCTCTACCAAGTAGTTATGGAGAAAATGATGTCCATTTCCACACCTGACAACATGATGTTCGTGGTAGGTGCGACCAAGGCTGACAAACTGGCCGAAATCCGCAAGTTCTGCCCGGACAATTTCTTCCTTGTCCCTGGAGTAGGCGCACAGGGCGGTTCAGCCGAAGAGGTCATTGCCCATGGTGCCAATGCCCTTGGAGGCCTCCTGATAAATTCTTCACGTGGAATCATCTACGCTTCCAACGGAGAGGATTTCGCCGAGGCTGCCGGCCTGGCAGCAGCCAATACCGCGAATCTGTAGCTCGGTCAATCTGATAAAAAAAGTCCCTTCATCTCTGGAGGGACCTTTTTTTTATTTTTAGAAATAGCTATATCTCATCTTTCAGATGTTCCTGAGCGTAGGCCAGGGTCACGGTGAAGGTCTTCCGGCGTGATGACGGAGCATCGAACATGGCATCGTCGAAAATCTTTTCACAGATGGAACGGAGACCGCGGGCGCCAAGCTTGTTCTTGATGGCAGTGTCCACGATGAGTTCCTTGACCCCATCCTCGATTATCAGCTTGATGCCGTCCATCTCGAACATCTTCTCGTACTGCTTCAGGATGGCATTCTTAGGCTCGGTAAGAATACGGAGAAGCGAATCCTTGTCCAGGCTGTCAAGATATGTCACGACAGGCAGACGTCCGATGATTTCCGGGATAAGGCCATAGGCTTTCAGGTCCTCGGCAGCCACGTAGCGAAGGAGATTGTTCTTGTCCACTTTCTGCTTTTCCGATGCCGTGAAACCGATTACCTGGGTATTGAGACGCTGTGCGATACGGCGCTCGATTCCCTCGAAAGCACCGCCGCAGATGAACAGGATGTTCTGGGTATTGACATGAATGAACTCCTGCTCCGGATGCTTGCGGCCTCCCTGCGGAGGAACATTGACGACACTTCCTTCCAGAAGTTTCAGCAATGCCTGCTGCACGCCCTCTCCTGAAACGTCGCGGGTAATCGACGGGTTGTCCCCCTTGCGGGCGATCTTGTCGATTTCATCAATGAAGACAATGCCTCTTTCCGCCTTCGCCAAATCATAATCCGCCTCCTGGAGAAGACGGGAAAGCAAGCTCTCCACATCCTCGCCCACATAACCAGCCTGGGTAAGCACTGTCGCGTCCACAATCGTGAACGGGACTTGCAGCAACCTGGCTATTGACTCGGCCAGCAATGTCTTGCCTGTACCTGTAGGACCGACGAGAAGGATATTGGACTTTTCCAGTTCCACGCCGTCATCAGCCTTGTCCGCAAGATTATGGTTAATGCGTTTGTAATGATTGTATACCGCTACAGAAAGCAGTTTCTTCGCCCTGTCCTGACCGATGACATACTGGTCCAGAAACGCTTTGATTTCCTTAGGTTTCTGGAGTTTCTCAATCCTTGCGGAAGACTCTTCTTCAGCTTTCCGGACATCGATTTCCTTCAGATAGTCAGCAGCCATCTTCACGCAGTCGCTGCAGATGTACGAACCGTCCAGGCCTGAAAGCATGAACGGAACCTCATTCTCCGGACGACCGCAGAACATGCAATGTTTGATAGTTTTCTTCTTCTCTGCCACTTTTACTTCTTCTTTTTGGTAAGAATCTCATCCACCATACCGTAATCCTTCGCCTCCTGGGCAGTCATCCAGAAATCCCTGTCGGCATCCGCAAGAATACGCTCGAAAGACTGGCCGCTGTGCTCCGCAATGATGCTGCACAATTCAGTACGTGTCTTCTCGATTTCCTTGGCGGCAATGATGATGTCCGAAGCCTGTCCCTGCGCTCCGCCGAGCGGCTGGTGAATCAGCACGCGGCTATGAGGAAGGGCAGATCTCTTGCCGGCAGCACCTGCGCAGAGCAATACGGAACCCATAGATGCTGCCATACCTGTACAGATGGTAGCGACATCAGGTTCCACGAGCTGCATGGTATCATAGATGGCAAGACCGGAAGAAACCTGTCCTCCGGGGGTGTTCAGATACAACGAAATATCGGCAGCGCTGTCGTTCGAAGCGAGGAAAAGCAGCTGTGCCTGAATGATATTGGCCACATCATCATCAATAGGAACGCCCAGGAATATGATACGGTCCATCATCAGACGGCTGAACACATCCATGGAAGCGACATTGAGCTTGCGCTCCTCGATAATGGTAGGATTGATATATGAGTCCACGGCGGACTCATAACGATGAAGGGTCATGGAACTGATTCCACGACCCATACTTGCAAATTTATTGAATTCGTTGTTTCTGCCCATAAATTACAGAGTACGGAATTTTTCAACGGAAACCTTGGATTTCTTGAGAGTAACTGCACCTTTCACAGCCTCTACAGCCTTGGTTGTCTCTACATTCTCGATGATGCGGCGGCTGGTGTTCTCATCCTGAAGTACACGGCCTACGCTGTCCTTGATGATGGAATCAGGAACATTGCCCATGCCGTATGCAGCATACTGGTAAGCGACATAAGCCTCAGCAGCCTCCTGAACGTCCTTCTCCTCGATCTTCAGACCGAATTTGTCCATCAGATAGCCACGGACCATCTGCCAACGGAAATCCTCGAAGAATGCAGGTGCCTCTTTCTCGATATCCTCTTTGGTGAACTTGCCCTCATTGATATGGAACAGCCATCTCTTGAGGAACTCTTCCGGAAGCTTGATGTCAGCCTTCTTCACGAGGAACTCCCTGAGGTCCTTGGAAAGCTTGTAGTCTGACTCCTGCTTGTAGTTCTCCTCAAGTCTGGCTACGATAGCCTTGTCGAACTCCTCTGCATTGTGAACCTTGTCCTCACCGAAGATCTTGTCGTAGGTCTCCTGGTTCTCCTCTGCCGGAGCAAATGTCTTCACTTCCTTCACGGTAACGTGGAATTCCGGATTCAGGCCTGCAAGCTCCTCTTTCTTCACCTTCAGCATGTATGCACGGTCAGACTCGTTTGTAAATGCCTCATTGACATTGACATCGAACTGGTCGCCGGCCTTTGCGCCGAGGAATGACTTCTTAGCCTCGCCCTCTACGTTCTTCACGCCTACATAAGAGCCCTCAACAGTCTTGCCTTCCTGTGAGAAGTCTACGATAACGAAGTCATCCTCCTTGGCCTCGGCAGCGTCGGTAAGTGAACCGAACTGACGGAGAAGGTTGTCCTTCATTTCTTTCTTGGCCTCGTCAGAAACCTCGATTTCGTAATATGCGACCTTGTCATCCTTGCCAAGCTCGAAGTTTACCTCAGATGTTGTGGCGATGTCGAACTTGAATGTGAAATCATTGCCTGACTTCCACTCGATTTCCGGCTGGTCCTCGCTAGGAAGAGCCTCGCCTACCATCTTGATATTGTTCTCTTTGATGAAATTGTTGATAGCCTCTGAAAGCACGTGGTTCACAGACTCGCCAAGTACACGCTCTCCGTAAACTCTCTGGATGAGAGACATAGGAACCATACCTTTTCTGAAGCCTTTGAACTCGGCTGTACGTTTGCATTTCTGCAGTTCCTTCTTCTCGATTTCAGCGTAATCGTCGTGAGCTACTGTGACAGTGAGCTGAAGATTAAGCTCATCAATCTGGTTTTTTACAATGTTCATTTCTATGATAAATTTTTTATATTTTTCCGATTTCCGGTTTAGCTTGCAAAAATAATGAAATAATTCAAGTTACGCAAGTGCGGAACACCTACTTGGGATAAACCACCCTGTCATGATATATCTGGCCCAGATAAGATTTGAGCACGGACTTGATACGGCTGATTTCCTTGAATGAAATTTCGGAATTGTCCAGCTGACCGGCATTGATCTTACCTGCGACGATATTTTCGACAAACTTGTCGAAAGTTTCCGGCGAATTGTCTTTCAATGTCCTGGAGGCCGCCTCTATCGTATCGCAGATCATCACTATCGCCTGCTCTCTTGTCCACGGACGTTTTCCATTGTAATAGAATGACTTGGCATCTTCCGGACTTCCGCCTTCCTCGATAAACTTGTTATAGAAGAATGCCGTGCAGGTCGTTCCGTGATGTGTCAGGATGAAGTCGCTCACCACCTGCGGAATCTTGTACTTGACAGCCAGCGCCATTCCGTCGGACACATGTCGTATGATCATCTCCGCACTTTCCTTGGGGGTAAGGCCGTCGTGGAACTTGGCGCCCACACTTTCATTCTCGACAAAGCATTGAGGGTTCACGGTCTTTCCGATGTCGTGATACATTGCCCCGGCGCGTACCAGGAGAACATTGGCTTCGATGCTTCTGGCTGCGGCGTCAGCGAGGTTCATGACCTGGAGCGAATGCTGGAATGTTCCCGGCGCCTTCTGCGCCAATATCCTCAGCAGCTTGTTGTTAGGGTCGCACAATTCCTGCAGGCGGGAATTGGAAACCAGACCGAAAATCTTCTCCATCAGATAGATGAGCGGATAGCCGGCAACCGAAAGCATTGAACCGAGGAACAGGTAAAGGACGAGCCACGGGTCGCTGAACGCATTGCCGTCATTGATAAGCCTGAATCCGACAAAGGTCAGGAAAAGGCTGCCGAACACGATAATCGCCGTCACAAACTGTTTCCAGCTTCGGTTGAAGAACTCGAAGACATACATTGTCACGACGCCCGATACGAGGTAGAGCAGGAAAAGTTCCACGCCGTTGTGCGCGAAGATAAGCAGCGGCATAAGCGACACCACATAAACCGGCAGCACCACCCTCTTTCTGAAGAACGCCAGCAGATAAAGTGCTGCCAATGAGAATGGTATCATGTACAGCAATGACGGGTTCACCTTGTCGGTGACGAATGCCGCGAATGCCGTGAACATGAAGATGAACAGCAGATATATGTACTTGTTCGTCTGGCGGAAGATATCCGGGTTCGTGTAGAATATCGACAGGAACAGGATGAGCACAAGTGCCAATGAAATGAGGGCATTGCCGATCCAGAGGAACGCACGCGGGCCGTTGTAGCCCAGACTCTCCTCATATTCAGCCTTGTACGAATCCAGCAGCTGCGCAATCTCGGCGGTAACGATCTCGCCCTTCGTCACGATCAGCTGGCCGGCATTGACGAAGCCCTGTGTCGGAGATATGAAATCCACCGTTTCGGCATGGACCAGGTCGGTGGTTTCCTTGTCGTAGAAAAGGTCCGGAAGAATGACGTCGTCGACCCCGCACGCCGTCATTACAGAATCCGTCAGCACGTCCGGAAACGCGCGCGACATTTCTGACAAGAGTGCAGCTTTCGCCCCGCTCACGGTATAGACGTCCGAAGCCGGAAGCTTCGTCGCACGCTTGTCCTTCTGCACGAAAATGATATCGTCCGAGGCAATGTTTTCCTCCTTTCCGGAGACCTCGTCTGCCATCACTCCCCTCTTGTAGATTTCCGACAATACGGCAATGACTTTCGGCCTCATGTACGAGTATTGTCCATAGTTAAGTCCCTCAGCCTCACGCATCACGTCCTGCGCCGCGCTGGCTGAAAACTTATAGTAAGGGACAATGCTGTACCCTGCCGCGTCTTTCTCCGACTGGATTTGTTCCTGCGTTTTCAATACAGGAAAATCAATCTGCGAGACCAGAGTTTCATAGGCCCACGGTGAGCCTTTCTTGTAGTCATAATTGAATTTCCCCGTTCTCGGCATCATCAGAAGAAGCAGAACGAACAGGACGAACAGCGAAAAGTAAATTTTCGGGTCGCGAGGTATTCCGGTCTTTGCCATATCCAGAAATTATTTAAACGGACTGTCTTTTTCTCTTGCAATGAATTTATAGGTCATCTTATCCGTAAGCCGCGGGAACAACCTGTGTGCCAGCACGGTAGCTTTTCCCAATCCGGTAAGGATAACCTCTGATTTGCGCTTGGCCAATGCGTTGGCAAGATGCCCGGCACATTCCTCTGCGCTCATCAGCTTGCTCTCGTCTAGAGGTGTCTCGCCCTGGGCGGAGCCGTCAGCGGTCAATGCTGCATTGCGGACATTGGATGCCGTATATCCTGGTGCAAATACCAGGACATTCAGGCCATCTTTCAGATGCTCGATACGGATCGTGTCCAGGAAGCCGCGGATAGCATATTTGGATGAGGAGTAACCTGTCCTTGCGGGCAAGGCTGAATAGCCGGCAATAGAAATGACGCCGACGACTGACCCTTTCGAATGGAGCAGATAAGGCAGCGCATATTTGGTGCAATACACTGTACCCCAAAAGTTTACATCCATGAGGGATTTTATCACCGACAGATCCAGGTCCTTGAACATCGCACGCATGGAAATACCGGCATTGTTCACCAGTATATCTATCCTGCCGAATTTCTCCACCGCTTTGTTGATCAACATCTTGCAATCTTCTTCATTGCTGACGTCTGTCTTGACGCAGAGGACATTGTCAGAATCATCACTCACGGAAGGCACTTCCGCCTGCAGTTTGTCCAGGTGTCTGGCAGCCATGACGACCTTCGCGCCACAGTTTCCGAATAATCTGGCAGAAGCCAACCCGATTCCCGAGCTGGCTCCTGTAATGATTATTACTTTATCTTTGAAGTAAGTCTTGTTCATAGTTGAACAATAATATGTTTCACTGTTATTCCACAGTCATCGCAGCGATATCATCTCCATCGTATGCACCTGCATCAAGCTTGGCCTTGATTTCCTTGAATGCCTTGAGCGTGTATTCAACATCTTCCATGGTATGTGCAGCGGTGCTGACGATACGGAAGATTACCATGCCCTTAGGAATGACCGGATAGACAACCATCGAGCAGAAAATCTTGTAGTTCTCACGGAGGTCCTTGGCCATCTTGGTAGCCTGGGCTACACCGCCCTTGATATGAACAGGGGTCACGCAAGCCTCAGCCTCACCGATATCGAAGCCCTCTTTCTTGAAGCCGTCCTGGATAGCATGGGTAATGGCCCAGCACTTCTTGCGGAGTTCATCGCCTTCAGGAGACATGATGATTTCCAGACGTTTGGTATTGCCGATAACAAGCGGCATAGGAAGAGATTTGGCATACATCTGCGAGCGCATGTTCGCACGGAGATAGTTGATGATCTTGTGAGGACCTGCAACGAATCCGCCGATGGAAGCCATTGACTTGGCGAATGCACCGATATAAAGGTCAACCTCGTCCATGCAGTGGAGAGCCTCGGAAGTTCCGCGGCCGTGCTCGCCGAGAAGTCCGAATCCGTGTGCATCGTCAATCATGAAACGGAAGTTGTATTTCTTCTTGAGGGCAGCGATCTTGTCGAGGATACCGAGCGCACCGGTCATACCGTAAACGCCCTCTGTAATAAGGAGAACGCCACCGCCGTTTGCATCAGCCTCTTCACACGCACGTGCGAGAACTTTTTCACAATCCTCGATATTGTTGTGACGATATTTGTATTTGCTGCCGATATGCAGACGGATACCGTCGAGCAGACAAGCATGGCACTCTGCATCATAGACGATTACGTCGTGACGTGCTGTAAGAGCGTCGATTGTGGAAACGATTCCCTGATATCCGAAGTTGTAGAGAAACGCATCTTCCTTCTTCTCGAACTCCGCGAACATCTTCTCAAGTTTCTCGTGATATCTGGTATTGCCCGACAGCATTCTGGCGCCCATAGGGTATGCAAGGCCCCATTTAGCCGCAGCTTCAGCATCTGCCTTGCGAACCTCCGGATGATTTGCAAGTCCGAGGTAGTTGTTCAGGCTCCAGTTCAGGACCTCTGTTCCGTTGAAAATCATGTGAGGTCCGAGCTCTCCCTCCAGACGTGGATACATGTAATAACCGTAAGCCTGGCTGAAATACTGGCCGATAGGGCCGCCTGAGTCTCTTTCAATTCTGTCAAAAATGTCTAACATATTGTCTAGATTTTAGAAAATTGCTATGCGTCAATGTTCGCGTAATGGGCATTTTCCTCAATGAACTGCCTGCGTGGCGGAACATCGTCGCCCATCAGCATTGAGAATGTCCTCTCCGCCTCAGCGGCATTGTCGATGGTGATACGGCGGAGCCTTCTCTTGGACGGATCCATTGTGGTGTCCCAAAGCTGGTGCTCGCTCATCTCACCAAGACCTTTATAACGCTGTACGGTGACACCCTTGTCGGAGCCCTTGCCCAGTTTCTGGGTAGCTTCCGCACGCTGCGCGTCTGTCCAGCAGTAGATTTCTTCCTTGCCCTTCTTCACGAGATAAAGCGGCGGGGTCGCAAGATATACATAGCCGTTCCTGATAAGGTCGAGCATATATCTGAAGAAGAATGTGAGGATCAATGTCGCGATATGGCTACCGTCGACATCGGCATCGGTCATGATGATGACCTTGTGGTAACGCAACTTGCTGAGGTCCATTCTTTTCTCGCCGTTCTCGTCTTCCTGTGCCACGGTCACGCCGAGCGCCGTGTAGATGTTACGGATTTCCTCGCTGTCGAATGCACGGTCTTCCGCAGCTTTCTCCACGTTAAGAATCTTACCTCTCAACGGAAGAATGGCCTGGATGCGGCGGTCACGGCCCTGCTTGGCGGTACCGCCTGCGGAATCTCCCTCGACGAGGAACAATTCGCATTGCTCAGGATTACGCTCGGAGCAGTCTGCAAGCTTGCCCGGCATACCTGCGCCGGACATGACGGTCTTGCGCTGTACCATTTCACGTGCCTTGCGGGCAGCTGTCCTGGCAGTAGCGGCGAGAATCACCTTCTCGATGATGATCTTGGCATATTTAGGATTCTCTTCCAGGTACTGGTCCATGGCGGCGGATGTGGCCTGCGATACGACAGATGTCACCTCGCTGTTTCCGAGCTTGGTCTTCGTCTGTCCTTCGAACTGAGGCTCAGCCACTTTCACTGAAACGACCGCCGTAAGACCTTCACGGAAGTCTTCCTGTGAGAGTTCCACCTTCACCTTCTCCAGAAGCTTGTTCTTGTCAGCGTAGTTCCTAAGTGAACGTGAAAGTCCCATCTTGAAGCCCTGGAGGTGTGTACCGCCCTCGATAGTGTGGATATTGTTCACATAAGAGAGGATCGTCTCTTTATACCCGGTGTTGTACTGGAGTGCGATGTCGATAGGGATAATCTTGTCCGAGGTCACGCAAACCGGCTCAGGGATAAGTTCTTCAGAGCTTGCATCCAGATATTTGATGAATTCTTTCAGACCTTCCTGTGAATAGAAGACATCACTCTTGTAGACCTGCTTTCCTGTAGGACTGTAATTTCCGTTCTCATCGGTCTTGTACTCGTCAATGAGCGTCCTCTTGTCGGTCAATGTTATCTTGATTCCCTTGTTCAGGAAGGCGAGTTCACGCATTCTCTTGGCAAGAGTGTCGTAATCATAGATAGTGGTGACAGTGAAGATTTCCGGGTCAGGATGGAAAGTGATGATGGTTCCGGTGTCATTGCACTCGCCGATAACCTCAACCGATGTAACCGGCTTGCCCTTGGAATATTTCTGCTCATAGATCTTGCCTTCTCTGTGGACTTCCGCTATAAGGCTGTCGGACAATGCGTTGACGCAGGATACACCGACGCCGTGGAGACCTCCGGAGACCTTGTAGCTGTCCTTGCTGAATTTACCGCCGGCATGGAGCACGGTAAGTACGACTTCAAGCGCAGACCTGTGTTCTTTCGGGTGCATTCCGGTAGGGATGCCTCGACCGTTATCCTGGACACGGATAGAATTATTTTCTGTTATGGTGACTTCGATATGGTCACAGTATCCGGCCATGGCCTCGTCAATACTGTTGTCAACGACCTCATATACAAGATGATGAAGACCTCGCACGCCGACGTCTCCAATATACATTGATGGCCTTTTCCTTACAGCCTCAAGTCCTTCAAGGACCTGGATACTGCCCGCCGAATACTGTTCTTCGGCTTCGCGCATCTTTTCGTTATCTTCCATCCTAATAAATTTAATTGTTATCTCTCAATTTACGCAAGTTTGCTACTTGCTTCCTCTCAATTTACGCAAGTTTGGTAACTTGCTGGAGCTAAATATAAGCCTACAAATATAGTAAAAATTATAGATTCAGGCAAATTCCGACGGTGGCGCCGATTCCGCCTTCGGTATATAGCGGAACGCGTTGTATATCTGCATTGAGCAAGTTGTCACCGCGAAGCCAGAACGACAATTTCCTGGTAAATGCGAACTCCGCATAAACACCGAGATTCATCCAGCCGGGTATGCGCGCAGCAGAGAAAGTAATATCGGGCATACCGGCAGCATCATTATATATCAGCGTCATTCTTCCGTCACGCCTTGAAGCGAACTCCGCCGAAATACCGGCGAAAATCCTCTTCTTCCAATTATATTTTCCGGAAACGAATCCACTGAATTTTGCCGGCTCGAAACACAGATAATCCACATTTTTACGATTCTTCAATCTGGTATCATTGACACTGAATCTGGAATCCAGGACGAAGTCCTTCGACTCCCACTGAAGTCGGATTTCCGAGTACACGGCAGTACCGTCATAATAATCCCAACCAGTCGAATACAGATGTGGGCTATAAGACGTATCTCCCAGCACGACATCGAACGGCATAGCCTCGAAACTTCTGAAACCGGCACGGATATCATAACGGAAACGGCTGCAGATATTGCCGTTGAAACCGAGCGCAAAATCAGCCTGCATCACTGAATTATTGGACATCTTGGAATACGGAAGCAGGAAATGGAATTTCTCCTTCATGTCCTTGTACGGATTCCTGTAATCGCCGCCCTCTGCCTTGAAATACAGGTTCATATAGTTCCGTACCGCCTCGAATCCGATATACACATCCGGATAAATGAGAATACCTTTATTGGTATTGAGCGCTTCCGCACCATCCCTGTCACTGATATTGAAACTGAATTTCGGTCCGGCATGGAGGCGCCATCGGTTCTTGTTCAGCACATATTTCGGAGTAATGTAAGCCGTCCCCACATCGGTCGCCAACGCCCCGCGGTAATACGACAGCCCCACGCCGAAATCCGCCACGATGCTATGATACCGATGCATCACAGGCCCCAAAGTCACATTGAAGTCTATGTCATTCATTCTCAATGAGCGGCTCCCCGCAGCAACGCCATCGCCAATACCCTGATTTGCACCATGATACCTAAAGTCCACATCGTAATAGAAATAGGTATCGGCATCATTCTCCGACTTTGCACGAAAGCCTGCTTCAGCAGCATTGTAACCGGTCGCATTGCCTCCGAATTTCTTATGAATCCCTACATAGCCAGCATCGAAAGACAACTTCGCCTTATTCAAGTCCGCCTGCCCGTTTATTCCGGCATTGGAATACATATCATAACCATTACCGGCATTGCCCATACTCACGAGCTTATTGTCAGAATTCAGTCCAATGTTCTTATAATCACCGATATACGAATGGTATGACGCATAAACGTCCATCTTGAATTTCGGGGTTTTCAGCTGCGGCTCCCACACGAAGTCCAGCATTGGCCTGAGCTGATATCCCGCACCCGCCTTCAGATACAGTTTCCTGCCTGAATATGGTTCCGCATCCGGACGCATTTCCAGCACGTAAGGCTTGAAATCGTATGCTCCCTTGTACGGATTCGCGAAAACGGAATAATCGAAATCCAGATCGAATCTGTGCAGGGAATCCGGCACGAACATGGCCATGGACGGCTTGTGCACCTCCATAAGTTTTCCCTCGTAATCCCTGGTTACCGAAACTGTCGGGTTAAGGTTCTGTGCCCCGGCCGACAACGCAATGAAAAATACTGCTGAAAGATATATCTTTTTCATATTGATTCAGAATAAATTACTCTCCCCTTTCCTCGATTTTGCGCAGACGCATGTTCACATTGTCAAGAACCTCGTCAGCCTTTCCTTCAGGCGTATAGCCGTCCCTGATACTCTCAAACGTGGCCTTCGCCTGCTTCATCTCGCCCCTCTCGGCGAATGAGTCACCAAGCGCAATGAACGCCTTCGCAAGCCAATATGTCTGGCTCGTACCGGAATCCGATAGCCTGTATACCAATGTCTCCACTTCCTCGAACTTGCCCTGGTCATAGCTGTCCTGGATTATGAGGTATGCAGCCTCGGCGCCCTCCGGCGTAGCAGTTTCAGAGGAAAGTGACTTGAGTATAGCGAATGCCTTCTCACGCTGGCTTGTGGCAAGCAATGACTTGGCTTCCACATATTTGGCCCTGCGGACGTCATCCTTGTCGCTGCGATTGTCGGCTGCCACCTGCGCAGCACTGGAAATGGCTGACTGCCAGTCTTTTCCCGAATATGCGGAATTCATCATTCCGACGATGGCAGTATGCTTGTTTTTCTCGATCCTGGCATTGGCAAGCAGCGATTCATACCCTGCATACGCGTCCTTGTAACGCTCCAGGCTATATGACAGCTTCGCGAAATTCAGTGAAGAAGCCTCGACGAAAGAGCCCTCGCCGCTTTCAATCACCTTCCGGTACCAGTCGCATGCCTGTTCCTTCTTTCCGACGTTCTTATATGACTCAGCCATATAGAATTCCGCCAGGTTCACATCGGTACCATGAGGATATTCGTCAATGTATGCCTGCAACGAGGTAATGGCTTTCTGATAGTTCTCCGCCAGGAAAATCTGCTCGGCGGCATTGAAGAAAATGCTTTCCCTATCCTCTTCAGACGCCTGTTTTCCGGACAATGTCTTGAGGTAAGCGAAATATTGTTCCGGCTCCTGCCTTGTCTGGTAAATGGCCTCGATGGCACGCAGGGCATCCTCCGAATACTCCGAAGTCGGCATTTCCGAAACCACTTTCTTATAATAGCCCAATGCCTGGTCGTATTGGGATTCATTGGCCGAAATCATGCCCAGGCCGATAAGCGCGCGGGCGCGGTAAGTCGAGTCGCGGCCTTCATCTGCGATACGCGCGAAAACCTGCGAGGCCTGGGCATTGCTGCCGATATGCATGTAAGCGCGTCCGAGTTCATATTCCGTCTCGCACCAGAATGCGGCCGAAACCGGCGCCGACAATGTAGCCGCAAGCAGCTCCGTTTCTTCTTTCTGCTTGTCTGTCAATGCATAAGAGAGTCCGGCCTGGTAATATGGATAAAGGTCATCCAGCTGAGGATATTCCGCGATGACGGTTTCGTAAGACTTGATCGCCGCAGGATAGTCCTTGCGGATGAAATAGGTATCTCCTTTTCTGGTCAATGCGTCCCTGCGTACTTTCTTGTCTCCGGATTGAAGATAGATGTCGAACCATTTCTCCGCACTCGCATAATCTCCCGACTTATAGTAGCAATATGCCACGTCATAAGGAAGAAGTCCGCCTTCCTGACGACCATAAAGTGCTGATGCATTGTACAATACCTTGTATCCTTCTGCCGCTCCGGCATAGTCGTCGGACCTGTATAAGCTTTCGGCAAGCCAGTAACGGGAGAGCTGGTTGAAGGCAGAACGCTTGTCGGAATAATACGCAGCCGCCTTCAGGCACGGCACCGCCTTCCGATATGAGCCTGCTTCAATGAGCTGGTCAGCACGCAGATAGTTGGCCTTGATATAGTTGTTCTTCATGTCCTCATCCAGGACGTCTATCTTGTCGTAAGCTTCTACCGCACCGGCATAATCATGGTTATACAATGCTGCAAGGGCGATATAGCTGTAAATCTTGTCTCCTTTGGCCTTGCTCGGATATGTGCTGATGTAGCTGTCGAACACGGACGGGTCATTGTTCAGGTCAAATGCCAGTTTGGCGTAATTGAAATACGCATCTTCCTGAATTGCTTTGTCATAGCTGCCGGCTGAGGCATCCTTGAAGGCCTGCATTGCCGCAACCTTGTTCTTGGTCCGGATATAGCTGTAACCCATCTGGTAGTTGGCGATTTGGCCGAGAGAGTCGGTGCGGTCGGTCATTAGGCTGTAATTGTCGACAGCGCCCTTGAAATCCTCCAGCGCATACAACAATGAGCCGGCATAGAAATAGTCCTTCCTGGTCTTTCCCGCTACCACGTCGGTCCTGTCATAGTATTTCTTCGCGGATTCCGCATCTCCCTGTACCAGATAGGATTCCGAGATTATGCGGGCAAGGTGCGGACGACGTTCTTCCGGCACGGAAGCATACATCTTGGCAGCATTGTCAGTAACATAACGGTAGTCCTTGTTCATGAAACGGCACTCCATTATATAATAGGAAGAGACGTCGGCAAAACGAGGGTCCTTTTCAGACTTTTCGAACCAAGTTATGGCTTCGCTGAATTTCTCCCTTCCGTACCATATATATGCAATGGAATAAGCGGCCGGTGCCTGGTAGTCGTTTTTCTTCATTCCGGACACTTTCATAAAGCCCTGCAATGCGGCTTCTTCCTGGCCGATCTCGAAATCCGAGTATGCCTTCTTGAATGTGTATGCTGCAAGCTGGTTCCTGTAAAGTCCTGAAAGATTGACAGATGCAAATTCCGCTGAAGCAGCTTTGTAGTCGGCTTCGTCGAAGAGGTTCAATGCATATTCATATCGGAGCTGCGGAACGAGCCCGGAATAGGGAAACATTGAAATATATTTCGCGAGTTTGGTCTCATAGCCGTTGGATTTCATCTTGACATCGCACATGAGCGCATAACCGCCCGCGACAGGATCGGCAGGATACTCCGAGAAGATTTTTCGCGCTTCGGCATACATGCCGTGCTCAAGCAGTTCCCGGGCATATTTCAGCTGCGACTTTTTCGTCTGTGAAATTTCATACGCCTCAGGGGCATTGCCTGAAACCGCATTCGTCCCGCCTGCTGCGCAGAGAGATGTCGCCGATAAAAGGGCTGCGGCAAATGATAACGCAATATTCTTTATATTCATAATTATGTCCAATTACCAAAAACACGTAAAATTACGAATTTTTTTTCGCATGGCATAATGCAATGTTTTCGCCAAACCGCATTTATAATATGGAAATTAAAAGTAAACGATATGAGAACAAGTAGAATTATCATTGCTGCAGTATTGGGCGCAGCAGTATCAATGCAGTCATGCACGAAGGATGACGGATTTTCATACGAAGATTTGATACCGAACGCCGTAGTTACGGTCAAGCCGGACGGCGACAAGTTTTATCTTCAATTGGATGACAAGACCGTAATTTATCCTTCCAACATGACCAAATCACCGTATGGTGACAAGGAAGTACGCGCATTCACGAACTATAAGTTGGAAAGCGAGTCCAATGGAGTGCAGATCGGCAACGTTTTCTGGCTCAAGGCATTGCTTACCAAACAGACTGTAGCTTCAGAGGGCGCGGAGAAAGATGCCGAGAAATATGGCAGCGATCCGGTAGAAATCATTGACGCCTTCCCTACCGTATGCGAAGACGGCTATCTGACATTGAGATTCAGGGCATTGTGGAGCAGGTTCAATCACATTCAGCACGAGGTGAATCTGGTCACAGGAGTCGACCCGTCCGACCCGTATGTGGTAGAGTTCAGGCACAACGACCATGGCGACATCAAGGAGATTCCGACAGAGGCATACGTCGCTTTCAGATTGAACCAACTTCCTGATACTGAGGGCAAAACCGTGAAGCTGAAAGTCAGGTACAATGCTCCTTCAGGCAAGACCAAGACCATCGAGTTCAATTACAAGACCCGCCCCGGAGACGGCAAATAATTTCTGGCAGAAGAATTGCAGCGTGATGGGGCATGAAATTGTTTGGACTCGGCAAATATTCTGAAAAGCAGATTGCAGATGATATCCGGAATGGCAGCAATGCAGCTGTAAAGAAGCTGTACGATGAGTCGTCCGGGTATCTTTTGGCGTTGTGTTCCAGATACATACCCGACCATGCCACCGCTGAGGATGTTCTCCAGGACAGTTTCCTCAAGATACTTTCTTCGATAGGTTCTTTCACTTGGAAGGGCAATGGTTCCCTGAAGGCATGGATGAGCAGAATCACGGTAAATGAGGCGTTGCAATATCTCCGGAAGCAGAAAAAGAGCAGTTTCATAGATTTCGGGGACCGGCTCCCTGACATGACGGACGAAGACGATGATCCGGAAGTGGAGTCGGTTCCTCCGGAGGTGATACAGAAGATGATACAGGAGCTCCCGGACGGTTACCGCACAATATTCAACCTGGTGGTTTTCGAGGAAAAAACGCACAAGGAAATAGCGGATCTGCTGGGCATCACGGAAAGCACTTCCGCTTCCCAGTTCCACAGGGCCAGAAAGATTCTGGCGAAGAAAATCAATGATTATGTAAAGCAGCACCAATGATGGATTGGACAAATAAACTGAAAAACAAGATGGAAGGCTACACGGAGCAGCCTTCGGACAGCGTGTGGGCGGGCATCAGTGCTGCTGCCGGTCTCACCGGAAACAAGCACCGCGCAGTTCCATTATGGCTTCTCGCCAGTTCCGCAATCGCAGCTGCGGCATTGTTCGGTGCAATGCTTATTTTCAATGCGAAAGAGGATGTTCCGGCAACAATGACGGCAGAGGCGGTAAAGGTCGGGCAGGAACCTGTCGTTTCGGCGCGAGTTGTTCAGGACAATGATATTACGAGTGTTCCCGAGGTCAGTCAAGCGAGGCTTTATGTGGAGACTGAGGTGAGGGATTTCCGTGGCGCGGCGGTGTCTGGAGATTTTTCCGATGAGCCGTCCGATGAGGTTGCCGTGGAGCCGTTTGGTGAGGTTGTCGCGGTGACAGCTGATACCAGCGAAAAGAATGAAATTGAGGGCACCATTGAGCATGACACGGAAGAGGACATTGAGCCGGATGAAGATGGCGGCAGATTCGCTGATGCGTGGAAGTGGGTGTTGGCGGAGCCTGAGTTGCAGAGGACAAAACGTGGCGGCAAGCTCGCGGCAGGATTGTCCGTAAACGGTTCCGGTTCAGCATCTTCATTGAGCAGCAGACCGACTGCGGCTACGCTAGGGGCGAACCCGTTGGATTGCGGCGTATCGAGTGCGGACTGGGTAGACCGAAGGGTTGAGAGCGTGGCCGGTGTCATTGTCTACAACCAGCCGGTGGTAACCACGGAATATTCACACAAGATGCCTGTAAAAATCGGAGCATCAATAAGATACGATTTCAATAAATTTCTCGGCATCGAGTCCGGCCTCACTTATTCGTTCTTGTCGTCTGATTTGAAGACAGGTGAGGAGGGTGCCGTGAGCGGCTGGAGCAAGGGTGTCCAAAGCATGCATTATCTAGGCATTCCGCTGAATCTTTCGTTCAACATCTTCTCTTCCAGGTATTTCAATGCGTATGTAACGGCTGGCGGTCTCATGGAAAAATGCGTCAGAGGTTCATTGAAGACTGATGAGTATCTTGACGGCAAGTATCACGGATCCTCGTCTACATCCCTGAAGCAGAAAGGATTGCAGTGGTCAGTAAACGGTGCTGCCGGCATTCAGGTAAATATCCTGCCGCAGCTGGGTCTCTATATGGAGCCGGGTGTCAGCCACCATTTCAGCAATAATTCCAAGGTGCGCACCATTTATTCTGACAAGCCCACTGATTTCAGTTTGAGTTTCGGTCTGAGATATACTTTCCGGTAATAAGTACCCCGACAGCCGGCAAGTCGACAAGGCTTTCAGCAATCCTTCACGCTGGCCAAGATCTTCATTACCACCACATTACGTTTCATGACGCCCGGATGGGGATGGAGGGTGGAGCCGGCATTGGCTCCCGAAAAGGGATGGGACCCACGCAGTGGCGAGGACCGGAGGAACCCTCCGTCCTCGCCCGGGCGTATTTACTGTCACGTAGTCTTTCCACGACACGCAGATTCTTGTGATCAATTCCGGAACAAATCGGCATGCTGAGAAAATTTGCCTTCGCCCCGTGAGCATTAAAACGTTTTCTACGCACGTCGTGGTGAAAATGTCATGTCGTGAGTAAAACGGGCTATTTCACGCACGAAAGAGTCCCCGCCACTACAGCATTTTCCGCCTCTGGAAGAGGTAGAGGATGAATGCGAGGGAGAGCAGCATGAAGCCGAGGATGAGGAGCCAGGACCATGGTTTGTCTGAAAGCGGCAACGCCACGTTCATGCCGTAGAAACTGGCCACGAGGGTCGGCGGCATGAGAAGCAGGGAGATGAGCGTGAAAATCTTCATGATGCGGTTCTGGTCCAAGTTGATAAGACCGACGACGGTATCCTGGAGATACTCCAGCCTCTCGAAACTGAAATTGGAATGGTTGATAAGAGACGAAATATCCTGGAGAAGGACATTGAAACGAGGCTCCAGCTCGACAGGGTACTTGTCACTCTTCATCATATTGGAAATGAGACGCTGCTTGTCGACTATATTCTCTCGGACCGTCATCGTATTGTCCTGCAACTGGTTGATATCCAAGAGGAAAGCCTCATTGATATCCTCCTGCTGGTTCACGCGCCTGCTGTACAGGGCGATTTCCTTGGACATGAGCTCTATCATATCGGCATCAAGGTCGACACGCTGGTCCATGATGCTCACGAAAACCCAGTAACCATTGGGAAAAAGTCGCGGAAGCGCCTGCATCTTGCGCTGGAGTTCGGTAAAACTTCGAAGAGGCACGTCACGCAGAGTAGTCAACACGTTCTCCACCAGCGTGAAAGACACCGGTTCCATGGAATACTCTTCAGGTCCTGGGATAAGGAAGTTCGTATTGGCGAAAATGGCAGTCTCCGTCTCGGAAAAACGTGAAGAACTCTCGATCTCTTCCGCTCGCGCACGGCTCTGGATCTCAGTGTTCAAGAATTTCTCCGTGGCTCTCTTTTCATCTCCGGAAGGGGAAAAGAGATCAATCCAAATAACGTCATCCATCTTGAAGGTATCAAGATCAGCCATAGACTGGGACATCAGGATTGCTCCGCTAGATCTGTAAAAGATTGTGACCATACCTTTTCTGGTTTTATCCGGACCTCAGCACCTCCCTGGAACATGATATCCAAAGAAAGCACAAAATCAGGTGGTTAACTTTCTGCCAGTTCGCATTCCATAACGCGAACTGCAAAATTATCAATTTTTCCTGAAAGAAGGAAGAAAAAGAGCGTATATTTGCAACATGAAAGATAAAATCAGAAACAGCGGACTGCTCGCATTGAGCCCGCTCGCAGTTTTTTTAGGCATATACCTGGTATCATCCCTCATAGCGAAGGACTTCTATAAGATTCCCATCGCGGCAGCATTCCTGATAGCATCCGCATACGCACTCCTGATAAGCAAAAAAGCCCCAATCGAAGACAAGATCGCCGTATTTTCCCGTGGCGCGGGACATAAGAACGTGCTGCTGATGCTCTGGATATTCATCCTCGCGGGCGCATTCGCCGAGACAGCCAGACAAATAGGCGCCATCGACGCCACCGTTGCGGCCACATTGAACATCCTGCCTCCGTCAATGCTTTTCGTCGGCCTCTTCCTGGCATCCTGCTTCATATCCATGGCCATCGGAACAAGCGTCGGCACCATCGTCGCACTCGTCCCGGTAGCAGCCGGAATCGCCTCAGAATCAGGGTTTGACACAGGTTTCGTCACTGCCATCGTCGCAGGAGGAGCATTCTTCGGGGACAATCTCTCGTTCATCTCCGACACCACGATCGCCGCCACCAAGACGCAAGGCTGCCTGATGTCCGACAAGTTCAAGGTCAATCTGAAAATCGTAGCTCCGGCAGCATTGGCCGTAGCCGTCATGTATATTATGATAGGTCAAGGCGCGAGCTTCAGCGCACCGGCGGATCCGGTCAACTGGACACGCCTGATACCATACGTCCTCGTCATCGGACTCGCAATGTCCGGGGTCAATGTCATCGAGGTATTGGCCATAGGCATTGGCGTGAACGCAATCATCGGCTTCTGCCAAGGAACATTGACATGGACGACATGGCTTGGCAGCATCGGAACCGGCATTGCCGGAATGGGCGACCTTATTATCGTGACGATGCTGTCCGGAGGTATGCTGGAGGTCATCCGCGAGAACGGCGGCATCGATTATCTGGTGCGGATTCTGACGAAGGGCATCAGGGGGAAACGCGGCGCGGAATTCAGTATCGCGGCGCTCGTCAGCATGGCCAATGTCTGCACCGCGAACAATACCATCGCCATTCTCACCACGGGACGGATCGCGAAAGACATCACCACACGTTTCGGCCTGGACCCGCGCAAGACTGCAAGCATCCTGGACACGTTCTCATGCATGATCCAGGGATTGTTGCCATATGGCGCACAGATGCTTATGGCTTCCGGACTTGCCGGAATCTCATCCCTGTCCATCATCAAATATCTCTTCTACCCGTATACGATGGGCGCTTTCGCCGTGCTGGCAATTCTGCTGAGGTATCCTAGGAAATATAGCTAAGGCCGGAACACCTGCCGGTTCACGATGGAGCGGCCAAGTGTCAGCTGGTCAGCATATTCCAGGTCATCTCCGAAGCCGAGACCCCTGGCAAGGGAGGAGACTTTCACGCCGTACGGGGCGATCTGGCGGTAAATGTAGAATGAAGTGGTCTCGCCTTCCACGTCACCGCTCAATGCCAAGATAACTTCGACAGTATCAAGTGACTGCGCACCTTCAGCGGCAGCCTGGACACGCGCTTTCAGTTCAGCAATCTTCAAGTCCGACGGACCGATGCCGTCAATAGGCGATATTTTTCCGCCAAGTACATGATACACACCATGATACTGGCCCGTAGCCTCAATGCTCATCACATCACGGACATTCTCCACCACGCAAATCGTGTCATGGTCACGGCTCGTGTCACGGCAAATCGAGCACTCCTCCTCATCGGAAATCATCATGCACTTGCGGCAATACTTCACATTCTCACGAAGCAGGCGGATGGACTCCGTAAAATGCCGGACATTGTCCACAGGCTGCCTCAGCAGATGGAGAGCCAGCCTCAGCGCGCTCTTCTCCCCCACTCCGGGAAGCGAGCTTATCGCATCCACGGCGTTCTCCAGCAATTCCGACGGATATTTTTCAGTTCTCATTTTCTTCAATGTGATATTTTACGAGCCCCTCGATCGGTGAAGAGACAATATCGGAAATCCCCACCCCGTATTCCTGTGCGACTCTCAACAGAATCTCCTTGTGCGCAAAGCCGAAGCCGCCGACCACGCCGACAAGCTTTCCTTCAATGTCGTACTGCAGCAGACACCTTTCGAACAATGCCCGGAAATTATTGTCCACCAGACACTTGACATACAGACAACTGTCGTAATGCTCAATGATGAAGGGCGCGAAAGAGCCGAGATAGCTTGCCGGCGACGGACCTCTGTACACATTCTTCACCACGTGGAAATATTCCATATCATACTTCGCGGCAAACTCCGAGGCCACAGGTTCCGGCACGATTCCTTTCAGGAAATCTGAAACGAACTGCCTGCCCAGACTGGCTCCGCCGCCCTCGTCGCCGAGGATGAAGCCGCCTGAACGGACGTTCTTTACAATCCAGTTTCCGTCATATTCGCAGCTGTTGGAACCGGTTCCCAATATCACGGCTATTCCGGGCTTCCTGCCGAAAAGGGCACGTGCTGCCGCCAACAAATCGGAAGCATAAGCCACTTCCGCTTCAGGAAACGCCTTCATGAATTCACCATGCAGACGGACCGCACCTTCCGGAACGGGATTGCCCGGGGTCGGAATCATCCCGGCAGCATAAAAATGTATCCGTTCTACAGTCTCTCCTGACGGGTTCAGCTTGGGAATCGCCTCACGCAGAGTCTTTTCGACGAAAGCAACATCCGCCGTCGCCACGTTCATTCCCGTGGAACGCATCGAATAAACGGTCCCGTCAGAAGCAATCGAGCGCCAATCCGTCTTGGTCGCACCGCTTTCAGCTAATATGGTCATAAAAGTTACTCGAGTTTGCGTGTAAAAGTTACGCGAGCATTTACCGAAAAAAAGCCTGCCGCACGTCAAGGAGCGGCAAGGCTATCAATATCAATGTCTTGAATTCTACTTCTTCTCAGGCATCGCTTCGAGGGCTGCCACGAGGAACTTCCAGCACTTGTCCACGGTATCGATCTTCACTCTCTCATCCGGTGAATGAGGATGGAGAAGTGTAGGTCCGAGTGACACCATGTCCCAATTCGGATACTTGGCACCCAGAAGAGCGCACTCCAGGCCGGCATGTATCGCCATGACCTTCATATCCTTGCCGAACAACTTGTGGTAAACGTCCTTCAATGTACCGATGATAGGCGCCGTCGGAACAGGAGTCCATCCCGGATATGCGCCGAAGGTCTCAAACTTGGCACCTGCTATTTCGAACAGGCAACGCATCTTCTGCGCAAGTTCTTCCTTGGCGGAATTCACGGAGCTGCGGATCAGAGACCACACTGTAAGATGACCGTCTTTTGTACGCACAACAGCCATATTCACAGATGTCTCCACCAGGCCGTGCATCGTAGGACTCATTCTCTCCACGCTGCTAGGGCAAGCATAAATAGCCTTGACAGCCCTCAGCATGACATCATCTTCTATATAAGAGGTATAAGGCTCTGTCTGTTTTTCGAAAATGCACTTGGCAGCAGGATCAGTATCAGCGAACTCTGCCTTCGCCAATGCGAATACACGCTCAACTTCAGCCTTTACAACCTCCTCATTTTCAGCAGGAACAAGCATTGATACCTCTGCCTCGAACGGAATCGCATTGCGGAGACTGCCTCCTGTGAAGTCAGCCACTTTCACGCCGTACTTTTCGAGAAGAGGCAAGAGAATCCTGACAGCGATCTTATTGGCATTGGCCCTGTAAAGGACGATATCCTGACCGGAATGCCCTCCTGCAAGTCCCTTGACAGTAAGCTTGTAGCCGGCATATCCGCTGCCAGCCTCTACAGTCTTGTATGAGAAATCCGCCTTACCGTCGACACCGCCGGCGCAGCCGATATAAAGCTCGCCCTCAGCCTCGGAATCCAAGTTCAGCAGAACGTCACCTTCGAACTTTCCAGGCTTGAGATTCTCGGCTCCGGTCATACCGGTCTCCTCATCATAAGTGATGAGAACCTCCACCGGACCATGTTTCAATGTATCATCTTCAAGCACTGCCAATGCGAGGCAGACACCGATGCCGTCATCGGCTCCAAGCGTGGTGCCCTTCGCGGTAACCCACTCACCGTCAATCTGTGTCTGGATAGGGTCCTTCAAGAAATCATGCACTGTTTCGGCAGTCTTCTGAGGCACCATGTCCATGTGCGCCTGAAGGATGACACCCCTTCTGTTCTCGTATCCCGGTGTAGCCGGCTTTCTGAAAATTATATTTCCCGTTTCATCTCTCTCGACAGCGACATTGTGCTTCTTACCCCATTCAAGAAGAAACTCCTGTGCTTTTTCCTCATGCTTGGACGGACGTGGAACCTGCGAAAAATCGTAGAAGTTGGTCCATACGCTTTTCGGCTCTAAATCTTTAATTGTCATAATTCTATAATTATTATATAGTTATTTCACTACTATAGGGAATGTGCTTTCGACACCGAGCTGATAAACCGGTATCCTGCTCTGCAGCAAGACATTGACACCGTCACTGAGCTTAACTGTGCACACTGCCGGTATGCGGTAATGCGCTACGATGCCCTTGACGCGTGCACCCTTCTCATCCGGAATTTTGACATCCTGCGGCACGAGTTCCATCAGATACGGCTTTCCTGACAAGTCATCCGCCGGCACGAGACCCTTGGAATCAGAAAGACGGAACGCAACATACAGCTGGGACTCATTCTCTTTCGAAGGAACTATCTCATAATTCATCTGCTGTTCCGAGAACTCGCTGTATCCGATGAACATTGACATATACTCGTTTTCGAGACGCGTAATCTCGCTCACGGCAGCCTGCATGGCTTCGCCGTTGAAAGTCGCGTCAGTGTCGCCTGTCACGATCTGCACCCTCTTCTTCCTGAGGTTGAAAATCATCTCCGCAGCCTCTTTCGCTCTGGATTCCAATGACTTCTGAACCACCATCTCCTGCTGGACAGCCACCTTGTTGTACGCCGACTCGTTCTTCACATTGCGATAAAGCGTGGTGGATTCGGAAGTGAGGTTCGAAGTCAGGCCCTTGTCCGAGAAATCAGCCTTGCCGGCAGCCGGGAAGCGCCATTCCGTCGACTCCGCAGCACCTGAAGCCACCGACACCAGACCCTGTGAGGTCAATGTGAGGAAGGCCGGCATCTGGGCGCCCGGGGCAATCGTATATCGTACAGCCTGGTCAGCCTCAGTGTATGACTCCATGGTCACGGACGTCACGGTACAGGTCACGGCATCCTTCTGACGCACATCGATTCCCAGATATTTCTGGGCATATTTCGCATACGGACCGGCATAGAAATTCTCCTTCTGAGCCTTCACCTGAAGCCTGACGGTCGTAGAAGGCAACGAATAAACGAGGCTGCCCTCCGGGTCCTGGGCAGACATTGCAGCAGCCAAAATCATTCCGGCCCCTGCCAAAATCAACTTATTCATTTTCATACTTATTTTTTCCATCTTTTATGAGTCCAGAGATAATTCTCCGGCTGCGCATTTACATCTTCCTCCAAATAGGAGTAAAACTTGTTCATGATATCTTCCGGCGTGAATTTCGACGCATCCGGGCAAATTTCCCTGAACGACATCTTGTAGCCGAAGCCCTCTTTCTTCTTGAAAGCCATGTAGACCACCGCGAAACCGAACTTGTGCGCCAGCGCCGCGCCTCCCGTCATGGTCAATGTCGGCTGATGCATGAAATTGTCCACGGTGTGTGCCGAAGCATACTTGTAAGGACATTGGTCCGTCGGGAAAATATACAGCCTCTTTTCATTACGGTGGGCAATGACGAAACGCAGGATCTTGCGCGACTCCACATAGCAAGTCTCCTTGTTCTCCTTCGCGATCGGCGCACAGCGGTTGTCACCGAAAACCTTGTCCCAGAAACTGTTGGAAAGTTCCTTGTAGACGACCGTCGTGTTCTTCTCGCCGAAATCCACCTTGTCCGGGGCATAGACGTAATTCAGGATACCGCCGGTAAGTTCCCAGTTTCCGAGATGGGAAGTCAGGACAATGACTCCGGGACAATCATTGTACAGCCGGTTCAGCACATCGGCATGTTCCATTTCGCAGATATGCGAGTCCCTGAGTCTCTTCGTGTCATGAGATCCGGCGAACCAGAAAGTCTCGGCGAACAAGTCCCCGAAATGCTTGTAGAAATCATCGGCAATCTTACGGAGCTCACTGTATTTTTTCTCCGGAAACGACCGCGCCAGATTTATCATCACCACATCACGCCTGTAATGCATCGGCCCGGAGACGAACCATGAAAGGCACCTCCCCCAGAAATAATGCATTTTCAGGGGCTGCAACGCCAGCAGCCGCATCAGCATTTCCGTTATTTTCACTCCTGCGCTCATAAATCCTGTTTCACATTTTCAACTTCTGAAGCCCACAGCATGGCAAATATAAGAAAATTTATGTATGTTTGCACAATAATGGAAACGGTTTACCACGGCCTTTTCCATCAAATAAGCTGAAAAGCAACACAGTAAGGAAATTTAAACCTTAAAAATATTAGAAGACAATGTTCAAAGACCAGCCGAAAGGATTGTTCGCCCTCGCTCTCGCCAACACCGGAGAGCGCTTCGGGTACTACACGATGCTCGCTATCTTCCTCCTGTTCATCCAGGCGAAATTCGGATTCAGCGCAGCCGTCTCCACTCAGATTTATTCCATTTTCCTCGCTGCGGTTTACTTCATGCCGCTTTTCGGAGGAATGTTGGCCGACAAGATAGGCTACGGCAAATGCGTTACCACCGGTATCGCCGTCATGTTCGTAGGTTATCTCTGCCTCGCGATTCCTACGGGACCGGACATCGCAGGTAAGATCCTGATGTTCGGCGCATTGGCGCTCATCGCCGTCGGAACCGGACTGTTCAAGGGCAATCTCCAGGTAATGGTCGGCAACCTCTACGACAACCCTAAATACGCAGCCAAGAGAGACTCGGCGTTCAGCTTGTTCTACATGGCCATCAACATCGGTGCGATGTTCGCTCCTTCAATGGCAAAGGCTGTCACCAATTTCTTCCTCGGCAAATCCGGCCTCGTATATGATGCCAATGTCCCTGCACTCGCCCACCAGATCATGGACGGCAATCTTGCCAATGCCGAAAAACTCCAGGCTATCGCCGACACCATGTCAGGTTCCGCAGGGATGGACCTCGGCACATTCAGCCAGTTCTATATCGAAAAGCTCTCTACAGCATACAATTACGGCTTCGGAATCGCCTGCATCTCCCTTATCATTTCAGTAGCCATCTACTTCAGCTGCCGTTCATGGTTCAAGGATGCTGACGTCAATGTAAAGCAGGCATCTGCAGGACAGAAGGCAGAAGCGGAACTCACTCCGGAGCAGACCAAGAGCCGCATCACAGCCCTCATGCTCGTGTTTGCAGTGGTCATCTTCTTCTGGATGGCATTCCATCAGAACGGAGCGACAATGACATTGTTCGCAAGAGATTACACAGCCAGCACCGTAACAGGAGCTACCAGAATCGGATTCAACATCTGGAGCCTGTTCCTCATCGCCGTTTCCATTTATACGCTGTTCGGCGCATTCCAGTCTGAAAAGACAAGCGGCAAGGCACTCTGCGGCGGAGTCACACTTCTTCTCTGGGGCGGCGCATACGCCATTTATGCAGGAATGCCGGCTATCGTAAACATCCTTCCGTCAGACTTCCAGCAGTTCAATCCGTTCTTCGTAGTGGCATTGACCCCTGTATCGCTCGCCATCTTCGGCGCATTGGCGAAGAAAGGCAAGGAGCCTTCAGCACCTCGTAAGATCGGTCTGGGCATGTTCGTGGCAGCCATCGGTTTCGGTATCCTCACATTCGCATCCATGAACCTGGCATCTCCGAAGGAACTCGGCGGAACAGTAAGCCCGGATCTCATCTCACCGGACTGGCTGATTTCCACATACCTGGTATTGACATTCGCAGAGCTTCTGCTCTCTCCTATGGGTATCTCCTTCGTTTCCAAGGTTGCTCCTCCTAAATATAAAGGTGCAATGATGGGCTGCTGGTTCGCTGCCACTGCTCTCGGAAACTACCTCGTTTCCATCCCTGGACTTCTCTGGAACAAGATTCCTCTGTGGGGTGTATGGAGCCTGCTCATCACTCTCTGTATCCTCTCAGCCCTCTTCATCTTCTCTATCATGAAGAAACTCGAGTCAGCTACAGAGTGCTAAAAATGATATCTACTAAAAAACAGCGTTGTGAATTATCACAGCGCTGTTTTTTTATGCGATTAAAACAAATTACTTGGTGCCGAAGATACGGTCGCCGGCATCACCCAGACCAGGAACGATGTAGGCGTCCTTGTTCAGATGGTCATCGACTGCTGCCACGTAGATATCTACGTCAGGATGCTCCGTCTGCACACGTGCGATTCCTTCAGGAGCTGACACGAGACACATGAGGCGGATATTGTTGCAGCCACGCTCCTTCAGCATTGACAATGCATCGCAGGCGCTGCCGCCGGTTGCGAGCATCGGGTCGGTCACGATGACGAGACGCTGGTTTATATCCTCCGGAAGCTTGCAGTAATACACTACAGGTACATGGGTCTCCTCGTTACGATAAAGGCCGATATGTCCGACCTTCGCTACCGGAACGAGTGTCTGCAAACCATCCACCATACCGATGCCGGCACGAAGAATAGGCACGATAGCCAGCTTCCTTCCGGAAACTTTCTTGGCCATGGTCTTGCAGATAGGGGTTTCGATTTCAATGTCATCCAACGGCAGGTCACGGGTAACCTCGTAGCCCATAAGAAGTGAAATCTCTTTAAGTAATTCGCGGAAATCTTTAGAACCGGTTTCCTTTTTCCTCATGATCGTCAGTTTATGCTGGATCATCGGATGGTCTATTACGTGGATTTGGCTCATTATTTTTAATTTTTCGTAAAGTTATCTATTTTTGTGCAAATTCCAATCATGAGCAGACGCTGATTTGGGACATAAACAATCACATACGGAATCAATGGTAAAGATATTCTGCAAGAACACAGGAACTTACAAGGAGTTCCAGGAGGGCACGATGCTTCTCGACATGATCAATGAATTCGACTTCGAGAAACCTTATGAAATCATTGCCGCAAGGGTGAACAATGTCGCCCAGGGCCTGAAATTCAGGGCCTACCAAAGCCGCGACATCGAATTTCTGGATTACCGCACCTACAGCGGGCGCAATGTCTACAGCCGTTCACTCTGCTTCCTATTATATAAGGCGGCATTGGACATTTTCCCGGACTGCAAGGTCGTGATGCGCCGTCCCATCTCGAAAGGATTCTTCTGCAGCATTGACAAGTGCGATGGTAATCCATTGTCTGCCAGGGACATTGACCTGATAAAGGCGCGGATGCGCGAGATTGTCGAAGAGGATATTCAGTTTCACCGGCACGAAGTGCAGATCGCGGAAGCAATCGACTTGTTCCGGAAGCTCGGACATTTCGACAAGGTGAAGCTGCTGGAGTCTTGCGGCGAGGTCTACATCAGCTATTATACGCTCGGCGGGACAGCTGACTATTATTATGATGTGCTGGTTCCTAGCTCCGGATACCTGAAAATCTGGGATTTGACGCCGTACCGTAACGGGGCATTGCTCCGCGTGCCGGACAGACACCATCCAGAGCAGCTTGCGCCGTTCCATGAGCAGCCGAAGACCTTCGAAGTGTTCTCGGAGGCCATCAAATGGAACAGCATCATGGGCCTGGACAATGTCGGCGACGTGAACAAGGCGTGTCTGGACGGCAAGGCCACAGACCTTATCCAGGTAGCGGAAGCATTGCAGGAGAAGAAGATAGTCCAGATAGCAGAGGAAATCAACAAGAGGTACAGGTCACCGCAGAAGGTGCGGATCGTACTTATCACCGGACCGACCAGCAGCGGAAAAAGCACGTTCTGCAAGCGTTTGAGCGTCCAGCTGATGACATGCGGACTGCACCCGATTTCGTTCTCCACGGACGACTATTTCGTAAACAGGCTGGATACGCCGAAACTGCCGGACGGAAGCTACGATTTCGACAATTTCGACACCGTGGACCACGCGCAGCTCCAGAAAGATGTGTTAAGACTGATTTCCGGAGAGACCGTGGAAGTACCTGAATATAACTTCGTTACGGGCATACGTGAATATAACGGCAAGAGCCTTAAACTGGAAGAAGGCTCCGTGCTGCTCATCGAAGGCCTGCACGCATTGAACCCGAAACTGCTGGACAATATTTCCGATTCCGAGAAGTTCAAGATTTTCATCAATACCATCACCAGCTACTCGCTGGACGACCACAACTGCATACCGACCAGCGACAACCGCCTGCTGCGCCGCATCGTGCGCGACTTCAACAAAGGTGCGTTCTCGGCCCGGGAGACCATCTCAAACTGGCCCAATGTCCGCCGCGCGGAGGTGAAATGGATCTATCCGTACCAGGAGGATGCGGACGTATTGTTCAATTCCGCATATCTGGTGGAGTTCGCGGTGCTGAGAAGCCATGCCGAGAGGATTCTGGCGACGGTGCCTAAGAATTGTCCGGAGTACAGCGAGGCGCACAGGCTCATGAAATTCCTGCATTACTTCATTCCTGTGTCAGACAAGCAGATACCGCAGACGTCGCTGATGAGGTATTTCATCGGGTAACGTCGATTTCGACAAGAATATATCAGAATGAGGATGTTTACACTTGCAACGTCCTCATTTTTAGCATATTATCGTCTATTCCCCCCCCCCACGAAATTCCATAATATGAACCAAAATTAATTGTTTTCGTCATCTATTATAAGTATCTTTGTCACTGCAGTTTCGTAGAAACCTTGACACTTCTGTTAAAGCCCGCCAGGGCGACGGCAAGTCCCTTCCCCGAGGGGAGGGATTTAGGGTGAGGGTAACGTAATAAACGTGCGTGGGGTTTTGAACTTCGAACGAGTGACAGACCTCGAACTTGCGGAACTTGAGTCGTGGAATAAAACTGAATCTCGCATGATGGATAAGTATAATTCCGAAAAAGAGGTGCAGTTGCAGCCAAGAGCTGCAATGTGTGAGAACATAAAATAGGAAACGATGATGACGCTGGATAGCTCTGATTCAAACCCTATAGCCGAGGGAACGACCAAAGCTCCTGAAGGGCAGAAGATTACCGGACAAGATGAGAAAGTCATGTCAGGTGATATTTCAGTTGTCACCCGGCATGCGGCCGTAGGCAAGGAAGACGGAACCTGGAGCTACCTCAGCATCCACAACATGCGCGTCGCCGCATTCGAAGACCGCGTCATCAATGACGCCAAGTTCAAATGCTTCATCCACAGGACATGGCAGAAGACAATGTCCCACGGCACACCTAAAAAGGAATTGAAACCCACGGTGAGCGGACTCGTATTCCTGCAAGGAAAACCGGACGAAATCCAGAAATATCTGGACGAGTATTATCCGCCATACCATCTGGTAAAAGACTGCAGCACAGGCAGACCTGCCATCATACGGGATGCACAGATGCAGCCTTTCATGAAAATCGCATCAGCACATCCTGACCGCGTCAGGTTCCTGCGCAAGCCATTCATGAAATTCGCAGAAGGCCATACACTACTACGCGTGCTCACAGGTCCGTTCGCCGGGCAGGAAGGATACATCGTACGCATTGACAGAGACCGTCAGCTCGTCATGGATTTCGGCGGCATTGCGGTAGCATTCAGCGGCATACGGAACGAAGACGTGGAACCTGTAACGAAAAACTAAACAATAATTACTCATATTTATGACTATTATAAGAAGAATATCCAACTGGTATTTCTCCAAAGCAGCACTCCCTTACTGGTGCATTCTGGTAATCGACTGTACAATCGTAGCGGCATCCAGCTACATCGGATGCTACCTGAGCAGGGGCGGGGATATGCTGGCCTCACTTTTCTGGCCATTAACGTACGGCATAGCCATCGGCATGGTGCCGTTCATCATCGCATTCAGAGCCTTACATACATACTCCGGCATTGTCCGCTATTCGTCCTTCGTCGACTTGCAGAAAGTCGCGACGGCGACGTTTATCGGAACGCTCACCTGTTACTTCCTCCATCTGGTAGTCAACGAAGCATGGGGACAGACGGCGATAGTGTTCCCGAGTCTCAAGAGTTCATTGATCATATTCATAAGCAGCACGGTGCTACTCTGGGCAGAACGCATTGTCGTAAAACGCCTTTTCGACTCGTTCCACCTGGACGGAGCGATTCCGGCCGCCATCTACGGCACGAAAGCCGGGGGCATCAGCATCGCCAAGAGCATTGTCGCGCTCAAGGACAAGAAATATTCATTGGACTCATTCATCTCCGACGGAGAGGAGATGCGCGGCTCGTTCATAATGGGCAAGCCGGTGTTCCTGAACCACAAGGGAATTGCCAAGGAATTGAAGAAGAGAGGCGTGAAAGCATTGCTCGTTTCGCCGCTGAAAACCGAGAAGTTCCGCCAGAACAGCGCGATGGTGGACGAGTTCATCGACGCGGACATCAAGATAATGATGATGACCTACGGCACCAAATGGAACGGCGACGAATCTTCATTGTCCCACAAGCAGTTGCATGCGGTAGACATCGAGGACTTGCTGCCTCGCGACAAGATTGAGGTGAATATGGCTGAGATAGAAAAGCAGCTGCGCGGCAAGCGTATCCTCATCACCGGCGCGGCAGGTTCCATCGGCTCCGAAATCGTGCGTCAGGTAGCGCAGTTCGGCCCGGCGGAGATGACGCTGATCGACCAGGCGGAGACTCCGATGCATGACATCAGGATGATGATGGCCAGACGGTTCCCGAACATCAAGAACGAGACCATCGTTTCCAGCATTGCCAACAAGGAGCACATGGAGAAGATTTTCGAGGCTCACAGGCCTGAGTACGTTTTCCATGCAGCTGCCTACAAGCATGTTCCGATGATGGAGGACGACCCGGCGATCGCTGTGCAGAACAATATCTACGGCACACGTGTAATCGCCGACCTGGCAGTGAAATACGGCACATTGAAATTCGTCATGATCTCGACCGACAAGGCTGTGAATCCGACCAATGTCATGGGCTGCAGCAAGCGAATCTGCGAGATATATTGCCAGAGCCTGAACCAGGCGATAATGGAAGGCAAGGTTTCAGGTGTCACCCAGTTCGTCACCACACGTTTCGGCAACGTATTGGGTTCCAACGGATCCGTCATTCCTATCTTCAAGCAGCAGATACGTACGGGCGGACCTGTAACAGTCACCCACCCGGACATTGTCCGTTTCTTCATGCTCATTCCCGAGGCTTGCCGTCTGGTACTCGAGGCCGGCACGATGGGAAAGGGCGGCGAGATTTTCGTGTTCGACATGGGCAAGCCGGTGAAAATCGTGGACCTGGCGAAACGAATGATTGCGCTTTCCGGTGCGACCGACGTGGAAATCAAGTTCACAGGGCTGCGTGACGGCGAAAAGCTGTACGAAGAGGTGCTGAACGACAAGGAAGGCACCATCCCGACATCCAATCCGAAAATCATGGTCGCAAAGGTGCGTGAATACGATTACGCCACGGCATGCGCCAACGAGGAGCGCCTTCTGGAAGTATCCAAGTCATTCGACGACATGGCTATTGTGCGTGTGATGAAGGACATTGTCCCGGAATACAAGAGCAGACAGAGCAAATACGAAGTTCTAGATAATTAGTGTCATTATGAAAGATATGAAAATAGCAGTAGCCGGAACAGGCTATGTGGGCCTTTCCATCGCAACATTGCTTTCGCAGCATCACAAGGTAACGGCAGTAGACGTCATTCCTGAAAAAGTAGAGAAAATCAACAACAAGGTCTCCCCTATCCAGGACGACTACATCGAGAAGTACCTGGCAGAGAAGAACTTGGACCTGACGGCGACTCTTGACGGCGAGGCTGCATATAGTGATGCAGACTTCGTGGTAATCGCTGCCCCTACGAACTACGACAGCAAGAAGAACTTTTTCGACACCTCACACGTGGAAGAAGTCATCGAACTGGTCCTGAAAGTGAATCCGGAAGCAGTCATGGTCATCAAATCGACTGTACCTGTGGGATATACGGCATCAGTACGCGAAAAATTCTCATACCGCGAGCGCATGGCTGACGGCACCATGAAGACCGTGATGCCGAAAATCATCTTCGCGCCGGAATTCCTGAGAGAATCCAAGGCATTGTACGACAATCTCTACCCTAGCAGAATCATTGTCGGCTACGGCGACGACAGCCTGAAGGAAGCAGCGCACACCTTCGCGGACCTCATTCACGAAGGCGCCATCAAGGAGGACGTGCCGGTGCTGTTCATGGGCACGACCGAAGCCGAGGCCGTAAAGCTCTTCGCCAACACCTACCTCGCGCTCCGCGTAAGTTATTTCAATGAGCTCGACACGTACGCCGAGATGAAAGGTCTTGACACCAAGTCCATTATAGACGGTGTCGGTCTGGACCCGAGAATCGGCACACACTATAACAATCCGTCATTCGGCTACGGAGGATATTGCCTTCCAAAAGACACGAAACAGCTTCTGGCGAACTACAATGACGTGCCTGAGAATCTTATCCAGGCCATCGTGGATTCTAACAGCACCAGAAAGGATTTCATTGCTGACCAGGTACTTGACAAGGCAGGCTACTACAGCAGCAACAGCCAGTGGGACAGCCATCAGGAGAAGAAATGCGTCATCGGCGTCTTCCGTCTGACCATGAAATCCAATTCAGACAATTTCCGTCAGTCTGCCATCCAGGGCATCATGAAGCGTATCAAGGCGAAGGGTGCCGAGGTGATAATCTACGAGCCGACATTGGAAAACGGCACACTGTTCTTCGGCAGCGAAGTGGTCAATGACCTGGAATCTTTCAAGGCGAGGTCACAGGCCATCATCGCGAACCGCTACGACACCTGCCTCGATGACGTGAAAGATAAGGTTTACACCAGGGATATATTCAGAAGGGATTAATTCAGGACTTTCAGGATGGTAAAATACAATGTTTCTCTGGACGGGAAAACCGTTCTGGTGACCGGTGCAGCCGGATTCATAGGCAGCAACCTGGTCAAGAGACTTTTCAATGAATTCCCCGATATAAAAATCGTCGGAATAGACTCTGTCACAGACTATTACGATGTAGACATCAAATATGGGCGACTGGCGGAAATCGAGGCATTGAACCGCGACTGGACCTTCGTGAAAGCAAGCATTGCCGACAAAGGCATTGTCAATGACCTTTTCGCTAAGCATCATTTTGCGGTGGTGGTGAATCTCGCGGCGCAGGCCGGTGTGCGTTATTCGATCACGAACCCGGACGCCTACATCGAGAGCAATCTCATCGGTTTCTACAATATCCTGGAAGCTTGCCGCCACTACGAGGTAGAGCATCTGGTATATGCTTCATCATCAAGCGTTTACGGCTCGAACAAGAAGGTGCCGTATTCGACTGACGACAAGGTGGACAATCCCGTAAGCCTCTATGCCGCGACGAAAAAGAGCAACGAGCTGATGGCTCATGCCTATTCGAAGCTCTACAACATTCCGTCCACAGGCCTGAGATTTTTCACGGTCTATGGTCCGGCCGGACGTCCCGACATGGCATATTTCGGATTCACGAACAAGCTTGTCCACGGCGATACCATAAAAATCTTCAACTACGGCAACTGCAAACGTGATTTCACCTTCGTGGACGACATCGTCGAGGGAGTGGTCCGTGTCATGCAGCATGCCCCTGAGAAGCAGAACGGCGAGGACGGTCTTCCGATTCCGCCGTACAAGGTATATAATATAGGTAACAGCCACCCGGAGAACCTTCTGGAATTCGTCGACATTCTCCAGCAGGAACTCCTCCGCGCCGGCGTATTGCCATCCGACTACGATTTCGACGCGCACAAGGAACTGGTTCCGATGCAGCCGGGCGATGTCCCTGTCACCTACGCCGACACCACACCGCTGGAGCAGGACTTCGGTTTCAAGCCCTCCACTCCCCTGCGTGAGGGCCTGAGGAAGTTCGCCGAGTGGTATCGGGGTTACTACGCGAAATAGAACCAACTTGCATAAATGCCGGTAAATCAACTGAAAGCAGGAGTCGTCCTGAACTATGTCGTAATCATCCTGAACACGGTCGTCGGTCTGTTGTACACACCGTACATGCTCAGGATGATGGGACAGAGCGAATACGGCTTGTACTCTCTGGTTGCATCCGTGATTGCGTACCTGACCGTACTTGATCTCGGATTCGGCAATGCGATTGTCAGATACACCGCAAAGTTCCGGGCAGAAAAGAAGACGGAAGAACAATATGAGATGTTCGGAATGTTCTTCCTGCTGTACCTCGTCATAGGAATCATCGCATTCGGGATAGGGCTGGGGCTTTATTTCAATGTGGGCACCCTCTTCGGGGACACGATGACAGCCGTCGAACTCGACCGTGCCCGCATTATGATGCTCCTTCTGGTAGCCAACCTGGCATTCACCTTTCCGATGAGCATCTGGGGTTCGATCATCCAGGCATACGAGGATTTCGTCTTCCAGAAGTCGCTGAATATCTTCAGGATCATTCTCAATACCTCAGTAATGATCTGCCTGCTCCACTTCGGCTACAAGGCCGTGGCGATGGTAGTGGTCCAGACGATATTCAACGTCCTCACGCTTGTGCTCAACTTCATATATTGCAGAAGGAAGCTAAATATTCATATATATTTCAGGTTCAAGTACTTTCACTGGGGATTCCTCAAAGAAGTCGCGATTTATTCTTTCTGGATATTCCTCAACGCCATCATGGACAGGGTGTATTGGAGCACCGGACAATTCGTCCTCGGAGCGACGGTCGGAACGGCAGCAGTGGCGGTCTTCGCCATAGCGATCCAGCTGGAAGGAATGTACATGCAGTTTTCCACGGCGATTTCCTCGGTTTTCCTTCCGAAAGTCACCGCCATGGTAGCCACGAACAGAAGCCGCAAGGAAATATCGGACCTGTTCATAAGGACAGGACGCATCCAATATATAGTTCTGGCTTACATACTCTCCGGATTCATCATCTTCGGACGCCAATTCATCGAGTTATGGGCCGGCGCAGTCTACTCTGACGCGTACATAATATCACTTCTGTTTTTCATTCCGCTGACAGTGCCGCTCATCCAGAATCTTGGAATCACGATTCTTCAGGCACGTAACGAAATGAAATTCAGGTCCGTATTGTACATAATCATTGCCCTTGTCAGCCTTGGGATGCAAATAGTGCTGACCAGATATTTCGGCGGCATCGGCTGCGCAATGGGCGTTTCGGGAGCATTGGTCGTGGGACAGATACTGATAATGAACGTATATTACCGGCGCAGGCAGGACCTCGACATAAAGACATTCTGGAAGGAAATAAGCAAGATGTCTATAATTCCCATTGTCCTGATATTCAGCTCAATGCTGGTTATCCGTCACTTCTTCGCATTGGACTCCTGGGGAAAACTGATACTGGGGATAGCGGCATTCTCATTGGTTTATATCCCGCTGTTCTTCCGTTTCAGCATGACGGATGATGAACGGAACCTGTTCATTTCGATGTTCCATAAAATCTTCGACAAGGCATGATCGACATCAAGAAAGCAGAGGATTGCTGCGGCTGCGGCGCATGCGCGCAAGTTTGCCCGAAGTCATGCATTTCAATGATTGCGGACAATGAGGGCTTCCTGTACCCGCACGTAAATACGTCGGACTGCGTCCAATGCGGCCTGTGCGAGAAGGTTTGCAACATATTGCACCGAAGAGAAGAACGTGCTCCGCTGAAAGTACTGGCGGCAATAAACCGCAATGAAAAGATCAGGAAGCAAAGTTCTTCCGGCGGCATTTTTCATATACTGGCAGAAAGCGTCATCAATAAAGGCGGCATCGTTTTCGGGGCAAGATTCGATGAAAACTGGCAGGTCGTGTTCGACTATGCCGACACCCTAGACGGGATAAAGCCGTTCATGGGTTCGAAATATGTCCAGGCGACCATAGGCGATGCCTATAAAACAGCCAAAAAGTTCCTTGAAGCAGGAAGGCATGTGATGTTTACAGGTACGCCATGCCAGATAGCCGGACTGCATCAATATCTGAGGAAAAGCTATCCGAATCTCCTGACCGTGGATTTCGTCTGTCATGGAGTTCCCAGTCCGAAAGTCTGGGGAAAATATCTGGAGCAGCTGAAGGCGGACATCCGGAAAAAAGGAGACGATTCCATATATGTGCCTTTCCGTAAAAGCCACTACATGAGGGCTTTCCTGGCCGACATCATCCTGCGTCCGTCCTGCTATGAATGCAAGTCCAAGGGAGGAAGGAGTGGCAGCGACATAACGTTGGCAGATTTCTGGGGAATTTCATCAATATTCCCTGAAATGGATGATGACAAAGGGACGAGCATGGTTTTCGTGAACACGGACAAAGGAGCATCAGCGCTGGACCTTGCCACGTTCAGTTTCAAGGAAGCGGCATACGGACAAATCAAACCTCTGAATCCATCCTGCTACCGTTCCGCGTCGAGACCGGCAAACAGACAAATGTTTTTCGACTCGTTGGACTCGACCGACGACCTGAACACATTGGTCGACAGATGCACGAGATGGACATTCAGAAAAAGACTGAAAAACATCTGCCGGGTTCTGCTCCGCATGATTCAACGGAGCAAGACCACATCTGATTCGACCATCAAGTCGATATCGTTCAGAGACAAATCGGAAGGCTGGACCTCGTACGGATTGTCCGTAAAGATGGAACGAAAGATGAAAATAGGGATACTGACGCAACCGCTCCGCACCAACTATGGCGGGCTTTTGCAGAATTATGCCCTCCAACAGATACTCATCAGAGCCGGATTTGAAGCGGAGACGATAGATTGGGACGAGCCCGAAGGATTCAGGCAATCATTGTACCGGATAAAAATCCGCGTCCGTCATGCTCTTTTTCCGGGATGCTGGCCGGAGCCGGTGTACAGGCCGAGCGGTGACGAAATTGCCGCAATCAGACGCAATACCGGTTATTTCGTAAACAAATATATACGCCATACGGAGGCATTGACCTCCGGGGACATGTTTGCGAAGCAGGCAGAACGTGGCGGGTACGAGGCATATGTGGTCGGCAGCGACCAATGCTGGAGACCATGTTACAACTATTATCTTCCCGCAATGTTTCTTGACTTCGCCCGGGACAAGAAAGTCAGACGAATCGCTTATGCGGCGTCTTTCGGAACGGACAAATGGGAGTTTTCCCCGCAGCAGACCGGCATCTGCGCACCTCTGGCGAAGAAGTTCGACCTCATAACGGTAAGGGAGGATTCGGGAGCCGGGCTGTGCAAGAGATATTTGGGAGCGGACGCCACACATGTGCTGGACCCGACAATGCTTCTAGCCAAAGAGGACTATATACATCTGTGCGAAGCGGAAAATGAGCCACGTGCAGAAGGTACGCTTTTCCACTATATCCTGGACCCCGACGCCATGAAGACCTCATTTGTCGGGAAGGTCGCCGCTGAAACCGGATTGAAAGCATTTCAAGTAATGCCGAAGCGCTTTATCGGAAATCATACGCGGGAGGACATGAAATGCAGAATCGAGGATTTCGTATTTCCGAGGGTCACCACATGGATCCGGGCATTCATGGACGCGGAAATGACCATCGTGGACAGTTTCCACGGAGCGGTGTTCTCGATTATCTTCAACAAGCCTTTCTGGGTGATAGGAAACGAAAAGCGGGGCATGGCCCGTTTCACTTCCCTACTGAAAATGTTCCACCTGGAAGACAGGCTCGTCGACGAATCGGATCTCGACAATCTCGATTTCCACAAGGCGATAGATTGGAACGAGGTGAACAGCATATTGGAGGAGAAACGAAGGGCAAGCAAAGAGTTGTTATTGGAAAACCTGCATGACTGACATGCCGAAAGCAAGTATCATAGTTCCCGTATACAAGGCAGAAAAACATTTGAGACGATGTATCGAAAGCATTGTCCATCAGACATATACAGACTGGGAGCTTCTTCTGGTCGACGACGGTTCGCCTGACGGCAGCGGCGGGATCTGCGATGAATACGCCAGCAGGGACGCGCGCATACGGGTTTTTCATAAGGAAAACGGCGGCGTCAGTTCAGCGCGCAACCTGGGCTTGGAGAACGTACGTGGAGAATATGTGACGTTCGTGGACAGCGATGACATGATAGACGCCCGCACGCTGGAAATCTGCATGTCACGATGCGAAGGCCTGGAGATGCTGCAGTTCTCGTTTTCCAGGAATGTAGCGGATCTGAGCCCGGCGGACAATTCCGAGCCGGAAATCTTCGCAAACCGGGATTATGTGAACAATGCCGCCCTACACAAGTGCGTCTGGGGAACCGTCTTCAGCTCTGATATCATCCGCCGGAACCATATCAGGTTCGACGAGAGCATGAAACTGGCTGAAGACCAGCTGTTTGTCTTTTCTTGCATGGAGCATGCAGAAAGGATAATGAGACTCCCCGACGTGCTGTATTACTACTATTACGACAATCCGTCCAGTGCCACGAACAATGAGAGTTGCAATGATCTCATACATTCGTCGCAGCGATGCATTGATTTCAAAAAGAAGCATCCGTTGTTCGCGCGCCCGATTGATGAAACGGTCATCTATCTGATAGAGAAGCTGATAGCGAGGGGAAAGTATTCCGCGTCCTATAAGCTGTTGTCGGAATTGAAGCCTCATCATGCAGAGTCGCGCCCTTGGCCTTCAAGGCTGATGGTCCGCGTCTCCCGCTGCAGCGCCCTGGCCGGAATATGCATCGGTGCGCCTCTGTACAACGTATATTGTTTCGTCAAGAAAACATTGACCCTCATAAAATGTGCATGAAGAAAAAGCCTAAGGTTTCTGTCATCGTCCCGGTATATGGAGTCGAAAAATATATCGGACGTTGCGTCAGAAGCTTGTTCGAACAGACATTGGAAGACATCGAATACATTTTCGTGGACGATTGCACCCCGGACGGTTCGATTTCCGTCCTCAACAGCGTGCTTGCTTCATATCCGGCCAGGCAGGAACAGGTCAAGATAATCCGCCATGAGAAGAATGAGGGGCTTGTCCATGCGCGGCAGACAGGGCTGAAGGCTGCAAGCGGCGAATATATAGCGCATTGCGACAGCGATGATTGGGTGGACACGAATCTTTACGGGACGCTCTACGACCAGGCCGCGGCCCAAGGTTCGGACATGGTCGCGTTCGTCTGCAAATATACCGACGGAGAGAGGACGATAAAGGAGGCCCTCACCGGAAACCGCACGGAAACCGCTGAGTGTCTGGCAGATATGATACACGGGAAGATGTGGTGGTCATTGTGCAACAAGCTTATAAGGAGGGATGTTTACCGCCATAGCGACATAATCTACCCGACCGACGGAATGGGTGAAGACATGTGCCTGTCGCTCCAGCTTCTGTATCATTGCAAGTCGATATCATACAACCACGACGTATGCTATCATTACTACCAGAATCCGACGTCCATTACGAAGGTCCAGACCGAAGAGAGCTGCCTCTCCAGATTCCATCAGATCTGCCGCAATGTCGAGATAGTCAAGAAATTCTATTCCGGCAAGCCGGTCAATGACAGCCTCCGCAAAGGTTTCAGGTATCTGGAGTTCAATGCCAAGCGCCCCCTGACCCCGCTGCTGTCCGAAAGGAAATACCGCAAGCTCTGGCGCCAAACCTACCAAGGCTGCGAATGGTCCGTACTGACCGACCCCGAGGCCCCGGCCCACGAGCGCCTCAAGTCCCTCCTCTGCCTCTTAGGCATCACTCCGCTGCAGTATGAGCGGTTGCGGGGGTGGGTGAAGAGGTGATGGAATTTTAAATTCATTGATAATCAATTAAAAATTCTTTACTTTTGTTACACTGACAGACTTAAGTAAATGATATATTCAAGTAATATGGCATCATTACACATCAAACACTTCGGTCCGATTGAAGACTCTACCAGGATTGAATTCACTCCTCTTATGGTACTCATCGGACGTCAGAGTTCCGGAAAAAGTACTTTTATGAAAGTGCTTTGCTTCTGCCGATGGATAGAAAAACGAGTTATGGTATCGACTGATGATATCATTAACCAATATACCCATTATGGACGTTTTGTCAAGGAACTCAAGCAATTCCATAGATTCAATGATGATTATTTCAAGAAAAATTCAAGTATTGAATATAATGGAGATACCATAACTATCGAATATCGCGGAGGCACAAATCCAAAAATAAGCAGAAAAGCAGATTTCGCACAAAGGCGATACAATAGCAAAATTTGCTATATCCCTGCCGAACGGAATCTTGTTTCCGCTCTTCAAAACATTGATAGAGCATATAAGTCTACCGAAAGAGATGTATTGTTCAACTTCATTTATGAATGGGACGAGGCTAAATCCCCTTCGACCAAATCAAATCCATATAGATTATCGGTAACAGGAGGCTTCAGTTATGCGAATAAATCCGGAAATGATTTCATCATAAGAAAAGACGGTACAGAATCTCCGGCGTTTTATGCGTCCAGTGGTATCCAATCTGTTACACCTTTGGATGTTATGTCGCACTATATGATGTCACAAGTCGGGAAAAGGGCTCCGATGTCAATGTCGGATTTGAATGCTATACAAGAGCCGAATTCCAAGAGACTCACATACCAGTCTGCTCAAGTTTTCATTGAAGAACCAGAACAGAATCTCTATCCTGAATCTCAACGTCTGATTATATTGAGTTTGGTCAAAGCTCTTGCGGAAGCTCAAAAAATAGAATCTGAGACGAGTATGATTATGTTGACAACACATAGCCCATATATTCTTTCTGTCATAAATGTGTTGCTTTCAGCATCTGCCGCTTCAAGTAAAGAAGCCGGCAAAGGCATCATTGACAGCAAACTCCTTTTGAATCCGTCCGACGTTTCAGGGTATTTCATCGACGAAGACGGTATTTTCAAAAGCATTGTAGATGATGATCTTCAAATGCTTGACGGAATGCAACTTGATGGCGTTTCGGATTGGGTCGAAGAGAAAATCAGTCAGTGTAACAAGGTCTTATATGGAGATGAATAGTAATCTTGAACAATACCCCTCGACATACAGTCGACTGACAGGAGAAGGTTACTCTCCGCAGCAGGACCTGAAGGTTCGCAAAATAGTTTCAGTAAGCGAAAATGGAACGAAATATAGACTTGCGACAGATGACAAATGCTCAGCGGTATTTCAGATTGACGGATACATTATAAAGAAAGAGGAAGGACGAAAATGTGACAAGTTGATTCTTGTCAGAAAAGATAGTACAGCTAAAGAAGAAGACTGGACTGAATTATTTGTCGAACTGAAAGGAAAAGATATTCTGCATGCAATAGAACAACTGCGTGACACTCTGAAGAATCCCAAATTCAGACACCAGTCGAATAAGGACATACGTGCAAGAATAGTAGCAAATTCCTATCCGTCAAACAAAGCGAATAGCGATATGGAGAAGGCCAAACGAGATTTCCGCAAAGATTTCAATTGCGATCTCCGCAGCGTAAAGAATGGGCAGGAGGATAAGTTGTAAAGTCTTGCTTGAATTGATAATATTGAATAACACTCGCTATTTTACATTGAAGATTTAAGATATGTCCCAATATGATTTCTCTTATAACTATGATTCCCTAGAGGATGCGTTCAATGCGGTGAATAGGAAGGGAAAGATGCAAAAAAAGTATCTTTCACCTGAATATTTAGTTGCTGCTCAAAAATATCGTGATATGAGAACAGAGCTAAATAAAATATTGAGAAAGAGAAAAGCAGAGCGAACTGAGGCTGAGACGAATACAATTGACCAGTTGAGGCAATCGATGAAGGATAATGCTCAGCAACAGAAAATCTTGTTGCAAGAGCATCTTAACAAAGTGTCTTCAGGGATTTTATCAAGTAGTTTTCGTTTCACCCTTACTCCAGATGGTTCAAAAGATCCACAGAAGCCACTTTACACTGTTGGCGTGACGGCTGAAGAGTTTTTCGCGATGCAAGTGCTTTGCAGAAACGTGAAGAAATTGTTTAAAATCTCCATGTTAAGTCGCCACGAAATACTTTCTCAGTTGAAAATCTTATTAAGGGAAGATAAAAGCAGGTACTATATCATCCGAACAGATGTTTATCACTGCTTCGAATCGATACCGCATGATAAGTTGTTTGAGTATTTGGAAGGCAATAATTTGCTAGATGTAAAGAGTAAATCCCTTTTGCGTGGACTCATCCAAAAAGAGTTTGAAGCCAAGAATTTGCGCCCACTTGTACCGACTAAAAAAACTGGCATTCCACGAGGATGCGCTATAAGTTCATTACTATCTGAATTCTATTTGTCCAAAATAGATGAAGTTCTTAGACGCGAACTGCCTGGAATAGTGTTCTTGGCAAGATACGTTGATGACATTATTATCATCGTACATCCGGATCTAGATGATGAGCACTGGTGGTCATTGGATGATTATATCAAGGCTCTCAATGAGGCCTATCATAGACATGGTTTGAGAATTCACACACCTACAGACGGAACGAATAAATGCTATACATATGACTCCAAAGATACAAAGAATCTAAAATTTGATCTTCTAGGATATACGATACAATCCATCAAGGGAGACAAGGATAAGCAAGGCTTTTTCTCTTTGACTGAGAATAAGAAGAAAAGGATACAAGAACGCATAGAAAAAACCCTTAAAAAATTTGATAGTTTGCTAACCACAGTGTCTTATGATGTTGCAGCTCATTATTTATTTGACGCATTACATGTGTTAACATGCAATATCAATCTGTATAATGCAAAGCGAGGTGTAAAGGTGGGTATATTTTACTCAAACCAATTGCTTGACAATACAAAAGATTTAGAAGGATTAGATAAGTATCTTCAATATAAGTGCAGTCAAATATCATTAGGCGGCAAAGCATGCGTAGACCCGGCTAAACAACCACAAATTGAAGCGAAGTTGAAGAAGCAGCTTAAGCAAGCATCCTTTGTTAATGGCTTTGCAATGCCTCATAAGCGGTATAAGATAAAGAAAAACAGACTGCAAATGATCAAACAATCGTGGGTATGAGAAAGAAAAAAAAGATAAAACTTCGCTATAGTAAAGAGCGAGTCCTCTTTTCTGATGTCTTGCCCTATGAGTGCCCTATAATATTTTCAAACAGATATTTATATCGATTCCTTGCCAAATATTTATGGACTGGAGAAGAACAAAAGATCGATAATGTCACATGTAATGTCTTGAAACAATCTAAACGTTTGGATCAAAAGGATGCGAATGCTTTTGCTGCATTGCTTTTCGGTTGCTATGAGCATGGTAAACCAATACGCGATTTGAGGCACAAGAATAGCGCTCTATTCTACCCATATCAATTCAATATTGCCCACAAGATAAATAAGAACAGAACATTGTCAATTATTCATCCATATAACCAGTGGCAGGTAGTAGAGTTTTATGAGCAGTATAAGTATTCTATACTCTATCTTTGCAACCTAAGCAGTTACTCTATTCGTAAACCACATAAGATAGCTCAATACTTTTACTATAGAGATCGACTTCACCGGAAGTTATTGGGACATGAAAGTGATAAAGTTGAATTATTTTTCAACGAATATGAGAATTTGAAAACTTACTTCAGTTACGAGAAGTATTCAAATATATATAAGTTCTACGAAGATTACAGATACCAACGAGCTGAAAAGAAATTTAAATATCTTTTGAAGTTTGATTTACAGAGTTGTTTTGATAGTATTTATACCCATACCATAAGTTGGGCGACAGCTGGCGGTGCAGACAAAGTGAAAGTTTTGCCTGGATATCATGGTTCATGGCTTGGCGATGCATTTGATAATCTAATGCAGTCTGTCAATGCTCGAGAAACGAATGGAATTGTAATAGGCCCTGAGTTTTCACGAATTTTTGCAGAGATTATATTGCAATATATAGATCAAAAGGTTGAACAGGAACTATTTGGGAAAGAACTTCGTCAGAAATCCGCCTATGAGTGTTATCGGTACGTTGACGACTATTTTCTTTTCTTTAATGATGAAAAAGTTAGAAATCTCTTCATGGAAAGTCTAACAAAATGGCTGAAGGAATTCAAATTGCAGATTAATCCATCCAAAACAGAAGTGTATGAAAGACCTTTCATAACAAAAGTGACCATTGCCAAACAGCGAATTGAAACTTTGCTTAGCAATATATTCTCGATTCCTCTTTGGGAGGAAATAGAATCAAATTCGATTACGGAGAAAGATGAGGATACTGAAGATGAAGAAACTGAAGATGAAGAAACTGAAGATGAAGAAACTGAAGATTTGGATAAAGACAAGGAAATATTAGAAAAGAAATTCAATATATACCTGCACGCAAATGACGTAAATACTCAAATAAAAGTAATCGTAAAGGAATGCGGAATTGAATATCGCGATATAGCAAACTATCTGCTAGAGAAGATGAGCCAACGCCTTGATTCTTTTCTTAATCGATATGAAATCGGCTTCGAGAAGTATGAGCGACTTATGTCAAAAGAAGGAACGAATAAATATGATGTCGAAACTCATGCACAACGAGCGCAAAGAAAGCTCACTAATTATCTTGTATCTCTGATTGATGTGACGTTTTTCGTGTTCAATAGCAACAGGCAGATAAATACAACATTAAAATTGCAGAAGATAATGAATTCGATAATTATCTATGCAAAACGACATGGTGATTTCAAAGTTAATCATGCGGTTAGATTCCAAACAGTAAGTAAGGATATCATTTTTAAGAAGATTCAAGATGAAATTGCCCTTGTTCTGGCTACAACGGATTCACATCGGAATACCTTGCATGAGAGTCTCTATTTGTTAATATTGGCCAAAGAATTAGGTTATGCATATCTGTTTGCACCTGAAGTTATTCAATCATTCATAAAGGAAAGTGAACTGCAGTATAATCTTTTCTCATGTCTTATATTATTGTATTACTATGCAAATCACAAGTGCTATGTTGCACAAAAGGATTTATTGAAAGATAAGATTTTGAAAAAATATAGGCTTGTTACGGAATCGGAGCGCAAACGAAATTCTGAACTCACTATTCTCACAGCGGATATGATGACTTGTCCATTTATAGATGATGCATACAAGCAAAGTCTTCTTACATTAATTGGCATTACTGAGACGAGAGATCAGCAAATGATAATGAGCTTTGCTAAGAAGCAAAAGTACATTTTCACTCGCCGGACAATGTTTAATTTGAATAAAGAATTACAGTCAAAGATTTCACAGGAGGTATATTCGTAGCTTCTGTAATAGATGTTGGTCCAACTACACTTTCACACACATAACCTTCAAGCTAGCTGAAACGACGCAGGAAGTTACGTTTTCCAAAATGGTTGGTTAGGATTGTACTGAACGTGAAATCTGTGCCTTTTATTAACTCTCAAAGTTATAAGAAAAGTGAATCAAATTAACTTATCGAAAATAATTGGAGGCGACAAAAAAAGAATCAAAAAGAGGGGACACTTGCAAACTTCCGTGGCATAATGTGACATAAACATATACTTGAAGGTA